>Ga0335071_10009138_pt1 | contig 10146 bp, 9 predicted proteins | sample Lox_Sample_15_FD_206724 | JGI IMG/M metagenome (GOLD analysis project Ga0335071, IMG submission 206724) | Soil microbial communities from Loxahatchee National Wildlife Refuge, Florida, United States - Lox_Sample_1.5 | ecosystem: Environmental > Terrestrial > Soil > Wetlands | place: USA: Florida...
CGCTCGCGCTCCTCGAGTACGCGAGCGAGCTCGCGGGCGGCCGTGGCTGGCCCGCGGCGCCCGACGCCCGCGCCGTGGCCCGCGCGGTCGCCGCCGAGATGCACGCGGGCTTCGCGGCGCTGCGCAACGACTACCCGATGAACATCCGCGCCCGCGGCCGGCGCGTGCCGATGAACGCAGCGCTGGCCGCGGCGATCGCGCGCATCGACGCGCTGTGGAGCGACTGCCGGCGGCGCTACGGCGGCGGCGGCCCGTGGCTGTTCGGCGCCTACAGCGCGGCCGATGCGATGTACCTGCCGGTCGCGTTCCGCTTCCAGACCTACGGCAGCGCCGGCCTCGGGCCGCTGGCGCTCGAGTACCTCGCGACCGCGCTCGGCGATCCGGTGATCGCGCCGTGGGTCGCGGCGGCGCTCGCCGAGACCGAGGTCATCGCCCACGACGAGGCCGGCGCCCCGCCCTGAGTCAGGCGATCAGCTCGAGTGGCGCCCCGACCTCGAGCGTGGCGCCGGGCGGTGCGTCCGCGACCGCGTTGACGCCGAAGGTCACGCCGCGCAGCGCCGGGTCGTAGCGGAACGCCTTCAGCGCCGGCGCCGGGTCGGTCGAGCGCTCGCCGGTCTCCTGGTCGACCGCGGGCACCGTGCAGCGCGTGCACGGCTTGACGAAGCGCAGTACCACCGCGCCGATGCGCAGCGCCCGGATGCCGTCCTCGGCGAACGGCGCGAGGCCGTCGAGCACGAGGTTGGGCCGGAAGCGCGTCATCGGCACCGGCGCCGGCAGCCGGGCGTTCAGCACCGCGAGCGACGCGCTCGAGCAGACCAGGATCGGGTAGCCGTCGCTGAAGCTCACCGGCACGTCGCGCTCGCCGACCCAGTCGCGGCTGGCGAAGCGCCGCGTCTCGGGTGCCGTGCAGACGAGGCGCGCCGGCGCATCCAGGGCGCGGGTCAGCCAGGCCGCGGCGATGCCGCCGGCGTCGATCGCGGTCATGCGGTCGTTCCAGACCTCGACCTCGCGGCGCTCGCCGCCCGCCACGGCGCCGACGCTGAGCGGCGGCAGGCCGGGACAGCTGATCTCGAGGCCGCCGGCGACGAGCCGCGGCACGAGCCGCGCCAGCGCCGGGTGCGTGCGCTGGCTCAGGAAGCGACCGTCGGGGCGCGTGACCATCCACTGCCGGTCGCCGGCGAGGCCGGTGGCCGCGAGCCGCGCCGTTGCGAGCTCGGTGCGCCGGCAGCCCTTGACCGGGTAGATGCTGAGCGCCGCGAGCGTCGCGTTCATCGGCCACCGTCCGCGGCGCGGGCGTGACGGCGGGCGCCGGGCGCGGCGCCGCTCACAGGCGCAGCACCGTGTGGATCCGCTGCCCCGGCAGCCGCGCGCGCCCGTTGAGCGCGATCAGCTCTATCAGGAACGCGCAGCCGACGAGCTCGGCGCCGAGCCGGGACACGAGGTCGACGCTGGCCGCGGCCGTGCCGCCGGTCGCGAGCACGTCGTCGACCAGCAGCACCCGGCGCCGCTCGCCGAGCGCGTCGCGGTGCACCTCGAGCGTCGCGGTGCCGTACTCGAGCGCGTAGGTCACGGCCTCGACCTCGGCCGGCAGCTTGCCGGGCTTCCTGAGCGGCACGAAGCCGCTGCCGAGCTGCCAGGCGACCAGCGCGCCGAAGATGAAGCCGCGCGCCTCCATGCCGGCGACGACGTCGACGCGCGCGTCGCGAAACGGCAGCGCCAGCTCGTGGATCGCGGTCCTGAGCGCGCCGGCGTCGCCCAAGAGCGGCGTCAGGTCGCGGAACGTGACGCCCGGCTGCGGGAAGTCCGGGATCGAGCCCGAGCGACAGGATGCGCGACAGGAGCTCATCGTAGTCGATGCCGGCGGCCCGCGCCGAGCGCGCGAGGTCCTCCTCCTCGGCGAGGTTCGGGTTGGCGTTCGCCTCGAGCACGAACACGCCGCCGTCCGGCCGCAGCCGGAAGTCCATGCGCGCGTAGCCGGTCAGGTGCAGCGCGCGGTAGATGCGCTTGGTGAGGCGCGCGAGCTGCTGCACGGCCGCGTCCGGCAGCTGCTCGGCGGCGTTGGTGGTGATGCCGTGCCGCACCTGGTAGCGCCGGTCCCACTTGACCTTGCGCGTCGCGATCGGCGCCTGGCCCTCCGGCAGCGAGCCGAAGCTCATCTCCCAGACCGGCAGCGTCGTCAGCCGGTCGTTGCCGAGCACGCCGACGTAGATCTCGCGGCCCTCGATGTACTCCTCGACCAGCGCGTCGCTCTCGGTCTGCTCGTGCACGAACTCGATCCGCGCCTTGAGGCTGGCGGGGTCGGAGCACACCGACGCCTGGGCGATGCCGAGCGAGGCGTCGTCGGTGGCCGACTTCACGAACAGCGGGTAGCGCATCTTCGGCGGCACTCGGACGCGCTTGCCGCGCGGGAACACCGCGAACTGCGGCGTCGGGATGCGATGGTAGGCGAGCAGCTGCTTCGACAGCACCTTGTCGCGCGACAGCATCAGGCCGCGCGGGTTGCAGCCGGTGTAGGGCTGGCGCAGCAGCTCGAGGAACGCGACCACGTGCTGGTCGTGCTTGGCGATGCCGTCGAACTCCTCGAGCAGGTTGAACACCAGGTGCGGGCGCCACTCCTGGATCGTCGTGCGCAGCTCCGTCAGGCTGTCGAGCAGGCCGATGCAGCGCACGTCGTGGCCGGCCTTGTTGAGGTGCGAGACGACGTCGTACTCGGTGCGCCACTCGTCGATCTCGCTCTGCTCGTGGCCCTCGAGCGTCTCCGGCGGGATCAGCGTCTCGTGGACCGTGACCAGGATGCGCAGCTTCCTCATAGCGTCAGGCGTCTCCCGGCGCTGCGCTCGAAGGCCCGCACCATGCGCGCCAGCATCCACTCGGCGTGGCGCTCGGCGCGGCGCCGCTCGCCGGTGACGTACAGGCCAAGCTCGGTCGAGCGCCGGATCGCGGCGCGCATCACCTGGTGCACCAGGTACTCGCTGCAGCCGACGCGCAGCGCGAGCGCGGCGTGCAGCCGCGGCCGCAGGCGCCTGAGGAAGGTCGCGGCCCTGAGCCGCCGCGGCCCCGGCTCATAGCCGAACACGCGCTCCAGCAGGTCATCCTCCTCCCGCCGCGTCGGCACCGCGTAGCGCTTCAGCACCGCCGCGTAGTGCTGCCTGAGCGTGCGCGTCTCGTGCGCCAGCGAGTCGACGTGCGCCCGGCTGCGCACCGGCGGCGGCTGCAGCGCCACCTCCGCCATCAGCGCGTCGACGTACTCGAGCTTGGCGAGCGCCGGCCAGTCGCGGTAGTCGCGGCGCCAGCGCGAGGCCGGCTTCAGCCACACCGCGAAGGTCTCGGCGAAGTCCTCGGTCGGGTGGCTCTGCGCGTACCAGCTGCCGAGGTGCTGCACGTAGCGCCGGCTGCCGGGCCGCGGCCGGTAGCTGACGGGATACTTGAGCGACGCCGGGCCGAAGGTCTCGCGCCACTGCCGGCGGCGGCGCAGCCGGTAGGCGTTGTCGATCGCGTGGCCGGCCTCGTGCCTGAGGATGCGCATCAGCCAGTTGCGGTTGCCGCCCTCGACCTCGTGCGTCATGCGCCGCTCGAGCCGCCGCAGGCGCGGGTGCGCGAGGAAGAACGGCAGCGCGAAGCCCGGCACGCCGTCCGGCGAGAACCACTCCTCGCCGAGCCAGCAGTGCGGTCGAAAGGCGATGCCGCGGCGCCCGAGCTCGGCGTACAGCCGCTCGACGCAGCGCTCGAGCGGCGAGCCGGCGAGCGTCAGCCCGAGGTCGCAGAACCTCAGGTCGAGGAGTTCCTCGTCGCCGAGCGCCGCCCACGAGTAGCGGCGGGCGGTGCGGCGTGGCCGGGTGCGAGCGGGCAAGTCCCCTCCCCTTCAGATCGCGGCGATGCGTCCCAGCGCCCCCGTCAACAGCCGATCGGCGATGCCGGCGATGCGCCGCCCGTCGGCGAGCGCGGCGACCCAGTGCGGCGGCAGGGCGCCCGCGCCATAGAGCGCCCCGGCCAGCTGCCCGACGAGCGCCCCGTTCGCGTCGGCGTCGAGGCCGAGGTTGACGGCGGCGAGCACAGTATCGCGGTAGCCGTGGCCGGCGGCCAGAGCCCCGAGCACGAGCTTGAGCGCCCCGACTGCGCCGCCGGCGGCGAGCTCCGCCGCCTCCGCGCCGGGCGCGAGCGGTCGCCAGTCGCCGTCCGCCACCCGCGCGACCTCGCGCTTCAGCGGCCGGCGCGCCCACAGGCCCCTCACCGGCGTGAAGCCGGGCGCGAGCAGCTCCGCCCGCGGGATCCCCTGCAGCGCGCCGACCACGAGCGCCGCGTAGTAGCGGCAGGCATCGAGCGCGACCGGCGCCTGGTGCGTCGGCCGGGCCACCTCGGCGGCGAGTTCGATGGCGCGCTCGGGATCGTCGAGCGCCCAGGCGGCGGCGACGCCGGCGCGCACCAGCGGCTCGCGGTCGGCGCGCGCGGGGTCGTGCGAGCCCGAGAACGGGTTGCCGCTCCACTGCGCCTGGGCCAGCGCGCGGGCGGTGGCGGCGCTGATACCGAGGCACTGGCCGGTGGCGGAGCCGGTGCCGTCGCGCTGCCAGCGCGTGAGGCGCTCGAGGAAGTCGCGCGGCTCGAACGCGCCGCGCCCTAGGAGGCTGTCGGCGAGCGCCAGCGCGATCGCCGTGTCGTCCGTCCAGGCGCCGCGCGCCAGGTCGTAGGGCCCGCCGCCCAGGAGGTCGCCGACCGGCGTGAAACTCCCGGGCCGGCGGTGCTGCACCGGGGCGGCGAGCGCGTCGCCGAGCGCGAGCCCGAGCAGCAGTCCGCGGTAGCGGTCGCGCAGCCGGTCGGCGAGGTCGACGCCCGGCAGCGCGTCGGCCGCGGCCGGCGCGGCGGTCGTGGCGGCGCGCGTCTCGCGCCACTCGCGCACGTAGGCCACCTGCGCCTCGGTCTCGGGGGTGCGCGGCCAGTCGCGGTCGCGCCCGCCCGCCACCCACAGCCGGTCGAGCGCCGCGAGCGCCTGCGCGCCGCCGCCGAGGCGGCGCGCGAGGTAGCAGCCAACGACCGTGCCGGTGCGGCCGATGCCGGCGCGGCAGTGCACGTAGACGCGCTGCCCGGCGGCGAGCGCCTCGTCGAGCTCGTCGAGGATCGCGGTCATCTCGAGCGCCGCGCGCGGCAGCTCGTGATCGCGGATCGGGCGGCGCGTGTAGGTGACGGCCGGCGCGCGCCCCGGCGCGTACGGGCTCGGCAGGAACGGCTCGTAGGGCGGCAGCTCGCCGGGCCAGGTCAGGTCCACGAACCAGGTGATGCCGAGCGCGAGCAGCGCCTCGACCCGCGCCGCGGCGTAGGCCGGATCCACGTGGCCGGGATAGGCGCCGGCGAGCAGTCGCTCGGGCTCGACCCAGTAGGTTCCGGGCGGCGGCGCCGCCGCGGCGAGCGGCCGCACGCTCACGCGCCGCTCCCGCCCTTCCCCGCCGGCGGCTCGAGCGGCGCCTGGCGCCGCGACTCGAGGCCTTCGAAGTCGTAGAGCGCCCGGTCCGCGAGCTGCGAGGGCGCGACGTCCCTGAGCGCCGCGAAGATCGACTCGATCCGCCCCGGGTGCTCGCGCTCCCATGCCGCCAGCATCCGCCCGACCGCCACGCGCTGCAGGTTCGGCTGCGAGCCGCACAGCGTGCACGGGATCAGCGGGAAGCGCCGGGCGCGCGCGTAGCGCGCGATCAGCCGCTCGGGCACGTAGGCGAGCGGCCGGATCACGATGTGGCGGCCGTCGTCGGACAGCAGCTTCGGCGGCATGGCCTTCAGCTTGCCACCGTAGAACAGGTTGAGGAACAGCGTCTCGAGCAGGTCGTCGCGGTGGTGGCCGAGGGCGATCTTGGTGCAGCCGTGCTCGTGGGCGTAGCGGTAGAGGGCGCCGCGCCGCAGGCGCGAGCACAGGCCGCACATCGTCCGGCCCTCGGGGATCACGCGCTTGACGGTCGCGTAGGTGTCCTGCTCGATGACCGCGAAGGGCACGCCGAGCGCGCTGAGGTAGTCCGGCAGCACCTCGGTCGGGAAGCCGGGCTGCTTCTGGTCGAGGTTGACGGCGAGCAGCTCGAAGCGCACCGGCGCGCTGCGCTGCAGCGACAGCAGCAGGTCGAGCATCGTGTACGAGTCCTTGCCGCCCGACAGGCAGACCATGACCCGGTCGCCGTCCCGGATCATCGCGTAGTCGTCGATCGCCTTGCCGACGAGGCCGCGCAGCTCCGCCTGCAGGCGCTTGAAGGTGCGCGACGGGCGCGCCGCAGGCGCCGAGCGCGGCGCCGGGAACGGAACGAGGTGGGGTTCGCTGGCCACGGTGCGCGCTCAGCGCGGTTCGAGGTACTTGGCCTCGAGGTAGCGCATCGCCGGCGCCGCCGACAGCGGCCGCCCCGAGGCTTCCTGGACGAGTTCCTGCACGGTCATCTTCGCGCCGACGCTGTGGACGCGCTCGCGCAGCCAGCCGAACAGGCCGCTGAAGTCGCCCTTGGCGACCTCGGCGTCGAGGCTCTCGCGGTCGGCGCGCAGCTTCTCCCACAGCTGCATCGCGATCAGCGCACCGAGCGCGTAGGCCGGGAAGTAGCCGAACTGGCCCACCGCCCAGTGGATGTCCTGCAGGCAGCCCTCGAGGTCGCTGGCCGGCTTCAAGCCGAGCCGCGACTGCGCCTGCTCGTTCCACGCCTCCGGCAGGTTCTCGACCTTGAGGTCGCCGGACAGCAGGTCCTTCTCGAGCTCGTAGCGCAGCAGGATGTGGGCGGGATAGGTCAGCTCGTCGGCGTCGGCGCGGATCAGGCCGCGATGCACGCGGGTCAGGTGCCGGTAGAGGTTCTCGGCCTCCCACTCGGGTCCCGAGACGCCGAAGTGCTTCTCGAGCAGCGGCTTCAGGTACGTCAGGAACGGGCGGCTGCGCACCAGCAGCATCTCGATGATCAGCGACTGGCTCTCCTCGAGCGCCATGCCGCGGTTGCGGCCGACCGGCTGGTCGCGCCACTCCTGCGGCAGCCCCTGGTCGTACATCGCGTGGCCGGTCTCGTGCAGCGCGCCGAGCAGCCCCTGGAAGGCGTCGCTCGGCTCGATGCGCGTCGTCACGCGCAGGTCCCCGGACATGCCCTCGGTGAACGGGTGCTCGGCCTCGTCGAGGCGGCCGCGGTCGAAGGGAAAGCCGATCGCCTTCATGACCTCGACGCACAGCGCGCGCTGCTTCGCGGCCGGAAACTTGCCGGTGATCGGCAGCGAGGGCGTCTTGGCCTGCAGCTCGATCGCCTCGCGCACCAGCGCCGGCAGGCGCCGGCCGACGGCCTTGAACAGGCCGTCGATCTCCTCGCTGCGCACGCCCGGACTGAACTCGTCGATCAGCGCGTCGTAGGGCGCGAGTCCGAGGTGCTGGCCGAGCAGCTGGGCGCGGTCGCGGATCAGGCTCACGACCTCGGCGAGGTGCGGCGCGTAGTCGGCGTAGCGGCCGGTGCGGCGCGCCTCGAGCCAGTGGATCTCGGCGCGCGCGCTGGCCTTCGCGAGCCGCGACACCAGCGCGTTCGGCGTCGCGATCGCGTGGTCGCGCTCGCGGCGCATCTCGCGCAGGTTCGCGAGCTGCCAGTCCTCGAGGCCCTGGGCGTTGGCCTGGGCCCGCTCGAGGAGCCGCGACACCTTCGGCGAGGTCAGCAGCGCATGGCACTCCGTCTCGAGCGCGGCCAGCTGCTCGCCGCGGACCTCGGCGCTGCCGCGCGGCATCATGACGGCGGCGTCCCAGCGCAGCACCGCGAGCGCGCCGCGAAAGGCGTGCAGGCGCCGGAACTCCTCCTCGAGCTGCTGGTAGGGCGAAGCGGCCATCGTTCCTTCGGGACCCGTCGCTGCGACACGTTGGAATTCGGCGCCCGCGGCGGGCGGGGCCGTCTGGTCGTCGCAGGGGGAGGTCGGACGGTGGCTATTCTACCAGCGGGGCCCGTCCGGGGCCGGACGGAAACTCCGCAACCGGTTGATTTACAAGACTAAAGATAGTTCCGGCGGTGGTTGACAGCGGGTCCTGCGGCACCGCATCGGCGCTCAGAAATAAAGTCGCGCGATGGTCTCGGCAACGCACGCCGGCCGGCTGTGGCCGTCGACCTCGATGGTGATCTCCTCGGTCACCTGCAGCCCCCCCTTGAAGGGCTCGACCGAGAGCACCTTCGCGCGGCCCCGGACCCGGGCGCCGGCCACCACCGCGTTCATGAAGCGCACCCGGTTGAGGCCGTAGTTGACGATGCGGCGCACGCCGGGGAAGCGCTGCTCGCCGCCCTCGGCGACGCCGCGCAAGAGCGGCAGGAGCGCCAGGAAGCCGTGCGCGATCGTCTTCTTCCACGGCGACTCGCGCGCGGCGCGCTCGGCGTCGACGTGGATCCACTGGAAGTCGCCGGTGGCGGCCGCGAAGGCGTCGATGCGCGCCTGGTCGACCTCGACCCAGTCGCTTACGTGGACCTCCTGTCCGACCTGCGCCGACAGCTGCTTTAGCGCGGCCTCAACCGACATGCCCGCCGTCCGTTCCGCTCGTGGGCGCTGGATGATACCGAAAAGCCGCCGCGGCCGCGTTCAGGGCCGCGCGAGCCACGCGGCGATCGCGGCCGGCACCGCATGCGCCCGGCTGCTGACGTAGATGCCGATGTGGCCACCGGCGAAGGCCAGCTCCTCGTAGTCGCGGCTGCCGATCAGGCCCGCGAGCGGCCGCGACGAGGACGGCGGCACGAGGTGGTCCTGGGTCGCATAGATGTTGAACACCGGCATCGTCACGCGCGCGAGGTCCACCGGCCGCCCGCCGACCAGCGCCCCGCCGCGCACCAGCCGGTTCTCCTGGAAGAACAGCCGCATGAACTCGCGAAACGCCTGGCCCGCCTGGTCGGGGCTGTCGAAGATCCAGCGCTCCATGCGCAGGAAGTTCTCGAGCTGGCGCGGGTCGTCGGCGCCGTCGACGATCGCGAGGTACTTCTGCAGCGTGAGGCGAAACGGCATCAGCGCGACGAAGGTGAAGTTCAGGACCTCGCCGGGCACGTTGCCGTAGGTGTCGACCAAGAGGTCGACGTCGATGCCGCGCGCCCACTTGGCGAGCAGGTTCTCCGGGGTCGCGAAGTCGACCGGCGTCACCATCGTCACCAGCCGGCGGATCCGCGCGGGCTCGAGACTCGCGTACACGAGCGCGAGCGTGCCGCCCTGGCAGACGCCGAGCAGGTCGACCTGGCCGTGCTCGGCGCTGATGCGCAGCACCGCGCGGTGCAGGTAGCCGAGCGTGTAGTCGGCGAGGCCGAGGTGGCGATCGCCGCGGCCGGGGCAGCCCCAGTCGAGCAGGTAGACGTCGACGCCCGCGGCGAGCAGGCGGCGGATCAGCGACCGGTCCGGCTGCAGGTCGAGCACCGTCGGCCGGTTGACGAGCGCGAACACGATCAGCAGCGGCGGCAGGCCCGCGGGCTGGGCGGTCGAGCGGTAGCGGTAGAGCGTCGAGGTGCCGTCCTGCGTCACGACCTCGCGGGCGGCGGTCGCGAGCTCGACCGGCGGCAGGCGCGACAGGCACAGGAGACCGGTCGCGAGGCGGCGCTGGAACTCCGCGACCTCGGCCGCGAGCGCCGCGGGACCCTGGTGCGCCGCGCTCACCGCGGCGCCTTCGGCCGCGGGCGGGCGCGCCGGCGCGCCGGTGGCGGCGCGGCCGCGGGCGCCTTCGCGCGCGCCGCGGCGAGCTCGGACCTGAGCGCGCGCAGCTCGTCGTGCAGCGCGTCCACTTCGCTGCGGGTCGGCAGCCCGGCGCTCTTCGCCGCCTGCTCGACGAGCGCCTGCTGGCGCGCCCTGGCGCGCACCAGCTCGTTGAAGAGCCGCGCCTGCGCCTGCGCGTAGGCCTCGGAATGCGCCGTCGACTGGAACGCCGCCTCGGCACAGTCGATCCAGGCGTCGAAGGCGGCGCGCAGCGTCGCGGGCGGATCGGCCCCGAGGAGGCGCGCCGCGAACGCGGCCGCGGTCGCGCGCGCGACGTCGGCGAGCGCCATCGCGAAGGCCTGCAGCGCCGCGGGCCATTCCGCGCCCGGCAGGGACCCGGTGGGCCATGCCGGCACCGCGCGGGCGAAGAAATTCTGCGCGAGCGCCTCGAGCTCGCCGCGCAGCCGCTCGGCGTCGGCGGGCCCGGCGCCCGTCGCCGAGCGCGCGATGCGGCCG
>Ga0335071_10009139_pt1 | contig 10145 bp, 3 predicted proteins | sample Lox_Sample_15_FD_206724 | JGI IMG/M metagenome (GOLD analysis project Ga0335071, IMG submission 206724) | Soil microbial communities from Loxahatchee National Wildlife Refuge, Florida, United States - Lox_Sample_1.5 | ecosystem: Environmental > Terrestrial > Soil > Wetlands | place: USA: Florida...
CTTCGAGGCCGCAAAAGGCGGCCGAATCGTTGCGATCCGCTTGAGTCCCGCCTCGGCTTTTGCCGGTCCTGATCGGCAGCTCCTTCTGAGGGCCACGTGGGACGGGGATTCCAATCCCGCAATCCTATCTCCCATCGGAGATTTCTTCGGGTACAGCTTCGGCGACCCCAGTGCGCGCTCTCTGCTCGTCGGGACTGACGATGACACCGCCTACGCGTACTTCCCCATGCCCTTTGATAAGTCGGCCAAGATCGAGGTCGTTTCCGAAAAAGAACCGGGGACAGCGGTCCATTTTGTCTCGGAAGTATTCTCGACGTCAGAACCCCGCAAAGCCGACGAAGGCCGATTCTATGCTCAGTGGCGTCGTGAGAATCCGGTAGCGCAAGGCAGTCCGTTTACGTTTGTCGATGTCCAGGGAAATGGACATCTGGTTGGAGTCATCCTGCAGTCTCAGGGTATAGAGTCAGGCCAGACGCATTTCTTTGAGGGGGACGACGAAGCCACACTCGATGGAGACTTAACCATTCACGGCACTGGTTCGGAAGACTTCTTTAACGGCGGCTGGTACGACGTCCCAGGCCGCTGGAATGGCCGCTTTTCGTTACCTCTGAGCGGGGCGCTCGACTATCAGAAGTCGATGGGGCGCACCGGCGGCTACCGACTGATGCTCAACGACGCGTACGCGTTCCATAAAAGTCTGAAACTCACAATTGAGCATGGCGGTGAGGGCAATCAGGAACCGGCTGACTATGCCGGAATGTCCTTCTTTTATCTTGAACGCCCGCCGCTCCCAGCCCCGGTTCTCCCAAATGCAGCCTCTCGCGCTGTTACCCAACCCCAGCGCCTGGTGTATGTGCCCGGCTGGAACGAGCCGATTTTTGCGTTCTCGTTCGAGAAGATGTCCCTGCGCAAACAAGAGCTCAAAGTCGACAACAAGGATGTGCGCGTCCTCTCGATTGAGGCTCAAGGTGAGGAAATGTTCGGGCCTCACTACATCGCCTTCACGGTGCCGGTTCCGTCTGCGGGAGATTACAAGGTCGCCGTCGAAGCGCTACGAGGTCCCGAGCAAGGGACGATACAACTGATGGCCAACAATCACGAGATCGGTAAGCCAGTCAGCTTCAAAGCAGGTTCGTTGACGCGAGGGGAACCCGTGAGCCTCGGAACCGTGCCATTTCGGACAGGCGAAAATCAGATATTCCTTCGGCTCGGAAGCGAAGACGGCGGACCCAATCCGTTCCATGCAGACCTGGTCCGTATCATCTGTACTCGGCAATAGTCCTGAAGCGCGATTCGAGTTCAGCGTACTTCCACGACGACTTGCTTCTTCCCTGCCAAGGCGTCCGCCGGAATCACCACGGCCGATCCGCTCACCTGGCCGACTGACGACGACACTAGCGCCCTTCTGTCCGCCGGATGGATGTGGAGCACGATCTCCGGAGCCGTTGAGCCACCAGCTGCGAGTTCGATTTTCGTTATCCAGCCTGCGCCTTGCGGTTCCGTACACCAACTGATCTCGCCGAATCTCGTCGGACACTTTGTCACCGAAATCCTCTGTCCCGCACCAAACCAGTGCTTCGGAGCCGCCTTCTGCAGGTGAACCCGATCGGCATCGCTCTCCTCGTAGCACAGCAGCCAACGCAGCGCCATCGTGGGTTGAAGCGAGCTGTTCACAACGGCAGACCAAGTCCAACCGGCTCCCTCGCCGGCATAGCTACCGGGGATCAGCGCATCCTCGGGCGCGTAGCGGGTTCCTGAATCCATCGCGAAGCACAGGTTTCCATACAGCGTAAGCAGGAATGGTCGATAATCCGCCCACCGGATGCGTCCCGCCAGAGTTCCGTGCTCCATAAAGTTGGAGGTGAGCAGGGTCCCGCTGTCGGTCCCGTAAATTCCGTCGGCGGCCGAGTTCATGCCGAGGATTTCCTGCCCGGCAATCGTGCGATGGCGGAAGTGACCCATATCCAGATCTTCGTCGCCCCAGTCGGACGTCCACCAATCCATCATGTAGCGATGATTCTCGTAACTGGTAAGTTCCTCCGGCTTACGCGTAGTGTCAAACGCAGCAAAAGGCGCAATGTTCGCCTTCTTCAGCGCGTCATTGCGAGCGTCAAGAGTGATGCGTAACGACCGTTCCACATCCGCGCGGAGCTGCTTCGCGTCTTCTGAGAACTTGGTGCCCTGCTGCGCGAGAGCATCATCTCCGTGTTCTTTGCCCGCCCGCTGCAGGCAGCGGCCGTGTTCCTTCAGCCCGCGCCAGATCCAGGCCGCATTCTGGTAGTAGTACAGGTGTGCAGTTGGCGTATCGTCGTCCGGGTCCCCGTTGTCCGCCTCGGGAGATCCCCAGATCAGTCCATGCCGCGGATCCGACTCCGGGAATTCGCTCTTCGTCCAGGCGCGCCGAGCCATCACGTAGTCCAGCATCCTGTGCAGCACCGGAAGCCGGTTTCGCAGCGCGTCAATGTCACCCGTGTAGTCGTAGGCTCGGGCGGAATTACGCAGGAAGACACCCACGTTCAACGGCGCCTCAACCTGGTCCTGGGTGTTGTAGGTAAAATTGCCGTTCGGCAACACGTAGTGCTCGAGATAATGCTGGAAGTGCGGCTCCACCCGTTCCGTCTGATTCCACAACTGTTGCGCCCACACGAACTCATAGTGCGCGACCGGAAACAGCGCATGGCTGCGCTCGGGAACTTTGGTGTAACTTCCCTCCCCGATTTGATACGTAGGCTCCAGCCCGCGATAGCTGCAGCGCGAAACAACAATGCCGGATTTCGCGGCCTGCAGCAGCCAGGGATCCGGGATGTCGGCCTGCATGCGGCTCTCGAAGAATGTCGTCCAGCGCTCCCACAATCCGACAAGGGCCGTATAGAACTCCGCCGCCGTGCCGTTCCAATACCGATCCATTGCACCATCGGAAACCAGGGCGTCGCTAAACATCGGACCGGCACGAAGAGGACCGGTTTGGCTGGGATGCAGCAAGGCGCGAACGCGCGCCACCGGTTTCCGCTCGGCTGCGGTGAGAACCATCATGACTTCGTAACCAACGCCGTATTCCGGATTCCAGACTCCGATGTCCGCCGCAGGCAAAAAGCCTCCCAGCATGGTGCGTTTGCTGAATCCGGGTTTGTACGCATACAGCCACGGCAGAGGAAGCAGCCGAACCGGGTCGAAGAGGCGTCCGTTGACATCCGGTGCCCAGAGATTCTGAGGGTCATCGCTGAACTCGCGAGACTTGCCATCGGGCTCCAGCCAGATCGACTTGAGAACCCCCACTCCATCGTCCGAAACGAGCGTCCATCCGGTGTAGCCGGGGCCGAGGGCAGCGATGTTCTCGTAACAAGGATCTTCGTTGGAGTCCAACACGTATTGCCCCAGTCGATCCGGGCCATGCCAGCGCTCATGCGGACGATCGAACCTCATCTCCGCAGGCGCTGCGATCTCGCGCGGCCTGATCTTTGATAGATCGCCAATCTGCTTCGGAATACGCGCGAGTTCTCTCTCGGAATTGATGAAGACTAGTGCGCCCTGATGGGTGACATGCTTCTCGAATACTGCCGTGGGCATGCCGTTATGCCAAGGCAGGAGAGCCAGCAGCCGCCACCCTTGAATGGAGTCGCCAAGCTTCAAAGTGATGTGCTGGCTGCCCACGACGGCTTCGACTGTGCTGTATTGCATGGTGATGCGCTTGACGTCGATTTTCTGCGCGAGTTCTTCCTGTTCGCCCGGAAGAAACGTCGTGTATTCATTGACGATTCTCGCTAGAGTTGCGCGCCCGGGGTTCTTGTCCGCAGCGGTAGAACTCTTTGGTGGCTTCTGAGACAACACGGGCGAAGACAGAGCCGTCAGGCCCGGCATGGTGACCAGGGCCCCCTTCAAAAACGAGCGGCGCTTCATGCGAGTTTCTCCTGGGACCGATGGGATAAGAAGGCTGATTCCCTTTTGCGACACGAACAGGGACCGCCAAGGACTCGGCGTTCCGCGCTGATTCGGGACCTCAGGTTCAATTCGTTCGTATTTCAAGCACGTCGAGATCCCATGCGAACACGGGATCTCGATCTTGTTAACCGGGATGAGCTAGAACGAAATCTTCGCCGCAATCTGCAGCCATCGCGGATTGAAGGCAGTGATGGACTTGCCGAAGAGGGCATCGGATATGTTGCTATCAACTCCGTTCAGGTTCATCCGATTCAGCACATTGAAGAACTCAAAGCGCAGCTGCAGATTCACTCGTTCCGTGAGAGCGGTATTTTTGACGACCGAGGCGTCGATCGAGAAACAGCCTGGTCCTCGGAAGCGATTGGGCTTCTCGTTGCCTTCCGTCCCCAAAGACGGCATCGTAAAATCCGATGAGGAGAAGATACCCGCGACGTAGGCAGGGTGACTGGTCGGCAGATTATAGCTGCGGGCGACGTTAGGCCAGTCATAATTGCTTCCATCGGCGTTGTAGTCTCCTGCCGTGGGACCATCGCCAACGACTTGGCAGCCTGCGGTCACGGCGTTGTTGCAAGCTGGATCGTTCCACACTGGTGCAAAAGGCGCGTTTGTATAGACAGTAAACGGCAGACCGCTTTGAGCACTAGCAGTGCTGGCCAGTTGCCAACCTCTCAAGAGTGCGTCGAGTGCCCGGCTATCCGATTTCCGTACTGGAAGTTCGTACACGCCCGTGAAGACAAAGCGATTGGGAGCGCTGAAAACTGAGGGCTGCCAGTACTGCGAAATCTGGTTCTGGTCCGGGTAGTTCTGCCCGTAGTCCCAGGAGCTCGATCGTGTGTAGGATGCGGTAATCCGTCCGGAGCGAAATCGCCTTTCAAACGTTGTAATAAACGCGTTGTAGGTCGAGGTCGGCTGGTTTGTCGTATACGAAATGCTTCCGAAGCTTTGGTTCAATCGAGTCAGCGCATTCTGGTTCGCGATGAGATCTCCCGCGAAGCGATTGATATCGGTTCCCGGAAATTGATTGAGAACTGAACCGTTCAGCAGGTCCGTGCCGTGAGATCCGCTGTAACCGACGCTGACGTTGAGCTTCCCGGGAAGTTCATGCTGCACACTTCCCACATAGGTGTAGATTCGCGGGCTGCTCAGGTTCGGATTCACGCCGCCAATCGCGAGCTGCGCTCCGACCAGGCCGCCGTGCCCGTCGAGCTGAGTTGGAGGCAGGCTAGGATACTGGAAACCGAACGGATAGACATCGCTCGTTCCGAGAGCAAAGATCGGGGGATTGGTCGTCCCCGTGAGGAATGTCGGAAGGATGAACCCGGGTGGGTTCCCCTTCAAACTGTTCTCATCGATGCCCAGAGTGGGCCAATCGCGATACATGCCAACCCCTCCGCGCACGACCCATTTCCCGTCGCCTACGGGATCCCACGCGACCCCCACTCGGGGGCTGAATGCGGTGATCGCGTGATTGAAGACCTTGCCCACTTGAATGGCCGAGCCGTTGGCGATCCTCTGATTCATGTTGAGGCCTGACCCGAAGAAGAAGTTGGCGAGAGTCGTGCCGGTCTGGGGGTAAGGGTTGCCAAAATCATCCCACCGCAATCCAAGCGTCAGCGTAAGGTTCTTGCGAGCCTTCCACGTATCCTGGAAAAACAGGCCGTTCGTTGTAGCTGCGTACATGTACTGACCTTTGGTCGCTCCGCCGGTTAGCGGATCGTACGCGAGGCTGCTTTCATCGTGAGCGTTGTCCTGTACCAGATCGAGCAGGCTGTTGAAATCGAAGCTGGGATGAGAGTACGCCGGCCCGAATAAGGCCAGATCGTCGCCGTGCCAGCCCTCGTATCCCATCTTGAAAGAATGACTTCCTCGGATGTAGGTCAGCACATCGCGCCAGCGATAGTTGTGCTGGATGAAGTTCCCCTGGGCGAAGCCGACGCCCAATCCAGCACTCTGGCCGACTACATTGATCACTGGCACAGAGAACGGTCCGGTCTGTGACGCGATGCCTTGCACCTTGAGAAGACCAAACATTGCCTCATTCAGCACATTCGGAGAGAAACTGTGCGTCTCGTTGATCTGCAGCGAATTCGTTCTGTAGGTCGCGGTCGAATCCATCTGCGTTCGAATTGATGGAGCCTGATCGTTGTGGGTCATCCGATAGAAATTGCCGTACAGCCTGTCGTGCCCAAAATACTGGTCGACACGCACATTCCACTGCAGGCCATTGCGGTAGGGACTGGCAGCGTAAGTACCATTGTCAACCATCGGAAAATCGCACGGGATATTCGCTGCCGCCGGTGTACCGCAAACGCCGGTCCCGAACACATCCAACCCCGTCGATGCAACCGACGAACTCGAAGTCGGCTTAATTGGGTACTTCTGCAGGAGTTGTGTTCCAAGTGAGTTCGGGTAGTTCGAAGCTGCCCACTGGACGAATTGCGGATCTTCAAACGTGTATGGCTGATTCCCGGTCGAGAAGGTTGAGCGCAGAGGCTCGATAGCAAAGAAGAAATAGCTGTGATGGTTAGGGATGATCGGTCCGCCGATTGTGCCCGAGAAATTATTGCTCTTGAACGGCGCGTATTCCGGACCAGTAAAGGGCGTGCGAGCCCAGAGGTGCTGGTTCGTGAAGAAGTCGCCCACGCTGCCGTGAAACGTGTCGGTCCCAGACTTCGTCGTCGAAGCGGCAACAATGGAACCGGAGCGTCCGTACTCGACGCTGAAAGTGTTCGTCTGAATGGTGAATTCCTGGATCGAGTCCGGATTCGGACTCAAGTTCGCCGTTCCACCCGTGATGTTGCTGGTCACGTCCAGTCCATCGACCACGAACATATTGCTCAGCAGGCTGCGGCCGTTGGCGCTCGCATCCACTGGAAGCTCGGTCGCAAAATTGTCAGGAATCTGGCTTGGCAGCCCGCTGCTGTTGGCCGATGGGTTGGTGCCGACGGCTACCCCCAGACCTTCCACGCCGGGAGCCAGGGCTGTAAGGCCCGCGAAGTTCTCGCCCGGAAGCGGCAAGGAGTGGAACTCTTTCGACTCAATCGTTAGCTGGATGCGGCTGTCGGCCGTATCCAGTGCCGGAGCCGTCGAACTGACCACCACTGACTCCTGCGTTTGCGCGACGCCGAGTGTTATAGGGAGACTGCGTGTTTCAGCGGTGGTCAACGTCAGCTTGATCGTCTGGGTCGCGAAGCCCTTGGCCGCCACCTTTACCTCGTACTGGCCGGGAGGCAAACTGGGGAAGCGGAAGTTCCCTCCACTATCGGTCGTGGCTTGGCTCACCACGCCGGTGTCCAGGTTGCGGATTTCGACCTGCGCCGCAGTAACTGCCGCACCTGAGGAATCCACTAAATTGCCTTGGACGTTGCTGCTGAATTGACCAAGAGCCGAGGTTACGGCGAGACCTACGAAGAAAACCCACAACACAGCGAACCTGCTGCGAGTCTGCATACGCGCCCCCTCTTGAAACCGCGCTATCTGGTTGTCAGCCCGTTGCGAGCTGCGGAATTACACCCGAGCAAATTGAAACGTTACGATGGGTGGAAGAAGCTTGCTCTTTCGTTTCGATTATTGTCAAGTCATTTCTGTTTCGGTTGTAAGTCGCTTCCAAATCATTTCTTTTCTGGCGCGATTGGCTTATCCTGTCGTGCGTTAACCGCCCGACGACAGTCCGCAGTCTCGTAACGATGCGAACTTTGATGTTTCGAGGACATGCAATGAAAAAATCGCAGATTCTTCTTACATGGGCATTATGTTTTTCGATTCTGTCAACGCTGTCCTATGCAGGATCTGGCAAGGAAAACACCGCCGATCTGAAAATAACGCGTTTCCTTGGCCCTTCTTCAGTGGAACTCGTTTCGGATCAGAAGAAGGCCGAGATAAGAATTGGGGATCGTGTCGGTGACTGGACGCTGCAACAGGTTCTCTACGAAAGTACCGGGAAGGCTGCGTCGTACGCCATCTTTGAAGATTTCGCTCACCAGGACGGCGACATAGTGTTTGTGAACCTCCATGGAGTTCAAATCGATCTGCCGAAATCTTCCGAACCCACTTCTGCCGAACCTGGCAGCCTGTATTTGGGCCACACTCTGGACGAAATCAGCAACAGCGCTTCAGATCTTCTGGGAGGTGAAATCCTCGCGAAGTCCGGCGACCCCGAGTACGAAGAAGTCGCCCGCGTCTTCCCTCCCATCCGCAAGATCAAGACCTACAGCTTCGTCGGCACGCCGATGACGCAAGACAAAGTGGGCTTTGTCTACGGCGGTCGCACTCCGAACTTCGATCCCGCTCCCTATTACCCCGCGATCAACAAGATCCGAGAGGACGGCAAAGTCCTGGACGGCGTGGTCGGGGGCTACCTGCCGATTCTCCGGTTCGTCTATCCCGAACCGGACGGCAGTTGGACGGAGATGGTCGCCTTCGCTCCGCTGCGCATGTCCAACGGGAACGAGCGCATTCAGCCCGTCTGGTACCGGATCGTCCGTGTAGAAGGCGGATCCCTCAAGTGGGCGCGCTACATCGATTCCTATCATCCCTTCCCGCCCCGCACCGACTATGATCCGAAAATCTTCTACCGCGATCTCGCTACTTTGCATGACGGATGGAACCGCATGCTTCAGCAGGGCATGAAAATCGATCTCCCTGACGAACGCGTCGCCAACATGGCTCGCTTTTCCATCGTGCGCGACATGATGACTCGCGCCAAGGATTTTCCCCACTACGGAGCTTTCGACAAGGATTACGCCGGAAACGAGCACGAGGGATTTCCCGATACCTTCACCGCCGACACTGCGACATCATTGGAATGGGGTTTGGTCGATCTGGCCGGCCGGTATATCGATAACTATTTCGGAGAGTTCGTCCGCGACGACGGCTCTATCCTGTATCGCGGTCCGGAAACGGGGCAGTACGGCCGGATGCTGACCGTCGTTGCCGAGTACATGAACTATGGCGGAGACTCAGCCGTCCTTCTTCGCCGCCGCAGCCGCATCGACGGCGTCACCAAGCTGCTCCTGACGCTTCGTGCCAAAGCAAAAACGCTCCCCAAAGACAATCCCGCTTACGGCATGATCGCCGGATGGAGCGAAGCAGACGCCTGCCTCGACGCCGATCCGCCGCGCTATATGCAACCGTACTTCTCAAACAGTGCGGAAGCGGCGCGTGGCTTCCGAGACCTAGGCCAGGTCTGGAAAAAGATAGGCACGCAGAAGAGTAATGCGGAATTGACTGCCTGGGGAGACCGCCTGGTGCGCGAGTCGGAAGAATTGCAGAAAGACATGCAGGCCGCGATTTCGCGCTCCATCCTGCAATCCGATGGCAAATCGGTGCTGCCTTCGATCGCCGGAGTGAAAGAACCCTTCCACATTGTGGTTCCGCGCGACGAGACCGACCCGCAGTTCCGCTCTTATCGCGCGTACATGGAGATGCTCCACTCCGGGCTTCTCACCAAAGATGAAGTCAAGATGGTCGTGGACTATCGCACCACTCACCACGACGTGATCTTGGGAGTTCCGACTGCGTACGGATATAAGACCGGAGAACTCGCGGGATTCCTCTCCTACGGGCACGGATTCGGCTTGATCCAGTACGACCTGACGCGCGAGGCATTGCTCATGCTGTACAGCATCATGGCGCATCAGTACACGCGCGGAACCTGGACGGCTCCAGAGACTCGTAGTGTGATCATCGACCGCGTGGCCGCGCCGTACTGCACGCCCGCGCAACTCGTTGTCCCCATGATGACCCGCTGGCTGCTGGTGTTTGAAGATCCTCGATCAGAAACCGTGTGGCTGGGAAAAGCTGTTCCCCGGCACTGGCTCGAGGACGGCAAAACCATCCGCGTCTCCGACGCTCCCACTCGCTGGGGACGCGTGGGGTTCTCGGTGACTTCTCATCTGAAAGACAACAAAATCAATGCGGAAGTGAAACTACCCGCCTCGTTTGCGGCCAAAACCCAGTTGCGTCTGCGAGCGCCCGGTGATGCGAAACTGAAATCCGTCACGCTGAATGGCAAGAACTGGGCTCAGTTCAACGCCGACGATGAAACCATCACGATTCCCGCGGGAATGTCCGGTACCATCACCTTGGTAGCGGCCTACTGACCCTATGCTGACCTGTCAAAAGAGGAACGAAACCGGCCCGGCGACACGCATCTCTGCCTACATTTCATGCGCGTTGCTAGGGCTGGTTCTGTCATCGCTCACGAC
>Ga0335071_10009140_pt1 | contig 10145 bp, 12 predicted proteins | sample Lox_Sample_15_FD_206724 | JGI IMG/M metagenome (GOLD analysis project Ga0335071, IMG submission 206724) | Soil microbial communities from Loxahatchee National Wildlife Refuge, Florida, United States - Lox_Sample_1.5 | ecosystem: Environmental > Terrestrial > Soil > Wetlands | place: USA...
TCGTGAAGTTGCTTCCGTGACGGGAGATCGCCGTTCCGTATACAATGTTGATACGTGACCCATCCAGAAGGGTTGCGTCAACCACCGGGTTCCGGTAGGTGATAGGGCGTTTTATCCGCTCTGCCATCTTGACAACGAACTCGTCCAGCTCACTGGATACCTTGAATTCAATGACCGATTTTAACCCCTTGAAGATCTTGTGCTCTATGAAAATAGGGCCGACACCATCACAGGAAATATCTTCTATATACGGGTCCGAGAGGAACGGCTTGAGGACCCCCATATCGATCTTGTCACGGATAAGGAGGTATTCGATGGCCCGGTATTCCTCATTGGAAAGGATCACTTTTCCATCCGGCGTAAGGGGAATCTGGTGCTTTTTCTTTACCGTTTTCATCTTGTCTTTTGCGGTAAAGTCCGTGTTGAGGAAATTCACAATCTTCGATTTCATGTCCTGCTGGCCCGGTCCCCCGCCGGTGAGCTGGGCAATATCGACATTTTTCGGGCGGACTACCGCGACATTCGCAAGCATCTTCTTGATCACTTCGGCCCGTTCCTTGTCGCTGATGGGATCTTCTTCGAGCCCGTCAATAAGATCGATCAGTTTTGTCTCAATAACCGGCAACATCAGGTTGACGCTGTGAAGGAAGGACGGTTCAATGGGGATATAGAAGTTCCTGACATCGTCCGGGTCAGGAAGGATATGCACAAACGTAGTCTCATTGACCGGGTAAATGATGTTGGGACTTTTCATCGAACGGAGATCTTTTTTGAGCTCCGACAGGAAGAGCGGGATCCCATAGGTATTGACAGGGAAAACGTGGAGGTACTCCAGGAGATGCGGGCTGGCCTTTACGTACTCCTTCGCATTGGCCGGCAGCATCTTGTAGAGTGCACTCGATTCAATATCATTGTAAAAATCGATGGTATTATCGACAGTTTCCGGCTTGAACGGGAGATTGACTGCGACAGATAACGTGCCCATATCAGACCTTCGCAAAACTCATGGGGATGACTTTCATGCCATATCCCGGATGGACTTCGAAACTTACAAGGTTTCCGGTAGTCTTTCGTGCACCCCTGACTTTGATGACTTCCATGACCATCACGTATTTGTCGCCGACAAGGGCTTTTTTCATATTGAGGTGGGCATCGCAGATGGATCGGATCCGTACAAGCGTATCCTCCTCAAAGGCGTAGGTATGGAGGGTGACAAGGATAGTCTTTCCATGATCGACGAGGGATTTGCAGTTGGTGAAGAATGTGAGGATGGAATCGGTCTCGGCATATTCGGTAAACAGTGTCAGCGAATCGATAACAATAACCTGAGACTTGCTCTGCTGGATGTGAGTGATGAGGTGGGCCAGGATATTCACCATCTCCTCTTTCTTCCATTCAAACCCGACCACATGGAGGGGGAAGATCTTGAGATATCCCCAGGCAAAATAGTCCGAAATATCAAGGCTCATCGATTCCATCTGCTTGATAAAACTTTTACTGGTACTTTCGGTAGTAAAAAGATCAACGGAAAGACCCTGGTGCATGGCTCCCCAAACGATCTGCTGGGTAAGCACGCTCTTGCCGGTATCGTTTTCCCCCTCAATGAGGGTTAAGGACTCCATCGGGAGGCCATCGGCAATTTTCTTGTCAAGTTCGGTGTTGCCGGTAGAGATGATTCGCCGGTCTTCACCTCCCATCAGATCTGAGATTGTTGCCATGTGAATACACCTTCGATATTATAGGGACGAGACAGCAGAGACTCCATTGTTCGTGGTTACCTGAATAATCCTTGGTGTCACTCCCGATGGGAAATTGACCTGGATCCACATTTTCACACCGGGATCAAGCTCTTTTGCATGGATATGGTCGTTTTCAAATCGAATGATCTGCCATGTGTCGGTAATTCCGGAACCTGAACTGTAAGTATAGTGCACATACCCGTTCGTGTTATCAAAGGAAAAAACATCCATATGAGGCAAATCGGTGATGGTCTCGTCCCCATTATTTGATATACTGAAATTCAGACTGGTATTCGATACCTGTTCGATATCGTTAACCTCGATACTTGTTTTTAACCGCGCCTCGTTCAGGAGGGTCATATCTTTCTGTGCATTCATTACCGTTTCAGCTGCTGTCAGCGTCCCCCCCACAAGCAGGTACGCAACTACGACAAGAAGGAGTACACCTATTGCCGCCCCGATAATCTCTGCAACGGCCAACGCGTATCAGCTCCCCGGGCTGGCAGAGAATTCAGACGAGCGCCAGATACCATCAGGCAGGATGAACTGGAAGTAGACCGTTCCGTCAGTGCCTGAATGTGGAACATCCGGACAATATGCAGTGATCGCAAGCGTCTCTCCGGGATCCCAGGACGCGGGGTTGGCAGTACCAGAAAGTTCTGACACGTACCAGCCGGTAGAGCTGTCGGTGCTATAATCGTAGGAAAGCCGCTGATATTGTCCCACTAATCCGCAAAAGACATCTGACCGGTTGGTAATATCCTGCAAAGGAACCGATGAGCTTCCGATGTTTTTTATCCAGACCTCGGCATAATTCGGGGTACCATCTCTGGTCTGGGTAGCAATAATCTTGAAATCCGTACGGAGGCGCTGGTCAGATTCATGGGTGGCCGACTGGAATGTGCTGGCCATGTTGTACACGACGGGAAAAACAGCGTTGATCAATACTCCTGCCGCTAGGACAGCGGTGATCAGGAACATTGCGGTGGTGAATGTCTCGGCAGACATCTATCAGATCCTGTCCGGGAGGTTCATCCACTCTTCGTCTTTCTCTTTATTCTTTGATGGGTTTTTCCTCTCGCCCAGGTTTGCCGGGGTCAGATCTACGCGTTCTCCGGATTTCCTTTCACTGACTATCGGCTCCTGCTGGCGCTGTTCCATCATAACCTCGATCATATCCCTGTCGAGGGAAGTATCGTTCGGCGTCAGTATCCGGTTGAGTGCATAGATCTCCGATACAAACTCATCGGGGCCCACCTCATGCTCCTCGCCGAGATTTGCCGGCATAAGGCGGGATATTTCCCGGATCTCATCAGCTGATTCCTTGGTTATATATCCCATAACACGATAGGATTCAAGCATGATCTCCAGCCGGTCGTGACCAAATTTTCTTACCGACTGGTGGGTCCATTTGAAAAGTTTGTAGACTTTCTGGAGCCGCAGTTTCTCATTTGCCGGGGGTTGTGGCGGTACCGGAATACCGGTCTTATGGGGAGCTGCAGCGACCTGCGATTTCAGCAGTGCGAGCATCTGCTCTTCAAGGATCCTCTTGTCATCATTTATCGGGTTTGCTGCGGATTCAGGCTGTTTACGGGAGGACTCGTTCCTGGACTCGGTCTCCATTTTTGCCTTTGTGGCATCCATCTGTGATTCACGGGCATCGAGTGCCGCTTCCCGTGCTTCCATAGCGGATTTCTGGGCATCCAGAACATCCGCGTCCATACCGGGAGCCGGGCCAGGAACGCCAGGTACCCCGCTCACGGGGACTGTCAGAGTAAACGGGTTCTCCAGTTCATTCATACGCTCCCGTATGTCCATGAGAAGCCGCTTTATAGAGGTCTTTATGAGATCGACTTCCCGCTCAAGATTCTGGAGCTTTACCTCTGGATCATCTTCCGACGCAGCAGTGATGATATGGTCAACCTGCGCCTGATTTACCGCCATAGAGTATCTACTCGTTATATTACATTTTTAATTAATAAACGTTCTCATCGTGAATATGGCTGGGAACGCGATATGATGTAATTTATAACAAAATCCTGTGGTTTTTCCCTAAGCATAAGATCGTTTTCCTGAGGGGGATTTCAATCGACTTTTTTTTATGAACTTATTTCTTGGTAAAGTCATGAGAACCAAGTGTATGTTCTCAAAAAATTAGTAAAGACGATTCACTATGTTAAGCCCGCCGGGGGCTGTACGGGTGATATCAAACGCTGCTCCGGCACCCGGTTTGATCTCAATGGTAAACCGGTCATTCGAATATATCGGGGTGGATGGCATTGCCGATATCTGGAACTGCTCACCCGCTTCGAGCAACTGGTTATTGCTACCCCGATCGTTAAGGATCCCCGTCACCGCCCATTGACCGGCCAACGGTTGCTGAGGGTAGTCTCCGGTAACCTGATCCAATGTTTCCAACCGGGTGGCATTGCTGTAGGTCAAGACAACTTTGCTGAAATCGACCGGGGTTCCACCTGGAGCAAGGGCTACCGTAAAGTTGATGTTCGTGATTTTGGTGTTATCAGGTCCTGTTCCGTAAACATTCCCAACAATTTCCAGGGTCGAACTGGACTGACCGACACTGGTATGAACGGACTCCTGGGCCCTCTGGGTCGTAAAGAATCCCGCACCCAGTATTACATAGGAGAATGCAGCAGCAACAATGACGAATGCAATCAGAACGATAGCCGCTTCAAGGCCGGTGAATGCATTATCAGGGTCCACGTTTGAGCTCATGATACCACTCTTACGAATGTTCGGTTCTGACGTGAATTCCAATTAAAAATTAATAAAGAAGATTCACCATGTGAAGTCCGGCAGGTGCTGTACGGGTGATATCGAACGCGGCACCGACACCGGGTTTGACTTCGAGGGTAAATTTGTCGTTTTCGTAAATTGGATTGGAAGGCATTGCTGCTACCTCGAACTGCTCACCGGCCTCAAGTAGTTTATTATTGGTACCAACATCGTTATTGACCTTGGTCACTGCCCAATGCCCGGCACCTGTAGGTTCGGTCGGAAACGGGGTTCCATCCTGTGTCAGTGTCTCCAATGTGGATGCATTGTTGTAAGTGAGGACAACTTTGCTGAAATCAACCGGTGTTCCTCCGGGTGCAAGTGCAACAGTGAAATTGATGCTTGAGATAGTGGCACTGGTTGTTCCTGTGCCATAGACATTACCTACAATTTCAAGGGTTGAGCTTGCCTGCTGGACACTGGTGTGCACGGTCTCCTGTGCCTTCTGGGTCGTGAAGAACCCGGCACCCAATACTACATACGAGAACACTGCCGCCACGACAACGAATGCGATGAGCACAATTGCCGCTTCGAGGCCAGTGAATCCCTGGTCATTGGATTTGAACGAAGTCATAATTTTCCCGCCGAGTAATGGTGGATTTCGGCTTTTGTTATTCGTCTTATTTGATTAACTGTCATTATCGTATTTATAGATCTTCCAGATCTTTGTTTTTCCTTGCATTTACGGAATTTTCAGCAGTTCCATCATTTGACTCGGGAGTTTTTGTATGAATCCAGAAATTTCTGTTTTGAAATTTATTACTTTTATCGTGCCGGTACCAAAGACAAAATTATCTGAATGCCTATCGAATCCAAATAAAAAACCGGGTTCATTCGCAGTTCTCTTACGAAAATTTTCGAATTGTTCATAAAAATATAACCTAAGAATTTCATTTCTATGTATCTACCTTACGGTAGGTTTCTTCTAAAATTCTTGATAAAAAATTCAAAAAAAGATTAGTAGAGAAGGTTCACTACGTTAAGTCCACCCGGGGCTGAACGTGTGATATCAAAGGCTGCGCCAACGCCCGGCTTGATCTCAAGGGTGAACTTGTCATTTGCATAGATCGGATTGGTTGGCTTTGCAGAGATCTGGAACTGCTCTCCTGCTTCGAGCAGTTTGTTGTTTGTTCCTACGTCGTTATTTATGGCAGTTACCGCCCACCCGCCGGTAGACGGCTGCTGGGGATAATCTCCGGTCGCCTGTGTCAATGTCTCCAATGTGGATGCATTGCTGTAGGTCATGACTACCTTGCTGAAATCAACCGGTGTTCCGCCGGGTGCAAGTGCAACTGTGAAGTTGATGTTTGATATGCTGGAGCTGGTTGATCCTGTCCCATAGACATTACCTACAATCTCAAGGGTTGAGCTTGCCTGCTGGACACTGGTGTGCACGGTCTCCTGTGCCTTCTGGGTCGTGAAGAACCCGGCACCCAATACTACATACGAGAACACTGCCGCCACGACAACGAATGCAATGAGCACGATTGCCGCTTCGAGGCCAGTGAATCCCTGGTCATTGGATTTGAACGAAGTCATAATCTTACCTTCATACGATAGCGGACACTGGCGTATACCAACGTCCCTATGTGATAAAATGTTATTATTGTATTTATAAATTTCTCCAATTTGAAAAAAAGATATTCTTGTTTATGAGATTTTTTGCGCAATTATCGTTCAGTTACCGCATTTTTAAGGGTAATTCCCGATGTGTGATTCGTCGGAATTTCACGGGTTTTTGTTATTAACTTTCCTTTTTGATATTGCAAATTTACCGCAATATTTATGCTGGAAAAATCAACAGGTACCTTGAATCCATGGATAAACAGGATATACTATACCTGATTGCTGCTCTGGTGCTTGTACTTATCATAGCTTTTTTTTTAAAGCCTGTTATTACCGGACATCCGGTAAATACCGGGATTGGTACCAGTTCGACAACGCTACCGGTTGTCATCGTCGCTCAGCAAAATGAGAGCCAGACCACACCTATCGTGAAAACTATTATCACACATACTACCCTCCCTACACCAACCCCGTCTCCGGCCCTTACATGGAATCCCAACGTTACCCAGACGGTGGCATTTATCAATCCCTCTGCGTACGGTATCTCTTCCAACCAGTCTCAGAACGAAGGCGTACGGATTAACAATTCAATTCTTGATACGAATATGACTACCTTCGCCACGATCTCGTCCTCCACCGGGGGTAGTGGAACAACAAGTATCATGTATATGCCGTTCCCCTACTGGGAACTTGTGTACACGGTCAATCCTTCCGGAGAACTGGTACCTGTTTCGCAGCAGATAACACCTACCAATGGAGTGGGAATTTCGTATAGTGGTGTATCCGGTTCATACTCAACGGCAAATCCCCAGTTTACCATCCAGGTTATGGACGGGGATGATCCCAACCGGATCGTCCGGACAATTACTCCCCCCGGGGGGATAAACCTGAACTTGTGGCTGGGCATAACTCCGACACCCGGACAAAATTCCAACTTCAAAACAAACCAGGTAAAAGCAATCGCAACCGTGCCTACCAAAGCAGTGGATCCTCGGCCATGGACGGAAAAATTCTATGAGGGGCAGCGGCACTATTACTTCATCATTACGGCACAGTCACTGCAATCTTATTCTATCAAGATTCAGGTTCCGACGCGGTATATCGGGAAATACTGATCCCGATACGCAATCATATTACAGATAAGCATACCCGGAGAAGATCTCTTTTCTCCGCTACCGGAGAAGAATATGAGATAAAAAATTGGTTTTTATTAGTGCCTATTCAATCGAATTTCTTCTTTCCCATTGATTCGATGTACATATACTCTTTCCCGACTTCAATGGTACCGCGTTTCTCTTCGGGTATCGGAATCTCGAAATTGGTGAAATCCTTCATATCCATCAGTTGCGCCGTGGTGCCGGCAATGGAGAGTACCTGGCCGCTCTTGCGTTCCACCACGGGCACATAGGTCTTGGCAGATACAGGCTGAACGATCGATCTCTTGACCCCGTCAAAAATGCCCACGGCATCGATACGCGCCTTGGCTGCACCATGTTTTCCCGGTTTTGACGTGGCGATGCCGACAACCTTACAGGGCTCATCTTCAATGACGATATAGCGTCCTTCCTTTATCTTTCCGATTTCAGTCTGCTCTTTCATTTCATTTTCACCTAATTGCCATACTTGGTAAACGTGTTAGTAATTTATTTCTGTTGCATTACATAAATACAACGTTAAGAAAATGGAAGTCCGTTTGCTATGAAGAAGGATTTTTTCTCTGCCTGCGATGCCATGGCCAAATCCGTGGAGGATGGTATCCGGGATCTTGTGGGTACTCCCGAAGGGGGAAAAACCGTCAAAATGGGCGCGGACCTGACGCCTACAAAACTCATTGACCAGGTGGCAGAGGACTGTATAATCAGCTATCTCCGCGACAATCCCCTCTGTTCCCTGCTCATCAGCGAAGAAGCAGGGAAGGTTGAACTCGATGGCGAAACCGGGACAATATTCCTGGATCCGGTCGACGGGACGTTCAATGCAATAGCGGGCATCCCTTTTTTTGCACTCTCGGTCGCCTATGCCGAGGAAGGAGTTGTCAGGAAGGCATATGTACGTAACCTGTCAAGCGGTGAGACGTTCACAGCCGAGAAAGATCACTATGCGCGGTGCAACGGGAAAACCATCCACGTATCCGATCTGGCGAACCTGGATGAATGTGCCATGAGCGTCTACAGCAGGAAATTCGATCCCGGACGTGTCCTGCTCCTCGGCCAGAAGATCCGGCGCTGGCGGCTTTTCGGCGCATCTGCACTCGAACTCTGTTATGTGGGCAGCGGGCGTATCGATGGATTTATCGATCTCAGGAAGACCCTGCGGGTGACTGATGCCGCGGCCGGTATGCTTGTCTGTAGCGAGGCCGGCGGGAAGGTTACCGATCTGAACGGAAAGATGATACGGTTCCCGAATGAAGTGACCGTTGGCCGGTGTCTTGTTGCAACGAACGGGATCCTGCACCATAAAGTGATCGAGTACCTGAGGTGAATCGTGAGGTGAATCGTATGAAGATCGCAATTGTTTCGCGGATTGATAATCCGGATGCGCTGGCTTTTGCCAAAAAGATCAGATCTTATCTGGAAAAAAGCGGGTGTAACACCCTGTTTGACCGGGACACCGCCCATGCCCTCGGACTCGAAGGCGTCCCGCTTGATAAAATACACGCGGATGCGGTAATTATTGTGGGGGGTGATGGCACTATCCTGAGGACGGTACAGGAACTGCATCACCAGATTCCCGTTCTCGGCATCAACTGGGGGGAGGTGGGATTCCTTGCAGATCTCGAACCTGCAGAAGCCCTTGACTTTATCTGCACCATGCCGGATGGCTTCTCCGTAGAAGAACGGATGAGGATCTCCCTCTTCAAGGATGGCAAACGTCTCGGTGTGGCATTGAACGAAGCACTGATCGTGACTACCCGTCCTGCAAAAATGCTCCACTTCTCTATCTCGGTGGATGGCGTTGTTGCCGATCACTTCAGGGCCGATGGATTGTTGATCAGTACTCCCACGGGATCCACTGCATATGCCATGAGTGCCGGAGGACCGATCATTGATCCCCGGATTCAGGGTTTCCTTCTTGTTCCTCTCGCACCCTATATGCTGTCATCACGTCCTCACCTTATCAGCCATGACCGGAGTCTCGAGGTCTGTCTGGAGAGTGCAAAGTCTGCAAATCTGGTAATTGACGGACAACAGACCATCGAACTCGGGGTATCGAGTGTGATCCATGTTGTCCGGTCGGAGCACCCTGCCCTGTTTGTTGACGTCAAACGTAATTTCTTTGAAAAAGTGGATAAGAAACTCAGGAATCTGTAATTTTTTACGAATTACATCTCACGGGCGCTTCTGCAACGCATCTTATTTTCCGCGAACAGGCAATTTCGTACCCTGTGCACCTGTCTTTTTCCATCAAGTATATTCAGACAACCGAAATAAAGACTTATCTTGCAGGGCGTTCTACTAACTGTCAGGTGGTTTTGTGCAGGTCTCCATGAAACTCGAGATGAAGGATTCTCCCGGCCAGCTGGTGGCTGCTCTCAAGCCAATTTCAGATGTCGGCGGTAATATAATAGCTGTCATCCACCAGCGGGAACCCGACCTCCGGAAGGGGGTTCTGAATGTCCAGATCGTTCTTGAGCTGCCCGATGGCCAGCGGGAGAGACTTGTGGAGCTTCTGCAGGAACAGGGTGTGCATATCCAGCGCATCGGTGAAGAACGCCTGTTGTATAAACGGACGGTCATCATGATCGGGCATCTTATGCATACCGATCTCTCGGACACCGTGGACCAGATCGATTCCACCGGTTTTGCCGAAGTCAGCGAACTGTCCATGAGCATGCCGGCCGTGAACCAGCGGTCTTCATCCCGAATAACCATCAAGGCCGTGAGCAAGGCAGATATGGAATCGGCTCTTGCCATCCTCCGGCGGGTATCTGCACAAAAATCCCTTCTCCTGATTGAACCGCTGGAGGAGATCGCATGAAGGTCGCGATCATCGGTCTCGGATCGGTCGGTAAGGGCGTTGCCACGATGCTTGCAAAGAAAGATC
>Ga0335071_10009141_pt1 | contig 10141 bp, 10 predicted proteins | sample Lox_Sample_15_FD_206724 | JGI IMG/M metagenome (GOLD analysis project Ga0335071, IMG submission 206724) | Soil microbial communities from Loxahatchee National Wildlife Refuge, Florida, United States - Lox_Sample_1.5 | ecosystem: Environmental > Terrestrial > Soil > Wetlands | place: USA...
AAAGGATATGATGTTCAAAAAATGCAGCCTGAAGTGCTCAATTACCTGAGTAATGCCGCTTTTTACACACCGTGAACATTCAAGAATGGATAAAGTCTAGCTTAGCCCTTCAGGGAAAGGACGTCCGGCAGAGGGACGCCGTTGACGAAAATGGCCGCATCCGTGACAGTCGGGAACTGCAGCACGGTCTTCTCGAGCTGGGCCTGGATGCGCGGCGTATCGCATTCCCCGCCCATTTTCAGGCTGCCGGTGAGGTAGACGCTGGCCTTGCCGCTGTCGATGCTGACGCTTTCCACCTGCAGGTCGGACTGGTAGAGGGCGTTGTACAGGCCCGATTCTCCGTAGTATTGGGATTTGACCGAAAGCAGCGCCTCCAAGGCGGCCTTCAGCACCCCCTGGGTGGGTTGAATCTCGACCTCCACCGGGATAAGGCTGTCGTCGCACCCGACCTGATCCCCGCTTTGGCCATTGTCTTCCAGGGCGATCAGGTAGATGTGGATCGATGATGCGCCGGCGGCCTCGGTCGGTGCCAGAAGGGTCGCCGTAGGCGGGACGGACGTCGCGGCCGGGATCGGGCTGCCGGCGGCGGGCGAGTGCTCCAGTCCGACCTCGAAAGTGCTGTTACAGGCCGGAACGAAGAGGAGAATAAGGATTGTTGACAGGATGCGGATTTTCATGGGGACTCCGGAATGCACTTGAGTTCGTCGTCAGCCGGCCTACTGGCAGGCTGTCGGCAACATGGAGTTGACATCCGTGCCGTTGTTCACCTGGCTGAACTTGCCGGACAGAATGCCCAGTGGCCGGAAGGGCGGGGTGGCCTGGTTGGCTGGCTGGCCAAGGTGAAGGGTATAGCAGCCCACGAAGGTCCGGGTGCCGCCCGACGAGGTGAGCACATTCAGGGCCAAGGGAACCTTGAAATACAGGTTGCCGGCCGCGCCTTCACTTTGGACGGTACCAAAAGTGGCCATGAGCTCGACCGTATCGGAATACCCGGCCGCGTAAGCGGCGAAGTCACCCGGGAAAGATGCCGGGTCCTGGAAATAGGAATACGCCCGCACGTATTCCTGACGATTGATCGCATTCAGCAATGAGCTGACCGTTTCGATCGGACCGCTGCGGATGTCCAGATAATTGCCCCGGTCGATGTTCATGCCACCGGCGGTAATGATCACCGGACTGCCGCTTGGGTAACCGTCGCAGGCGCTTGCCAGGGCGTCGGTGTCGTTGGCGTGCAGATCGGCAACCTTGGCCTTGCCGCGGTCGATTCCCATGGGAATGAAGGGCGGCGCACCGAAGTTTGCCGGCTGGGCCTGGTGGATCACGTAACAGGCGGCAAAATTGGCGTGGGTACCGTCCCGGTTGACGGTTTTCAGGAGCACCGGCACAGTAAAGTAGAGTTGACCCGCGCCGGCACCCCCGGTGATGTGGCCGAAGACCAGGTCCACTGAAGCCGTGTTTTGATAGCCATTGGCAAAGTCGCTGAAAGATCCGGCCGAGTTGGCAGGGTCGGACCAGTACTCGTAGGCCCGCAGGTATTCATGACGGTTGATGGCGTTGTAATATGAAACGAGCACCTGCCAGGGCGAACTACGGTCGTCGATGTAATTCCCAAGCAGCGGATTGGCCCCGGCAGGCATCGCGGTGTTGCTGGGAACCAGGCCAACGGTCGCCGTCGGCAGGCTGAGGGTGGATGTGGCGGCCGGGAGGGTCAGCGTGGGCAGGGCTGTGTTGCTGGGTGCCAGGGTGGTGGCGGCTGGCGGCTGGGTCAGCGTAGCCGCGGGCGTGTTGCTCGGTGCGGCGGTTTCCGTAGCGGCCGGGGGAAGGGTCGCCGTGCTGCTGCCCGGGTGCTCGATCCCAACGTCGAATGTGCCGTTGCAGGCCGGCAGGAACAGGATCACAAGGATGGCAAAAACGATACGAGCTTTCATTGGGTCTCCTGGGAGTCTGGATTTATCCAGTATTTTAGTTGTTCGTTGTTGCAGGGGGATGACGGAGATGTCACGGTTTCGTAACCGGCTGTCCCCGGGCTGCCAGGCCCGGAAACTCAGCCGACCGGCAGGCGCAGGGTGAAGACCGTCCCCTGGCCAAGGCGGCTGCGCAGGCTGACCCCGCCGTGATGCCGTTCGGCGATAGCGCGCACCAGCGCCAGTCCCAGCCCGCTGCCCGGGACGCCGCGCCCTGCTTCGCCGCGATACAGTTCCTCCCAGACATGCGGCTGTTCCTCGACCGGGATGCCCGGACCGGTGTCGGCCACCTCGATGACGATGTCCGTGCCATCCTCGAAGGCGCGCAGCTCGAGCGTATCGCCCGGACGGCTGTATTTGAGGGCGTTTTCCAGCAGGTTGTGGATGGCCAGCACCAGCAGATCGGGGTCGCCCTGGACGTTCGGCAGGGGCCAGGGAGCCTGGGGGATGCTCAGATTCAGGCGGCGTTCGTCCGCGCCGGCCTGCTCCTGAGCCATGCCGAAGGCCTCCCGAAGCAGCGCTGGGACGTCCACCGGTGAATGTTCCACCAGGCGTACTTCCAGTTCGGCCAGCTTGCGCAGGTCCGCAGACAGCCGGCTCAGGCGCAAGGCCTGGGCCTCGACGCTGGCCAGGGCCTCCTGGTGGGCTTCCCGGGAAGGAGAATCGGCCAGGTTGGCCAGGCCGGCCCGAATGGCGGTGAGGGGGTTTTTTAGCTCGTGGTCCAGGCGACGCAGGAAGCGCCGGCGCTCCTCAGCCGCAGACTCGGCGATGCGTTTCCGGGTCCGCTCCGCCCAGGCCAGGAGGACAAAAACGAGCGCGGCCAGCCCGGAAAGCCCCAGGCCGAACAGGAGCGAGAGCGTCCCCAGGTCGGCACGCAGATAGACGATGTGATCGTTGCGCAAGTCGAAGGACAGGAAAAAATAGAGCGCCAGGCCGGAGCCAAGCAGAGCGGGTGCGAGCGCAATGACCCAGCGCCAGGTTTTCACGGACGCGCCTCCACCGTGCCGACGAAGCGATAGCCCTGGCCCGGAATGGTTTCGATATAGCAAGGCTTGGCGGGATCGTCGGCCAGCGCCCGGCGCAGCTCGGCCACGCGCGTATCCACGGCGCGTGTGCCCACCGGATAGTCCCAGCCCCAGACCACGTCCAACAGGCGCTCACGCGAGACGAGTTCGTCGGGGTGGGTCATCATGTATTCGAGCAGCAAGACCGACTTGGGTGTCAGTTCAAGTTCCACTTCGTCCAACCGGACGCGTCGGGAGGTTCGATCGAGGATTAGGCTGCCGCAGGCCAGGCGGGCGGCAGCCGAGAGGGGCGGCCGGCCGGGACGGGCGCGCCGCAACACGGCCCGGATGCGCGCCACCAGTTCATGCGGATCGAAGGGTTTGTTCAGGTAATCGTCCGCGCCCTCCTCGAGGGCCATGGCCCGCTCGCCGGCCTCGCCGACCTGGGTCAGCAGGATCAGCGGAGTCCAGTCGCCGGCCTGGCGGAGGCGACGCAGGACTTCCCGGCCGTCCAGCCGCGGCATCAGGACGTCCAGGACGAGCAGGTCCGGAGGCTGCGTGGCGAGCTTCTCCAGGGCTTCCTCACCGTTGGAAGCGACCGTCACGGAGAAACCCGAGCGGCCCAGGAAGGGAGCCAGGTTGTCGGTGATGGCGCTTTCGTCGTCGACCAGAAGGATGGAAGGTTTGGGGTTCATAAATGGCTGTGCTGCTTTGGCAAGCTGACCGGCCGATCAAGTATCCATTATCGCACCGAATCCGCCCGCGATGCAATTGTACCCATGCCCGCCGGTGGCTGGAAGGTCCGGAAACAAAACCCGCCGGGGTCACCGGCGGCCATTTCCATGAATTGCTAATCGCTAATTGCTAACGGCTGTCTGATCCCCGTACAGCTTGCGGTGTACCGTGCTGAGCGCCCGTACTTGTTCGCCGGCATGGTAGGACGAGCGCACCAACGGAGCGGACTCGACCCACTTGAAGCCGATCGACTTGCCGTAATCCCGCAGCTCCTTGAATTCCTCCAGGGTGTAGTAACGGGCGATCGGCAGGTGTTTCTTGGATGGCTGCAGGTACTGGCCGACGGTCAGAATGTCCACGCCCCAGGAACGCTGGTCGCGCATGACGGCCTTGACTTCCTCGAGTTCCTCGCCCAGGCCGACCATGATGCCAGACTTGGTCAACACCTCCGGATCAAGCTTCTTGGCGCCCGAGAGGATGGCCGCACTCCACTCGTAGTGGTCCTGCGGCTGGACTTGTTTGAACAGCCTGGGCACCGTCTCGACGTTGTGGTTGAGGATCTCCGGGCGGGCGTCCATGACGATCTTGAGCGCTTCCAGCGAGCCCTTGAAATCCGGGATGAGCACCTCCACCGAGCAGCCTGGCAGGAGCTGGCGGATGCGCCGGATGACCATGGCAAAGATCGGTGCGCCGCCGTCCCGCCGGTCGTCCCGGTTGACGGACGTGATCACAGCGTGCTTGAGATTCATCGACTTGACCGCCTGGGCGACCCGTTCCGGCTCGAGCCAGTCGAGCGCATCCGGGCGGCCGTGCTTGATGTCGCAGAAGCCGCAGGTGCGCGTGCAGACGTCGCCGAGCATCAGGAAGGTGGCGGTGCCGGAGCCCCAGCATTCGCCCATGTTCGGGCACATGGCCTCCTCGCAGACGGTGTGGAGCGCCTTGGAGCGCATCAGGGTCTGCAAGTGCTCGTACGTCTCGCCGGCGGGGGCGCGGACCTTGATCCACTCCGGGCGGCGGAGCGGGGCGGTGTTGATCGTTTCGGGGTTGACCCGGTCACGGGTGGGGGTAGCGGTCATAGAAATGCGGCTTCCTGGATAATTTATATCAAAATATTCTTATATATTATACCATGAGCCGAAAGGCCTCGTCAAACCTTTTGGCGGGTTTTACCCGGGTAGGACAAGATATTATCTCGTCCCACCAATTTTTAAGGTGCCAACAATTGACTCCCGGCAAGAGCGCGCATACAATACCGGAACAAATAAATATTGGTCTGGGTGCCCCACCTCCCGGATGGGAGGGCTCAAAGGCGAAGCCGGTGCCACCTGCACGTTGTGCGGTGCAAGTGAAGTCCGGCGCTGTCCCGCAACTGTGATTTAGCGCAACGCTAAAAAGTCAGGCCGCCCGCCCCGACCAAGTTCACCCCCCAGATTGGGGGGCTACCACTCTCTCGTGGAAAGGAGGTGGGAACGGCTTGCATGGATTGCCTCTCCCCCTCCCCTGTCCTTTCGGCAGGGGATTTTGATTCGCCAAATTTTTAAGGAGACCTTGTATGTTTCGCAAATTGTTTTTTGCGTTTTTGACGATCATGTTGCTCGCAGCCTGCGGCTCGACCCTGTCGGTCACGCCCTCGCCGACTGCCGCCCAGATTCCCACCGCGACCGCGCTGCCGACCTCCCCATCCCTCGCGCTGACCGACGGCCTGAATCGTTCGGTGACCCTCCCCGGTCCCGCCCAGCGGGTCGTTTCGCTGGCGCCGTCCAACACTGAGATCCTGTTTGCCGTGGGCGCGGGGGCGCAGGTAGTCGGTCGGGACAGTTTTTCGGATTATCCGGCCGAGGCCAAGTCGGCCCAGGACGTCGGCGGCTCGATGGGCAAGTACGACAGCGAGGCGATCGTGGCCCTTCATCCTGACCTGGTGCTTGCGGGGGAGATCAACACGCCCGAGCAGGTCAGCTCGCTCGAGCAGCTTGGGCTGACGGTCTACTATCTCAAGAATCCGGTCACACTCGAAGAAATGTATGCCAACGTCGAGACGGTCGGCAGCCTGACCGGACACGCCGACCAGGCCAGGACGCTGGTCGATTCGCTCAAGACGCGCGTCGCCGCGGTGGATGCCGTGATTGCTCCCCTCGACTCCCGCCCGACCGTGTATTACGAACTGGACGCATCCGACCCGACCAAGCCCTATACAGCCGGCCCCGGCACTTTCGTGGATCTGTTGATCTCGCGGGCGGGCGGGCAGAACATCGGCAACAGCCTGACCAGCCAGTGGGCCCAGATCAGCCTCGAGCAACTGGTGGTCGCCAACCCGTCGATCATCGTCCTGGGCGACTCGGCTTACGGCATGACACCCGATTCGGTCAAGGCCCGCACCGGGTGGGGCGGACTGGCGGCCGTCCAGAGCGGGCAAATCTATCCGTTCGACGACAACCTGGTCAGCCGGCCCGGTCCACGCCTTGTCGACGGGCTGGAAGCCCTGGCGAAGCTGCTGCATCCGGGCGCATTTAAATAAATCGTACGGGCACGTATACCGTGCCCGTACCCATTCTTATGTCGCGCCGAATTCTTCCTTATCTCTGGACCCTGCTCTTCCTTGCCCTGGCGGCCCTGCTTTCCGTTGCCATCGGCTCAGTTTTCATTCCGCTGGCGGACCTCTGGCGGGTCCTGACCGGCCAGCCGCCGCAGACGGTCTCGGCCGCCGCCACGATCATCTTCGAGTTGCGCCTGCCGCGCACCGTCCTGGTCCTGTTGACCGGGGCCGCCTTGAGCGGGAGCGGCGCCGCCTACCAGGGCCTCTTTCGCAACCCGCTGGCGGACCCGTATCTGATCGGGGTCGCCTCCGGGGCGGGACTGGGGGCGATCCTGGCGATGAGCGTCCATTGGCCGTATTCTTTCTGGGGGCTCATGGCGGTCCCGGCGGCGGCTTTCGTCGGCGCCCTGCTGACGGTCTTTATCGTATACTCGCTGGCCCGCCTCGGCAAGACGGTCCCGACCACCAATCTGATCCTGGCGGGCGTGGCCTTCTCGTCCTTCGCCACTGCCGTGACCTCTTTCCTTATGCTCCGTTCGACCGGCGAGCTGCGCCGGGCGATCGCCTGGATGCTGGGCGGGGCCAGCCAGGCCGGTTGGGGTCCGGTCTTGTCGATCCTGCCTTATCTGGCGATCGGACTGGGCATCCTGCTCTTGAACGGGCACGCCCTCAACCTGCTGCAATTTGGCGATGACCAGGCCCAGCAGCTTGGCTTGCATGTCACCCGGACGCGCACCCTGCTGCTGGTCGCAGCTTCCCTGGCGACTGCAGCGGCTGTGTCCTTTTCGGGGACGATCGGCTTTGTCGGGTTGATCGTCCCGCATATCATGCGCCTGTGGTTCGGCGCAGACTACCGCCGCCTGCTGCCGCTCTCGCTCATTGCCGGTGCCGGGACGCTGCTTCTGGCGGACGTACTTGCCCGGTCGGTGCTGGCGCCTCAAGAACTGCCGGTGGGAATCGTCACGGCGATTGCCGGGGCCCCGTTCTTCCTGTGGGTGCTGCGCCGGGCGAAGAATCAAGGATATTGGTAGGACGCAGCGACGCTGCGCCCGTACGGTGATTGGCGATGTTGAAGATCGAGAATCTGTCTGTTTCGTATGGCTCCCGTTCCGTGTTGGCGAACGTCTCGCTGGAGGTCAACTCCGGCGAAGTGCTGGCATTGATCGGCCCGAACGGAGCCGGGAAATCCACGCTGGTGCGGGCCGCCAGTGGGGTGGTGCCGGTCGAGGCTGGCGCAGTCCGCACGAACGGCGACGATTTGCTTTCCCTCCCGCCTTTGCAACGAGCCCGTTTCCTGGCGGTGGTGCCACAGGCCGCCAGTCTGCCGCCGGCGTTTTCGGTCTGGGAGACGGTCCTGCTGGGCCGGACGCCCTACCTGAATTTTCTGGGCCAGGTCTCCGCCAAGGACGAAGAGATTTCCCGTTCGGCCCTGGCAAAAGTGGACGTTCTCGAGCTGGCGAGCCGGCGGGTGGGGGAACTCTCCGGTGGGGAGCAGCAGCGCGTCCTGCTGGCGCGCGCCCTGGCGCAGTCCACGCCGATCCTGCTGCTCGACGAACCGACCACCAACCTGGACTTGCATTACCAGATCGGCTTCCTGGAGACCGTCCGGACACTGGCCCACGCGGATGGCCTGGCCGTCCTGATTGCCCTGCACGATCTCAACCTGGCGGCCCACTATGCCGACCGGATCGCGCTGTTGGTCGGGGGGAAAATCAAAGCCGCGGGGATGCCGCGGCAGGTATTGACTCCGGAATTGATCTCGGAAGCCTATCATTTACCGGTGCGGGTGGTCCAACACCCCTTTGCTGACGTGCCGCTGGTTTTGCCGGAAAAGTAAGGGCGGATCACGATCCGCCCTTACCGCTTATCCCAGCCTGGGGGTAATGTGGGGATATCCCACCCAGTCGGCGGGGACCACTTATCCCAGCCATCGCAAAAAGGGGACTGGTTTGACTGTAACTTGCAGATGACCCTTTCCCCTTCGGCGCGGATCGCCTGCGCTTCGGCGGCTGAAAACAGGCCGGATGCAACCATTTCATCGAAAGCCGCTTCGTCTTTCCACTCCCACCTGGAACGGTCCGGGCTGATGAGGATGTCCAGTTCGTGATCCATCAGATCGAAGCCAAGCAGTGTTCGTTGCAGCGGTGTCTCCAGGTTGACATACCAACAGTCCAGTTTGTGCCCCGCTTCCCACATCAGCCAGATCGAATGTGCCTCGGATGGATTCTTCAACATCAGGACGTCCGTGCGGGACCAAATTTTATCTTGTAAAACCACTTCTTTTGCTGTCAGTATTTCCCTCCCGGTGGGATGCCGGGGTAGGTCTTTCCAGGGGGTGCCGACGCACCAGTACAAGGCTGCCAATTGGGGCGTATCCTGTACCAGCCGGACGGGCATGGCCCACCAGATGTGTCCTAATCCCGCGCCGCGCAGGACAACAGTATCGCCAGTGTTCCAAGCCAGATTGGATTTCATGAATGGAACCGGATGGGAAAAGGGCGACAGACCGTCATTCCTACACGATTTAGACGGTAAAGCTCTCGCCCGGCTTCAGCACATGAGCCTGCGTCTGGGTCTCTTTGGCGACCCGGGCGGCCCAAGCCTGCGGATCCTGAGCGATGCGGTCCCAAGTGCTGTAATGGTAGGGGATGGCGTGCTTGGGTTGGAGTACTTTCACGGCCTGCAGAGCCTGATCTGGGTCCATGGTGTAATAGCCGCCGATCGGCAGGATTGCCAGGTCCAGACCCTCGGCGCCGAGGTCCTTCATCTCGTCGAAGAGGGCCGTGTCGCCGGCGATGTAGATCTTCTTGCCGTCCGCAACCAGCAGGAAACCACCCGGCTGACCACCGTCCGAGCCATCCGGCAGGCCGGTGCCGTGGACAGCTTTCGTCCAGCGGAGACTGCCGAAGGGAAATGCCTGCGGTTCTCCCAACGCCAGTCCCACTGCACTCAATCCCTGCTTGGCTGACCAGGCGGCGATTTCCGGATTGCTGATCACCGTCGCGGCGCAGCGCTTGGCGATGGCGACCGTGTCGCCCAGGTGGTCGCCGTGACCGTGGGTCAGCAGGATGAAATCGCCCGAAACCTTGTCTGCCCCAGTCGAGGCGGCTGGGTTGCCGCTGAAATAGGGATCCACCAGGAGTTTTTTGCCGCTCGCTTCCAGTCCGAGCGCGGCGTGTCCGAACCAGGTGAGAGTAAGCATAGTTTCCTCCAATCGTCTTTCCAAGTATAGGACAAATGACAGGGTTGGTCAAATTTGCATCCCCAAATGGTTGGGTCTATAATTAACCAACTTAATTTCCCGGAGGTATCATGTCCCCAAAACCTGCCTTGCGTGAACGATTTCGTTATTGGTTTGATAACACCTTTGCCGGCGGCCCACTGGTCCTGATCGGTTGGCTGGGCCTGGCGACGGCCATCCTGGTTTTGCTGGGAACGGGCGTGGTGGTGCTCGTCCATGGTGCACCTGAAGGCCAGCAGGTCTGGCAGGTATTCTGGAACGTCATGTCGCAGGCATTGACGCCCAACCCGGTCGATGCCGGAAATCCCATCCAATATCTCTTGGTCATGCTGGCGGTCACCCTCGGCAGCCTGTTCATGGTCAGCATTCTGATCGGTACCCTGACCAGCGGAATCGAAGGCAAGGTGGAGGACCTGCGTAAGGGCCGCTCGCGCGTCATCGAGAGCAACCATACCGTCATCCTGGGCTGGTCTTCACAGATCTTCACCATCCTTTCTGAACTGATGATCGCCAATGCCAACCAGAAGAACGCCCGCATCGTCATCCTGGCTGACAAGGACAAGGTCGAGATGGAGGACGAGATCCATGATCGCATCAAGAACGTTGGGAGCACCCGGATCATCTGCCGGAACGGCAACCCCATCGACCTGACGGACCTGGAAAT
>Ga0335071_10009143_pt1 | contig 10139 bp, 7 predicted proteins | sample Lox_Sample_15_FD_206724 | JGI IMG/M metagenome (GOLD analysis project Ga0335071, IMG submission 206724) | Soil microbial communities from Loxahatchee National Wildlife Refuge, Florida, United States - Lox_Sample_1.5 | ecosystem: Environmental > Terrestrial > Soil > Wetlands | place: USA: Florida...
AGACGTAGCCCTGGTCCTCATCGGGGAGGAAGGAAGTTGGAAGGAGCTTTCCGAAAAAGCCAGCCAGAATGGCGATTCCGAGAAGGAACAGGAGGCTCATCTTGCTCTTGCGGATGAGATGATCGCACCATCTCACGTACCCGTCCGTCGAACGGCCGAAGATGCGGTTGAATCCGTCGTAGAATTTCTGCAGCGGTCCCCAGGATTTCTTCTTCGGTCGGAGCAGCAGGGCCGACAGGGCCGGAGAGAGCGTGAGGGCATTGAAGGCCGAGATGATGACGGAGACGGCGATCGTCACGGCGAACTGCTGGTAGAGTCGCCCCGTGATCCCCGGGATGAAGGCCGTTGGGACGAACACAGCCGCCAGGATGACAGCAATGGCAATGACGGGGCCCGAGACCTCCTCCATCGCCTTGAGGGTCGCATCCTTCGGAGACATCCCCTGTTCGATGTGGTGCTCCACGGCCTCGACGACGACGATGGCGTCGTCTACAACAAGCCCGATGGCCAGGACCAGCCCGAAGAGCGAGAGCGTGTTGATGGAAAAACCAAACAGCGGGAACAGCATAAAGGTCCCCACCAGCGAGACAGGCACGGCCAGAAGCGGGATGAGCGTTGCCCGCCAGCCCTGCAGGAAGATGAAGACGACGATGATGACTAGAACAAGGGCCTCGAAAAGGGTCTGGACGATCTCCTTGATGCCCTCCGTGACGGCGAGCGTCGTGTCGAGGGCAACGACGTAGTCCAGGTCGGCGGGAAAGCTCTCCTTGATCTTGGCCATGAGTTTCTTGGCGCCGTCGGCCGCCTCGATGGCGTTCGACCCCGGCATCTGGTAGAGGGCGATGATGGCCGCTGGCTTGCCGTTGAGGCGGGCCCTCATGTTGTATGATTGGGTCCCGAGTTCGATCCGCCCCACGTCCTTGAGGCGGACGAGCGAGCCGTCTGCGTTGGCCCGGATCACGATGTCGCCGAACTGCTTTTCGTTCTCGAGGCGTCCCTGGGAGCGAACGGCATAGGTGAACTCCTGGCCTTCGGGCACGGGCTCCCCTCCGACCTGGCCTGCGGGGTTCACGGTGTTCTGCTGCTTGACGGCATTGACGATCTCGGGGATGGTGATTCCGAGCTTGGCAAGCTGGTCGGGCTTCACCCAGAGGCGCATGGCATACTGTCCGGACCCGTAAATGCTGACACTGGCAATGCCTGGTACACGGGTCATCTGGTCGTTTATGTTGATGTAGCAGTAGTTGGCCAGGAAGACGTTGTCATAGGTCCCGTTGGGCGAAAAGAGGGCGAACAATATCAGCGGCGCCGCCGTCGACTTTTGCACCGTGACGCCCTGGTTGATCACGTCTGCGGGCAGCTGCGAGTTGGCCTGGTTGGACCTCATCTGGGCGAGGATTTGATCCGTGCTGGGGTCCGTCTTGACGTCGAAGTTGACCGTCAGGGACATCTTGCCGTCGTTGGAGTTGAGGGAGTACATGTAGTTCATGTTGTCCACGCCCGACATCTGCTGTTCGATGGGCGTGGCCACCGATTGCTCCACAGTCAGTGCATCGGCTCCGGGATAGGTGCCGTTGACCTTCATTTCCGGCGGGGCAATGTTGGGGAACTGCGCCGTGGGCAGACCCGTCATGGCCACAAGGCCGACGATGACCATGAGGATAGAGATCACCATGGCCACGATGGGGCGGTTGATGAAGAATTTGGACATGGCGGTCTACCTCTTCTCGGCCTTTGCCGGCTCAGCGGATTTCTGGGGGGCGGGCGTCTTCTCCTCCGCCTTCGCTTCGGCTTTTGCTTCAGGCTTGGCCTCCGGCTTTGCTTCGGATTTTGCTTCTGGTTTCGCTTCGCTTTTGGCCGGGGCTTCGGCAAAGGGCTTCGGCGTCACCGGCATACCCGGGCGGACTTTCTGGATTCCCTCCACCACGACCCTCTCGCCAGGCTTGAGGCCCTCGAGGATGACCCAGAGGCTGTCGACGCGCTCGCCGGGCTTGACGGTCCTCATGTCCGCCTTGTTGTCGGCCCCCACGACGGCCACCATGTATTTTCCCTGGATTTCCGCCACGGCACGCTGGGGCACCAGCAGGGCATCCTTGCGGATGGCGACCGCAACGCGGACCCTCCCGTACTGGCCGGGACGCAGAAAATTGCCCGGGTTGGGGAAGGTGGCTGCCACTTTGATGGTCCCCGTCTTGACGTCGACCTGGCGGTCGGCAAACAGGAAGGTGCCCTTCTGGGGATAAACGCTTCCGTCGGCGAGGATGAGTTCCGCTCTCAGCTTCTCGAGCCTCTGCTCCGTATTGGGTCCGGACTGGAGGTACTCCTGCTCGCTGACCTGGATATAGGCCTTGATGGGCTGGAGCGTCGAGACCGTCGTCAGTTCTTCCGTGACTCCCGGTCCGACGAGGTTTCCGATCTGCGCCTTGGCAAGCCCGGCGATGCCGTCCACGGGGGAGGTGATCTTGGTGAAACCCAGATCGAGCTTGGCCTTGTCGACGGCGGCCTGTGCGGAGAGCACGGCCGCTTTTGCCGCCTGCTCCATGCCCATCGAGTCGTCGAGGTCTTTCTTGCTGACGGCGTTCTGCGCTGCAAGAGGCTTGATGCGTGCGAGATTCGCTTTGGCCGTCGTCCAGCGGGCCTGCTGGGCCTCGAGTTGTCCCTGAGCCTGCTCGAGTGCCGCCTCGAAGGTGCGCGGATCGATCTCGAAGAGAACCTGCCCCGTTTTCACGAGGTCACCCTCGCCGTAGTTCTGCCGGATGAGGTATCCCTGGACCTGCGCCCGGATGGTGGCGTTCACCATTCCGTCGAGGGTCGCGATCCACTCATGGTAGACGGGTACGTCCTTCTGGATGACCGTCATCACCTCGACGGCGGGCGCCGGCGGGGCTTCCTGGGGTCCCTTCGAGCAACCGATCGCCATGAACGTGAATAAGGTGAAGAGCAGCAGGATGACGACCGCAAGGTGCGGGCTGAACCGGAAAACAAGCCTCGGATAATATCTGCGACACCGTGACCTCGCGCTCTGCATGACCGAACCCCTCCTGAAAGATGATGCGTTTATATACATAATTCCCTCTTTCGCTGTCCACCATTATCTTGCGGATTCTCCCCCCAAGACCATGTAATCAAAGAAGTTCACACGCCTTCGTCCCGAGTGTGTGTCTCGTCAGGGTTTTTCTTTTGTTTTTGACTCTGGCTTTGCCTTTGGCTTCTCCTCGGACGTTTCTTTCGGAACCAGCGGGACGCCGGACATGATCTTCAGGCTCACCAACCGATCAACCTGCTTTGAAATCTGGACAAACCGAAGAACCGTTTTCGCGGGCAGTTCTTTGGTCATTTCCAAGACGCATTTTTCATCCAGCACCAATTTTCTGCGCTCGATTGATCTCAATTGTTTCAATAGATGCTCCGCCTGTTTGTTCGTCAACGTCTTGTAGTTCGATGCATAAAAATCGTATTGTTGCGCCCGTTCATAGTTCAGCTTGTCCATGTCGTAATCATAGCGGTTGTAGATCGGCCAGAAGATGGCAGCCTCTTTTTCGGACAGCTGCATGTTGACCTCCATGATCCTCCTCGTCCGCTCATTGATGTCCGACTTCAGGGCTTCGATGTAAGCATCGACGCTGCCGGAGCCGATTTCCGGCAGAATGATGTCCCCGCCTTTCATTCCCTGTGCGGCAGAAGACCCTGGTGAAAAGAGCAAAATCGTGCAGGCGGCCAACATGACGGCAACACAACGATGTACCAAGCAATCTCGTACCATGTTCCATCCCCCTTGAAACGAGGAAAAAATACCCGCCTCGTTGTAAAGCAGCATCCGGCCGGGATGCCCGATCGTTTCACTCATCGTTGATCTGTTCCTTCTTTTCGTCAGCGAGGATCCCCGGGATATCGGCTTCGGGAGGAAGATCATAAACGCGCACACCGGGAGCCAGGCCCGCAGGCTGTATACGTTCGATGCTGGCTTTTGAGCGGCGGACATCTTCGAGGCCTGCAGCCCACGCTTCATTCACCGTCGCTCGCGAGAACTCATAATCCTTCGTGTTGCCGGAACTCGTGGTACGGCGATTGATCATGCGTGCGATGGTGAACTCCCGATCATCGCACAACGGGGCGAGTTTCTGCGCGTCAGGATCATCCTTGAGCCCGTCCGGCAGCTTGCAGAACAAGCGCCCCAATGCAGCCCGCATCTCACCGAGTTCCCTGATATGGTCTATGTTCAGGAACAACTTGCTCGCATACTGGATGTCCTTGGCCCGCTCCATCACCTGGTCGAGATTTCGCGGCAATCCCCCCTTCGCATTGAAAACGTCTACTTCAATGGCAAGCACGCGCGTTCGCGGCTTTTCTTCCGCCACATAGGCAAGCGGCGAATTGGTCACGATTCCGCCGTCCCAGTATTGTATCCCGTCAATGGTCACCGGGGGAAAGCCCGGGGGCAGCGAACCGCTGGCGCGCACATGGTCCGCACCGATGCGAGTGCGGCTGTTGTCAAAATATACCGATTTGCCCTCCCGCACGCTGACCGCACCGAGCGAAAGCCGCACCCTGCGGCTGTTGATCAGGTCGAAATCCACCAACTCTTCGAGGGTGCGATTGAGCGGGCTTGTATCATAGTAGCTCAGCGCCCCGAGAGTGTTGTCCGGGGCGAAAATCGGAGGCGGAACACGAGGCACGAAGAAACCCGGTATCCCGAAGGACATGACCGACGCAGCGCTCACGTTGTTCAGGGCCGGTCGCATCGCGTCGAGCCAGGCAGGCGGGGTAAGCGGGGCATACGAGGATACACGGTCCCAGAAGGTGCGCAAGCGTTCGACCCTGCGCTCCGGGGGATTGCCGGCAATGATCGCTGCGTTGATACTGCCAATCGAGATGCCAACAACCCATGTGGGTAGAATACCCGCTTCAGCCAGGCCCTCGTACACACCCGCCTGATAGGCCCCGAGGGCCCCACCGCCCTGCAATGCGAGAATCGATTGATCAAATTGGGGTCTCACCATGAAGTTCTCCTTTTTTTCCTGCCCTGGCCAGAATGAGACATCAATGATCGGACTCCTGCCCTACTTCACCGAGTAACCTTTTCCCTCGAGACAGGCACCCCGTGCCTTGAGATAATTCTGTTGCTGTGCGCTCTGTTGTGTCGAGGCCTGCTGCTGTTCTGATGCCTGCTGTTGCTGAGCCTGTCGGCGGCTCTGGCCCCGTGCGGCCACGGTTCCTGCCGCTGCGCCGACTGCGGCACCCTTGCCTGCCTCTCCGTCGAGAGACCCAATCGCTGCGCCTGCAACCGCTCCCCGTGCGGCACCTCGCGCTCCCGAACCCGGCTGTGCCCCTGCGGGCTGCTGTGGCTGCTGCTGCGTGGGTGCCTGCGCCGCGGCCGTGGGATCGTATTTTGTCTGCTGCACCGCCCAGGTATGGCAGTCGTATTCATCCTTCTTCTGCTGCTCTGCGGACTGCCCTTTCTGCGGGTATACGAACTGCTGTTGAGCCAGGGCGGCCGGAACCGCGAATAGTAATGCAAGACCAATAACCAAGAGAACCAAAGTCGTTTTTTTATTCATCGCATTTTCTCCTCTACTTGATTTTCTGTATGTTGACGGGATTGTCCCGTCACATCCTCATTCAGAGCGTTGTTCTTCCAGAGATCAAAGCTTCATCATCAACTGCACGAGAATGACCTTCAGGATCATCCCGCCCGGGAAAATCATGGCATAATCGATGTCGGGGCGATCCGTCGGGACGGTCTTCACGCCGTAGGCCAGGATGGCGGGGTTCCCCACCGCCCCGGAGATGATCCCCACGAGGTCGTCGAAGGGGACCTTCATGACCACGTGACCGATCACGAGGATGGTGAGAACCGTGACCCCGATGATGAGGGCGGCTGTGCACAGAAAGAGAATGCCGACATCTCCGATGCTGGCCATGAGGCTATTGCCGGAGCTGATGCCTACCTGTGCAAGGAAGATGGTCAATCCGAAATTGCGCAGCGTGAGGTTCGCCGTAACCGGCATCGTCCACACGAGCCCCCCTGTGCGCCCGAGTTTTCCCAGGATGAGCGACACGATCAAGGGGCCCGAAGCAATTCCCAGGGTCGTCGTGCCGAGACCGGGAATCGGAATCGGGATCAGGCCGAGAATGACACCGAGCACCATGCCGATCCCGATGGAGATGTAGCTGAATTCCGTCGTCCCCTTGATGGAGTCCCCGAAGTGTGCACGGAGCACCGGGGCGTGCTTCAGCTCCGCAAAGATCCCCAGCTGGTCGCCGAACTCCAGGATGAGATCCGGATCCGGAACAATATGGGCATCCCCCCTCCGGATATTCACAATCCGGAAAGGCGCTTCGGCAGGAATGACCAGGTCTGAAAGCCGGGATCCCACGACGGTCCGCTTCGACGCATAGACCCGGATATATTCAAAATTCTCCCGGTCGTGGAGAATGCTCTGTAGACCCATCTCCCCGAGGAGTTTTTTTGCGGTTTCCACGGCCTCCGGGTTTGCCCCGACGACGAGCACCGAGTCGCCGGCTTCCAGGATAATGTCCAGGCTGGCGATCCGGGTTACATGATTCCGTCGGACGGCTGCCACCTCGATCTCGGAGGGCAGCAGGGTCTCTACTTCCTCGAGCCGTTTGCCGATCACCGCCGCATTCCGGATGACCAACTCTACGAGTTCAAGGCCCTTTTTGAGCGGTGCTTCGACTTTGGGCTTGAGAACGATTGCGGCGATGTAGATCCCCAGAATGGAGACGATGATCCCGAAGGGGTAGGCCACGCTGTACCCCACGGCCGGGTCATTGTTTCCCGCGATCTCCAGGGCAGCCTGCAGCGCGGGGGTATTGGTCAGTGCGCCGGAATAGAGGCCGGCGACGTAGGCCGGTTTGAGATTCAAGAACTTCATGGCGGCCCAGGCAACCCCAAGCGCCGCCAGGATACCGATTACCGCCAGCAGGTTATAGCGGCGTCCGGCAGGTCCTGCCATTCCGGCAAAGAACTGTTTCCCGTATTGGATGCCGATTCCGTAGAGAAACATGACGAGACCCAACGAACCCAGGAGTGCCGGTGGAACCGATTTCGGTGCGAAGGCGCCGATGGCAAGGCCTACAAACAGAACGGCGCCCACGCCGAGTGAAAAACCCTTGAGATTGATCTCCCCCACGGCATAGCCCACGGCAATCGCGAGAAAGAGGGCCATGATCGGGCTTTGTTCGAGAAGAGTTTTCAGTAGGTCCATGCAGCTTCCCACTTCTTATTTTCTGAAATGCTCACGCCGGGAATCGGCTTTAGCTTTTCAGCCCTTTCCGGGCCTCCCCCCTCGATTCGTAAATGTGCGGGGCGAGTCCCCGTGCGTTCATGCCCTCTCCCAGCTTCATCCGCAGGAAGGCGCTGGTCGTGTACCGGGTTACGTGCTCGTAGAAGCGTGACACGATCGTTTTGACCACTTCGATATAGGCGTCGGCAAGCTCCGGCACAATGGAGAAATTGTCGTAGTTGACGATCGCATCCACCTTCCTACCCAGGGGGATCAGGAGGGCTTCCGCCTGCGACCGGATCTCCTCGATATCCGCCATCGACCGGACATGCAGGCCCTCGAAATTGACGAAGAAGATGTTCGTGGCGGGATCATACGCCATTCGCTCGGACATCGGCTTGCCGAGAAGATCTTTCTTCAGATCCATGGGCGGCAGCCTGAAAATTCTTTCGTCCATCTTCTTCGGGTTTTTCACGATCGGCTTGAAATCCATGTATGCCAGGATGTCCTTTTCCAGATCCACGCCGGGTGCAATCTCCGTCAGCTCCACGCCTTCATCGGTGAGAGTGAATACGCAACGCTCCGTAACGAACAGGACATCGAGGTTATTCATCCTCGCGGTCTTCCCGCTGAAGGTCACCTGTTCGACCTCGTTGACGAATTTCTTCACGCCCCCTTCTCTCACGATCCGGAGCTTCCCATCGTCGGCCGCCACCTTCGTACCCCCCGCGGTGAAGGTTCCGACGAAGACCATCTTCTTCGAGTTCTGGCTGATGTCGATGAAGCCCCCGCAACCCGCGAGCCTCGGTCCGAAGCGGCTCACGTTCACGTTGCCGTGGCGATCCATCTGCGCAAGCCCCAGACACGCGAGATCGAGTCCCCCGCCGTCGTAAAAGTCGAACTGGTGATGCATGTCCAGCAGGCAATCCATGTTCGTCGCAGCCCCGAAATTCTGACCTCCTGCGGGTATTCCCCCGATCGAACCGGCCTCCGCCGTCAGGGTCAGGTATTCGAAAATCCCTTCTTCATTGGCAACGCTGGCAACACCTTCCGGCATGCCGATCCCGAGATTGACGACCATGTTCGGCCTCAATTCGAAGGCGGCACGGCGGGCGATGATCTTTCGGTCATCCATCTCAAGCGGTGCCACGCTCGCCGCAGGGACCTTGAACTCGCAGCTGAACGCGGGGTTGTACGGTGTGCCGTAGGTCTGCCAGTGATTTTCCGGCCGGGCAACGACAACGCAGTCGACGAGAATACCCGGGATCTTCACGTGGCGCGGGTTCAGCGCGCCCCGGTCGGCGATGCGCTCGACCTGGACGATGACAAATCCGCCCGAGTTCTTTGCCGCCATGGCGATCGGGAGCACCTCGAGCGTCATCGCCTCGCGCTCCATCGTGATATTGCCGTCCATGTCGGCCGTTGTGCCCCGGAGAAACGCCACCTGTACGGGCATTGTCCTGTACGCCAGGTACTCCTTGCCGTCGAAGGTGATGATTTCGACGAGGTCCTCCTTTGTCATCGCATTGATCTTCCCACCGCCGAGTCTCGGGTCGACGAAGGTCCCGAGGCCGACACTTGAAATGGTCCGGGGATTCCCGGCGGCAATGTCTCGGAACATATGTGAGAGGACGCCCTGCGGGAAATTATAGGCCTCGATTTTTTCACCAATCGCGATTTTTTGCATCTTCGGTGTCAAGGCCCAGTGTCCGGCGACTACCCTCTTCAGCAGCCCTTCATGGGCGATCCGGTTGACTCCCTTGTCCTTCCCGTCGCCGATCCCTGAGGCATACAGCAGGGTCAACCCCCGGGGCTCGCCGCTTTCCATAAATCGCTTCTCGAGGGCGATGATCAGCTCGTCCGGAGTGCCGCCTCCCATGACGCCGTCCAGTGCGACGGTGTCGCCGTCTCGGATGAGGCGCACGGCTTCGTCCGCCGAAACGATCTTTCCGCGCTTCATATGGGCCTTGATATCGTCCGCGACCGGGCTGACAATTTTGTGCTCGCTCATGGCTCCTCGTCTCCCTTTATATCGTCTTTTCGGGACAGCTTACGCGATCCCCTGCCGTGTCCCGGCTGTTGCCGGGACACGGCAGGGATATTTCCAATGTCGGCCTTCCCCGATTCTATTTTTTCTTCTTTGTTTTCTCGACGGAAATCGCCAGCGCCTCGGTGTAGGTGATCAACAGGTCATCTCCCACCTTCACCTTATCCAGGTTCTTGGGATCCTCTGCCTTTGCCATCACGATCTTGCCGTCCGGCCCCTTGAGCGTGATGGTGCCCTTTTTCTTGTCGATGGCCGTGACCGTGGCCGTCACCGTGGACTGTCGCGCAGCCATCCCACTGGGCATTTCGCCGGGCTTTGCCCTGACGATGGCCTCTTTCTCGCCTGCCCCCGCGACGGTGCCGGGCTTCATGACTTCCACGGCAAGGGATTCGTAATATTTCACCGTCACGAGATCACCAACCTTCACCTGGGGCAGGTTGACAGCCTCTTCGCCGACCTTGATGTCTCTCACTTCCCCCTTCGGTCCCTTGAGGGTGACAACCCGCGTCTTGAGATCAATGGCCTGTACGGTGGCCGTCATGACGGCTGTCCTCTCCTTCACGACTTTCGGCTGCTCCGCCGGAGCCATCCCCTTGGTTGCCTGTGCAAACGCCCCTGTCGACAGGGACATCACCAATACAACAACCGATGCGAGAACAAATACTTTCTTCATTTCTTCCATCCTTTCGCCGAATTATTTCTTTCATTGTCGCTTATCTGACTCCCGGGAGCGCGCCTGAATATCGTCCCGACACTCCTACCCTGTGATGTGCCTGTCTGAACCCTTCAGGATGTCCCCGTGCGGTCAATTCCGTTTCCCTTCTCTTTATGATTCTGATGGGATT
>Ga0335071_10009146_pt1 | contig 10136 bp, 7 predicted proteins | sample Lox_Sample_15_FD_206724 | JGI IMG/M metagenome (GOLD analysis project Ga0335071, IMG submission 206724) | Soil microbial communities from Loxahatchee National Wildlife Refuge, Florida, United States - Lox_Sample_1.5 | ecosystem: Environmental > Terrestrial > Soil > Wetlands | place: USA: Florida...
TTCCCCCCACGGCAACAGAGAAGTACGGCTGATCAGGATTTGTCAAAGGGATCAAGGTGAGGGCGGGAACAGATCAGGGCGTCCGGGTATGTACAGCGCTGCCGCATACTCCTCCGCAAACGCAGTGTCAACCATGAGGTCGATATAGACCATGTGGTGCGCCAGGGAATCGGCAGCGACCCGGTTTTTGAGCGAGAGCAGGCAGGCATATGCCCCGGCAAGCGACCCGTTTCCTATCGAATGAACCGCAGCAGCCGGAAACCGCGGGAGGAATCCGAACCGGACTGCATTGTTGATATCCGTATACGCCCCGAACGCCCCGGCAAGGTAGAGGTGCCGGATATCCTTAACCGTGTATTTGTACCGTGCAAGAAGGACAGCGATCGCGCCGCAGGCAGCTGCCTTGGAGTCCATGAGATAATCGACGTCCTGCTGGGTGATCACGATCTCATGCCCGGTGCCGGTCTCGGACGCCAGGGCAAGGAGGTATTCGGCCCCATCCGGCCCGGCCCGTACGCGGGGGTGCAAAGAGTTCAGCCGTCCGGCAAAATCAAGGGCGCCTGTCTGCACCATGGCCACGGCGAGATCAACGATCCCCGAGCCGCAGATACCCCGGGGCGGGGCTGCACCGATCGTACTCCACCGTATCTCCCCCGTAGCAGGATCACCCTGTACATGATCGATCGCCCCTTTCATCGCCCTCATACCGGAGCGGATGCCGGCTCCCTCGAATGCAGGACCGGAGGCACAGGAGACCGAGGCTGCCCAGTGCTGGTTACCCAGGACAATCTCTCCGTTGGTCCCGAGATCGACCATAAGCGAGAGCTCGTCAGAGGTATGCATCCCGGCGGTGAGCATATCCCCGATAGCGTCCCCGCCCACAAACCGGCTGACATTAGGAAGGCAGTACACCTCCGCTGCAGGATGCACCACAAGGCCGAGATCCCGGGCGATTACAATGAGAGGTACCCGTGATACCGGGGCATCCGCAAGCTCAAGGTACTGTACATCAAGGCCGCAGAGAAGGTGGTTCATCACCGTGTTTCCCGCAACACAGAGATCGAGAATCTCTGTCTGTTCGATGCCGGCATTGAGGGCAAGAGTGGCGATGACATCATTTATACTGGTGACAGCTGCTTTCTGGAGGGCGGCAAGCCCTGCCGGAGAGGCAGCATATCCAATACGGGTGAGGAGCTCCTCACCATAGGTGATCTGGCGATTGAGGACAGATGCGGTAGCGAGGATCTCACCGGTATCGAGCCGGACAAGACAGCCGACAACGGTAGTTGTCCCAAGATCGATGGCAGCACCGTAGAGCGGTTCGGTACGATCTGCAGGAGAGAGCGCAAGCATGGTTGGGGGGGCATGGAGTGCAGAGAGAATAGCAGCCTGGGGCTTATCGGATGCCAGAAGCGCATGGTACTGTTCATCGGTCATCCGGGGCCGGAGGCCGGCGTACCCGGCAAACCGGATTGACTGCGAGGCAAAGGGCAGGCCGTCTGAGGGAGAGAGCTCTGCCCGGTACCGCTGGATAGCCGGTTCGGGTTTTCCAATCGTCACCGGTCTGGTTACCAGGATCTGGGGAGAATCGATCCGGCTCTCGACCGGGATCGTGAACTCCGCATCCTCCACAAGAGTGACCTGGCAGGCAAGATGGTAGCCCTCATCGCGTTCTTTCTGCGTGAGCCGGCAGCCGGTACTGGTCTCCGGCGCATCCCGACAGCAGCCCTTGTTTAAGATGACCCGGCACTTGCCGCAGGTGCCTTTTCCGCCGCAGATGCTTTCGATCGAGATCCCGGAAAGCGAGATAGCCGCAAGAAGTGAGGTACCGGCCGGTGCGGTGACCACCCGGTTCATCGGCTGGAGAATTACCCTGATTTCCTGTGCATCCGGTTCTCCCATGGGTCGTTTTTCTCCTTGTTCTGCGTGTCTGAAAGGACCGGGCGGCCCTCTTTTCCGGGCTTACGGCACGGTCACCATTTCTTCGGTGGCCAGTGGGCCTTTAAGAAGGCCGGGATACCCGACGAGTCTTTCGGGCCGACCAGCACGTGCCAGCCGCTTGCCTCCTCGGTCTCGCCGCTCAGGCGGGCGGCAAGACCCGGGATGATCAGGTACCGGTAGTTCACCCGGTCGGCAATACCGGTCTCCTTTAAGGCTGTCGCGATCGTCTCTGCGTTCAGGTACCGGCCAGCCACCGCGCTCTCCACGCTGTTCCCGTTGGTGTCCACAACGATCAGGAAGCAATCGATCCCTGCCGCCTTGATATCGCTTTCCACCGTAAAATACGTGAGCGCGTAATTGGTGGTGATGAGGACCGGCGCATCCTTCTTGGGCGTACCGAAGACCCGGATTCCGGTATCCACCGAGACCGGTTTGCGCGGATCAGTGTAGATGTTGAAGCGCCAGATCAGCTGGGGCAGGAGAACCCACCCCTCAAGGGAATGGAGGATCAGCAGATCCGCATACCGGGAGAGGAGCATGGATGCAGCGCACGCCTCCTTCCACTGGATCAGCTCATGCGAGATCTCTGGGGAGAGCCACGCAGTGATCGGCGTTCCGATCAGGGGGTAACCCAGGAGATCGTCCCCATCGGCAAAGACCGCCCGCCGGATCTGCGAGAAGGTATGGATTGTCCCCGAAAGGCCGGGTTCGACCGCAGTTCCCGGATCAAGAACCAGGTCCTTTACACCATAGGCCACCAGAGTCTTTACGAGCGAACGCAGGAGGGCAACATCATGAGGTGCTGAAACCACGAGCGGGCAAGCGTACCGCAGGGCAAGCTCTGCCATCTCCTTCCAGTTGTCTTTTGTGGCTGCATAGAGGAGCGGACGGCGCTCGCGGATATGGGCAAGGCCCGCCGCCATGATCGCCGCATCATAGGTACAAAGGATGAGGGGGATATCCGTCTGGCCAGCAACCGAGGTCACCGCAGAGGCAAAGGCTGCCGGGTCATGCCGGGTGGACCGGATTGCAATTGCATCCAGACGGAGTTCGCGACCGATGTAGTTGTAGGAAAATTCTGCGATCGCCTTTACCCGTGCGTCCCGTTCCCCTTCGGGCAGGTCGTCAGAGATGTCGATAGCAATAGGTGTCGGGTTGTGGTAGGTAAACTCGTGGCGGTACAATACATACTTCCCGCCCAGTTTCATGGCCCGGTCACCGGTCCCGACCACAACGGTCCTGACCGGCGGGGCCATGAGACTTTCGAGTTTTGCAAAATTGGCCCGGTACTCCTCCTTGGTAACCGGAGGACAATTGTCCACGGCAAGTTCGCCGTTTACCACTTTGGTAGCAAAGGCCATGCAGTTGGCCTCCCCGCACTCTTTGCAATTGGTCTTGGGAAGGAGTTTGTATACATCGATCGGGCTGATCTCCTTGATCGTTTTCCTCGGTTCGCGTTCCGACATCATGCCCCTCCCTAGATCTTCATGGTTGCCCAGCGGGAGATCCCATCCGGAACCGGCGCGTCTTTTTCCGCAAACATTCGAATCGTGTCCTTACAGGTCCGGATCGCAGCCGGGTGCATCATCATGAAGATGTCCACCCCGGCAAGAAGCAGCGTGAGTGCGTTTATGGTCTCCCAGAGCGGGCCCCGCAGTCCCCGCGAGCCGTATTTTTTGTCCATCTTCATCCACGCCTCCCGGGCGGCCCAGGCATTGGTGGAAGCGGAGATAGTTGGATGCTGGAGTTCGGTGTCGCCCATCAGCGCTGCATGACGGGCCCGTTCGTGGATAGTAAACGAGTACTCAAGGCCGTACCCAAGAGCGACCGTGGTAAGATCCATCACAATGTCCTCGGGAGGCAGGTACTCATAGAGCCGCCGGTTGAGCTCCTTTGCTTTGTTGAGCTCGAGACCGGTAAAGCCGAGCACCGCGTGGTTATGTTCCTTTGCTGCCTTGGCCACGATATCAAGGGTTTTGGTCTCGGTCATGCCAAGCGTAACGGAATTTAAGAGCAACCGTTCGCCATCAGCCACCTCGGCAACTTTGGAAAATACCACGGCATCCTTTTTGGGGTCCCCGCATCCCCCTATGATGAGTGGGACGTCTACGGCCTGCAGCACATCTTCTACGGTCTTGGCCGCAGCTGCAGGCGAAGCATCGCGGATGAGCGGATCGGTGGACATGAGGTGCACGGTGATCATGTCGGCACCGTACTTCTTCACGTTCATCTTCGCCCATTCGGCAGGATCGCTTATAACGTCCTTGACATTTTCCATGAGCACCCGCGGAAGCTGGGTTTCCATATCGAAAACGTCGAGCGCGAAGATGGGAGGATGGAGTGCAGGATGATCAGCACTGACAAAGGGCGGGTACATCGATCCACCGATGACAAGTGTCTTGCCCCGGCTGCCTCCCCCCGCCTTTGTCGCACCGAGATTTACCTCGTGAATCCTGCCCACAAAGTCCTCTGTATGCGGAAAGAACCTCTCTGCCAAAAGGGAGGTAGGCTTCTGGGGGACAACTGGCAGGCCCTGCGGAGCTGCAGGAGATCCTGTGGGAATCCAGAACTCGAGATTGCCTACCTCCATGGAGAAATTCTCCAGCTCCAGGCGCTCTTTACCGGAAAGCATGGAAATGAGCCGGGAGACCACTTCCTGACCGTCCCGTGATTCAGGCACGGTTACCTCGTTACGCGATTTTTTCTCCTGCATCTTCTATGCTCCCTCTCCCGGTTTTTTTGGCCGGATCGGCTCGATGATCACCCTGTCTGCGGTGATCTTCGCATTCTTGAAGATGATCTTGAAACCCCCTGTCATGACCGGGAAGTCCCCTCCGGAAAAGACCTGAACAGCGCCATTTGCCGGCTCCTGCGGTTCGATCTCTTCTGCCTTCCACCGCTCTGTTACCGGGTGGGCCTTACCTAAGAGGAAGTCACGGAGCTCGCTCACCGTCATGACATCTTTTTCCGTGGCAATGCACGAGAGGAGTGCGGACGGAATGAATTCCTGCATCTGCTCCTTGAGATCGGAAGGCATCCAGACAACACGGGCATATCCCCCATCGGCAGAAAGAAACCTGGGGGATCGCATGTATTCAAGCGAGATCCCGTGGAAGCCGTCTACCTGCCGGCCTCCGGCGGTCGAGTCCGCCATAGTCGAGAAGGGCAGACCGTTCACGGTCACGTCCCTGTAACCCCGCATCACGATCCCGAATCCCTCGACCTCGGGGATGTAGAACGCGATCCCCTCAAAGCAGCCACAGGAGGTGTGCGGACAGGAGAAGGCACTGTACAGGAAGATCCGATTAACCGTGCCCAGCGACCGCTTCTTTGCGCTCTCATTGATCCCGGTATATTCACCCTTTAAGGGGTCAACACATTCCCCCTTACTGATGGGAAAGATCGGGCCCTTGGGATCGATCCGGGCCGCGGCCCGGCCGTCAAACCAGCTGATCGCCCCGCAGTTTGCGTACCGCTGTGGCGTGATCACGCAGACATGGCTGGGAGCAAACGACTGGCAGAGGGCGCAGCCGTAGAAGACCTCCACGTCATCATCGGTCAACCCCCGGGCCCGGGCATCGCGTGCCTCGTATGAAGCCATTGCCTCGGCGTACCGGGCAGAGATCGTCTCTTTGTCGGTGAAGAACGTGACCTGGATCTTTTCAATGATCGGGAGCTCATTTTTCAAGAGGTCAACGAGGACCTTTCCCACATAGGTAAGGGAGGTGAGCCCTTTTGCATAGGCCTTTTTGGATACCCTCACCCAGATGTCGTAGCGCTGGTTGAGGTGCATGAACCCTTCGACATAGTTGGTATACTCGTGGATCCGACGTTCGATTACGCCCTCGATATCCTCTTCCAGTTCAGGGCCGGCGATCTCGACCAGGATGCCAAGCGGGTATTTTCCCCCGTCCTCCATTGCGGAAAGGTCCGGGCCGACAACCGTGATCACGCCATCGTGTATATCCCCGGCCTTTCGCACTTTCACGAGTTCGAATTTTTTCTCGACCGAGGGCCCACCCAGTTCGACATGCATGTCGTTTTTCCGGATCCTTTCACCGACGTGGACAAGCCCGACGTCAACCGGCATATCCTCAAACATCAGCTGAGCCTCCTGCGGTCTCTGATACTATCGCTTCCAGGTTCTCCTGCCAGTCCTTTTCGGAGATATTGGCAAACGACCATGTGGCATTGGGCTGGTAGGTTCTGTCCAGGGTAATTGTCTTTGTGTGCGGGGCAAAGTGCTTGAGCCCCGAAAGGAGCGTCCAGGCCATGGGGTACGGGAGGCCGGCAATGATGGCAAGGTCGCAGGGCCCCTTTTCTCCCGGTCCCGTCCAGCCGGGATCTGCGATCCTCTGGCCGGCCTCGACAGCAGGTAAGACCGTGGCGTTCATATATCCTCTTTCCCGGAGGGCGCGGTTGATATTTCCGGTGGCAATGACCCGGATCCGGTGCAATCTGGCGAGCACGAGCAGGTAGTCGACGAGTTTCCGGTCGCCGATCTCCATCGACCCTGCACCGTTTCCAATGAGGAGCACCGGGTGTTTCGCACGGCCAATAACTGCCCGGGCCATGGCAGGTTTGGTGATGACGGCCGCTTTTTTCGGACCGCCAATCTCAGCGGTCTGCCAAGGATCTGCGGAACTCATGGCTGGCGCTCCTTTGCCCGGTTACGCCCAAGCAGTGTGGGATCCGGGACGGGTTGTTCCTTCCAGTCCGACTGCGCGAGGATACGGGTGATCTCACCCTTGAGGGTTACGGGGATGTCTGCAGGGGTGCGGATATAGCGCGGGATGTCTTCGGGCAGTGCGCCTTGGTGGCGCTGGTACAGGTCGATATAGTGCGTGAGCTTCATTGCCCGGCCGCGGGTTGTGTCATTGGGCCGCATGCAGAGCTTCGCCACAAGCACCATTGCCTCTTCCTTGGTCTCGGCCGCCACAAAGAGGTGCTCAGGAGCCGGGCCTGCATAGACATTCTCTCCGGTCCTCTGGTCATGCACGTACCAGTCCTCATCGCGATCGGCACGCCCAAGAAGCATGCGCCTGTACTTCGTACCATGGGGTCCGACCACAACGGGGATCCCGAGGCGCCAGAAGCCACTCGCAATGGCTGCCGCCTTCTGGGACATCGCGCCCCACGCTACGCCGACTGCTCCGACACGGTTGTGGACATAATCGGCGATCTCGGCATAGTTTCCGCGGAGATTGCGCCGGGCAAAGATGCTTGCGATCTTGATGGTAGCCCCGGCGATATGGGCGTTTGCAACACAGGATCCGACATTTACGATCCCCCCTGCGGCAAAACTGCCCGGGAACTGCTCGAACGGGGTCTTCCCCTCCTCGTCCCGGTACATTCCGATGGACATCGCGGCACAGCCCGAGGTACAGACGATGTAGCGGCGGCGTGCAAACTCCACGCTCATTTCCGCTATCTCCTTTCCACCATTCGCAAAGTTGGAGCAGCCAACAAATGCCACCACGCCGGGGATCTCACCAAGCACGATCGGCCCCCCGACATTGCGGATCTCGATGTCCTGGATCGCACCCCGGCCCGTCCGGATCACGAACTTCTCGTTCTTGATCTTCTCCGCGGCTGCTCCCATGATCAGGGAATGGACAGGGATGCCGTGTACACAGGCATGCTCGCACCGCCCGCACCCCACGCAGGCATCATACAATCCTGATAGGAGGGAAAGATTTCCCTCCGCTGCTGCTTTCATACCCCGGGGAATGGCAAGGTCATTGGGACAGGCCCGCTGGCAGAGCCGGCACTCCTTGCATTCCGATGCCTTTTCCCGGATGATCTCCGGCGATATGGCTGTAGCGGATTTTCTCCTTGCCGGCATCACGGCTCGGGCAACCCTGACCGCCACCTCGCCGACCTTCTCCGGCTCGAGAATCAGGGCGCCTTTCGCCCTGCCTGAAGTGAGATCGGCAACGATAGCATCGGCGGGGTCGCGTGTCCTGTCTGCAAGACCCATGCAGTTCTTATCGGATGTTGCAATAAATGGCGTACCGACAGCGGCTGCTTCATCGAATGCATCGGTGCGGACACACTGTTCGTCTACCACAATCACATCGGGGATGCCACTCCGAATGTACCGGAGCTGCCAGGACATGGGGCCGACAATCTTTGCCCGCGGGGAATAACGGGTAGCATCAACGGAAGTACAGCAGATCCCGGTCACCTCGACCTGATCCGTGAGATTCTCCCGGGCGAGGTAATCGATGATGGCAACCGCGGGTGGCACATTGTGGCCGATGACGAGGATCACTGGTTTATCCGTCTCGACTGTCCCCATCCCCAGTGCTGCAAGCGGTGCATCGGGATCGGCTTTGGGGTAGCCGAGCGCCGAGATCTGCGCAAGGTCGGCCGCCTCCATACCAACCTGGTCGATCATGCCGGCATGGAGCACCTTGCTCTCGAAATCGAGGTAATTGCCTTCCTGTCCGGTATGAGTGGCAGCAAGAAGCGCGGTGATCTGGCTCTCGCAGTAGTCAAGAACGGTTTCGAGATCCGCCAGTGTCTGTGGCTTCTCCCCACAGACAAGCCGTATGACCGGGGCCTCAACTCCGATCGCATTTCCGCCGGGATCGATTTCACAGTCGCGGCCGGAGCGCCGGATGGCATAGGTGACGAGTTCCCGTGCGTGGCTCGTGTGGGTGGCAGCACCAATGCACGCAGCCATGAGCACGATCCGTGCCTGCTGGGCCGGCATCGAGATCCCGCAGGCACCTTTTTTGGTGCCGGTCAGGTCGCACTTGCCGTACGTGCACAGGCAGCAGAGATCACAGAACGGCATGTAAAACGGCTGGTACCGGGAGAGAAGCGTATGATCCCATTCGCGCAGGGTGGCAAGGGTGGGATAGGGTGTGGGGCCTTTTGTTTCGGCCCAGTCACCTGTGGACAGTTTCCCGATCGAGACCGAAAGGTCCCGGATCCGGCCAAAACCGGCATCGAGTTCCTTTATGGAGAGAGATACCTTCTTTTCCGTCACCAGCAGCACAACCGGGGTAAATTATCACTCAAAATACAGGAATAATAGTATGTATGTATCTTACAGGTTTTTAACCGAATCGACTGATATGCGGGGATAGTGACCATTATCGTGATACTCCTTTTCCATACCCGACCATTTCCATCAGTGTGCAGACAGAACGGTAGCCCGGGGATGTTGCCGGGAGATCGAGGAGTGATCGGCCATCGATGACCGATTCCTGAACCAGGGGATCGAACGTTATCTTTCCCAGGTACTTCCGCCCGGTCTCCTCTTCTGCCAGCGGGCCAAGCTCGGCCGGGAAGAGGCAGCCGCCGACCACAAAGAAGCGGTCAAACGCGATCCCCACCTCCCGGGCGATCCGGTCAGCACGTTTGACATGGAGGAATGACTTGTGGGACGGCCCCATCACATCGAAGAGATCGCTGACAGTGGCCGTAACTTTACGGTTGAGGTGTTCGAGACCGGCCGGAGAATCGACCAGCACGTAGCGGTAATTCTTTGCAAGTGAGGAGAGTGCCCCTTTCAGTGCGGCATCGGGCATGCAGTAACAGCCCTCGATCCACTTGGTCCCCACTGCGATCAGGTCAAAACGTTCGCCCTCGTAGAGCCCGTCGCGGAGCACCCGGTTCTCAATCCGTTCCGTAGGCGCGATTCCCGTCATCGTCCCGCCTTTCTTGATGAAGGTCTCGGTCACGAGCTCGGCAATCGTTTTTACGCCCTCGTGTTCGAGATCAACACCCACCATCTCGGCCAGGTTCTGGTCGGGATCGAGATCGATGAGCAGGAGAGGGGCCACTTCCCGTTCAAGGAAATACCGGGTTTGTAATGCGACAAAACTTGTCTTGCCGGTACCTCCCCGGCCCATGGTCACCAGCGTCTTCATGGGATCTCACCCTCACTATGTTCGTCACGGCAGATCCGGTCGAGGATCCCGCGGATAGCATCGAGCGCGACTGAACCCTTGAGGGCGACTATCGAATCCCCGGCAACACCTGCACGGGTCACCGCCGGGTCGAATGGGATCATGCCCGCAACGCCAAGATTATGGAGCCGGGCAAAATCCCGGATCACGGTCTCCTGTTCCGGATCCTGGATCCGGTTCCCCACCAGTTCTACACGGGGAATGCCGGAATCCAGCGCCATCCGGGCAATCCTTCCTGCAATGGCAAGCGACTGCCGGTGGGCATCACTGACG
>Ga0335071_10009147_pt1 | contig 10136 bp, 5 predicted proteins | sample Lox_Sample_15_FD_206724 | JGI IMG/M metagenome (GOLD analysis project Ga0335071, IMG submission 206724) | Soil microbial communities from Loxahatchee National Wildlife Refuge, Florida, United States - Lox_Sample_1.5 | ecosystem: Environmental > Terrestrial > Soil > Wetlands | place: USA: Florida...
CCCAGGGGTTGCTGCTCAAGGTGCCCAATATGCTGAAGATCGCGGGGGAACTCACGCCCACCGTGTTCCACATCACGGCTCGCACGCTGGCCACGCACGCCCTGTCCATCTTTGGCGACCACAGCGACGTCATGCTGGCGCGCACGACCGGCTTTGCCATGCTCAGCTCGGCGAGCGTGCAGGAGGCGATGGATTTCGCGCTGATCGCCCAGGCGGCAACGCTGGAGAGCCGGATTCCATTCCTGCACTTCTTCGACGGGTTCCGCACCTCGCACGAGGTGTCGAAGATCGAACTGGTCAATGAGGACATCATCCGCAAGATGATCAATGAGGAGTTTGTGATTGCGCACCGGCAGCGGGCGATGAACCCCGACCGGCCGGTGCTGCGCGGCACGGCACAGAACCCCGACGTCTTCTTCCAGGCGCGCGAGGCCTGCAATCCGTTCTACGCGAAGTGCGCCGACATCACCGCCAAGGCCATGGACCAGTTTGCGGCTGTGACCGGACGCCAATACAAGCCGTTCCAATACGTCGGCGACCCCAGCGCCGAGCGGGTGCTCATCATCATGGGCTCGGGCGGCGAGACGGCGGCGGAGACGGTGGATTACCTGAACGAGCGCGGGGCAAAGGTCGGCGTGCTCAAGGTGCGTCTGTTCCGGCCGTTCAGCGTGCAGCGCTTTATGGAGGCGCTGCCGGCGAGTGTGAAGGCCATCGCCGTGCTCGACCGCACGAAGGAATCCGGCGCGTTGGGCGAGCCGCTTTACCTGGATATTGTCGCTGCCCTCAGTGAGAGCCTGGCGGAGGGCCCGGGCAAGCTCAAGGCGATGCCGAAGGTCGTCGGCGGGCGGTATGGGCTTTCCTCGAAGGATTTCACCCCGGCGATGGTCAAGGCCGTCTTCGACAATCTGGCGGCGGCCAAGTCCAAGAACCACTTCACCGTGGGCATCGAGGACGACGTCACCAATAACAGCCTGGAGTGCGACGCGGAGTTCTCCACCGAGTCGGACAAGGTCGTCCGCGCGCTGTTCTACGGGCTCGGCTCGGACGGCACGGTCGGCGCGAACAAGAATTCAATCAAGATCATCGGCGAGAACACCGACAACTATGCCCAGGGCTACTTTGTCTATGACTCAAAGAAGGCGGGCGCCGTCACCATCTCGCACTTGCGCTTTGGCCCGAAGCCGATCCGCTCGATTTACCTGGTGAGCAAGGCCAATTTCGTCGCCTGCCACCAACCGATCTTCCTCGACCGTTACGACATGATCAAGGACCTGGTCCCCGGCGGCACCTTCCTGCTCAATACGCACTACAGCAAAGACGAGATCTGGAACCAGCTTCCCCGCCCGGTGCAGGAGGGCGTGATCAAGAAGAAGATCAAGTTCTATGTCATTGACGCCATCAGCGTGGCCAAGGCCACCGGGATGGGCGCCCGCATCAACACCATCATGCAGACGTGCTTCTTCGCCCTGTCCGGCGTGCTGCCGCGCGAGGAAGCCATCGAGCAGATCAAATACACCATCAAGAAGACCTACGGCCGCAAGGGCGAGGAAGTCGTAAAGAAGAATATTGCGGCGGTGGACCAGACGCTTGCCAACCTGTTCGAAGTCAAAGTGCCGGCTCAAGTTAGCAGCACCCGGGAGCTGCCCCCGCCGTTCACGCCGGATGCGCCAAAGGAAATTGCCGAGACGCTCGGCGCCATCTATGGCAACCGCGGTGAGTCTTTGCCGGTGAGCGCCTTCAGCCCGGACGGCACGTTCCCGACCGGCACGGCCCGCTACGAGAAGCGCAACCTGGCGTTGGAGATTCCGGTGTGGGACGAGAAGACCTGCATCCAGTGCGGCAAGTGCGTGGTGATCTGCCCGCATGCCTGCATCCGCATGAAGGCTTACGATGCCGAGCACCTGCAAGGGGCGCCCGCGACGTTCAAGAGCACGGAGGCCCGCTCCCCGGAGTGGAAGGGACTGAAGTGGACGCTGCAGGTCGCGCCGGAGGATTGCACCGGCTGCTGCCTCTGCGTCGAAGTCTGCCCGGCCAAGAACAAGACCGAGGCCAGGCTCAAGGCCATCAACATGCGCCCGCAGCCGCCCATCCGGCTGGCCGAGCGCGAGAACTACAACTTCTTCCTGGCGCTGCCTGAGTTCGACCGCCGCAAGGTCAAGGTCACCCAGCTCCGCCAGATGCAGGTGATGCAGCCGCTCTTCGAGTACAGCGGGGCCTGTGCCGGCTGCGGCGAGACGCCTTATCTCAAGCTCGTGACCCAGCTCTTCGGCGACCGCATGGTCGCGGGCAACGCCACCGGCTGCTCCTCGATCTACGGCGGCAACCTGCCCACGACGCCTTACGCAAAGAACAACGATGGCCGGGGCCCGACCTGGAACAACTCCCTTTTCGAGGACAATGCCGAGTTCGGCCTCGGCTTCCGCGCCTCCATTGACAAGCAGAAGGAGTTCGCCTGTGAACTGCTCCGCAAGCTCGCCCCGAAGCTCGGGGATGATCTGGTCACCAGCCTGATTACGGCCAACCAGACCGACGAAGCCGGCATCTACGAGCAGCGCGAGCGCGTCGCCGCCCTCAAGCAGAAGCTAGCCGGCGATAACAACAGCGATGCCAGGATGCTGCTGGCGATTGCGGACAACCTTGTTCGGCGCAGTGTCTGGATCATCGGCGGTGACGGCTGGGCCTATGACATCGGCTATGGCGGCCTCGATCACGTCCTGGCCAGCGGCCGCGACGTGAATGTGCTGGTGCTCGACACCGAAGTCTATTCCAACACCGGCGGCCAATGCTCGAAATCGACTCCGCGCGGTGCGGTGGCGAAGTTCGCGGCCGGCGGCAAGTCATTGCGGAAGAAGGACCTGGGCCTGATTGCCATGGGCTACGGCTCGGTGTATGTGGCCAGCGTGGCCATGGGGGCCAAGGACGAGCACACGCTCAAGGCGTTCATCGAGGCGGAATCCTATCAGGGACCTTCGCTCATTATCGCTTACAGCCACTGCATTGCCCACGGCATTGACCTGGACCGCGGCGCCGGCGCCAAACAGCAACGCATGGCGGTCGAGTCCGGCCAATGGCTGCTCTACCGCTACGACCCGCGTCGCGCCGACAAGGGCGAGAACCCGCTGCAATTGGATTCGCCGGCGGCCAAGTCCAAGGTGCAGGACTACCTGATGTCGGAGAACCGGTTCAAGATGCTCACCAAGAGCAAGCCGGAGGACGCCAAGAAGTTCTTCGCCCAGGCACAGACCGACGCCGACCGGCGCTGGGCCTATTACCAGTACCTGGCCGGCTCTAAGTCCGGCAACGGCGGGGCCGCCCCGGCGAAGCCGGCCACGACTGTGGACCAACAACCGTGACCAATAACTGCTCAGGCTTATGGATCTAAAGACAACCTATCTGGGACTCAAACTTCGCACGCCGCTGGTCCCCGCGGCCTCACCGCTGTCGGAGGAGATTGACAGCATCAAGCAGATGGAAGACGCCGGCGCGTCGGCCGTGGTGCTTTACTCCCTGTTCGAGGAGCAACTGCGCCAGGACCGCGCCGAGCTGGACCACCACATGGAGCACGGCACGGAGAGCTTTGCCGAGGCGCTTACCTACTTCCCGGAGCCCAAGGAATTCCACCTCGGGCCGGAGGAGTATCTCAAGCACATCGCCGCCGCCAAGAAGGCCGTGCGCATTCCGGTCATCGCCAGCCTGAACGGGTCCTCCGCGGGTGGCTGGACCGAATATGCCAAGGCGATTCAGCAGGCCGGGGCCGATGCCCTGGAGTTGAATATCTATTACATCCCGACGGACATGGACCTCACCTCCTCCGCGATCGAGCAGACCTACCTCGACATCCTGAAGGCGGTGAAGTCAGTCATCACTATCCCCGTCGCCGTGAAGCTCAGCCCGTTCTTCACCAACTTCGCCAACATGGCCAAACGCCTTGATCAGGCCGGCGCGAATGGGCTCGTCCTGTTCAACCGCTTTTACCAGCCGGACATTGACCTGGAGGCGCTAGAAGTGAAGCCCAACATCCTGTTGAGCACGCCCATGGCCATGCGCGTCCCCCTGCGCTGGATTGCGTTGCTTTACGGCAAGGTGCGCCCCAGCCTCGCCGCCACCAGCGGCGTCCACCGGGCCACGGACGTGCTGAAGATGCTCATGGCCGGAGCCGACGTCACCATGCTCTGCTCGGCGCTCATTCGACACGGCGTCCGGCAGATCGGCGTCATTGAGCGCGATCTCATTGCCTGGATGGAAGAGCACGAATACGAATCCGTCACGCAGCTCAAGGGCAGCCTGAGCCAGAAGAACTGTCCTGACCCGAGCGCCTTCGAGCGCGCCCAATACATGCGGGCAATCTCGCAGTATTCAACCGCGAATTCCAAGTAGTTGCTTTCTCTGTAGCTCTTCCGTTCGGGCCGGCTCGCGCGCCGCGCGCCGGCCAGGCGGATCTCACTGACGTGCCCTGGGGCGAAGGTCGTTGATGAATAGGCGGATGTCCATGCTTACTGGCCATCATGGCCGATCCTGCAACGTGAAACCGCTCCCGGGCAATTGAGTCGCGAGTTTGGCGGCCCGAAGCCGGTGCTTGACGGTAGCCCATTTCCGGATTTGATTGTTCTCGTGATTGCAGCCAAACCCAGACCTGCGCCCGCGAGCTGGAAGAATCGCCGGTGGACCTTTGATGAGCTGGTCGCCGAACTGCCCGAGAGCAATTTGCCAACCGAACTGTGGGACAGAGAACTTATTATGTCGCCTGCCCCTTCGTTTCTCCTTCAGGAAATCGTTGACCGCTTTCACGATTCGCTCAAGGCTTGGGTCCGACAGCACGGGCTGGGAAAGACCGCCGTCGCCCCGATAGACATGGTGCTGACCACGCGCCGCGCCACCCAGCCCGACGTGGTGTTTATCTCCAACCAGCGGTTGGGAATCAGTATCTCCGCTGTTGGGCGAGAGTTGAGCCTGACTAGTCGAGGCCGAACTCAGGGCAAGTGACAAAGGCATGATCGTCAAGCTTGGCGCCCTAAGGGCTGGTCTGACAACAGTCCTGCATGGTTGCCTGCTTCTGGCGGCACTGCGGGGCGAAGCCGCCGGACCGGTGCTCCAGGCCTCGGCTGCCCGGCCCAACATCCTCTGGCTGGTGAGCGAGGATAACGATACGTTCCTCGGTTGCTACGGCGATCCGCTCGCGCATACCCCAACCCTCGATAAGCTGGCGAGCCAGGGCGTGCTGTTTGAGCGCTGCTTCGCCGAGCCAGTTTGTGCGCCCTCACGGTTCACGCTCATCACCGGCATGTACTCCGTCACTTGCGGCCCGGCCGAACACATGCGGGCGCAGGGCAAGATTCCCGCCTGGCTCAAGGGTTTTCCCGCCTCGCTGCGCAAGGCGGGCTACTACACGTCGAACAACGCCAAAACAGACTACAACTCGCCCATCCAACCACGAGAGGCCTGGGACGCCTCCAGCAAGAGCGCTCATTGGCGCAACCGGCGCGATCCAAATCAACCCTTCTTCAGTGTGTTCAACTACGAAGTCACCCACGAGAGCTGCCTCTTTCCGGTCAAGGAGCGCAAACTTGACTTCGCGCCGATGGACCCCGCCAAGGTGCGCATTCCGCCCTATCAACCGGATACGCCCGAGATGCGAGCCGACTGGGCACGCTACTACAATCACATGAGAGTCATGGATGAGCAGGTCGCTGCCCGCCTCCAGGAGCTTGAGCAGGACGGCCTGGCGGACAACACCATCGTCTTTTATTACTCCGACAACGGCGGGGTGCTGCCCCGTAGCAAACGATTTCTTGAGGCCAGCGGCACCCTCGTTCCCCTCATTATCTATTATCCGCCCAAGTGGCGTCACTTGGCGCCCGCGCCGCCCGGCGCCCGCATTAAGGACCCCGTGGGCTTCCTGGATTTCGCGCCCACGGTCCTCTCGCTCGCCGGGGTGAAGATTCCCGACTACATGATGGGCCGCGCTTTCGCCGGCCCGGACAAGGCCCAACCGGACCCGTATTATCTTTGCACTCGCGACCGTATGGACGAGCGCTACGACATGATGCGGTCGCTGATGAATTACCGTTACCTTTACATCCACAACTACCGCCCCGAGCTGCCGTATGTGCAGCGGCTATCCTACCCATTCCAGGCGCGCGGCTATCAATCGTGGGCGCGCGAGGCCGCCGCCGGTCATCTGACCCCGGCGACCGCCCAGTTCTGGGGCGAGAAGCCGACCGAGGAACTCTTCGACCTCGTGGCCGATCCCGACAACGTGCACAACCTCGTCAATGACCCCACCCATCGGCAAACGCTGGAGCAAATGCGCGGGGAAATGAGGCGCCGGCTGCTGGCGATCAAGGACAACGGCTTCATCCCGGAAGGCTCGCCGCTGGAGGGCTACGCGGCATCACGCGCCCCTGGCGCGGTGCCGTTTGAGCGGGTGGTGGACCTTGCGAGCCTGGCGTCCCAACGCAAGGCGGCCAATTTGCCGGAGCTGAGCGCGGCGCTGGATGATCCGAACGAGGCCGTCCGCTGGTGGGGTGCGCTGGGCTGCGCGATGCTTCGCGACCAGGCCGCCCCGGCCGAGGCGGCTCTGCGCAAGCGACTGGATGACTCGTCCGGCGCGGTGCAGGTCGCCGCCGCCGAAGCGCTGGCCCACCTGGGGCACGCCGATCTCGCGCTGCCCGTTCTCGAACGCTGGATTACCAATACCTCCGGAACCTTCTACACGGTGCATGCGGCCAACGTGCTCGTACGACTGGGCGAGGCCGGTCGGCCCTTGCTGCCGGTGATGAAGCAGATGCATAGCGCCACCGCCGACGCCGCAAACAACTCCGCACCTGCCTACCTGAACCGCCTCCTGGAGCGGATTATCGCCCTCCTCGAAGGCCGCGAGCCGCCGCTGGTCTATCCCGAGTTCCAGCGCCCGAACTGATGGAGCTTTGCGGGCGACGCAGCATGGCCAGGAGTTGGCGAGAGTCCTGCTGTCATCGTCCTTATGGAACAGCGTACATGGGAACCCGTGACCGGCGCCAGGCTGACGGCTTTTGCTGTCGGCTTCGGAATTTTCTTGCTGTTTGTCTTCCGCTCCGAGCCCGGCTTCGTCTTCCTGCTGGATCACGCCAATTTGCTCTTCCATGAAGCCGGGCACCCCGTGGTCGGGCTGTTTAGCGCGCGTCTCGAAACGTATGGCGGCACTATCGGACAACTGGTCTTCCCCTGCGTGCTGGCAGTCTCCTTCTGGCGCAAAGGGCAAACGCTGGGGCTTGCGGCTTCGTGCATCTGGTTCTTCGAGAACTGGTTCAACATCGCCCGCTACATGGCCGACGCGCGGGCGCTGGAGTTGCCGCTGGTCGGCGGCGGCGATCACGACTGGAACACCATTTTTACCCGCTGGGGCCTCCTGCAATACGACACCCGCATCGCCGCGGTCGTGAGATTGCTCGGCTGGGTCGGCATCGCGTCCGCGTGCGCCTGGGTGCTCTGGCGTGCCTGGCACGACCGCCGGCACCCGGCCACTCAGCTCGACTCCTTAACCTGCTCCTGAGGGAGCAGAACTTGCGAAGTGCTGTTCAGGCAGGCCAACGCGCGGCTTGCCGGGCGCTCAGGGCTAACCCTAATCTGTGGCTGAATCCAACCGCCGGATTCAGCCTGAATGAAATTGAACCGGACACCTCTTGTTAGCGTCTGCCTGAGGAGCCTATCGCTCTTTGCCGCCTGCCTGCCGGGCTTTGTCTCCGATAGCCCGGGCGCAACCGTGTTTCCCGCGCGGCCATTCGTGCTGCTCAACGAAGCCGAACTAGCCACTCTCCAAAGCGACCTCGCCAAGCCCGGCTGGAAAGCCGATCTGTATCGCGCCGACCGGGGCTTCACGGTGATGAGCTCTGGCCGCGGCGTCCGGTCCAACGCCGACCTCTGGGTGAAGCGGACCATCGAAATCCCGGCCCGCGGCGGCAACTTCCACCAGTTCTTTTGCGTGGAAGGCGACCGACTGGAGCTGCCCAGTGACCAGCGCTTCACTCCTGGCCCCTACCGCTGCCCGCAATGCGGCAAGCAATACAGCGGGGAGAAGTTCGAAGGCGCGTTGCGCCGCCTCGTGCATGGCTGGCTCTCGCAGGCGGCGCTGGATCTGGCGCTGGTCGCCGCCCTCGAGCACCAGCCAAAGTATGCCGCGAAAGCAGCGGAGATTCTTTCCGCCTACGCGGCGGCCTATCCGGGACCGCATACGGATGCCGTGAACGGTGGCATGATCTACCAATCGCTCGACGAGGCGATGTGGGTCATCCCGCTGGCGCAGGCCTACGACCTGGTTCACGATGATCTTTCTCCGGCGCAGCAGGGCAGGATTGAGGGTTTTCTACGGACGGTCGCGACCGGGTTGCAGCGCTGCGGCACCAACGGCAACTGGGGTTCCTGGCATTTGTCGGCGGTGGGGGTCATTGGCTATGCCATTGAAGACGAAGCGCTCATCCACTGGGCGACGGACAGCTTCAAGCAGCAGATCCGCGACCAGCTTGGCGATGACGGGCTCTGGCCGGAGTCGGTGCAGACGTATCACTACTTTCCGCTGCTCGCTTTCATGGACCTGGCAGAGGCGGCCGGGCACAGCGGTGCCGACTTGTATCGCTGGGAGGCGAAACCGGGCAAGTCGCTGCTGCTGATGTTTTCCGCCCCGCTGCGATATGCGTATCCCGATCTGCGGCTCGCGGCGATTAACGACGGCTGGTACCAGTCGTTTGTCCCGGCGGATTGTTACGAGCTGGCCTACCATCGCACGCACGACCCGCGCTTTGGCTGGGTGTTGGCGAACGGCTACCAGCGCGGGGCGCTTCCGGCGGGCATGGTAAGCACCGATCCGCGCGACTCGCTTCGGCAGGGCCTCTACGCCTTTCTTTTCGGGGAAGACATTCCGACACACGTTACTGCCCCACCCGCCACCTCGATCAACTTCCCCGTGCTCGGCATCTGCATGTTGCGCTCGACCAATGGCGCGGTAATGAGCTTCGATTACGGCCCGTTCCTGGGCCACGGTCAACGCGACAAGATGGGCATCACCCTTTTCGCCAACCGGAAGCTCTGGCTGGCCGACTACGGCACGCCCGGTTACGGCGCGTCCATCTTGCCGTGGTATCAATCCACCTTCGCCCACAACACGATTGTTGTGGACGGCAAGAGCCAGCAGCGGACCAAAGAAGACAGCGCCAGGCTCTGGCTCGGCGGCGCCGACCTGGAGGCCGCTGCCTCCGAGACCACTCAAGCCTATCCCGGCGTGGCGCACGAGCGCACGGTGATGCGCATCGGCGATTACTTCGTGGTGGTGGATCAGCTAAAGAGCGAGACCGAGCATACCTTTGATTTGTATCTGCATTCCGAGGGCAAGCTGTCGCTGGCGGGCGTGGAGACCGCAGCCCAGCCCGTGGCCGCCCCGGTGCCGTGGATCGATAAGCTCTTCGCGCAGGCGCCGGTCCCGGCAGTCGCAGGCTGTTGGGCGGAGGGAGCAGCCGGCGTCGGCTTCTGGGTGGGCGGCAGCGGCCCGGTGACGCCGGTCATCGGGGTCTGTCCTGCGGAATCCGGCTCACGCAAGATTCAACTCCTGATCGCCCGGCAGAAGGGCAGGGCGGCGGAATTCGCAACCGTGCTCTATCCCTACCAAACCCATCTCGACCTGGCCGTGGAACGCCACGGCGCTGCACTCACAATTCGCCATGACGGTTGTGCCGATGTGCTCACCCTCCCGCCGGATGGCAGCCCTCCCCGCGTGGTGCAAGGGAAGTAGTTCCTGATTTGAAGTTGTAACCCGTCAGGGATAGGATTATTAAAAGCTATGAATGCGGCGAAAGCGTCGGACGAGCAAATCAAACGCTACCGTCGTATGACTGGGGAGCAACGTCTGGCCCTGGCATTGGAGTTGCACGAGCTGTCCTGCCAGGTTGCCCGCGAAGGGATCCGGCGGCAGCATCCCGAGGCTAGCCCCGCCGAAGTCGAACGCCTGCTTCGCCATCGCCTGGAATTAGCCCGTGCCGCATGAACGAGCGCGAGCTTCTGTTGGACTGTTTGCGCCGGCTTAACCGGACGGGCGTCACCTACTATCTCACCGGCTCGATGGCGAGCAACTACTGGGGCATCCCGCGCAGCACGCACGATCTGGATTT
>Ga0335071_10009148_pt1 | contig 10136 bp, 9 predicted proteins | sample Lox_Sample_15_FD_206724 | JGI IMG/M metagenome (GOLD analysis project Ga0335071, IMG submission 206724) | Soil microbial communities from Loxahatchee National Wildlife Refuge, Florida, United States - Lox_Sample_1.5 | ecosystem: Environmental > Terrestrial > Soil > Wetlands | place: USA: Florida...
TAGTCACCTTCAGACCAAAGGTGTGGGCGTACGCCCGGACCAGGTGATCGGAAGCCGCCTTGCTGGCTGCATAGGGCGAGTTCGGCGCGTAGGCCGTGCTTTCCGTGAAGCCCGCCTCGTCGGGCCCGAGCGAGCCATAGACCTCGTCGGTCGAGACGTGATGGAACCGATGGGGCTCGACGAGTCGTTCCTCGAGCCATACCTTGCGAGCCGCGCTGAGCAGGCTGTGCGTCCCGACGATGTTGGTCGCGACGAAGGCGTCCGGTCCCTCGATCGACCGGTCCACATGGGACTCGGCGGCGAAATGGACCACGGTATCGATCCGCTCGTCCCGCAGCAGCGCTTCGACCAGCGCGGTGTCGTTGATGCTCGCGTGCACGAATCGCAGCGCCGGTTCGTCCCGTACGGTCTCGAGATTGGCGAGATTGCCCGCATAGGTCAGCGAGTCCAGCACCACGACGCGGTCGGCCGGATGCCGCCGCAGCCAGTGATGCACGAAATTGGCACCGATGAATCCGGCGCCACCGGTGACCAGGAGCTTGCTCATTGCAGGTTTCTCGAGACTGTCCGGCCACACCTTACAGGTATGTCGGCGGGCCCGGTAGCTAGGGAAGCAGACCGAAGACACCGACGCTGGCGGTGCTGGCCACGAATACCTTGCCATCCGCGACCATCGGCGCAATGAACTTGTTGCCCGCCCCGAACTGATCGCGGCCGTTGGCCGCCTGGCTGCTGTTGTACATTTCGTGGCTCAGATTCGTGGCGTCGTAGGCGTGCAGTACGGCGGGCGTCGCATTCTCATAGGCCCAGAGGATCGCGTTCGCGGTGCCGTTCGCGGAGACCACGGGCGATGTGCCGGGATAGGCGAACGCGGTCGCGGTCTGCGAGACCGCCGAGCCCGACAATAGCGCGCTCGCCACCGAAAACGATCTCAGGGTGCCGCCGCTGGGTCCGTAGTAGACCATGCCGTTGAAGTACGCCGGCGTCGACCAGATGCCGCCGCCGAGGACGCCGTCGAGCTCCTGCCAGATGTTGTTGTTCGCGGCGCTGAACTTGCCGAGCGCATCGCGGCTGACGACATAGAGGTTGCCGTCCTTGCCCGCACCGACCGCCAGGTGCCGGACCGCGTTGTTGGCGTCCATCAGGTCGGGAAGCAGCATGATGCCCCCCGACCCCAGGTCCACGTCGTTGCCGGACTCCGTCACGCCATTCTTCATCGCGAAGTAGTCGGATACCGCCAGAGCGCCTCCGCCTGCGGAAATCTTCACGAAGGAATTCCCGTAGTCGCCGCCACTGGGGAAGCCGTTCGCGTCCAGGGTGGTCTCGAAACGGCCGTTTCCGGTCAGCAGGTAGACATTGCCGGCCGGATCGGCCGCGGGACCCCCGCCGCTCATCCAGATTGCCGGACCCTGGCTGGCGTAGCCCGAGCCACTGGCGCCGGGGGCGAGATTGAGGACGCCGGTCTGCTCCAGCGTGCTTTCACTGTAGGCCATGACCCACCCGCCATAGGGCCCGCTGTCGCAATGGGACGTCCAGCTCGTGTACAGCGTGCCATTCGACAGCAGCAGCGCCGCGCGTTCCTCGTACGTCCCGGGGACGAAGCTCGTGGTCAGGTACGTGGCCGCGATCTCCTTCGGGCTCCCGGTCGCCTCCGCGCCCGTCGTCACGTCGAGCGCGTGCAGCCGCTGGTGATAGTTGGCCGAGGCATCCTTCGTCATGGCCACGACGAACAGCATTCCGTGCGCCCCCGCCGCCCGGTCGATCACGGGCGTGGAAGTGACGCCGATCTGCGGGGTCACCTGGCTGCAGCCGCGAGTATCGCTGGTAGTCTCGCCGGAGGCGGTCAGGGAAGCCTTCCACAGCACTGCCCCGGTATCCGAATCAAAGGCGTACACGGAGTCATTCTCGGTCGCGACGAACACGACGTTGTGACTCGCGGTGCCGATCATGAGCTTCGACAGATACAGGGGCTGGGCATCGACCTTGCCGTCCACGATCAGATTGCGCAGCAGCCCGAAGCTCGTCGAATTGACGTTGGCGGGGGTCAGGACCGACTCGGTCGTATCCTGGCCCGTGCGCAGGAGATCGTTCTTGTAGGTGACCACGTCGGTGGCGACCGCCGGAACGGGTGGCGGCGGATTCGGGGATGTCGTCACCGCCGTGGAACCGCCCCCGCCGCAGGCTGCCAGGCCGGAAAGCGCCGCCAGGGACACCACTCCTGCAGGCAGGCCCGGAAGCAGGCTTGAAGGGCTGAACGTTGACATGCTCGGGTCACCGAAATCGTATCGTCGGGCGAGCATTGCAGAGGCCACCGGGCAAGTACACCAGTCGCCATCGGGCGACGAGCCTTCGCGCGGCACCACTTTTTCCGGTAGCCAATGTCACGGGTTAGTGGTCCAATGCGCGGCTGTTTGACACCCGTGCGCGTCATGAAGAGAACCGAGCCCTTTGCGTTCGTACGTGACCTGGCCACGCGCTGGGATGCGGTCGCGCTCGTCATCGTGCTGGGGCTGCTGGTCGCGCTCGGGGAGGCCAGCCGCGGCCTGCTCGAACCGCTGGCCAAGCTCAAGTCGACTCCCCTGTCCCTGGATCCCTCGCAGCTGCCCTTCTACGCCGCCCGTTCGACGCTGCGGATGTTCGCGGCCCTGGGCGTCTCGCTGGTCTTCACCTTCACGTACGCCACCTGGGCGGCCAAGAGCCCCCGCGCCGGCAAGCTGCTGGTTCCGATCCTGGACATCCTGCAGTCCGTGCCCATCCTGAGCTTCATTTCGATCACGGTGGTGTTCTTCATGTCGCTGGCCCCCGGCCGGGTGGTCGGCGCGGAGTTCGCGGCCATTTTCGCGATCTTCACCAGTCAGGCCTGGAACATGGCCTTCAGTTTCTACCAGTCCCTGCGAACCGTGCCCCTTGAACTGCGCGAGGCCGCGCGTTCCTTCCACTTGAGCGGCTGGATGACCTTCTGGCAGGTGGAGGTGCCCTTTGCCCTGCCCGGACTGATCTGGAACACGATGATGTCCATGTCGGGAGGCTGGTTCTTCGTGGTGGCCTCCGAAGCCCTTCCGGTCGGCCACACCTCGCTCGCCCTGCCCGGCATCGGCTCCTACATCGCCGTGGCCATCGAGCAGCGCAACCTGGTCGCCATCGGCTGGGCGATTGCCGCCATGCTCGTGGTCATCCTGCTCTATGACCAGCTGCTGTTCCGGCCCCTGGTCGCCTGGGCCGATCGACTGAAGTTCGAGCAGGACGCCACAGGTCCGGAACCCTCATCCTGGGCCCTGACCGTGATGCAGCGATCGCGGCTGCTGTCGCTGATCACGGATGGCTTCTTCGCCGCGGTGCGCTGGAGCAGCTCGAAGCTGCCCGTCGCGAACCCCCGCAGGCAGCGGCGCGGCGCCGAACAGGACACCACCCGCCGCGACCGCCTCTTCCTGGTCCTGGTCATCGGCATCGTGGTCCTCGGGCTGTGGCACATCGGCGCGAATCTCATCGCCAACACCACGGTGAAGGAGGCCCTCGAGGTGTGCGGGCTGTCCCTCATCACCATGGTGCGGGTCTTCGTCTTCATTGCCCTGGCAAGCGTGGTCTGGGTGCCGATCGGCGTCTGGGTGGGGCTGCGGCCGAGGGTCATGGCCATTGCGCAGCCGATCGCACAGTTCATGGCGGCCTTTCCCACCAACCTGCTGTTCCCCCTCGTCGTCTTCTGCATCGTCCGCTGGAAGCTCACCCCGGACATCTGGCTGAGCCCGCTCATGATCCTGGGCACCCAGTGGTACATCCTCTTCAACGTCATCGCCGGCGCCTCGGCCATCCCCGGCGAGCTGCGCTACGCGGCCGAGAATTTCAACCTGCGCGGCTGGCAGTGGTGGCGGACGCTCGCCCTCCCGGCGGTATTTCCCTACTACGTGACCGGCGCCATCACGGCCTCGGGCGGCTCCTGGAACGCGGCCTTCGTCGCCGAATACACCAGCTGGGGGTCGACCCAGGTGACGGCCCACGGCATCGGCGCGTACCTCGCCGAGGCCAGCGCCTCGGGCAACTTCCACGGCATCGTGCTCGGCACGGTGACGATGTGCCTGTTCGTGGTCATCATCAACCGCTTCTTCTGGCGGCCCCTGTACTATTACGCCGAGCGACGCTACCGGCTTGCCTAGAGAACCCTCATGAACACCGCGCCCCTGCTCCAGGTCAAGGACGTCTGCAAAGCCTTTCCGAAGCCCGATGGCGAGGGGCAGCATATCGTGCTGGAGGGGGTCAACCTCACGATCAACGAGGGCGAGGTCGTGGGGCTCCTCGGCCGCTCGGGGTCCGGCAAGTCGACCCTGTTGCGCTGTATCGCAGGGCTTTCGAGTCCGACGGGCGGGACCCTCTCCTATCTGGGCGAACCCATCGACGGACCGGCCCAGGGCATTTCGATGGTGTTCCAGAGCTTCGCCATCTTCCCGTGGCTCACGGTCTACGAGAACGTGGCCCTCGGCCTCGAAGCCCTGCACGTCTCGCCCCCCGAAATCCGGCGCCGGGCGCTGGCGGCGATCGACCTGATCGGACTCGACGGATTCGAATCCGCCTACCCGCGCGAGCTCTCCGGCGGCATGCGCCAGCGCGTGGGCTTTGCCCGGGCGCTGGTCGTGCATCCGAACATCCTGCTCATGGACGAGCCCTTCTCGGCGCTCGATGTGCTCACCGCGGAGACCCTGCGCACCGATTTCCTGGACCTGTGGACGGAAGGCCGCATGCCGATCAAGGGCGTGATCCTCGTGACCCATAACATCGAGGAGGCAGTGCTGATGTGTGACCGCATCCTCGTGTTCGCGAGCAACCCGGGCCGCATCCTCTCCGAGATCCGTGTGACCCTGCCCCAGCCCCGCAACCGCCTGGACCCGAGTTTCCGCGCGCTCGTGGAGAGCATCTACGTGGTCATGACCACGCGCCTCGCCGGGGAGACCCACGCACGCAACGAGCGCTTCCCGGGGCTGGGCATCGGCACGGTGCTGCCGCACGTCTCCTCGAACCTGCTCGCCGGCCTCATGGAGACCGTGGCGGGGGCCCCCTTCCACGGCATGGCCGACCTGCCGAAGATCGCCTCGGATCTGCAGATGGAGATCGACGAGCTCTTCCCGGTCGCCGAGACCCTGCAGATGATGCGCTTCGCGGAAGTCGCCGGCGGCGATATCCGGCTCACCGAGATCGGCAACGTATTCGCGAATTCCGAGTCAGACGAGCGCAAGCGCATTTTCGCGCGCCAACTCCTCAATTACGTGCCGCTGGCGGCCCATATCCGCCGGGTGCTCGACGAGCGGCCCACGCATGTCGCGCGCAAGAGCCGCTTCTCGGACGAACTCGAGGACTACATGAGCGAAGACGATGCGGAGAGCACGCTGCGGGCCATGATCAGCTGGGGTCGCTACGCCGAGGCCTTCGCCTACGACGACGAAAACGCCTCATTCAGCCTCGAGAACCCATCCTGACCACGGCCCGGCCGCCTGAGGACCCCGTGGCGACGCATGCCTCCTCGATGAGGCGCCGGATTGCACTGTCCGCACTCGTGCTGGTCGCCGCAGCCGCGGCGGTGGTGCTGATGCGTGAGCCCATCCTGCGCCTCGCCGGCGGCTGGCTGGTGCGCGCCGACCCCCTGCAGCATGCCGACGTCATCGTGATTGCCACGGACGCCAATGGCTCCGGTGCGCTGGAGGCCACCGATCTCGTGCGGGCCGGCTTCGCGCCGCGCGTCGCGGTCTTCTCCGGGTTGCCGGATCCGGTCGAGCAGGAATTCATCCGGCGCGGCGCGCCGTATTTCAACTCGGCCGCCACGGCCATCCGGCAACTACACTCCCTGGGCGTGACGGCTACCGAGGTCATTCCCCAACCCGTCGGCGGCACGAACGACGAGGGGCACTCCCTGCCGCCCTGGTGCGCAGCCCACGGCTACCATCGCGTCATCTTCGTCAGCACTCCCGATCATTCACGACGGACGCGTCGGGTACTGAGGCGCGCCACGCAGGGCGCACCGATCGATGTGATCGTCGTCTACGCGCACTACTCGGACTTCAACCCGGACAGCTGGTGGTCCTCGCGTGGCGGCACCCGCATCTGGATCGTCGAATCCCAGAAACTGATGCTCGACCTCATTCGTCACCCGTTCTGAGCTGTTACTGCGCGGGGTTCGCGGGTGGCGTCGGCGCGGCAGGTTGTGCCGGAGTGACCGGGGTCACCGGGGTCGCTGGTGGCGCCGGGGGAGCGGCGCCGCCTATGGCTCCGGACATGTCGGGCACACCCATGTGGCCCTGCAACTGGCGCAGCTGATCGAGGTTGATCCGGCCCGCCAGGTTCACGATGGTGAGCTGCTTGGGCTCCTCGGCGACGATCAGCAGTCCGCCGTCGGCGGAATCCGCGCGCATGTGGATCTCGACATGCTCGCCCTTGCCGCGGACCGAGATGATCTTCTTCCATCCGGGCGCATCGACCTGCGCCAGCACCCCCGCCACCGACTGCTGCGAGTACATGTCGGGTTTGTCGAACGTGAAGCTGCGTACGGTGATCGCCTTGAGCCCGCTGACCAGGGTCGAAACATCGCCGTTGCGTGGGCCTTGGCCACCCCCGCCACCCATCATGTGGCTCGCGGACCGCAGCATGTCGCCATCGAGGGTGATGTCCACCGACTCGGTGGCCTTCTTCGCCAGATCCCCGAAATCGGGTATCACCAGCCTGCCGGCCTGCGCGGCCGCCAATGCCGGCAGCAGCCCGACGAGCACCAGGCCGGCATGCTTAGCTCTGAAATTCATGGAGTCTTCTCCTGTGAGGAAAACTGTTCGATCTGCCGCTGCGTGAGACTCAATCGCTCGCTCGTGATCTCCAGAGCCTGGAGCAACTGCGCCTGAACCCGCACCTGGTCGGCGCGTTCCACGGCACGCAGATTCTGCAGCTGCCAGCCCACGGCCAGTGCCGCGACCAGGGAAGCCGCCAGTCCCATCGAGGCTGAATGCAGTCGGCGGCTCACGCGCGGCACACCTCCCGAATTGGCAATGCCTGCCGCCGCACCGTCAGGCCGGTCGCGCAGATCGGCGCTGGCGAGCCGCGCCTGCAGGGCGATCGTGAAATTCACGCCGGGATCCACGGGTCGCAGGCTCGCCTGCAGCGCCCGCTCGAGGCGATCCGAAGTTCGGCTGTCACCGGGATTCATGTGGGCATCTCCAGTCCCTGCCCGCGCAGCCACTCCAGCGAGCGGCGCAGGTGGCTCTTCACGGTGTTCAGGGGCAAGTCCAAAGTCGCTGCGATGTCCAGCGGGTCCAGATCCTCCTGGAACCTTAAGACCAGTACCGCACGCGGGATCTCCGGCAGCCGCAACAGCAGCGCGCGCAGTGTCCGGTGCAGCAGCGGATCGCCACCCGCGTCCTCCACGGGAATCTCGAGCAGCATCTGGTCCAGGGAATGCGACCGCGGCCGCCGGCTGCGACTGCGCAGCAGGTCGATCGAGCGATGCGTCACCGTGCGACAGACCCAATGCCGCACGTGCAGCGCCGATTCGAGCTGCCGCAGCTGAGCGAACAAGGCAAGAAAGGTGTCCTGGGCGAGTTCCTCGGCATCCTCGGCTCGCCCGGTCAGACGCAGGGCGAGGCTGTAGACGCGCGCCTGGTGAACGCGGACCAGCCGCACGAAAGCGCTCGAGTCCCCCTCACGGGCCGCGCAAAAGTCCCGATCGGTCTGCGCCAGAGCGTCCGGGGCCGCCTGGGTCAGCGGCACGGCAGAGTCGATCAGCAGTGAAGTGAGGGTCACGGAGGCTATATACGCCAGGACCCTGCCCGCCGGGTGCAGCGCGGCCATAAGAGACCGGTTTCCTGGCCAGAGACAGACGGGATCGAACCGTCGCACCGGCCGCCCATTCGACCCGGAGGTCCGAAGTCCGAAGACGTCGCCGTATGCCGACGTAGCGAGTCTGCGACGTCTTGATTCTGGCTCGGTTGCGGCTAAAACCTGTATGTTGAAAGAACCATAGGGGCCCGCCATGAAGCTTGCCAGATACTTCGAAGCCAGATTCCGGGACTGTCAGGACTATCTGCGCTTTGCGCTGACCGATCCGGAACTCAAACTTGAGCAGCATCGCAAGGGCGGTCGGCTCGAACCGACCCCCGCACACATCGACGGCCTGTGTCGCGCGATCGACGACTATGGGAAAGCTGGCAGGATTCAGCGCGCCAAGTAACCGACTGCGCACATGTGGAAGCCAGCAACGACTGGCACATAACCTATTGATTTTATTGGTGGAGCCAGACGGGATCGAACCGTCGACCTCTTGCATGCCATGCAAGCGCTCTCCCAGCTGAGCTATGGCCCCGACCCGAACGGGCGCGCAGGATACCAGAAATCCCGGCGGACGCACGCGTTTTGGTCCCCGGATGAGACCTGGCGCGGGCTTCTCCGGAGCCGCTACACGCCCGCCGTCTGCGCCCACACCAGGGCCGCGTCCAGGCGCCGGAGCACCCGCTCCCGGCCGATCAGCGCAGCCGTCGCATCGATGGGCGGCGATACCGCAGTGCCCGTCAGCGCGACCCGCAGCGGCTGGGCCACTTTGCCCAGGCCCACGCCCGACTCGGTCGCGATGGCCGTCAGGGCGCCGTGAACCCCCGCCGCCGACCAGTCCGTCAGCGCTTCGAGCGCTGAGCGCAGCCGGCCCAGCATGGCCAATCCCGCGCCAGTGAGATGCTTGCGCCCCGACTTGTCATCGATCTCGACCTCGGCGCCGAAGAAATAGCGGCTGGTCTCGGCCATCTCCTTCAGGGTCTTCGCCCGCTCGCGTTGCCCGGCGACGATGCCTTCGAGAAGCGGCTGATCGTCGGTCTCGATGCCTAAGCGCAGCAACTGCTCGCGCAGCACGCCGGCGAGGTAGGGCAAGGGGGCGCGCATCATGTGCTGCTGGTTCACCCACAGCAGCTTCTCCGGATTGAAGGCTGACGCCGCCTTGTTGACCTCGGTGATGTCGAACAGCCGGGTCAGTTCCTCGAGCGTGAAGATCTCCTGGTCCCCGTGTGACCATCCGAGGCGCACCAGGTAATTCAGGAGCGCCTCGGGCAGGTACCCCTCTTCGCGGTAATGCAGCACGCTCACCGCCCCATGGCGCTTCGAGAGCTTTGCACCGTCGGCTCCGAGGATCATCGCCACATGGGCATAGGCCGGCGGCGTGAACCCCATCGCCCGCAGCATGTTGATCTGACGCGGCGTGTTGTTCAGGTGATCGTCCCCGCGGATCACATGCGTGATGTGCATGTCGCTGTCGTCCACGACCACGCAGAAGTTGTACGTGGGCGTCCCATCGGAGCGCGCAATGATCAGGTCATCGAGTTCGTCGTTGCGGAACACCACCGGACCGTGCACCAGGTCCTCGACGATGACGTCGCCGTCGAGGGGATTCTTGAAGCGGATCACCGGCGCGACGCCGGCAACCGGGGAGCTGCGTCCCCGGCAACGTCCGTCGTAGCGCGGCTTCTGCTTGCGCGCGAGCTGCGCAGTGCGCATCTCCTCGAGATCGTCCTTGCTGCAGTAGCAGTGGTAGGCCTTGCCTTGGGCGAGCAGCTGCTGCAGGACTTCGGCATAGCGCTCGAAGCGCCGGGTCTGATAGTACGGCCCCTCATCGTGGGACAGGCCGAGCCACTGCATGCCATCGAGGATGACCTGGACGGCCTCCTGCGTGGAGCGCTCCCGGTCGGTGTCCTCCACGCGCAGGATGAAGCGCCCGCCGTGGCGCCTGGCGAACAGCCAGCTGAACAGCGCCGTGCGGACGCCACCAATGTGCAGCAGCCCCGTCGGGCTCGGTGCGAAGCGGGTTACGATAGTCATGGCGGGCGCGATGGTAGCAGCTTGACGGTCCGCCATTGCCTCCCGGGCGCCGGGTGCTTACACTTGCGCGCTCATTTTGGCGGGCGGTTAGCTCAGCGGTAGAGCACTGCTTTCACACGGCAGGGGTCACAGGTTCAAGCCCTGTACCGCCCACCATAAAATCAAGTACTTGCGTGTTATTCTTCAGCTCTGATCCTTCGAAGTTGGGACAGCCAGCTGCACAGGCCCCAGGCGATGCAACCTCATCAGGGTAGCCGCAAAGGATGCCCACAGTGAATCGGACACCGGCACGGGTCGGGAACGAGTTG
>Ga0335071_10009149_pt1 | contig 10135 bp, 8 predicted proteins | sample Lox_Sample_15_FD_206724 | JGI IMG/M metagenome (GOLD analysis project Ga0335071, IMG submission 206724) | Soil microbial communities from Loxahatchee National Wildlife Refuge, Florida, United States - Lox_Sample_1.5 | ecosystem: Environmental > Terrestrial > Soil > Wetlands | place: USA: Florida...
GCTATTCGAATCGTCGATCTTCAATCGGCTGCCCCACAAATAGCCGGCTCGCGCGTCCCAGTGATGCGCAATTGGAAATCCAAGGATCGCATTCCCCGACATGAAATTGCCGTACCCGAAAAACGACATGCCCGTGAACGATCCATCGATGTAGAACCGCCCATTATCCGGTATCGGGTACCACTGGAAGGTCGGGCCTATCGCCGGCAACGGCGCAAACAGCGACCCGCTCGACTGCTGCGTGACCGATCCTCCCGTGCCCCCTCCAGCCACGCTCCCTTCCACTTTCAACTTCGCGTCGGTCGATGCCAGGTTGCAATTCACCAACAATCCCAGCCAGCCTGATTTCCGCCGCAGAAAGTCCCACTGGTAGCCCGGCGCGAAGATCAGTGACCTGATCTCCGCATTGACTCGTGCGCCCACGTCATATGTCTGTCCTTGCCACTCGATGGTCCGCGTCAGCGTCGTTGTCTGCGAACTGATCACCGGCGTCGCGGTAAACAGCAGGTGGTGCTTCCTCTTGAAACGCCAATCGAATTTCCCGCTGAACGTCGCGTAATTCCCGAACCCAAAATCCTTCTGCAGATCGAAGTACCCGTCGTGGTTTGCCCCATTGAAATAGCCCGCTGGCGCGGAAACCCACCCATTCAACTGCAGTTTGTACTTCGAATTGTCAAACTCTTCCTCGTCACCCCTCGCCGGCCCCGGCATCATCGCCAATACGGCGCTCAAACACATGAGAATCAAACACAATCTTCCAAGGCGGAACATCACGCATCTCCTTTTGCACTTGAAATTTCTTGACGCACCCGTCTCGACTGCGGCTCACATCCGCCGCTTTCCCGTTTCTGCCAGGCGTTCTGTGGCTCGGGGATCCGCGCGAACGACCGCGTTTCTTCTCACCACTTTCAACGTGACTGATCTAAGTTTACTGGCCCTCTCCTCTTCTCGCAATGCGCCTTGACCCCTCTCCCCCAGATACCCCTTGTTTCTCGCCCCTTCCTGTGGTACTCTAGTTTTGCGTTTGTTGCTCTTGTTTCGCCTTTTGTCTTAAAGCGCCGCAGGATCAAACTGCGGCCTTTTTTGTTTCTCACCCCGCCTTTCCGCGGTGTCTGGAGAATCAGCGAAAGACGCCCGGCCTACCTCGTAAGTGGTTCCCGGAAAAGAGTGCATCAGATAGCTTTATTTTTTTGAAAAGGAAACATCTGTGAAAGAACAAGGTACAGTCAAGTGGTTCAACGCCAGCAAGGGCTTTGGTTTCATCCAGCGCCAGACTGGTGAGGACGTTTTCGTCCACTTCTCCGCTATCGTGGCGGACGGCTATCGCTCTCTCAATGAGGGTCAGGCCGTTGAATTCGAGGTTGTCCGCGGTCCCAAGGGGCTGCAGGCCGCCAACGTTCAAGCTCTCTAAACCACTTGTACTCTTAGGTTCCGTCCTCTCGGACGAACCTCCAAGAACATTCTCGGCGGGAGGCTCCACGCTTCCCGCCTTTTTTTGTGCCAATGATGTCTTGAAGTCTCCCCGCGGCTAGGATTCTTTCCCATGCTTGTAGCGCTTTTCCCCCGCCGGAATCGCGATCGAAAGCCGGTTCTCTTTCAAAGGCAGCGGGCACGTCGTGTACGGGTTGTACGCGCAGGGCGGATTGTAGGCCTTGTTAAAGTCGAGATCGACGGTTTTCCCATTCGGCCCATTCTTCGGCGGCGGCGTATCGATAAAACGTGCCGCGGGGTGCGTGTCCTTGCTGCTGGTTTGATCCCGAAACACGACGAAAAGGCCATCTTTGTCTCCGGGCTCCACGTCCAAACGCAGATTTTCCCCGTGCAACGTGAACGTCAGATACCCGACGATGTGCATCTTGATCGGATCGCCCAGCACATTCTGTGAGTCCAATTCCTTCGGCGGATCGTACGGCACATAGTGCGCCGTGACTCGGTACGACTCATCCACCGGAAACCATTCCAACGTCGTAAATTCCTTCCGGATTTTGCTGTTCTTGTCTTTCAGCCGGATCGCCAGCCGATTGCCGCTCGCGTGCACGTAGAAGATCAGATCTCCCAGCACCAGCCGGTCTTCCGCGACGTCCGGCCGCAACTCCGCCGTCTGCACCGGCTTTCCGTTCATGGTGACCGGAACCCCGGGGTACACATGCACGACCGCCTTGCCCTGATGAAACTCGAAAAATCCCGCATTCGCTGGAGCCGGCGCAGGCAGCAGAATGTCATTCGATGGCTCGGATCCGAACCGGTTCTGTCCGTCGTGCAGCCAGAATAGCCCTGAGACCGTCAGCCAACCTGTGTCCGAAGTCAGTTCCGATTGATAGTCGGCCCGCCATTTCTCAACCGCCTGCCGGTACGACGCATTCTCGGCAATCAGCGGTGGAAGAATGGCTAACAATGCAAAGCCCAAGGTAGGGGTAACTTTTCTCCAAAGAGTAGCCATGCGCTCAACTTACGTCCTTGTGAATTCCGTCGTCAATCCTGAATTTCCCTTCTTCATTCAAAACGCTACCCCGCTATCTGTCTCACTGCGTCCCTTGCGCCGGCGATGCAAACACAAACGCCACGGGCACCACCGATCGCACCGCGTTCCCCTTGTAAGTCGCCGGCGAAAATGTCCAACTCTTCACCGTCCGCGTCACCGCTCCCGCCAGCGGCCCCGCTCCTCTCATCACCCGTGCTCCCTGCACCGCTCCCTCTGCGTCCACATTCAATTGCACCAGAACTGTTCCGGACGCCACGGAGTTCTCCGGATATTGCGCAAACTCCGCCGTCTGCAACTGCGCTGGCTGAAATTCAGCGTCTCCGCTATCACCGTCCGTCGCGCCGGGCTCCGACCCCCCTCCCACCCCGGTGTCCCCGGGATTGAACGGGTTAAACACGATATGCACCCTCACATTCCCGGGCACAAACTTCCCGTCCTTTACCGCGGGCGAAAACTTCCAGCTCTTCAGCGCCTCTTGCGCCGCCGCCGTTAACGGAGGCACATCTCGGATCACTGTCACGTTCTGCACCACCCCCGACCCGTCCACCGACACGCCCAGTGTCACGACTCCAGTCACCGCGCTGTCCGGCGGAAACGCCACGTCGGTTGCCCCCGACACTGCCGCCGGGCGGTAGTTCTCCCCCGCTCCCTGTCCCCACAGCCCGTTCCCCATTAACACTGCGCCCGTAAGCACCGCTGCTCTCCACTTCATCCCGCGCCTCCTCGTTTCATTCTCGCAACATCCTACCGTCCTTTCTTCTTTCCTCCCACTTCCGCTTTCCGTTCTGTTGTACACTCTGCACCATGCACCGGCGTGGCCGGTTGCCGTCGCTCCTTTCCCGCGTGAGGTTTCCTTGCTTCCTTCGGGCAGGCTCCCTCGCTTTCTGCTGCTTCTCGTCGCCGCTATCCTTCTTGCCCTCTGTTTCAACCTCCTTGTCGCTCCTCGCCCTTCCGTGAGTCTCCTCCTCTCGAATTCCCTCGACCTGGCCATGGTCACCCTCTCCACCCTGGTCTGCTTTCGCTGGGCGCTTCGCTCTTCTTCCCACCCGCGTCAGGTCTGGACCCTCGTCGCCATCGCCTTTGCTCTGCAATCCTGCGCTCAGGCCATTACCACCTATTACCAGAGCTTCGTCCCGAACGCTTCCCAGTCCCCTTGGCCCTCTGACGTTCTTTTCTTCGTATGGCCCGCTCCCATCCTCCTGCTCCTCCTTCCCGATTCCGGCGAGGCTCCCTCCGGCAACAACTGGCCGCGCGTCCTCGACTTCATCCAGGTCATTATCGTAGCCGTCACCGCCTATCTTTACTTCTTTTTCTCGCCGGCTCGTTGGGCCAGGCAAGACTCCATCCTGCGCGAGATCCTCATCCTTCACACCATTCGCGACCTGCTCTTCGCCTCCGGCTTTGTGCTTCGGGCTCGCGTCAGCGCAGCCTCCTGGTTCCGCTCCTTCTGTCGCGTCTTGGCATTGGCTTTTTCCTTTTCCGCACTGGCGGACATCTCCTATTACTTCACCCTCTCCTACTCTGTCGCCAGTTCCAGTTGGGGAGACCTCGTTTGGATGCTTCCTTACGCCAGCGTGATTGTTTTTGCCGTCTACTGGCAGGAGCCTTCCACCGCCAGGATTTCGACCCGCTACGCATCGCGAGTGCCCACCGTCACATCCCAGCTCCTGCCCACCACCCTCCCCCTCCTCGTCATCTTTATGTGCTACGCCATCGCGCGCGAGCACTTCCTTCTCGCCTGGCTCGCCGTCACTGCTTCCGTCCTTGCCTCGGCGATTCGTCTCATCCTCACCAATCAGCAACAGCAGCAGATCGCCTACCATCTCCTCGAAACCGAAAAGGCTCTTCATCGCACCGAGCAGACCCTCTCCTCCGCGTTCCGTTCCAGCCCGGATTCCTTCAGCATCAATCCCTTTCCCAATGGCCCTTATCTCGAAGTCAACGATGGCTTCGCCGCGCTTACCGGCTACTCACGCGAAGACGCTGTCGGCAAGAGCCCGCGCGAACTCAACCTCTGGGTCGATCCTTCCGAGCGCGCCGTCGTCCTCTCTCAGCTCACCGAAACTGGCTTCATTCGCGACACCGAATTCCGCTTCCGCAAAAAGTCCGGCGAAATCCGCTTCGGCAATATGTCCGCCTCGCTCATCGACTACGGCGGCACTCCCTGTTCCCTCGTCATGGTGCGCGATATTACCGACCGCAAGGAAGCCGAAGAAATCCTCCGTTCCAGCGAGGAACGCTTCCGCTCCCTCGTCGAAAATCTCCACGTCGGCATTCTTTCTTACGACTCTCAGGCCCGCATCGTTTACGCCAACTCTGCCGTCCTTGAGCTTCTTGGCCTGCCTCTCGATCACATCGTCGGCAAAACCATTCCTGAGCTCAATCTCGTCGCTGTCCAGGACGATGGCTCTCCGGTCCCCGATCATCTCCGTCCCGTTCCCACCGCCATTGCTACCCGTCTTCCTCAACGAAACCGTCTCATCGGCTGGCATGTGCCCGCCCGCGAAGGCATCGTCTGGACCCTTCTCGACGCCATTCCCGAATTCTCTTCCACCGGCGAACTCTCCCGCGTCATCGTCTCTTTCACAAACCTTACCGAGCAGCGTCGCGCTGCCGACGCTCTCCGCGACAGCGAGGAACGCTTCCGCACTCTCGTCCGCGACCTCCATGTCGCCGTCGTTCTTCATCGCCCTGATGGCAGCATCGAATATGCCAACCCCGCCGCCTACCGCATGTTCGGCGTCCCCGACGGCACCGCTGTTGGTAAGTTCCCGGGCGACTACGGCGTCATCCCGGTCACCGAAGACGCCAAGGACATCCCTTCGCACGATCACCCCCTCGCCACCGTGCTCCGCACTCGCACTCCCGTCGAAAATGGCGTTCTCGGTCTCCGCTATCCCGGCTCCCCCGACCGGATCGTCTGGGTCTTCGGCAACGTGGTTCCCCAACTCGACTCCCGGGGCCAAGTCATCCGCATCATCAGCGCTTTCTCCGACGTCACCGAAATGAAAAACGCCGAGCGCGCCATTCACAGCCTCTCCTCTCATCTCCTCAAACTCCAGGACGAGGAGCGCCGCCGCCTCGGCCGCGAACTCCACGACGGTCTTGCGCAAACCGTCCTCGCCATAAACCTCAGCCTCGCTCAGGCTCGCCAATCCATCCATGCCAACGATAGTCCCAGCGCCCATGCCATCGAAAAAGCTCGCCATCTCACCCAACAAATCTCTCGCGAGATTCGCACTCTCTCTTACCTCCTCCATCCCCCGCTTCTCGACGATCTCGGCCTCGTTTCCGCCCTCAAGGAGTATGCTCAGGGATTCGCCGACCGCAGCGGCATCGATACTCAACTCTTCGTCCTATCCCACTTCGACCGCCTGCCTCAGCCCGTCGAAACCGCCCTCTTCCGTGTCGTCCAGGAGTCCCTCACCAACATCCAGCGCCACTCCGCCAGCGCCAGCGCCAAGATCCGCCTCCGTCAGGAAAATGGCCTGGTGACTCTCGAGATCATCGATTTTGGCCGCGGCATGACTTTCCTGCCGCGTGATTCTCAGCCGGACGACCCCCGCCTCGGCGTCGGCATTCCTGGCATGCGCGAGCGCATGGCCCTCCTCGGTGGAACCCTGAACATTTTTTCTGATGACAAAGGTACGACCGTTCGCGCTACTATTCCTGTCACTATTCCGTCTCTAGGTGAAGTCTCCGCCCCAAGGGTCATTGCTTCGGATTCGTAGTGTGCTGACGCGTTCGGACGTTCTATGCCAGCCCTCCGCATTTTGATCGCCGACGACCACGCCGTTGTTCGTGCCGGCCTCCGTGCCCTTCTGGAGTCGCGCTCAGGATGGGAAGTCTGCGCCGAATCCGCCGACGGCCGCGACGCCATCGAAAAAGCCACAAAACTCAAACCCGACGTGGCCATCCTCGACATCGGCATGCCCCTGCTCAACGGTGTCGAGGCCACTCGCCGCATCCGTGCCGCCTCTCCCGCCACCGAAATCCTCATCCTCACCATGCACGAATCTGACGACCTCGTTCAGCAGGTGGTCGAAGCCGGCGCTCGCGGCTACATCCTCAAAGATGATGCCGACCGCGTTCTCCTCGCCGCTGTCGATGCCGTCCGCCAACACAAGCCTTACTTCTCCACGCGCGTCTCCACTCCTCCGGCCCCCGACGATTTCCCTTCTCCCGATCCCTCCCGCACTCGCCTTCGTCTCACTCCCCGTGAACGTGAAATCCTCCAACTCCTCGCCGAAGGCAAATCCAACAAGGAGGTTGCCTCCCTCCTCGGCATCAGTGTGAATACCGCCGAGGCTCATCGCGCCAACATCATGCTCAAACTCAATCTCCATTCGCTCGCCGAACTCGTGCATTACGCCATTCGCAACAACATCATCAAAACGTAACTCCCGTTTCCCCGGTATTCTCCTCCGTCGGATCGCTGGAATACGCTTTAGCGGATGAGCAGCAGACTCGCTTCACGTCTGCTCAGGAAATCTTCGTAACCTCTGAAGCTGACACTGCGAGCAAGGAATCGTAAGCTGCCAGAAATCCCCAAGATGAAGACTGCAATCCTTTCTCTCGTCGCCTTCTGCACTCTCACCCTGCCTTCCCACGCGCAGACTCGGCCCTCTGCTTTTGGTTTTCAAGTGGGCTCGACGAAGGATGAGATTCTCGCTGCCGCCGGGGGCTCTGCGAAACTCCGTCGCGCCGACGGCACCACCCTCTATCTCAAATCCAGTGCTGATCCCGCCGCTAACAAGCTCTTTAACGAATTCAAACTCGTTGTTACGCCTAAACTCGGACTTTCTTCCGTCACCGGCATTGTTCCCCTCTCGTCCGCGACTCCCTTCGCGCAAGTTCGCCGCCAGTACAAGTCTCTTCGTGACTCCATTGCTGCCGAATACGGACCTCCGCGTCGTGAATTCGACTTGGTTCGCACCGGCTCGACGGCCACCTCGGACGAACAAGCCTTTAAGGCCTTCGCCCAAAAAACTCGCCATCTCGCGTCGTACTGGCTCCTCGATGACAAAACTCTCGTCGCCGTTCGCGTCGTCGGCATTTCTTCCGCTCGGGCCCAGCTCATCCTCAAATACGAGTTCCGCCCCGACTACGAGTCGCTCAAAACCGAAGAAGCCGTCGCCCTGCCCACCCCGAGGGAAACCTCCGGCAAATAGCTTCGTTTCTCGTCTATAAATCTCGTTGACGCTTCTCCCGTCCGCCTGTATCCTGCCCCCTCATGTTCCTCTCGCTCCGCAGACGTTATTGCTGTTGTCCCCTCAGCCAACATCCTGGCTGAGCGGGTCGCTCTCGCAGTTCTCCTCAGCAACTGACGTTTCGAGCGATTCCAGGTTTCCAAGCCCGCTAGCCAGTTCTTCTGGTCAGCGGGTTTTCTTTTTTCTGTGCGCCAAATTCATACAGGGAGAATCATCATGGACCTTTGGACGCCCGACCCCACCTTCTATCCTTCTCCGAGACTTGCCGGCGAAGCTCCTCCCGAGAAGCTCGCTTACGTCGCGCTCCTCAATCCCACTCACGCGGGCCGTCCCGACGCCGTCGGTGTGATCGACGTCGACCCTTCCTCCTCATCGTTCGCCAAGCTCATCGGCTCTGTCGAAATGCCCAATGCCGGAGACGAACTCCATCACTTCGGTTGGAATGCCTGCAGCTCTTGCCTGTGCCCCTACAATCCTCATCCCCACATCCAGCGCCGCTATCTTGTCGTTCCCGGGATCCGCTCCTCCCGCATCCACATCATCGATACCAAGCCGGATCCTCGAAAGCCCAAAATCGTAAAAGTCATCGAGCCGGAAACTCTCGCGGATCGCGCCGGCTACAGTCGTCCTCACACCGTCCACTGCGGCCCGAACGGCATTTTCGTCAGCGCCCTCGGCGCTCCCTCCGGCGATGGTCCGGGCGGCATCTTCGTTCTCGACCACGAGAGCTTCGATGTCCTTGGAAAATGGGAGATCGACCGCGGCCCGCAGACTCTCCACTACGACTTCTGGTGGCACCTCGGCTACGACACGCTCATCACCAGCGAGTGGGGCACGCCCAACATGGTTCAGGACGGTCTCAACCCTGACATTCTGCTGAAGAGCGGCTATGGCCACGCGCTCCACATCTGGGATTTGCGCCGTCGACGCCACCAGCAGGTCCTCGACCTTGGTCCCGAGCAGCAGATGGTCCTCGAACTTCGCCCCGCTCACGATCCCGCGAAGGCGTACGGCTTCGTCGGCGTCGTCGTTTCACTTCGCGACCTCTCCGCCTCCATTTGGCTTTGGCATCGCCAGAACGGAAACTGGGCGATCACGAAAGTCATCGAAATCCCCGCCGAACCCGCCGATCCCGATCAGCTTCCTCCCATGCTGAAGGGCTTTAAGGCCGTTCCTCCTCTCGTGACAGACATCAATCTCTCTCTCGACGACCGTTTCCTTTACGTCTCCTGCTGGGGCACCGGCGAATTCCAGCAGTACGACGTCTCCGACCCTTTCCATCCAAAACTTACCGGCTCCGTCCATCTCGGCGGCATTGTTCGACGCGCTGCGCATCCTGCCAAACCCGGCGCTCCGCTGAACGGCGGCCCTCAAATGGTCGAACTCAGCCGCGATGGCCGCCGCGTCTACTTCACCAACTCCCTCTACGCCCCTTGGGACGAGCAGTTCTATCCCGAAGGCGTGAAAAGTTGGATGGTCAAGCTCGACGCCAGTCCGCAGGGGGGCATGCAGCTCGATCCGAAGTTCTTTCTGGAATTCGACGGCCTGCGCAGCCATCAAGTCCATCTCGAAGGGGGCGACGCCTCCTCCGATTCCTACTGCTACTCATGACGCACCTTGAGCCTTGGGCCTGGTTCGCCCTTTTCGCGCTCGGCGCTTGGCATGGCATCAATCCGGCCATGGGCTGGCTCTTTGCCGTGGCTCTCGGCCTGCAAAAGCAATCGAGCCGCGCCGTCTGGCAATCCCTGGTCCCCATGGCCGTCGGCCATCTCCTCGCGATCGGCGTCGTGGTGGCGCTCGCTCTCCTCGCGGGCGCCACACTTCCCTTGACCTACGCGCGATTCTTCGTCGCCGCGCTCCTTCTCACCTTTGGGTTATTCCGTCTGATCTCGGGACGCCACCCGCGTTTCGGCGGCATGCAAGTTGGCTTTCGCGACCTCACCCTTTGGTCACTTCTCACGGCCTCCGCTCACGGCGCCGGCTTCATGCTTCTGCCCATCCTCTTAGGTACGTCGACCGTCCACGCCGACCGCTCATCTCATGCCGCCCACGCTCCCCACGTGGCCACCGTCTCGGCGGCCTCCGCTGCCGTATCCATTCACACCCTCGCCTATCTCCTCGTCACCGGTGCCATCGCCTGGCTCGTCTATACGAAACTCGGCCTTGCCATCCTTCGCCGCGCCTGGTTCAACCTCGACCGCATCTGGGCCCTCTCCCTCCTCCTCACCGCCGCCCTCACCCTCTTCCTCTCCACATGAGCTCCTCAGGATCAGGCTTCACAGCCTGCGGATTGCCCTTCCGCCCATGTAGCGGCGGGTGTTCAGACCCGCGTTTCTGGAGCGGCCGCCTTCTGAGGCGGGCGTCTTTTGTTTGTGTAGTGGCCAGTCTTCAGACTGGCCGTGCGAGCCACCAAACGCGACGCTTCGCCCGCAATCACGCCACG
>Ga0335071_10009150_pt1 | contig 10135 bp, 9 predicted proteins | sample Lox_Sample_15_FD_206724 | JGI IMG/M metagenome (GOLD analysis project Ga0335071, IMG submission 206724) | Soil microbial communities from Loxahatchee National Wildlife Refuge, Florida, United States - Lox_Sample_1.5 | ecosystem: Environmental > Terrestrial > Soil > Wetlands | place: USA: Florida...
GATCCTCGGGATTAATTTCCGGCGGGAGTCAAGCGCACCGATCCGGGTCCTGGAGGAGATCCGGTCAGAGCTGCGGAAAAAGAAGCAGTTCGAGGTCGCTGACCTGATAAGGAAGAAGATAACGGATGCCGGTATTACGGTGAATGATACGCCGCTGTGAGTGTATGGAGGGGGACTTTTTCCCCTGCCTCCAAAAATTTGGCACTAGCAAAAAACGGTGGAGGCCCCCGTCACCATACAGTCAGAGGTGGTGACGGAAGGGTGTGCGGATCGCCGCATCATGCCGGAACACCATCCTTCCGGGGCGTGTTGAGGCCGTACAGGCTCTGGCGGGCGTCTACGAAATAATGGCGCTCGATGAGGAATTGCTCTTCCTTAAGCCTGTTCAATGCGTACCGGACCGTCCGTGACGGCAGAGAAGTCTCGCGGATGAGATCCTTCTGGGTCAGCTGTCCGCCCGATTCCAGTACTTTATAGACGAGCTTTGCCGATGGCGGCAGGTGCCCGATCCCGGGTTTTGGTTTGTCAGATAGGTTTGTGGTTACGACAAAAACGATCCCTCATAGTGGATCACCATTACATGATGAGACTTCACAATTGTTAAGTCTTTCGAAATCCGGGGTGCCCGCCGGGATATCGGGAATGAAAAGAAGTGCGTTAAGGAGATCTCCGGACTCCCGGGTCCGTGAGGGACATCGTGGGTCATCACCGGATGCGGCAAAATCCGCCCGTACATCAGGCTATATGTGGGTATCCATGGCATGATCGTAGGGTAAGGGAGGAACAGGCGGCCCGTGCCGGCGTGGCGTCCGGGTGGTCCGCAGGACCTCCCGCAAGAGAAGCGGTGCAGCGCACTCCTTTTCGTCCCCGGGAAAATACCTGGCGCCAGTGTGGCGGAGTGGTTACGCGGCTGACTGCAGATCAGCTACACCCCGGTTCAATTCCGGGCGCTGGCTTTTGGCATCCTGGTGGGGATTCCTCCTGGTGAAATGGTATGGATAAGGGCCTGACTGCTGAGACAAAAGCACTCCTTCTCAATATTGGCAGTGCGGATATCGATCCCCGGCTGCTGCCTGCCGGCTTTATGACCACCGCAACCGCCGGCCCGGGGGCGGGCGGGACCTCGTTTTTCATCCGGTCCGGCACACACCGGGTGCGGCTTTCGATCCGCCCGGGCTCCCCGCTCAGGGTCATTCCCTGGAAGGAGGGCGTGGCGGTCCAAAAAGAGGGACGGATCATCGCGTACGGATCCCTTGAACTCCCGCTCTGCCATTGCCCCGGACAGGCCTACATCACAGTAAGCGAACGGTGTGTCTTTGACTGCAAATTCTGTCCTGTCCCAAAACTGGAGGGGCACGTAAAGACTACCGACGAAATTATCGCCCTTATCGAGGCAGCCCGACGTACCGGGGAGGTGAAAGCAATCTCCCTGACAAGTGGCGTCGCTGAATCGCCGGAGAAAGAAGCGGCCTCTATGGTGACCATTGTACGGCGCCTCGCAGAGCTGTACGACCTGCCGATCGGGGTGTCGATCTACCCGGCGGCAACATCGACCGAGGACCTCCACGCGGCAGGTGCAAGCGAGATCAAGTACAATGTGGAGACCATGGATCCAACGATCTTCCGGGAGGTCTGCCCGGGGCTCTCGCTGGATGCAATCCTGGACGCTCTCACCGGTGCAGTCGGCGTCTTTGGCAAAAATTTTGTCTCCTCAAATTTCATCATCGGCCTTGGTGAAACGGATGCCATTGTACAGGAGGGTGTTGAGCAGCTGGCATCCATGGGGGTGATCCCCAACCTCCGCCCCATCTCACCCCATCCGCTCCGGAAAGGGGAAATCTTCGTTGAACGGCCGTCCCCTTACCGGCTGCTGATGCTCTCGCGGATGAACAAGGCAGCTCTCGACCGGCACGGGCTGGATGTACGGCAGGCAAGAACGATGTGTCTTCCCTGTACGGGGTGTGACCTGACACCATGGCGGGATCTGTAGTGCAGGAAATGTACGCTTTCGGGCATTTGCGGATTTTTGTTCCAAAAAGAATACGGCAATTTTTGTCGGAATCAGGGCTTTAAAAAACATATGGGCCGGATAATTTCTTTCGTTCACTTCGGTGAACAAGAAATGATATATGAAACCACGAAAACCAACCCTTGCGGCCTTCACGGCGATGATCGGCATGCTCGCCCTCATCCTGACCGTATCGGTCCTTGCTGAAAAGGCCCACGAGGCACACCTCCCGGAACGAAACGGGCGGGCACACCTGGAAGTGCAGTCTCCTTTTGGTCTTCCCCTGGGGATTGCTCTCCTCCTGTCCTCTGTTTCCGGTTTCGCGGGATACCGGCACAGAAACAGATCCGGAACAGCACAACTCCGTGGCAACCCCGGGTGTACGATGAAGACCCTGCGTTTTGCCCGGGAATGGCCGATGCGGCTGCACTATTCCCAAAACCAGGAAAATTTTGTGAACGGGAAAAATCCGGAGTTCCATGTCCTGTGACCCGGGCATGCATCCATCGTTCCCGCGGTATCATCCCGGTACCTGAAGATGGGTGCAGTATTTTTTTTAAAAGCGTGGGGCGGGAAAAATTTTATTACTGTTGTGAATAACAGTTCCGCGCGTTATATCTCCTTCAATCATACAAATCCGGTATAATTTATGCCCGCACCGGCGGAAACTGCAAAAAAGGGCAGGACAGCACGCGGGCAAACCTATAAATATTCACAATCGTTATGTTGTAATGCAAGTTCACAATCGTGAACGAATGTGTGCCAAGGTGGCGGAGCGGCCACGCGGTTGACTGCAGATCAACTACACTCCGGTTCAAATCCGGACCTTGGCTTTCTCTTGCGGGGTTTCTATACGGGCCCTTAAAGATGAGCAGTGCAGAGCAGAAAAAAAAACAATCGCAGATTCCAGGTGACAACAGCATGAGTATCCGAGTCCAGAAGACCTTCGAGGCCCTCTTTAAACTTGAGGAAGTGCGCCAGCTCTTCCGCGAATCGCTCCCCACCGGCTTTGACGCAGGGGAAGAGGCGGTGTTCCGGCAGAAGGTGGCCGAGGCAAAGGCGATCCTTGCGGACCTTGAGGCAGGGACCGGCACCCCGAAGGTGACAAAGATCGCCGGCTCCATCGACTTGCGGACACGGGAAGAGGAGGCCATCAACATCCAGCCGATCCAGGCCGCGGGGCGGCTGACCCCCGAGGCACGAAAAGCCCTCATCTCCTACGGTGACGGGTACTCGACCTGTGATGCCTGCAGGAAACCGTTCCGGCTCGACAAGATCTCAAAGCCCGGCATTGCGGAGTTCCACGCCGAGCTTGCAAAATTCGTGGGCATGGACCATGCCCGGGTGGTGCCGGGGGCCCGCCGCGGGTTCCAGGCCGTGACCGGGACGCTCGTCAATAAGGGCGATTCCGTGATCGTTTCGGCACTCGCCCACTATACCGAGTTTCTCTCGGTCGAAAATGCCGGCGGGGTGGTAAAGGAAGTCCCCTTAAACGACAAAAACATCGTTACGGGCGAGGCAACGGCACAGAAGATCGAGGAGGTCAGGCGCGAGACCGGGAAACTCCCCGTGCTTGTCATGATCGACCACTTCGACTACCAGTTTGCAAATGAGCACGAGATCGCAGGGATCGGAAAGGTCGCCCACCAGTACGACATCCCCTTCCTCTACAACGGGGCCTACACGGTCGGCGTGATGCCGGTCAATGGCAAGGCCATCGGGGCCGACTTTGTGGTCGGCTCCGGGCACAAGAGTATGGCATCGGTCGCGCCGTCCGGAGTACTTGCAATGACCGATGAATGGGTACCAAAGGCCCTCCGGACAACGGCAATGACCGGGGACCTCACCAAACGGAAGTTTGGCATCAAGGAAGTCGAGATGCTCGGCTGCACGCTGATGGGCGGGACGCTGCTGTCCATGATGGCATCGTTCCCGACAGTCAGGGCCCGGACCCTGAAATGGGAGGATGAAGTGAAACGTTCGAATTACTTCATCGGCCGGCTGCAAAAGATCACGGGAAGCCGGGTGCTCTCCGAGTACCCGAGAAAGCATACACTCTCAAAAGTTGACACCACGGGAAGTTTCGACAAGGTTGCCCAGACGCACAAGCGGCGGGGGTTCTACTTAAGCGACGAGCTCTCGTCCCGCGGGATTGTCGGCGAGTTCGCCGGCGCCACCCGGACCTGGAAGCTCAACACCTACGGGCTTTCGGAGAAAAAAGTCCGCTACCTTGCCGATGCCTTTGCCGAAGTTGCAGAAAAGCACGGCCTTGCCGTTGAACCCTGATCCGATACCGGATTAAAAAAGACAATACAAGGAAAAATACCATGACCCAGAAGAAATTCAGCTTAGGGACCACGGCCCTCCATGCAGGACAGGTCCCGGATCCGACAACCGGGTCCCGTACCGTACCGCTGTACCAGACCACATCGTACGTGTTCAAAAATACCGAACATGCCGCAAACCTCTTCGGGCTCCGCGAGCTCGGGAACATCTATACGCGGCTCATGAACCCGACCACGGATGTTTTCGAGAAGCGCGTGGCGGCTATAGAGGGTGGTGCGAGTGCAATCGCCACGGCCTCCGGCCAGGCGGCTATCACCTACGCACTCCTGAACATCACGAGCCCCGGCGACGAGATTGTTTCTGCCGACAACCTGTACGGCGGCACCTACGAGCTCCTCCATTACACGTTCCCGAAACTCGGGCGGCACGTGACCTTCGTGGACTCCGGTAACCCGGAAGCCTTCAGGAAGGCAATCACGCCCAAAACTAAGGCCATCTATGCCGAGACCATCGGGAACCCCAAGCTGGACATCCCCGATTTTGAGGCCATCTCGAAGATCGCCCACGACGCAAAGATCCCGTTCGTGGTCGACAACACGACCGGTGTCGGTCTTGTCCGGCCCATCGACCACGGGGCCGATATCTCCGTCCTCTCGGCAACCAAGTACATCGGCGGCCACGGCAATTCGATCGGCGGGGTCATTGTTGACTCCGGGAAGTTTGCATGGGACAACGGGAAGTTCCCCGAGTTCACCGAGCCCGATCCCAGCTACCACGGCCTGAAGTACTGGGACGCGTTCGGGAACTTCCCGGGCCTTGGCAATGTTGCGTTCACGTTCAAGATCCGCATCTCGCTCATGAGGGATACCGGTGCGGTGCTCTCCCCGTTCAACGCCTGGCTCTTTTTGATCGGCCTGGAGACGCTCCACCTGCGGGTGCCCCGGCATTCACAGAACGCCCTTGCCGTGGCGCAGTACCTCAAAGGCCACGAAAAGGTTGCCTGGGTCAACTATACCGGTCTTCCTGAACACCCGAGCCACCGGCTTGCAGAAAAATACCTGCACGGCGGGTTTGGCCCCATCGTGAGCTTCGGTGTGAAGGGAGGCGAGAAAGCAAGCACGAAATTTATCGATTCACTGAAACTCTTCAGCAACCTCGCCAACATCGGGGACTCAAAGAGCCTTGTCATTCACCCGGCAACCACCACCCACCAGCAGCTCACACCCGAGGAGCAGAAAAATACGGGAGTCACGCCGGACGCAGTGCGGCTCTCGATCGGCACGGAAGATATCGAAGACATCATCGCAGACCTGGCCCAGGCGCTGGCCGTGGTGTAGGACGGCCACGCAGGTCCACAACGGAGAAGGGGTGAGTTAAGATGATCCGGGGATCGGTTGGAACGGTGGAGACCAAAGTCTACCGGCACCAGGGCACGCTCGTACTGGAGAGCGGGGTGTCCCTGCCCTCCCCTGTCATCGCCTACGAGACGTACGGGAAACTCAACCGCGAGAAGAGCAACGCGGTCCTGGTCTGCCACGCCCTCTCGGGCGATGCGCATGCCGCCGGCGTTTTGCCGGGTGAAACAAAACCCGGCTGGTGGGACTCGTTTGTCGGCCCCAAAAAGGCGCTCGACACCGAGCGGTACTTTGTGATATGCTCGAACGTGATCGGCGGCTGCAAGGGCTCGACCGGCCCGTCGTCGCAGAACCCGGCAACCGGCCGGCCGTACGGGGCAGCGTTCCCGGTCATCACGGTCCGGGATATGGTGAACGCCCAGAAACTGCTCATCGATCACTTCGGCATCGGCCAGCTCTACGCGGTTGTCGGGGGATCGATGGGCGGCATGCAGGCCCTCCAGTGGACGGTCTCGTTCCCGGATGCCGCAAAAAAAGCGGTCGTGATCGCGGCAACCGGCTACTCGACCCCCCAGCAGATCGCGTTCAACGAGGTGGGCCGCAACGCGATCACCTCCGACCCGCACTGGGAAAACGGCGACTACTACGAAAAAGCGCTCCCGGCCCACGGCCTTGCGCTCGCCCGGATGGTCGGCCACATCACGTACCTGTCAAACGAGTCCATGCACGAGAAGTTCGGCCGGGCCCTGCAGGGCAAAGACCGGATCGGTTTTGACTTTTCCACGGACTTCGCCGTCGAGAGCTACCTCCACCACCAGGGCGATACGTTCACAAAAAGGTTTGATGCGAACTCGTACCTGTACATCACCAAAGCGATCGACTACTTCGACCTCACCAAAGACGGATCGCTTGCCACGGGCCTTTCCGGGACAAAGGCAGCGTTCCTTGTCATCTCGGTTTCGTCGGACTGGCTCTACCCGCCGTACCAGTCGCAGGAGATCGTCTCGGCTCTTGCGGCAAACGAGCGGGAGGTACAGTACTGCGAGATACGGTCGAACTATGGCCACGACGCCTTCCTGCTCGAAGCGGGGCAGTTAAACTATATTGTCGGAAAATTTTTGTCCCGCACCGTGGTAGGCGACGTTATGATCCGGCCGGTCGAGACCGTTGAGGAGGGGACAACGATCGCGGTGACCGCCCGGCGGATGGTCAACCTCGGGGTGAACCATCTCCCGGTGCTCTCGGCCGCGGGAACGCTTGCCGGGATCGTCACCTCCTGGGACATTGCAAAGGCCGTGGCGTCGAACTACCTCTGGCTCGATGAGATCATGTCGCGGGACGTGGTGACCACCACCCGGGATGAACCCATCGAGGAGGCGGCAAAGAAGATGGAGGCGCACCAGATCTCGGCGCTGCCGGTCGTCGATGGAGAGCAGCGCGTTGTCGGGCTTCTCACGGCCGATGCGGTCAGCATGCTCGTGGGGAGGGGTAACCCGTGAGGATCCTCTCGATCCATGCCGACCGCATGTGGTACCGTGCAACAAAGCGGACAAAGCTTGCCGAGGAGATCGCGGCCCGCGAGGACCGGATGGAGGAGTGCGTTGTCCTCTTTGCGTGCGTGGAGAAACTGGATGAAAAAAACCCGGACCACGTGGTCGAGAGCGCGAAGAACAATGTGATGGCACGGCTGGCACAACTCAGGGTCAGCCGGGTGATGATCTATCCCTATGCCCACCTGACAAGCACCCTTGGCTCGCCGGAGTGTGCACTCTGTATCCTCGACGGGCTTGCCCGTGCCCTGCGAACCGCCGGCATCGAGGTAAAACGGGCCCCGTTCGGGTGGTACAAGGAGTTCGAGATCCGGGGCAAGGGCCACCCGCTCGCCGATCTCTCGATGACCATCTGCCCCTACGAAGGGACCGAGTGCGATTTTCTCTGCCCGTACTGCCACCATCCCATAAAGGAGGGCGACATGGACCACGTATGTCCCGGGGCCTGTACCCGGAAAGGGGATCCCGCCGGGAAGGAGACAGCTGCAGAACCGGCAGAACAACCTGCCCCGGCCCTGCTCGTCCTGGGGTGCCCGGAAGTGCCCGTGCAGCAGGCACTCGCGCTCCATATCTCCCATCACCTCCGGAAGAGTGGAACCCCCGTCGGGGTCACCGGCAACCCCGCGGTCCTGAACCTGCTCAGGGTGTCCGATCCGGAAAAACGCTACCTGCCGGAAACAACGGTTCTTGAAAAGTGCATCGAAGAAATCGTGGAGAAAAAAAGGGATTACAGGCTCTGCATCGTCCTTGCACACAGTGATGCCGGGATCACGTATGCAGCGACCATGTCCCATCTCCTGCCGGCGTCCCGGCTGGTCGTGATTATTTTCGGCAAGGACCCGGAACCCCTGGCAGCACTGATCGATTTCCCCTGCGAGAAGGTCATCGAGAAAGCGGTGCACAACCCGGTACAGCTGAAGCGGAAGATCAACGGGGTGTTCGGATGGGCTGCATAGAGAACCTGAAGTACGAGATGATCCTGCCGCTGGGGGCGTCGTTCAAAGAGTGCCGCGAGTACGTGGAAACGCATTTCCCCGAACTCTGGTACGTTGATCCCGGCTACAAGCTCTTCGATGAATACCTGATCGGACTCCCGCCGATTGCCCTTGGCATCGACGGTGCAAAAATTGTCTTTCCCTACACCAAACCCTGCCACGGCACCTACCTGCTCGCCATAGAGGATGCAGAGGAAGCCGCCCGCGTCAGGAAAACAGCGCGGAAGAAAAAATAACACCGGTGCATATCCCATGAAAAAACAATGGCTTGTCCGCTACTCCGAGATCTTCCTTAAGTCCGACCCGGTCCGGCGCCGGTGGGAACAGGTCCTGATCCGGAATATCCGCGAGATGATGCCGGGCATCCACGTGAGGGATGAGCGGGGGAGGATCTGGCTTGATGGTGACGTGAAGCCGGACCTCTTAAAAAACGTCTTTGGGATCGTCTCGTTCTCCGAAGTCGAGCACATCCGGCTGGACGAGATCGAAGCCTGCCTCCCGGACTACTGCCGGCGCCACGGGATTTCTGAGGCAAAGACCTTTGCCCTGAAGATCCGCCGGGTGGGAAACCACGCGTTCTCCTCGAACGACAAGGCCATCGAGTACGGGAACCTGATCCGGCGGGAGTTCCCGCACATCAAAGTAAACCTCGCCCGCCCGGAGAAGGAGATCCATATCGAGATCCGGGGTGACGAGGCGTACCTGTACGACACGGTCACAAAAGGGGCCGGGGGCCTGCCGCTCGGCGTCGAGGGGACCCTTGTCTCCCTCATGTCCGGGGGGATCGACTCCCCGGTGGCCGCGTGGATGATGATGAAGCGGGGCTGCCGGGTCATCCCCCTTTTTATCGCCCTCGATTCGTTCCTTGACGAGACCACCATTGCCCGGGCAGAGCGGGTGGTAGAGGTCCTCTCGCAGTACCAGCCCGGTACCCGGCTCACCGTGATTCGCGACACCTACCTTGCAGAGGCAAAAAAGGAGCTGGTAAAAAAGGGGATGGAGAAGTATACCTGCATCCTCTGCAAACGAAGGATGTATCGCATTGCAACGGCGTTTGCACAACAGGCAGGCGCAAAAGGGATCGTGACCGGGGAGTCGCTCGGGCAGGTGGCAAGCCAGACGCTCGACAACCTCGTGGTCCTGACCGATGCAGCGTCGGATGTCCCCATCTACCGCCCGCTCATCGGCTTTGACAAGGAGGACACCATCCGGATCGCCCGCGAGATCGGGACCTTCCCGGCATCGGTATCCCCGGCATCAGGCTGTAAAGCGGTTCCTTTGGGCCCGTCGACAAAAGCAGACCCGGACAGGATCCGGGCGCTCGAAGCGGACCTTGCAGCAGGTTCCCTCCCGCTCCCCCGCTGAATTTTTTTAAAGGTCACCATTGCCGGCGCACGGTGCGTTTTTGGGACGGCTGCCCGCAAAACACCGGGACCGTCCGGCAAAGATATTTTGACCTGCCCCACCACTGCACGGGAAAAAAAACCGCGTTGTGTCACCCGGCTCACGGGGCATTCGGGGATTTTCCGGGACAAAACCGTTGTCTCCCTTGTGCCGCAAACCCGATCCTTTTCATCCGGAACCACGCACCATCAGGTGAAGAGCATGTCGCAGGTCCTGACGCTGGTTGCACTCGGTGCCCTTGTCATCGCCCTCATCCTCCTTTTCCTGTATTACCGACAGGAATCAAAAGAGACCGGCACACCCGTGCGGCCTCCCCTCCCGGGACGGTATTTCATCACGATCCTTGTTACCGCAACGCTCCTTGGCATGGCGGTGACCGAGTGGCAGGGCGTGTGCAGCCTTTCCCCGTGGGGTTTTGCCGCAGGGGTAGTCCTCGGGCTTGCTGCCGAGGTCATTGCGTGGCGGTATTCGCGGCCTGGCGGCAGCTGACCCGGGACAACCGGCGGCACGATGCCTGCCCTATATACCTGCGACGGC
>Ga0335071_10009151_pt1 | contig 10134 bp, 6 predicted proteins | sample Lox_Sample_15_FD_206724 | JGI IMG/M metagenome (GOLD analysis project Ga0335071, IMG submission 206724) | Soil microbial communities from Loxahatchee National Wildlife Refuge, Florida, United States - Lox_Sample_1.5 | ecosystem: Environmental > Terrestrial > Soil > Wetlands | place: USA: Florida...
GAGACCCAAGCTGACGGGCTGGCCGGCTTCCGCTGCCCGCGACGGCCAGCCGGCAGGTGACGCGGTGCAGGCGATCGAAGGAGGGTGTCCATGTCGACGGAAGCCAAGTGCCCGTTCCATCCCGCCGCCGGGGGCGGCACCTCGAACCAGGACTGGTGGCCGAACCGGCTGAGGCTGGGCGTGCTGCGCCAGCACTCCTCCAAGTCCGATCCCATGGGGCAGGGCTTCCGCTATGCCAGGGAGTTCCAGGGCCTGGACCTCAAGGCCGTGAAGAGGGACCTCCGCGCGCTGATGACCGACTCGCAGGACTGGTGGCCGGCGGACTTCGGCCACTACGGGCCTCTCTTCGTCCGCATGGCCTGGCACAGCGCCGGCACCTACCGGGTCAGCGACGGGCGCGGTGGCGCAGGCCACGGCAACCAGCGCTTCCCGCCCCTCAACAGCTGGCCGGACAACGTCAACCTCGACAAGGCACGCCGGCTGCTCTGGCCCATCAAGCAGAAGTACGGCCGGAAGATCTCCTGGGCCGACCTGATGATCCTGGCGGGCAACGTGGCCCTGGAGTCGATGGGGTTCAAGACCTTCGGCTTCGGCGGCGGGCGCGAGGACATCTGGGAGCCGGAGCAGGACGTCTACTGGGGCTCGGAGAGGAAGTGGCTGGACGACCAGCGCCACCCCGGCGACCGGGACCTGGAGAACCCGCTGGGGGCCGTGCAGATGGGGCTCATCTACGTGAACCCGGAGGGCCCCCACGGCAACCCCGACCCGGTGGCCGCGGCCCGGGACATCCGCGAGACCTTCGCCCGCATGGCCATGAACGACGAGGAGACGGTGGCGCTCATCGCCGGCGGCCACACCTTCGGCAAGACCCACGGCGCCGGCGACGCCAAGCACGTGGGGCCGGAGCCGGAGGCGGCTGGCCTCGAGGAGCAGGGCCTGGGCTGGCGGAGCAGCTTCGGCACCGGCAAGGGCGGGGACGCGATCACCAGCGGCCTGGAGGTCACCTGGACCACCACGCCCACGAGGTGGGGCAACAACTTCCTCGAGAACCTGTTCGGCTACGAGTGGGAGCTCTCCAGGAGCCCGGCCGGTGCCCAGCAGTGGGTGGCCAAGGGTGGGGCGGGCACCATCCCGGACGCCCACGACCCGTCCCGGCGCCACGCGCCCACCATGCTCACCACCGACCTGTCCCTGCGCTTCGATCCGGCCTACGAGAAGATCTCGCGGCGCTTCCTCGAGCATCCGCAGGAGTTCGCCGACGCCTTCGCCCGGGCCTGGTTCAAGCTGACCCACCGGGACATGGGGCCCCGATCGCGCTACCTCGGCCCGGAGGTGCCCAGGGAGGAGCTCCTCTGGCAGGACCCCATCCCCGCCGTCGACCACCGGCTGATCGGGGAGAAGGACATCTCCGCCCTCAAGGGGAAGATCCTCCGCTCCGGCCTGTCCGTCTCCGAGCTGGTCACCACCGCCTGGGCCGCGGCCTCCACCTTCCGCGGCTCCGACAAGCGCGGCGGCGCGAACGGCGCCCGCATCCGCCTGGCGCCGCAGAAGGACTGGGAGGTGAACCAGCCCGCCCAGCTGGCCAAGGTGCTGGAGAGGCTGGAGGCCATCCGCAGCGCCTTCAACGGCGCCCAGGCGCGCGGCAAGAGGGTCTCGCTGGCCGACCTGGTCGTCCTGGCCGGCTGCGCCGGCGTCGAGAAGGCGGCCAGGAGCGCCGGCCACCGGGTGACGGTTCCCTTCACCCCGGGGCGCATGGACGCCTCGCAGGAGCAGACCGACGTGCCCTCCTTCGCGGTGCTCGAGCCCTTCGCCGACGGCTTCCGCAACTACCTGAAGGGCAAGTGCAGCGCCTCGGCCGAGGAGCTCCTGGTCGACAGGGCCCAGCTCCTCACCCTGACCGCCCCGGAGATGACGGTGCTCCTCGGCGGCCTGCGCGTCCTGAAGACCAACTTCGGGGGAAGCCCCCACGGCGTCCTCACCCGGCGGCCGGGGGCGCTGAGCAACGACTTCTTCGTGAACCTGCTCGACATGGGCACGGAGTGGAAGGCGGTCTCCGGGGAGGCGGACCTGTTCGAGGGGCGGGATCGCAAGACCGGCGAGGTCCGGTGGACCGCCACCCGGGTCGATCTGGTCTTCGGTTCGAACGCCCAGCTCCGCGCCCTGGCCGAGGTCTACGGCAGCAAGGACGCGCAGAAGAAGTTCGTCCTGGACTTCGTGGCGGCCTGGGCCAGGGTGATGGACCTGGATCGCTTCGACCTCGCCTGAGGCCTGGCGCACCCCGGCTCCCCGCGGCTCGCCGCAGCCGTGGCATGGAGCCTCGCCACCGGGGCGGACCCGAGACCGCGGCCCGGGAGCTGGCCGGGCCGGACGGGTCGGGAGGATCGCAAGCCCGAGCGCCGTGGACGCCTGCCCCGCCGCACGCCGAGGCGCGGCCACGGCCGACGCCGCCCGGCCACGCCTGTGCCGGCGGGTCACGTACCCTGAGCACGCCCCGCCGCCTGCTCCCGCTGCAACGGGGTCGTGCTCGTGGCTCGCAGGATGCAGCACCAGCCGGCATGGCGACCGGCGGCACCCTTCCGCGAGTCGAGCCCGGCCCGTGGCACGCCCTCCTGGCGAGCGCGCTCCTCGCCTGCATGACCCCGGTGCAGACCCGGGTCAGCACCATCGAAGGGGTGGTCTCGGTCCACGACGGCCGCGCCGAGCCGCAGATCGAACTCTGGGTCGAGAGCAGCAAGCCGCTCCCGGAGGTCGAGGCGGAAGAGGCCAGGAGCGAGGCGCTCGACGCCCTGGCGCAGGCGCTGGCCGGTCGCGCCGAGCCCGAGGGCGACTCGATCCTGGTGGTGCGCGCCCAGGGCATCTCCCGCACCGGCGAATATGGCCGCACCCAGGCCCGGGCGAGGCCGAAAGCCGTCATCGGGACGATCCTGCTCATCCCGCCCGCCATCGCGGCGGGCGCGCTGCTGGGTCCCGATCTCCTGGTGGGGTTGGTGGGAGACCTGACGCGCACGACGCTGCATGCGATCTCCTGGCGCGGCTCGGCAGCCGCTCGAGAGGGCCCGGCCCCCCCCGGTCCCTTCCCGACGGTGCCGGGCCCCTCTGCCGCCGCGCAGCGGTGCCCTTACCCGCCCGGCCCCGGCTCACCCCTCGGGCCCGCATGGCCCGGGCCCCCCCACGGCCCGGACCCGATGAGCACGGACGTCGGCTACTGGTGGACCGTCCCTGCCTCCCCGGATCCCCTGGGGCGGTGCGACGACCTCGAGCCTGCGCCCCTGCTCCTGCACACCCCGCCCCTGCCCGCCTCGCCGCCGCCCCCCCCGCCCGCGCTTCTGCCTCCCCCGCCCATGGAGGCGGAGGGGGCCGGGGCGGCCCCGGGCGGCGTGGTGCAGCAAGAGGAGGCCAGAACGGAGGTGGTGGATCTGTGGCTCACTCCCCCGCTCGCCCCGGATCTCGTGCACCGGGACGAGTTCAGCGGCGACCTGCTGGTGCTCGACGCGGTGGTGGTCGACCGCGCGACCTCCCAGGCGCTATGGGTGAAGAGGGTCAGCCGGGACGCGCCGGGGGGGAGGGCGGACCTGCGCCGCCCGGCCGCGGTCCGGTCGGCCGTGGACGAGCTCCTCTCGAACGAGGGCTGGACCTGGGTGGGGGAGGAGGCCGAGGAGCTCGACTGCACCGGCTTCGCGGTCGTCGACGCCGAGGGCCGCGGCCCGGGGGAGTGCTGGGAGCAAGCGAACGCGGGGTGGGACGAGGGCTGCTTCCAGGACGATCCGGGCGGCTGCGTGGGCCTCGGCCACAGCTACGCGCGCGGCCGCGGGGTGCCGCAGAACTGGCACGAGGCGAACAGGCTGTGGGGGAAGGCCTGCGATCTCGGAGGCGGGGAGGGCTGCACCGAGCTGGGGTCGACCTACGCGGGCGGCCGCGGCGTGGAGCAGAGCTGGGAGCGGGCCAACGGGCTGTACGAGCGGGGGTGCGATCTGGGCGACCGATCGGGCTGCACCGAGCTGGGGTCGAGCTACGCGGAAGGCCGCGGGGTGACGCAGGGCTGGGAGCGGGCGAACGAGCTGTACGAGCGGGGGTGCGACGGGGGCGACCGGACCGCCTGCACCGAGCTGGGGCTGAGCTACGCGGAAGGCCGCGGCGTGACGCAGAGCTGGGAGCGGGCGAACGCGCTGCAGAGGAAGGGGTGCGCCCTGGGCGACGGGCTGGGCTGCTATCGCCTCGGGACCCGCTACCAGCTCGGCCAGGGCCTTTCGGGCGACGACTCCAGGGCGAGGTCCCTCCACAAGAGGGCCTGTGACCTCGGGTGGATGGAGGCGTGCCCGCCCGCGAGGTAGGGAGCCGCCCCCCGGCGGAGCCGGGCTCCCCCTCGACCGGAGGGCGCCTGGCGGCGGGAGCCGACCCTGCCGCCCGACCACGCCGCTTCCCCCGCGCGCCTCGCCCGCCGGGGAAGGAAGCCCGGCCGCCGGGGCCCTCGGGCGCGAGGTCGGGAGCGCCGGCGGCAGCCGAGGAGAGGATTCGCGGCGGGTGTACGGCGCCGCGGAAACCCCTTGACCCATGGGGAACGGTTTCTATAGTCGGGCCACGGCCTCACCCGCAGGCCGGAGGAGCGCCATGAGCCGGTACGACGAGCTGGTCCGGATCGTCATCGACGAGAACCGGAAGGTGCTGGAGGCGGTCCCGCGGAAGGCCATCCAGGCCCTGGTCGCCGAGATCGAGCAGGCCAGGACCATCCAGCTTTGGGCCATGGGCCGGATGCAGGCCTCGATGCGCGGCTTCGCCATGCGCCTCAAGCACATGGGATTCGACGCCTACGTGGTGTTCGACACCACCACCCCGGTGATCGGCAAGGGGGACCTGCTCATCATCAACTGCGGCGTCACCGCCATGGAGAGGAACGTCATCCGCTGCGCCAAGGCGGCCGGCGCCCGCATCTGCATCATCGGCGCCCACCCCGAGAACGCCCTCGGGAAGCTCTCGGACGTCTACGTGCTGGTCCCCGGCCAGATCTTCGGGACCGGCAAGGAGATCAAGTCCGTCCAGCCGATGGCCTCGCTGCTCGAGCAGGCGCTGTTCCTGTTCGAGGACATCGTGGCCATGCTGCTCATCGAGAAGCGGAAGGTCTCGATGGCCGAGATGCAGGCGCGCCACACGAACCTCGAGGGCCTCGAGGCCGAGTTCGCCTGAGGCGGCGCCCCCCGGAGAGGGAGCGCAACGTGAGGTCTCCCCTGGACAAGTTCCGGGAGAGGCCCCGGACCGGCCCCCCGCGGGGTGTGTTCGCTCTCCCCGCCGGGATTCCGCGGGCCGATGGTCCGGGGCAAGCCGGCCGGCTTCGGCAACCTGGTCGCGGTCGCCGGCTTCCCGCCGGCGCGCGGAGGGAGCTGCTCCAGCCCGTCAAGGGAGGCAGCCCCCGCGAGGAGCACCTCAAGAAGAAAGGCGAGGGTTTCCGCCGCGTGAGGCTCTACTATGCCGATCGCCGGGCGGCCCTGGCGCGCCCGGGGCGCCGACGAGGGCGAGGGTATTCGGCGCCATCATCGAGCTGGGCAAGGCCGGGAGGATCCATGGCCCGATGCGGCCCCATCCGGCCCGAGCAGGAGCGCGGCCGCCGTCGGTGGAGGCCGCGGTGTCGAGGGAAGGGCGCGCCCCGGGGGCGCGTGGTGTCGGAGGCAGTCCAACGCAAGGAGGAAGGTTCATGCGCAACATGCGGATCGTCTGGACGCTCGCGCTGGCGGCGCTGCTGGGCCCCTGCGCCGCGATGGCGGGCGACTACACCATGGTATCGATTCCAAAGCTGCGGGCGACCTGGTTCGACCGCCTGGAGAGCGGCCTCAAGAAGGCCGGGGCCGACTTCGGGATCAAGGTGAGCCAGCAGGCGCCGGCCGCGGCCGACGAGGCGCAGCAGGTCCGGCTCATCGAGGACGCCATCAACCAGGGCAACAACGCCCTGCTGGTGGTCCCCAACGACGCCAAGTCGATCGAGCCGGTCTTCGCCCGCGCCCGGGCCCAGAAGATCGTCACGGTCACCCACGAGTCCCCGAACCAGAAGAACGCCGACTGGGACATCGAGATGATCGACAACAAGGCCTTCGGCGAGGCGGCCATGGAGGCCATGGTCAAGGCCATGGGGGGCACCGAGGGCCAGTACGCGGTCTTCGTCGGCTCGCTCACCGTCCCGGCCCACAACATCTGGGCCGACGCGGCCATCAAGCTGGCCGAGAGGAAGTACCCCAAGCTGAAGCCGGTGGGCACGCGCTTCCCGGCCTCCGAGGACCAGAACCTGGCCCGCCAGACCTCGCTCGACATCATCACCGCCAACCCGAACGTCAAGGCGTTCCTGTGCTTCGGCAGCCAGGGCGCCCCGGGCGCGGCCCAGGCCCTGCGCGAGAAGGGGCTCATCGGGAAGATCGCGGTCATCGGCACCACCGCCCCGAGCCAGGCGGGCCCGTTCCTCAAGGACGGCTCCATGAGCACCGCCATCCTCTGGGATCCGGGCGAGGCCGGCTACGCCATGGCCTACATCGCCAAGACCGTCCTCGACGGCAAGAAGGCCAGCATCGGGCCGGGCTTCGAGATCCCCACCCTGGGGAAGCCGCTCTCGGTCAAGGGCAACACCATCGTCTACGACCGCCCGCTGATCGTCACCAAGGACAACGTCGACAACTTCTCCGGCTTCTAGGCCGCCGCTGCGCCGACGTGCTCGCTCGTGCCCGGCGGGCCCCGCCCGCCGGGCACCGCCGCGGGAGGTGACCGCGTGACGGAAGAGTTCCTCCGCCTGGAGCGGATCCACAAGAGCTTCGTGGGTGTCCATGCGCTCAAGGGCGTCGACTTCACCATCCGCAAGGGCGAGATCCACTGCCTGGTGGGCGAGAACGGCTGCGGGAAGTCCACGCTCATCAAGATCATCTCCGGCGTGCTCCAGCCGGACAGCGGCCAGATCGTGGTGGAAGGGCGGCCGGTGGCGAGCCTGGGCTCGGCCGCCACCACCGCCCGGGGCATCCACGTCATCTACCAGGACCTCTCCCTCTTCCCCAACCTGACCGTGGCCGAGAACATCGCCCTGGCCGAGGTGAAGGAGCGGGGCGGCGGGGTGGTGCGGTGGGACGAGGTCCGCCGCATCGCCCGGGCGGCCATGACCCGCATCCAGGTGGACCTGGACCTGGACGCCGAGGTGGGCGAGCTCCCCATCGGCGTGCAGCAGCTGGTGGCCATCTGCCGTGCGCTGACCAGCGACCTGAAGCTCCTCATCCTCGACGAGCCCACCTCCTCGCTCCCCAAGCACGACATCGACAACCTGCTGGCGGTGGTCCGGGACCTCCAGAAGCACGGGATCGCCATCCTCTTCGTGAGCCACAAGCTCAACGAGGTGTTGGCGGTGGCCGAGCGGATCACCGTCCTGCGGGACGGGGAGCACGTCGCCACCCTGCCTCCGGCGGAGCTCGACGACGATCGGCTCGTCTCCCTCATGACCGGGCGCACCCTGACCCGGAAGCGCTTCACCTTCTCGGACCACGCCGCCCCCCGGGTGCTGGAGGTCCGCGGGCTCTCCAAGGCCAACAACTTCGAGGACGTCTCCCTCGAGCTGCGGGCGGGCGAGATCGTCGGGCTCACCGGGCTCATCGGCTCGGGGCGGACCGAGCTGGCGCTGGCCCTCTTCGGCATCAGCCCGGCCGACCGGGGGGAGATCCGGGTGGACGGGAAGCCGGTCCGGATCCGCTCGGTGACCGACGCGGTCGCCGCCGGCATCGCCTACGTCCCCGAGAACCGCCTGGTGCAGGGCCTGGTGATGAAGCACACGGTGGAGGAGAACCTGAGCGCCGCGGTGCTCGATCGGCTCCTGGGGCGGCTGGGCCTGGTGGACCCGGCGCGCCGGGCCCGCATGGCCCGGGAGTGGATCCAGGCGCTGGGGATCAAGGTCTCCGATCCGGAGGTCGCGGTGCAGACGCTCTCGGGCGGGAACCAGCAGCGGGTGGTGATCGCCAAGTGGCTGGCGGCCAGCCCGCGCATCCTGGTCCTGGACGGGCCGACCGTGGGCGTGGACGTCATGGCCAAGGCGGACATCCACGAGACGGTGCGCGGCCTGGCGGCGCGGGGCATGGCCGTCCTGCTCATCACCGACGAGGTGCCGGAGGCGCTCGGGAACGCCAACCGCGTGCTGATCATGCGCGCCGGGCGGATCCGGGGCGAGGTCCAGACCGCCGGGGTGGAGCCCGAGGAGCTGCAGCGGCTGGTGGAGGCCCGCTCGTGAGCCCGCTCCAGGACCGCCCGGGGAGGGGCGCCGGCGCGGCCGCGCGGCGGCTCCTCCGGCAGAACGAGACCTGGCTCGCCCTGCTCATCGTGGTGCTCTGCGCCGCCATCACCGCCGCCAACCCGGCCTTCCTGACCTACGAGAACGTGGCCGGGTTCCTGAAGAGCTGCTCCATGGTGGGGATCATGGCCGTGGGCGCGCTCATCGTGCTCGTGCTGAGCGGCTCGCCGGACGTCTCCTTCACCGCCATCGCCCAGGTGGTCGAGTACGCGGTGGTGGTGGCGGTCATGCGCTGGGGCGGCAACGTCTACGCGGCCCTGCTGCTGGCCGCGGCGCTGGGCGTGCTCCTCGGGCTGGTGAACGGGGTCATCGTCCACTACTTCCGCGTGCCCACCATCATCGTCACCATCGCCACCTTCAACATCTACTTCGGGATGCTGTACGTCATCACCCGCGGCAAGCTCATCAACAGCGTGCCCCCGCCCTTCCGGGCCTTCGGCAACACCCTGCTCCTCTCGCGGGTCAGCGCGCTGGGCGGCACCTACGGCGTCTCGCTCATGACCATCGTCTGGCTGGCGGTGGCGGTGCTGGGCTGGGTCATCCTCCGGAAGACCTTCGTCGGCCGGAGCATCTTCGCCATCGGCGGCAACGAGGTGGCGGCCGAGCGGCTGGGGATCCGCATGCTCGGCACCCGGCTGTTCGTGTTCGGGCTGGTGGGGCTCCTCTCCGGGGTGGCGGCGGTGGTCCACGTCTCCATCGTGCAGTCGGTGGTGCCCAACATCATCGTGGGCAAGGAGCTCGAGGTCATCGCCGCGGTGGTGCTGGGCGGCGCCAGCGTCTTCGGCGGGAAGGGGACGGTGCTCGGCTCGGTGCTGGGGGTGCTGCTCTTCGCCATCCTCAACAACGGGCTGACGCTGCTGAACTTCTCCTCCTACTGGTACAGCGTGACCATCGGGGTGGTGATCACCGTGGCCATCACCAACAGCGCCTACCAGCAGCTGCGGCGTCGGCGGGCCCGGGTCCACGTCAAGGTCGAGGCCTGACCATGCTCCCGCCCTTCCTCCGGCGCCCCTCGACCAACCGGACCCTGGCCGGGATCCTGGTGGCCATCCTGGTCCTGATGTCGGCGCTCAACCCGCAGCGCTTCCCGACCGTCGGCAACTTCGTCTCCATGTCGTACCAGCTGCCCATCATCGCCTTCCTCTCCCTGGGCATGATGGTGACCATGGTGAGCGGCGGGATCAACCTGGCCATCATCGCCACCGCCAACTTCACCGGCATCGTCACCGTGCTCATCCTCAAGGCGGTGGCCGGCGACGCCGCCGACGAGGCCGGGATGGGCGTGGCCCTCCTGGCCATGGCCGGCGGGCTGGCCGCGGCGCTGGCGGTGGGGGCGGTGACCGGATGGCTCATCGCCTACGTCGAGGTGCCGGCCATCCTGGCCACCCTGGCGGTGATGACCCTGCTGAACGGCGTCAACCTGGTCATCACCAAGGGCTACACCCTCTCCGGATTCCCCGACTTCCTCATCAACGTGGGCAACGGCATGGCCGGGCCCGTCCCCATCCCCTTCCTCATCCTGGTGGGGGTGGTGGCCCTGATGGCGGTCTTCCTGGGCCGCACCCGGACCGGCCTGAGCCTGTACCTGCTCGGCTCGAACCCGGTGGCCGCCGAGTACTCCAACATCCACGTCCGGGCGGTCCTGGTCCGGGTCTACCTGCTCTCCGCCGGCTTCGCCGCGCTCACCGCCTTCATCATGATGGGGCAGCTCAACTCGGTGAAGGCGAACTACGCCGAGAGCTACCTGCTGGTCTCGGTGCTGGCCTGCTTCCTGGGCGGCGTAGACCCCTTCGGTGGCGCGGGCACGCTCACCGGGATGGTGCTGGCGGTGGTCA
>Ga0335071_10009153_pt1 | contig 10134 bp, 10 predicted proteins | sample Lox_Sample_15_FD_206724 | JGI IMG/M metagenome (GOLD analysis project Ga0335071, IMG submission 206724) | Soil microbial communities from Loxahatchee National Wildlife Refuge, Florida, United States - Lox_Sample_1.5 | ecosystem: Environmental > Terrestrial > Soil > Wetlands | place: USA...
CAAAGCCGATAAATATCCGCAGCCTGGTCTGTCCAGGCCGGTCTTCGGTTACATGGACCTGTTGAACCCTGGCAAGATCTTCCAGCAACTGAAGCGGGATTGGTGCCCCGAGCCTGAGTTCGATCATCGTAAGGTCCCCAAGGCCTCCGATCAGTTGTTCGGGGGTACCGGCAGCGGCGACTCGGCCCCCGTTGACGAGCAGCACTTTTTGCCCGAGACTCCGGGCTTTGTATACGTTGTTTGTAGCAACGATCACCGTAAACCCGTTACCCGCGATCTCCCTGATGCAGGTATGGAGGGTCATCCGCGAGGAAAAATCAAGTCCCATGGAGGGTTCGTCCATGAGGACCAGATCGGGCATATGGGCCAGCGTTTCGATGATCCCCAGTTTTCGTTTCATCCCGTACGAATACGTGGCAACAAGGTCGTTCCGCCTGGTCGTTAATCCAGACCTGGTAAAGAGTTCGTTCAGCCGTTTTACGGCAATGTCTTCGGACAGGTCATACGCACGGCGGGGACCCTGGCTCGTGAACGGGATTATCCCGGTCCCTTGCGGGCAATCGTATCTGGTTCCGATAACGTTACCGGGATTTTCGCCGTCTGTTTACTAGTAACGGCAGGAACGATCCTCATATTCTGGTTTGTTTCAAAAATGACCGCAGAACATCCGGAGACGGCGGAGGAAGTATGACAGACAGGACTCCGGGCAGGTTACCATCAATTCCTGCGTGGGAAAAAACGGTGTTGATATTCATCGCGCTGTATGTCCTGATCGTGTTCTTTGTATTCTTCTGGCTCGGCTGGAGCAGGCTGCCCTTTCCCCTATGAGAATAAAATGATACATTGGTTTTTTTTAATATTCAGCCTGCTTAAGGGTTATTTTTCGAAAGGCAGCAGTCGGAGGAGATAAGAATAACAGGGATCCCGCAGCTTCGCTTTACGCGATATTTGCAAATATTGTTTCATAAATTGTCAGGTACGCAATCCGTTATCAGGTCCGAATGTGCATTCACATTCTGGTGAGTTTCGGTGTCTTCCTTAAGAAGTCCGGCAACCCGTGAAGGGTTCAGATTTGGCTTGCAATGCGAATCCGGTGAGTATTTCCTGCAAAAAAATACAGGGCCAGACCCCTTGAGACCGGATTGCCTGAGCGAATCTGCCCTGCTCATGCTGGATAATTTTTCCGCACGCTGCGCTGCCCTGGGCGTAGAGGTGAGACCCGATGAACTCAGGGAGCTCGGTGCGTTTAGTTCATTCATCAGCTCCCGGATAAAACCAAGCGAGGGCAGGGATGTCTCGTGCATGTCCCTGTGGGCAGAATGGGTCAGGTATTTTCTCAAGCACGTAAACTCGTTCCCGGGCCTGATTTGCGAAAATGAATTCAAAAACCTGATCCTCGATCGTTTCGACTGCGCGATCGCGGACATGGAGAACTACGGGCTCGTTTATTCGGGGATCGAGTTCGTTCCGGAACGAAATATATCGATCCATCTTGCCGATGGCAGTTTCGCCCAGGCATAAGCGATGAGCGTCCGGCTCGGACTCTTTTTTAAAAAAATTTTTATTCGTTCTTGTAATGAGGCAGCGGATAATGACCTGGCAATGAGACCGGTGAAAATCCAATAAGGACGAGAGCAGTTTGATATCATTTCGGTCCAAAAGGGGTAATAATGACGGCAGAAATTGTTCTGATGAACCGGGAGTCCCTGGCAATTGCGGCCGATAGTGCGGTCAGCGTAATGGGCGGGCAGATGGACAGCCCCCAAAAAATATTCACTTCGGCGAATAAGATTTTCCCCCTCTCCAAAGCCCATGCGGTCTGTTTCATGATCTTCAATTATGCAACATTCATGGGGATCCCCTGGGAGATCATCTTCACCGCCTACCAGAAAAAGATCGGGAACCTGACGTTCCCTACGACCGAAGAATATGCGAAGGACTTCATTGGTTTTCTCGCATCCATGGAGGACCTCGTTCCCCCTGAAGGGGAAGAATATTATTTCATTACCAATTCGTACAATTATTACGCCTCTATTCGGCAATCGTTCATGGCGAATGCCGACCAACTCGTGAAGACCAGCGGGGGCATATCCGAAGAAGAGCTTTTGAAAGTCCCGGATTCGACGATCCAGGGCCTCTACGACGCCCTTATCGCCGCTCCATTCGTTACGTCGATGACTGAAGAAGATGTCACCATCCTCTCGACACAGTACGATCGGGCACTGGCACAGGCGATTGAGAAGGTTTTCGAGTCCCTGCCGCTTTCCGACCTTTCTGTCAGGCAACTGAAATCGATCCCGGCACTCTTTTTTACGAAATCCACAGGCCCGCTCGATATTCTTTCCAATGATTTTTCAGGCGTGGTTATTGCCGGATTCGGAGAAAAAGATATTTTTCCGTCGGTGCTCTCGTTCCGGGTCGAAGGACGTTCGAATAAAAAACTGAAATATTCGGAGAAAAAGCATGCCACGATCACCCTGAAGAACGGGGCCGAGATCGTCCCGTTTGCCCAGCACGAGATGGTCGATATTTTTCTCTCGGGGATGGACAGTGCATTCGAGCAGGCACTCATTAAAACCATCGCAGAAACGCTCTATTCCTTTCCTGAAGACATGATCGACAGCATCGAAGAGCTATCCGATGAGATGAAACGGCGGTACAAAGAGTCGTTCCAGACCAATACCGATGAGATCATGAAAAACCTGACCCAATCGCTTGAGAACTACCGGATGGCAAATTTTATTCCCATTGTCAATCTCATGATCGCTCTCCCGAAGAGCGACCTCGCGGCAATGGCAGAATCCCTGGTGAACCTGACGTCCCTTAAACGAAAAATATCCATGCAGGTAGAAACGGTCGGGGGCCCTGTTGATGTTGCCGTTATATCGAAACAGGACGGGTTCGTCTGGATTAAGAAGAAACAGTATTATCCGGCTGCCCTCAACATCCCGGACACAACCAGGGGCAGGGAAAATTCATGAGATCGAAAAGGAAGATCCGTTTTCCGGGAATCGGCACAGGATTTTTTCGCTCTTTCCTATTGAACGAAGAGTGATTCGATTATTTCGCTTAGGTACCCGGTAACCTGTTTCCTGCGTTTAAACCGGGACCTCCGGCAGGTTATCTGCCGGTCGGGCATCCCCCTGGTCTGTCTCGTTTTCTCTTCCGGAACTCGTCGAGAGTGTCGTTAATCCGCGACCGAAGCCATTGTTCATCGAATTCGGAAGGAAAGACGAACTTCACCTGGTTTGAGGTCTCCCAGTCTTCCCAGTCCTCCAGAACGGCGACACGTGAGAACAGGGGAGTCCCCGGGAGTGGCAGGGGAACGGTAAACCAGGCTTCGTCCAGCGGGAGCGATAATGCCAGGCGAAACGTCTTCTCTATCGATTCCCTGGTCTCCCCGGGGTAACCGACCATGAAGAACCCGGCAGTCCCGATACCTGCCCGGGAAAAGAGGTCGACGGCACGGATGCCCTGCATGACCGTGGTCTGTTTATTCATCAGTTTCAGTGTCTCGTCGCTTCCCGATTCGAGGCCCAGGTAGACCCGGATGCACCCCGCACGCTTCATAAGCCCGACAAGGTCCCGGTCGAGGCGGTCGATCCGGGACAGGCAGGTCCAGCCGAGCGGCACCCCCCGGTCGATCATTTCCGTGCAGAAATCTGCAAGGTATGCCGGATCGAGGGTGAAACAGTCATCGGCGATCCAGAGCGTGTCATAACCAAGGGAAACGATCTCATCTATCTCGTGGAATACCTTCTCAAGCGGAGGTTTCCGGAAAAGGTTTCCAAAGACCGGTCTCGAACAAAAGTCGCAGGCGAACGGACAGCCCCGCGTGACGATCAGGCTTGTCTGCAAGAGGCCGGTGGTCTCTTTAACCGCTGCCTGGTACCGGTCATGATCGAACCCCGACCGGTCAGGAAGCGGGAGGTCATCGAGGATCGCCTGCGGGTAATGCCGCGGTTGCGATGAGACCACCTTCCCGCCGGCGTTTACATATATCCCCGGGTACGAAGCCGGGTCAAGGATTTTCGGGTAATCCGGGTCGCAGCCCCGTGACAGGTAGTCATGGCAGAACGAAGGGAATGTGACATCGCATTCACCGCAAAAAACGAGATCGAATGCTTCTCCGAACATGGCCGGATGAACGCTCGGTAGCGGCCCGCCGGCAGCGAAGAGAGTTTTGGGAAGTCGTTTCCTCAGTTCTTTAAGCATTTCAAAGGCATTCCCGCTCATGGTGACCATGACCGAGAAACCGACAACGGCAGGCCGGACTCTGGCAATACGGTCGATTGCCTCTTCAAAAGTTTCGAACGTGCAGTCGGCAACGAGCACGGGGATTCCCAACTGTTTCAACTCAGCGGCCAGGTACGCAATTCCAAGCGGTGGGAACAGTTTTTCGACCGGGTCACGACACCTGAAGTACGGATAGACGAGGGCGACCACCGGGCCTGGCGGCCCGGTCATGGGAAAGGCTCCAGGGCCAGGCCGACCTGATATTTTAATTCGGGAAATGTTCCTGAACTGTTAAGGGGTCCAAGTTCGATGCAGAACCCGGCCCAGCAGAGATCGCCCGTGTTTTCACGACCCTGGTAAATCCTGTAAGGAGACCCGGGGTCTGCCTGGGGCTTGTCAATGAAGAACCTGACACCGTGAGAGGGGTCTGCGAGAGAGACCGGCAATTGCGCATGGCTGACCTCATCCCACCCGGGCGGCGGCGGGACAAGGTGTTCCCCGTCCCAGCCCGACGTGAAATGGGCAGCGCTCAGTTCGTTTAAGATGCACAATCTCTCGCCCGGTCCGGCCTGCACGGTACTCGATGCATGGATTTGTGCGTGCCCTCCGCTTATCTCGTAAGTCAGGGTCACCGTCCCCCTGGAGGGAATCGTAATGAAAAGAGGCATTATTCCGGCCATAGTCCTGAGCTTGAGAGCCGGGGCGAGGATCCTGTTCTGGAGCCATGGCATCTTCATGTAAGCGTCAGTATACAACTGGATCGGCCAGGACAGCAGGGGAACAGGTCTGCCCCCGATTCCCCATACCAGCCGGGTATCGAGGCAGAATGTGCGTTTGAACAATCCACATTCTTCCGAATCTTTCCATGACCGGGAAAAACAAGTGCCATAACGGTCTTTCAGGGCAACCCCGCCGATGCCCATCCCCTCCGCAGTCAGGTTGAGTTCGCCATAATATGCGAGGAGGCCGCGGGCCAGTCCGCGGCTCCTGCCCTCACCTGTATAATCGTCAGGCCTGACCAGCCTGATATCGTCAGGGACCATGTTCATTGCTCCAGGTCACGGGTATCCACCCATCGTGAAAGGGTCCCGATCCGTTTGAAGGCGTCCAGCATCGGCAGTCCGATCCCCGAACGCCGGGCATTCCGATAGAACCTCCACCGGTCTCGTATCCTGGGACCGTTCCTGCCCTTTTGCTCGAGGAGATAATCGAGTGTTTCCCGCTCTTTCTTCATCCAGGAGAACCCCGAAAGGACCCTGCGCGAATATCCCTCGAAATCCGGCCAGCTGTCAGCCAACATTTTCGCACATTCCATCGAGAAGACGATGCCTTCGCCGGTGAACGGCGATACGGTCCCGATGGATTCCCCCACTCCAACGACTGCCTGCGTCCTTCCATTGTTCCCGGCCCCCCCGGTAAAAAAAGGGGTTGAATAATACGGAGATGCCACCCTGACCGATCCCGTGCAGGTGCAGACCCTGGAAAATGAAAACCGGCCGGACTGGTCACGGTAAAAACGGTCCAGAAGATTTTTATGGGTGGACAGGCCGATGCCGCCGATGCCGATATGGTACTGATCGCCCCCAAGAGGAAAGACCCAGATATAACCAAGCCCGGGTACCATGTTGCCGTAGACCCCGGGCCCAAGGCGTTCTTCACCAGTGGATTCAACGACAACCCTGTCCTGGAGGGTCGGCAGGGTAAGGTCGGATCTGCAGGGGGGCAGGAATGCCCTGCAAATCCCTGTCGCATCGACTACCACATCGTAGCCATCCAGGCCGGCTTCTCCGATGTCCGCCCGTACCATACCGGAACCGTCCAGGAAATCCCGGATAAGCCGTGTTTTGTCGAATGTGCAGAGCGGGGTCCTGGCCCTGAGACCGTCAAAATTCATCCACGGCATCCGCTTGAACAGGTAATCGTCCAGGTCGAGACCGATTGTATCCAGATATGCCCCGATTCCGGCAGGCGCACCCCATCCGCAGGAGCGATAACCGCAACGGGTTGCGTGGTCCATCGGATCGTAGATATCGGCATCAATACCTTTCTGCCCGAGCAGCCTCGCAAGGTAACCCCCTGCAATACCTGCCCCTGCAATCACGATGTTCATACCAGTCCCCCGAAAATGAATACCATGATGCAGATCGCGGCAGTGAAAACCAGAGATGCGACCACCTGCCGAAGCATCAGGCTATTTGCCTCCGACTCGAAGCCCGGGAATTCGGTGTACAAGGCCCGGGTGCAGAGCTGATCGATCTTCGCCCCGAGGAACGTAACAGCACCCGCGATAACGACCGTTACAAGGACAAAGAAGTAGGCATCTTCTGGTCTTCCGAGGATAAAAGCCAGGGGACCGAGCAGCAGGACGGCAATTACCAGGGTGACGATGCCGTACCGTGTCGAATGCGGGACCCCCGGATATTTCACCGAAGTCGTGTATTTCAACCCGATCCGGTCAGACCTGAAATCACGGCGCATCATCGATACGACAAAGCAGGTGGCGATTAGCCCGTTCAGCAACGAAAGGATGAATGCGGTTGCCGAGAAGATCCCTGTCGCTGCATAAACCGTAGTCACGGTAACTGCGACCATCAGCCAGGGAAAAATGTACCATTCGGTGTAGGGCCTGTGCGCCAGGGCAAACCTGGGATGGTTATAACCATAATCGAATGCGAAACCGAGGAGGACAAGCAGCGGAATATAGATACGGTGGACCGTGAGAAATACGGTGAATATTACGATAATTACCGTGATTGCTGCCGAAAGCATCCGGTAATCGCTGACGGTGGCCCATCCCAGCACCAGGGGCCGGTCCCGCCCGGTCTCCCTGCTTTTTTCCCGGCGGTCGATCTCCAGGTCCATGATGTCATTCCAGAGATGGGCGTCGATATGTATACCAATTGCAATGACTGCGGCAATACCGAACAGCAACCAGTCTGCCCCGGAAATTCCCTTCTCCCAGGTGCTGACCGCGAAACCGAGCAGGATGGCGCATCCGGTAAATGGAATAAGCCCTTCAATGCGCAGGATCCGCGGGAATGCACGGACGTCGATACTATTTCCCTCCTGATCCGGAAAGAGCAGGCTTCCTGCAATACTGCAGGAAGGCGATAATTGGTATAGATTGAAGGGGGTCTGTCACGAATAATCCTTTTCCGCGAGGTATAAGATACTTTTTCTCACAGGCTCGCGGTATCCCGGCGTTCTCCCAAGCGTCTGAATCGTATCGTTTTGAAACAAGCTGAAACACGTAACCTGTTGGTTCCCGTTAAAGGAGTTTTTCATACGTTTTCTTCGGGGAGACTGGAATTATTCCAATAAATCAATCCCCATTCCGGGCTTCGTTACTGTAAACGTGATAAATTCGGTTTTTCTCGAATGGACGTGATTATCCGGTTATCCGGATGGCGGTACCATCTATGTGAACTGTAATAAATGGTTTTCGAAGAGAGGATTAGTATCCTCCGCCCCCGCCTCCACTGCTTCCGCTGTTGTAATCAGAAGCAGTTGTTGTCCTTTTTGTCGTCGGCAGGGACGTCGGGACCGTGGTCGGAGCATTCGTGGTAACGACCGGAACGGTTCCCGATATGTTCGCCACGAACCACAGGTTGCCAAATCCCTGGCCGTTGACGTCACCGGGTTTTGCATCGCGTGAATAATAGTATAGGGGCCTTCCCATGAATGCCGTCTGGTTCATGCCGTCGGGACGGGTTATCTGGGTGAAATTCCCGTTGCCCAGGAGCGATGGAGCAGTCACCGGGTTTGCACTAAAAGGTGGCCATATCGTGGAACAGTTCCCCGTGCAGGCGCTCTGGCCTGGCGTATCCTTCGTAAAGAAATACAGGGTCTTTCCGGAGGTATCGATCATGAAAAGGCCGAGGTCCGACCTGTGGGAGATGAGCACGCTCTCGTCGGGCTTGATAACATACCAGATGTTGAGGAACTTATCCCCGTTCATGTCGCCGGGGTTTTTGTCGCCTGAATAATAGTACAGGGGCCATCCGTAGTACGTGGTCTGTTTTGTTCCGTCTGCCCGGGTGGTAGAGCCGAAGTCGGCCGGATCCAACGGGGTCGATACCATAACTGCGGTTGCGTTGAAGGCCGGCCAGATTGCGGCACACTGCCCGTTGCAGGCGCTCGTCCCGTTTGCGGCAACATCGTTTGCGAAGTAATACAGGGTCCTGCCCTGTGGGTCGACGATTATCGTTCCGAGTGCGGTGCTGGCGGTCTTCACTGTATCGGCCTGTGTTACTATCGGTACTGCCGTCGGCTGCTGGGTCGGCTGGACCGGCTGAGTCTGGGTACAGCCTGTAATAAGAAATACCGTAATGATTACAGCGATCAGGATCACCATGGTTCCTGTTTTCATCATATTCACCAAAATTTGACAGGCGTCCTTATCATTCTGTCATGATATAAGGATTTTGTTCAGGGTCCCCTACTATATCATTCAGGAATGTCCGCGTGGGCTGGCCACTGAATCTTTCCCTGCCCATGCTGGCGAAATGAAAAAAAATGTCATTATTTATATAGGTCCAGAAAACAATGCCAAAAGAACTGGACGTGACTATCATGAACCGTAAAGAAGCCAAAGAATTATGTATTTGCAGGATGTGCCCGACATTTCAGGATTGCAGCGAAGAGATAGCATATTGTCTGGCCGCAGGCGGGACCAGTAAATGCATAACGACTGAAAGGGGCTGTCTCTGTCCGGGATGCCCTGTCCACGAACAGGAGAACTTCGAATATGTCTATTACTGTATCAGAGGAAGCGAAATCGCACAACGCTGACCGGGCACCGGCCTGGAAATGCAATGTATGCAGCTATGTCTATCAGGGCATCCTCCCACCTGCCGAGTGCCCCATGTGTGCCGGGACTGACAGGGAATTCACTGCATTTACCGGGGAGAAAAGGCTTCGTTATGACCGTCTGGCGTTCGATGTGCTCCTGATAAACGGGAGTAACCACCGGGCGAACAACACCGGCTACATGATGGACCTGGTCGAGGAAGTCTTAAAGGAACGGGGTGTTTCCTATCGCCGCTATAACCTGAACGAGTTCCGGATCGATCACTGCTGGTGCTGTTATAGTATGAGGGATAATGCCTGTACCTACCCGTGCCGGAACCAGGGGGATGATATGCCGGCATTCCACGAAATGGTCGTTGCGACTAAGGCTATTATCGTCGGGTCCCCGATAAACTGGAACAATATGTCGGCGAGGCTCAAGGATTTTCTCGACCGGTTAAACTGCATCCAGAACCGTTTCCTCCTGAATAAAACCGGATTGACAGAGGGGAAAGTCGTGGGGATAACAGTAGCCGGTCATGAAGACGGCGCTTCCAAGGCCGCAATGGATATTTACCTGTATTTCCAGCAGATGGGGTACCTTCTCGCTCCGTTTGGTATTGCATACCGGACGCACGGGGCCCAGTTCAACACGCTGACCGATCCGGAATTCATAAGAAACGATCCCCTCGTCATCTTCAAGGTAAAGGGAATGGCGAATAATGTCGTGGAAATGCTAAAACTCGGTCTCGAAGAAAAATTAAAGGGGAACCTGGTACCTGTCTGCGAATGACTCTGCTATCGCGGACGATTCGGGGGTGGCCACAGGTACGAAAATATCCAGCCCGGACTAGTACGATCGCAGGACCATTCTCCCCGGGGCAGGTCAGCGGAGCGCTAGGTTAATCAGCACCGATCAGAAATCAGCGATAACCCGATACCGGCGAATCTGCAAGATCGTGTCGATGCAGGATACCGGATCGCAAAAAAAAGGCAGGGAGAAAAATATTCCGGTTACATCTTTTCCATCATTGATTTCAGCATCTTCATACTTTCGACCTTGAACTGGAGGTGCTGGATCCAATGCTCCTTCATCATGATCTTTTCGTC
>Ga0335071_10009154_pt1 | contig 10132 bp, 3 predicted proteins | sample Lox_Sample_15_FD_206724 | JGI IMG/M metagenome (GOLD analysis project Ga0335071, IMG submission 206724) | Soil microbial communities from Loxahatchee National Wildlife Refuge, Florida, United States - Lox_Sample_1.5 | ecosystem: Environmental > Terrestrial > Soil > Wetlands | place: USA: Florida...
GCTCTATCCGAAGCCGACGTCGGGTGGTGTTCTTTACAACTACAACATCGTCAAAGTGAACAGCTACAGCACAAACACCGCTGATATGCGCATCGATGAACGCTTCCGCGATCAGGATCAGGCGTTCTTTCACTATGACTACATCAGCAGTGTTCGCGTTCTGCCTCCTCCCTTCGCAGGAGTGGCCGATGGAGGCGGGTACGATAACGGCACGGAGATTTACAACGTTCGCGGGTTTGCCCTGGGCTACACCCACACATTCTCCCCAACTCTGATCAACGAAGCGAGAGCAGGATATACACGTGGACACGATACACGTGAGCCTTCGGGTGCGAGCACCATGGGCATTCCTGCGCAGTTCGGCATTCAGGGAGTGCCGCAGGTCTCGCTCAACGGCGGCCTGCCCTACCTTGGCATCGGAACCTTGAGCGGCATTGGAGGAGCCGGCTGGCTGCCCGGCAACCGGTTCAGCGATACCGAGCAGATGACAGAAAACCTCACCAAGGTCTACAACAAGCACACCTTCAAAGGTGGGGCTGAGTTCCAGTACATCTACTTCCCGTGGCTCGCTCCGCCAGCTTCCAAAGGCACATTCTATTTCGACGGAAACTACACCTCGATGCCTCTAATGCAGACCGCGAGCGGCCCTGCAAACGGGCTCGATGGCACAACGGGGAGAGCTCAGTTTCTCATCACGCCCGGAAATGCGAATGTTGCGAACGGCGTCAACATGGTCGGCGGAATGGACCAGATTAACGCATCCAACTTCGGAACCGTCCATGCCAACCGCAACTACTTCGGAGCTTATTTCCAGGACGACTGGGCCATTACTCGCAAGCTCACACTCAACCTTGGCCTCCGATGGGAGCACTTCGGCTTAACCGGAGAATCGGGCGGAGCGCAGGCGAACTTTATTCAGCCATCCCTCAAAACCAATAGCGGTGCGACATTCTATCTGACGCAAAGTCATAAGGCTTCGCCGGTTCTTTCCACGAGCTTTACCGACGCGTTGCAGCGAGACGGGATCGCGCTGGTGTACACGAACCAGTACGGAAGCGGAATGGGCGTCATTCAGAAGTTGAACTTCTCGCCGCGCGTTGGCTTTGCTTATTCGCTGACACCGAAGTTGGTGGCGCGAGGCGGCTTCGGAATCTTCTATGGTGCATTTGAAAACCGCGGAGGATACCCAAGCCTTGGCTACAACTATCCGTTCCAATTCGAAGTCAGCCTGGCGGATTCATCGAACGGCGGGATTTCCAATGTAACTCCTGTGACCTACACCAACGGGACGACTGGCACGCTCGAAAACGGCATGTCGGGAATTGCGCTCAACACGCTCGATGTCAGCTACAGTGGTTTGGCGTTGCGCGGAATCCAGCTGCACTATCAAACTCCGTACACCGAAGGCTTCAACGGGACAGTGCAGTACCAGGTCACGCAGCACGATTCACTCGAAGCTGCATATGTCGGCTCACAAGCCCGGCATCTCGAGGCAAGTGAAGGCCAAAACAATGTCACGGAGCTTCTGCCTTCCGGAACGCCTTTAACCGGCGCGACCAACTACATTCCGTTTCCAGATTTCGGATCCGGCATGCCGTACTATGGCACCGTCGGCAACAGCAGCTACAACTCGCTGCAGACGAAGTGGGTGCACCAAACCTCGCTCGGCCTCGACATGCTGGCCGGCTACTCGTTGTCCCGCGCCAGGACCGATGCCGGTGATTCGCTCAGCGGCGGCGGCGTCAGCGGATATCGAGCCCCCGGTATTGTGCCCATCTCGTATGACACTGGCCTTGCCTCGTTCAACATTACGAATGCATTTGTAGCCAGTGGAACCTATGGGCTTCCGTTCGGCAGTGGCAAAGCCTATCTGTCCAACCTGAACCGGGTGAGCGACACGGTTCTTGGCGGCTGGAGCGTCAATCTCATCCTGACGTTCGATAGCGGCCAGCCGCAGACCATCGGCAGCCAGGTGAGCACAGGGTCAGGTATTAACGCGTATGCCGATGTGGCTTCCGGTACGAGCAAATACAGGAAAGGCGTGAGCGGCTGGTACAACCCTGCTGCTTTCACCGATCCTCCTGCGGTTGCCAGTATCGGGCAGTCGAGCCTCGCTCCCCTGGGCGGACCCAATACCCAAGTGAACGGCCCAGGGTATAAAGACTTCGATTTCTCTCTCTTCAAGAGCTTCAAGGTCACCGAGGGAAGTCACGCGGAGTTCCGAGCCGAGGCATTCAATCTGACGAACACCCCGAGCTTTAATCTGCCGAGCAACACGGATTACAAGGATACGACTCATTTTGGCGAGATTACCTCGACGCGCAGTAATGCACGCGAATTGCAGTTTGCCATGAAGTACTACTGGTAGTTTCAATGGGGCGGTTTGGCCGATCGACGATCCTCCAGGCCGCCATTCCTAGACGATAGCGACCTCCTCGTGCGAGCCTTATGACCGTGCGGCGCCTGGGAATCCGTGCAGCATCAGGCGGCACGGTGTGCGGGAGGAATGATCAGGATCTTGGTGCAACAGCTCAAACAGGAGTTGTTCATGGCAGCGCTTCTCGGAATGCTGACCGTGAATCCCTCTGTCGTTTGTCAAACCGAAGCAGCTGCGGGCGACCAGAGAGCTCAGGAAGCCCATTTGCTGAAAGCCGCACAACAAGATCCACGTAGCCTTCAGGCTGTCGGAGCGCTGGGAGAATTCTATTTTCGCAAGCAAGCGTGGAAGCAGAGTGCCGAGTGGCTGGATAAGGCGTACGCGCTGTCGGAAAGTGATAGTGCCGTCGGATATGATCTGGCGTTTGCCCTGACGCGAGCAGGTGATCTGGAACGAGCGAAGAGTCTGGTCGACCGAATGACAGCTCAGAATGACGGTGCAAAACTGCACAGCCTTCTCGGAGACATCGACGATCGGGAAGGGAATTATGTCGATGCGGCACGTGAGTATCATCGCGCAGCAGAGCTGGACCCTTCGGAGCCGGAAATCTTCGACCTTGCTACATTTCTGCTGCAGCACAAGAAATATGTCGGTGCCCTCGACGACTCGATCAAGTTCTTCCGTTACGGCGTACAACAGTTTCCTCGATCTCAGCGCATGATGGTCGGCTTGGGAGTAGCCCTCTATGCGGCCAGCGAGTACGACGATGCAGTTCGCGCCTTCTGCGCAGCGATCGATCTCGACCCTTCGGACCAGCGACCGATTCAGTTTCTGGGAAGAGCAAGTAAGGTATCGCCGGAGATGGCGACAGAAGTGGACCGGCGTCTGAAGGGCTTCGCGGAGCGATATCCGGACAGCGCGGCGACGAACTACTTCTACGCGCTGAGCCTTTGGGAGCGTGGCGGGGGAGAGCAGGGAAGAGAAAGGGATGTCATTGAGCGGCTCCTGAGGAAGGCTGCAACGATTTCACCAAAGTGGTATGAACCGCACTTTGAGCTTGGCGTGGTGTACGAAGCAGAAGAACGTTACCCGGATGCGGTTGCCGAGATGAAGAAGGCAGTGACAATCGATCCGGACTTCTTTCCTGCGCACTATCGGCTCTCAGTGCTGTACAACCGGTCTGGAAACAGGACTGCGGCTGCTGCGGAAGCGGAACTCGTGAAGAAGCTGAAGGCTGAAGACAACGAGGGTGCGAGCGGTCACGATATTACCGGTGGGCAGGAGGCCCCTGAGTAGCAGGAGATCTCTATTGACAGGCGTTTGATGACCGTGTACGTTACCGTTATTGCGTCACTTGGCACCGGCTGCGAATTGAAAGGGTGAACCCGCGCTACATCGCTTAGTCATCCAGAGGCGCGGGGTTACAGATAAGAGGACTGCAACGAATGGGCAGCGCAAGAAAATCGGAATACGTTCGGTGCTGGGAAGACGAAGTTATCATTCCAACCTATCCCGTTCAGGATGCCGATCCAAACCCGATGTTTCTGGAGAAGCGTGTTTACCAGGGCAGCAGCGGCAAAGTCTATCCAAGTCCCGTTACGGATAAGGTCGCGCTGGAGAAGCGAGATCAGAAATATCGCGCCGTCATGCTTGAGAACGAGTTCATCCAGTTGATGATTCTGCCGGAAATTGGCGGGCGCATTCATGCGGGACTCGATAAGACAAACCAGTACGACTTCTTCTACCGCCAGAACGTGATTAAGCCCGCTCTGGTAGGGCTTCTGGGACCGTGGATCTCCGGCGGGGTGGAGTTCAACTGGCCCCAGCATCATCGGCCGTCCACCTATATGCCCGTTCACCTAGCAACCGAGAGCGGCGCAGACGGAAGCGCCACGGTCTGGTTGAGTGAGCACGATCCGATGCTCCGAATGAAGGGGATGGTCGGGATTTGCCTCTATCCCGGAAAGGCGATTGTTGAAGCGAAGGTGCGCCTCTACAATCGCACCCCGATGGCCCAGACGTTTTTATGGTGGGCCAATGTCGCCGTGAGGGTCCACGAACAATACCAGGCGTTTTTCCCTCCGGATGTGACATTTGTTGCCGACCATGCGAAGAGGGCGATCACTTCGTTTCCGGTCGCGCGCGATCTGTACTACGGAGTGAACTACGCCCCGGGCACGGACATCTCCTGGTACAAGAACATTCCAGTGCCGACCTCGTACATGGTGACCGAATCGAAGTACGACTTCTTCGGCGGATATGATCACAGCCGCCAGGCAGGTTTCGTACACACGTCGAACCACCATATCGCGCCCGGCAAAAAGCTGTGGACCTGGGGCAATGCCGAGTTCGGATACGCGTGGGACCGGAACCTTACCGATGAGGATGGCCCTTACGTTGAATTGATGGCTGGAGCGTACACCGACAATCAACCCGATTTCTCGTGGCTGCAGCCCTATGAAACAAAGACCTTCTCCCAATACTGGTATCCGATCCAGAAGATTGGTCCGGCTAAGAACGCAAACCGCGAAGCGGCCGTGAATCTTGAGATCGAGGATGGGCGTGCACGGGTTGGCGTAGCCGTAACGTCGAGCCGCCGGGTGCGCGTCGTTCTCACTCGAAATGGGAAGCTGATTCTCGATGAGGTGCTGGATCTTGCGCCGGACAGACCATACCTGAAAGAGGTGCCCTTGGAGCCCGCGCCTCCGGAGAAACATCTCCTCATCGTGAAGGACACGGACGAGAACGAGATCATTGCCTATCAGCCGGAGCGTCCCATCGAGCGCGAGCTTCCGAATCCGGCCACTGAGCCCAGGGACCCGAGGGAGATCGCGAGTCTGGAAGAACTCTATCTCACGGGTCTTCACCTGGAGCAATACCGGCATGCAACGCGATCGCCCGAAGCCTACTGGAGAGAGGGCCTTGAACGGGAGCCGAACAATGCACGGCTGAATAACGCGATGGGCCTCTCGCACTTGAGAAGAGGAGAGTTCGATCGTGCCGAAGAATGTTTTCTTCGCGCCGTTCGGCGCCTGACATTCCGAAACCCGAATCCTTGCGACGGCGAACCGTTCTACAATCTGGGCCTCGCACGGCTTTACCAGGGCAAATCGGATGCGGCCTACGAAGCCTTCTACAAGTCGGTGTGGAACTACGCCTGGCAGAGCGCTGGTTATTATGCGCTGGCTTCAATTTGTGCCCAGCGCGGTGACCTGAAGAAGGCGCTGGAGCTTGTCGAGCAAAGTCTGCTCACGAATGTCCCCCATCTCAAGGCACGGGCGTTGAGAGCGGCACTTTTGAGGAAGCTCGACAGACCTGGCGACGCGAGGCAGTTGATTGACGAGACACTCGCTCTCGACCCACTCGACTTCCGAACCATGGCCGAGCGCTTTCTGCTGGATCCAAAACCCGAAGCTTGGAGCGCCTTTGAGAATACACTCGACGGCGATGTGCAGACCCTGTTGGATGTGAGCTTCGACATGGCCTGGAACGGTTTCCATCAGGACGCCTTGGCGCTGCTCCAGACGTTTGCTGAACGCCATCAACAGGGCCATCCGATGGTGTGGTACGCCCTATCCTGGCACGCCGACGCGCTACGCCAGAAGACACAGGCCGCGAGATTTCTCGCCAAGGCAGAAGAATGTTCGGCACGATACTGCTTCCCGGCGCGGCTCGAGGAGCTTGTCGTGCTCAGAAGCGCTGTACAACGCAACCCCACAGCCGCCAAAGCCCACTACTATCTTGGAAACCTCTATTACGACAAGCGCCGCTATCAGGACGCGATCCAGTCCTGGCGCCATTCGATCGATCTCGATGATTCATTCTCGATTCCGCTGCGGAACCTGGGCATCGCCGAGTTCAACGTGAACCACGACCCGGCGACAGCCAATTCCATGTACGCGCGCGCTCTCAAGGCAAATCCTGCGGACGCACGTCTGCTCTACGAATGGGACCAGTTAAAGAAGAGAGCTGGGTTAGCCTCGCCGGCGGAGCGCCTTCAGTTTCTGAGTCGACATTCCGAACTAGTCGGGCAGCGAGACGACTTGTCGGTCGAGTTATTGACGCTGCTGAACCAGTGCGGCAAACACAATGGGGTGCTGGAACAGATCGGATGTCGTCGCTTCAGTCCGTGGGAGGGCGGCGAGGGACTGGTTTCAGCGCAATATGTGCATGCCCATCGCGCGTTGGGCATGGCCGATCTCACCGCAGGCAGGTTCAAAGACGCGTTGGCCCACTTTGAAGCTGCGCGTCATTATCCGACGAACTTGGGAGAAGGGAAACACCTGCTCACGTTGGAGCGCGATCTGGATTATTTCTCGGGATTAGCTGCAAAGGGCCTTGGTGATGCCAGACTTGCCGAACAGTATTGGACCGCTGCAGCGGCTCAGCTCCGTTCGCTGGGAGTCCATTCCTACTTCCGCGCACGCGCGCTGGCTGCATTGGGCGATGAACTGGCCGCTGAAGAGGTTCTCCAGGAGCTCTCACGATTTGCTGCGAATGAACTGACAAAGACACCAAAGATTGATTACTTTGCCACCTCACTGCCAAATCTGCTGCTTTTTGACGATGATTTGGCAAAGCGCAATCGTGTCGAGGCAACGGTATTGAGCGCGCTTGCCAGCGACGGATTGGGCGACCGGGAGAAAGCCGTTCAGCTCTTGCAGAGCGCCACGGAAGAAGATCCGAATCACTTGTTCGCAAGCGAAATGATTGCCTGGCTACACAAGGAAGAAAGCATCGGGTACAAACGACCTGAGGCTCGCCCTGTCTCATGATCTTGCCAGCCGGAGTTCCGAATCCAGCCGCCGAGGAGCAGGTCTCGGTCCGTTCGGCGTCCCTGTGGTTGGCTGCTGCCGCCGGCGCCTTAGGCGGACTGCTCTTCGGATACGACTGGGTTGTGATCGGCGGAGCCAAGCCTTTTTACGAACGCTTCTTCCATCTCGACACGCCTGCCATCGAGGGCTGGGCCATGAGCTGTGCGCTGATCGGGTGTCTCGTCGGCGCAGTCATCTCCGGTGCGTTAAGCAATCGTTTCGGCCGGAAGCGCCTTCTTTCCGCAGCGGCATTGGCTTTCGCAATTTCCTCGCTGGGCACAGGATTTGCTCGCGATTTCGAGGTCTTCGTGCTGTGGAGAATGATGGGCGGAATGGCCATCGGCCTGGCTTCAGGCATCTCGCCGATGTACATTGCCGAAATCTCCCCGGCACACCTGCGGGGACGGCTGGTCTCGTTGAACCAGGTGGCGATCGTCTTTGGCATCCTGCTCGCGCAAGTCGTGAACTGGCTGATTGCGAGGCCCGTCCCGCCTGGCGCTACAGCTAGTCAGATTCTTCTCTCGTGGAACGGACAGTGGGGATGGCGCTGGATGTTTGCGGTCACGGCACTACCCTCGATCCTCTTTCTCGTTGCATCGTTGCTTGTGCCCGAGAGCCCGCGCTGGTTGGCGGCCAAGGGACGCCGCGAGGAGGCGCTGCAGGTTCTTGAAAAGCTAGGCGGGCGTGCCTATGGGGAACACGTTCTCCTTGACTTCGAGAGCGTGAGTGAAACTCAGCCCGCTCGGCCGTTCATGCAGGAGCTGCGCTCGAAGGGAATCCGAAGAATTCTGTTCGTCGGGATCGCACTCGCCGTTCTGCAGCAATGGTGCGGCATCAACGTGATCTTCAATTATGCACAGGAGATCTTTGCTGCGGCCGGATATCAAATCTCAGACATACTCTTCAACATCGTTGTGACTGGCGCGGTCAACGTAATCTTCACCTTTGTCGCCTTTGTCACGATTGACCGGTTTGGACGCCGCTTTCTCCTCCTTACGGGGCTTGCAGGATTGATTCTCATCTACACCTTGCTGGGCCTGTTCTATCGCATGCATCTCCGCGGCGTGCCGATGCTCTGCCTGGTTCTTGCGGCAATCGCCTGTTATGCAATGTCGCTCGCGCCGGCAACCTGGGTGGTCATTGCAGAGATCTTCCCCAATCGGATCCGCGGCGGTGCCATGTCGATCGCGATTACCGCGCTCTGGTCTGCATGTTTTCTTTTGACGTACACATTTCCAATTCTGAATGCAGCACTCGGTGCTGCTGGAACCTTCTGGACATATGCGGCTGTCTGTCTGGCAGGTGTAGTATTCCTCTGGTTTCGTCTGTCCGAAACCAAAGGAAGAACCCTCGAGGAGATTGAAGCGGATTTACGGCTGTTGAACTCGTAGGAGTGGAAGATGCAGAGGATGCCTGGTTCGTTCGTCAGAAAGATGTTGGATGAAATTCCTGTTGCCTTGGTTCTCCTTCTGTGCAGCGTCGCTCTGCGAACGAATGCCCAGCAGATCACCGTACTCCTTGATGGGGCGAGCAAAGGCCGAGTCTTCGATGGCCTCGGAGCGGCAAGCGCAGGCGCGTCGTCGCGACTGCTGATCGACTACCCAGAGCCACAGCGGAGCGAGATTCTTGACTACCTGTTTAAGCCGGGCTACGGCGCCGCATTGCAACATCTGAAGGTTGAGATTGGAGCCGATGTGAACTCGACCGATGGCTCCGAGCCGAGCCCCATGCGGACCGCGACAGACCATGACTCCACACGCGGATACGAGTGGTGGTTAATGGCAGAGGCGCACCGGCGGGATCCAAACATCGTGCTTGAGATTCTTCCCTGGGGCGCGCCGCGATGGGTAAATCCGAATCCCGGCGACCACGACACCCTGTACACCGCGAAGATGGCGCAGTACGTTGCGGACTTCATCCGCATGGCAAAACAGGACTACGGACTGGACATTGCGTATACGGGCGTGTGGAACGAGCGGGTCTACGACACGACCTATATCAAGGAGCTTCACCGAAAATTGGAGGAAGAGCATCTCAGGACCAGGATTGTCTGCTGCGACGAGTATCCCGGCGAGGGCGCAGGCCAGTGGGCGATCGCCGACGAGATGCTAAAGGACCCAGAACTCGCAGCCGACATCGATGTCATCGGCGTGCACTATCCGCTGGTCAACGGGAAGCTCACCACGACGGACGCAGCTCGCAAGACGGACAAGCCGCTGTGGTCGAGCGAAGATCAACCGAACGGAGGCGGCGGACCCTTTTTGGCGCGCGACTGGCCCCTCGGCGGACGCATCCTGGCGCATCTTTACAACCGCAACTACCTCGAAGGCTCTTTCACGTCCACCGAGATCTGGAGCCCGATCACGTCGTACTACGACAATCTGGCGGCGCCGAACTCGGGGCTGATGTACGCGAACACTCCCTGGTCAGGGCACTACACCGTGCAGGGAACGATTTGGGCCACCGCGCACACCACACAGTTTGCGCAGCCCGGGTGGCAGTACCTCGATTCCGCGTCGGGGAATCTGCCTGGCAAGGGAAGCTATGTTGCTTTGCGGTCGCCGGACGCAAAGGACTGGAGCGTTGTCCTCGAGACGATCGACGCGAAGGAACCGCAGAAGGTAATCTTCCATCTCGCAGGCGGATTGAGCGCGCGCGCAGTGCACGTGTGGGAGACGAACAACACTCGGACCTTCGAGCAAGTGGCGGACATCGATATCGCCAACGGCAGCTTTGCCTATACCTTCGACCCGGATTCTCTCTACTCTCTCACCACGACCACAGGACAAGGCAAGGGAACAGCTGAGCCGCCTCCGGCCAAGTCGTTTCCATTCCCTTATGCGGAGGACTTTGAAGGCACGCAACCCGGTCACGCGCCGAAGTATCTATCCGATCAGGATGGAGCCTTTGAGGTGCATCCCTGTGACGGCAGGACCGGGGA
>Ga0335071_10009155_pt1 | contig 10132 bp, 4 predicted proteins | sample Lox_Sample_15_FD_206724 | JGI IMG/M metagenome (GOLD analysis project Ga0335071, IMG submission 206724) | Soil microbial communities from Loxahatchee National Wildlife Refuge, Florida, United States - Lox_Sample_1.5 | ecosystem: Environmental > Terrestrial > Soil > Wetlands | place: USA: Florida...
TGCGCCGCTCCCTAAATGCTTGGTCCATGTGTTGCCGCCGTCCGACGTGGAGAGTATCACGCCGTATGAATTCCGCTCGCGGCCGACCGCGACTCCCACGTCGCGGCTGACGAATTGTACATCACAGAGGTCTGCCAGTGTCCCTCCCTGCTTTGCTCTCCAGGTCTCACCCCCGTCGCTTGTTTGCAGTATCGTCCCGCTGTCACCGACGGCAATTCCTGTATGTGGATCGGTGAACCATACTCCCGCCAACCGTTTCGTTGTGTTGCTTGACTGAGTCACCCAGCGTGCGCCGGCATCCGTCGTCCGGACGATTGTCCCCTGATCTCCCACGGCCGTTCCCGTGTTCCTGTCGCTGAATGAGACCCCATAGAGATCGTTCGGTATTCCCCACTGGTTCCGCATGCTCCCGTCGTTCGCAATATTGGCTATAATTCCGGAGCTGCCGGATCCGACGGCCGTAGCATTGCCTGCATCACGCAGCCAGATACTGCTGAACGCTCCCTGCATCGGCAAGCAGTGGCTGGTCCATGTGACCCCGCCGTCAGTCGTCCACAACGTGAGGAACACGGAGCTCCCCGAGCCGTCGCGCCCTTCACCCGCAGCCACGCCGACGTTCCCGTCGATAAATGAGACGCTGTTGAGCCGCCCTGTGGAGCCGGACTCCCGGGGAGTCCAGGTTCTCCCGTGGTCAGTCGACCGGAGGATCGACGGCAGTGGCTCCCCCTGAGCCCCGTAGCTGGCACCCACGGCAATCCAGGTGTCCGCACCGAGGAATGTAACGCCGTTGAGCATCGTCGCTACATCCGTATGACCGAACTCCCAGGTCGCCCCTCCATTGCTTGTTTGCAGGATGTCTGCAACAGGTTTTCCCGTTGCATCATTATGCCCGCCGACTGCCACGCCCGTACTGTCATCGGAGAAGAGGACCGCGGAGAGATCCGTAAAGGCTATCACGCTTAGGAACCCAGGCCGTTCCTCCATCTGTTGTTCGAAGGATCAGCATGCTTGGATTCCAGTTCTTGTCGTAGACGCTGCCGACGGCAGTCCCCACCTGATCATTGGCAAATGAGACTCCCGTGAGACCTCCTTTCATCCCGCATGCCTGATTTTTCCAGCTCACACCACCATCAGTGGTGCGGAAAATTACCGCGCTGTCGAATCCGCCCCCGACTGCAGTCCCGACGTCGGGCCCTGTGAACGAAACTCCGTAGAGTATTTCCGGGACTCCCGTTGCCTGCTCGTTCCAGGTGATCCCTCCATCTGTCGTTCGGAGTATTAAGCCGGCACTCGGCCTTGATGCTCTGCCGTTGGCCAGGCCGTCGCCACCGACGGCTATCCCGGTGAGCGGACCGGTAAAACATACTCCCGTGATTTCGAAGGGGGGACTTTGCGCGTGCCAGGCGGACTGGGAGTATGCGCTGGGTTGCAGCACAAGGACTGCCGGGAACAGCACGGAGAGGCGAGGAAAGATTCTGTTCATGTGATCATTGCGGATGGCTGCTGCGTTCACATTCGGCGCCGCATCGTGACAATCATTATCTCATTATGACAAGCCTCTTCGTTGCGACAAAATCCCCGGCCTGGAGCCGATAGAAGTAGACGCCGCTCGCAAGACTCGATCCGTCGAAAGTGACACGGTGTATACCCGCATCGCGCCTTTCATTCATCAGCACCGAAACAGTACGCCCCAGGATATCGTAGACCGTCAGGCTCACGTGCGACGCTGCCGGCAGCTCGAATCTGATCGTCGTCCGCGGGTTAAAGGGATTCGGATAATTCTGGAGCAATCTGAACGCGCGTGGCAAAGCCCCCGAAATACTCTGCACGTCGATATCTGCAGCCGTAATCCAATCGGCCGCGCGTATGAGAACCGGATCAATTCCCTGCGCGACATCGTCCGGGTTGAACCAGACAGGGTCATCGATCGGGAACTCTTTCCGGTTCAGGTAGTCGCCGGGTAGCGACAGGGGGTACATGTCGCTGATGGAATAATGCAGCCACCAATCCGGGTAACCGTTGACATTTGCGTTATCCCCGAGGCTGGCGATCGAGGTCTTCCCGAAGAAGCGCGCCATGGGATGATAGCGGAGCCGTTGGGCCGTAATATCTCCCATGCTTACGCATGTCGGACCCAGGAGGACTGCCAGCGGTCGATTGTACGGAGATGCTGAAGCCCCGGGAATGACAAACCATTCGCTGTGGGCGGCTGGCGTGAGGTCAAACGTCGACACATTTGTGCGATACACGTCGTTGATCGTGTAGAGGCGATCGGCGAACATCTTCGCGAACGCCTGGTCAAATACCGACCACCCCCCTGAATTCCATCGCAGATCAACAACGACTCCTCCCTGGTTCCAGAGCGAATCGATCGCCGTGGCGAAAATTCCATCCGCTTCGTTGGCGGGGTACTCGCCGACCAAACGGATATACCCGATCTTTGCTCCCGGCAGTTTGCCGTAAGTGAGGAGCGGGCCGGAAGGCGTCCAGGGCCAGCCTCTGTAGAATGAGGAGGGGATCCCGGGAATATCCAGCTGTTCGTTTCCCATCATCGGATCGGACGGCAGAGTCAGGAGAGGAGAGACCGAAAGGTGCAGTGTGTCCCTCGTGGAGTGCTTCAGAATGTCGATACTCTGAAACAGGTGCCAGTTGTTGCCGGCATTTCGTATGAGAGCGTGAGTCTCTGCAGACCTGGCTCCGATTCCGTCCGAAAATGCGGGGATGCCGGCATCGAGAAGTTCCCGGACGAGCCGCTTCCAGGGCACCCCCTCATACCCCAGGACAATGTCTCCCGGCTGGAGGCCGAGCGGGTGATTGGGAACCGTTCTTAGAACAAGTGCTGTGCTGTCCGGCAACGCCGTAAGAACGGCACCAAAGTGCTCCGCCGTGGCAAATGGATAGAGAATGAGGAGCGGTACACCGGGCGACAGCGGGGTGGAAAAAACGACTGTATCCCAGGCCCATGTGTGAGCGTCGCGCAAACTCATGGCAAAGCGGGACATGATCGCGGCGAATCCGCCTCTACTGGTTGTCGAGTCGATCCGGGATCGGGTATATGTCCTCAGCGAATCCCAGCCCTGGGCGTTGAGGCCGAGTGAGAGAAAGCCGTCAAAGTTCCTCCCGATGGCGCCAGCGTAGGCATCGAACAGGGCGAGTTTGCTTGCGAGCGGAAGTCCCGGTCCCCAGGTCGAGTCTATGATATGTTGCCAGTTGCCCCTCGATTGGTAGAATGATGGCCGGGAAGCGACCAGGGTTGCAGCAAGACCCTGAGCGTGTGTCAACGGACGCAAAGGGAGTGACTGCTGTGAAGGCCGGTGCACTTCCTGACCCTTGAGAGGAGACCAGAGATTATTGATGCAAATGAGAGCGACGACGAGGGCGACTTCGCTGAGAATCAGAGGTGAGGCCTTTTTCATGGCTTGCCTTTCGCAGTGACAGACTGTCCAGACGGAGCGCGGCCCGGACTATTTCAGCGCCATCATCTTCATTGTCCGGACGAAGTAGCCGGCAGTGAGCCGGTAGAAGTAGACGCCGCTCGCGAGCCCGGAGGCGTCAAACGGAACTATGTATCTTCCCGGTGCTTTCCGCTCGTTGACGAGCACCGCCACACGTCGTCCGAGGATGTCGTAGACGGCGAGGTGCACCATTCCCGCGACCGGCACCTGGTACGCGATGACGGTTGTCGGGTTGAATGGATTGGGATAGTTCTGCGACAGCGAAAACACATCCGGCGGAGGCATATCGCGCGCGATGGCGTTTGCACCCTGGTTGCTCGACATGGGCGTCGGCCGGACAAACGCCCGCCACGTCGAACCGCCATCCGGATACCTGCCGTACGAAACGCCCCCCGACTGCGGCGGATACGAAAGCGAGTCTATGAAGGCATACCCTGCATCGAGCGACTGCGCGAGTCCGATCTGCTCCCCCGATTTGTCGAGCTTGAAGCTCATGTGTCTTATCCCCTGGTCAGTCTGGCCGTCCGCCCAGAATATCATGAAGCCGCCGGCCGGAATCGTGGTCGACTGAGGATCTGTTCGGGGGATGAGGCACTTGTTCGGCTTGCCGAGATTGTCGGTCATGTAGAGGCCGCCGATGTCGATCGGAACTTTAGTGCTGTTATAGAGCTCTATCCAGTCGTCGAATTCCCCGTGTTCATCGGCGTACGTGCTGTCGTTTTCCGCCATGAATTCATTCACGAATACCCCCTGGAGAGGGACCGAGCCGGGTGACTGGCCGGGCGTTCCCCCCTGTGCGTAGCTGCTCCGCCAGCTGGTGGAGACCATGTTCTCCAGTGATGTCCGGTGCAGCTCGAGTGACGGCCCCTGGCCGTCGGGCTGAGAGGGCCAGAAGTACCTGTTGTCGTAGTCGACGAAATCCACCGTGTCGCCCCGATCATTCCTCAGGATAAGCGATCCGCCGCTCCCCCGGAGACTTCCCGCATTCCACTGGAAGACCCTGTAGCCGTGCCCCGCGTAGACCGGGGCGCTCATCGCGATGACGATCCGCTCCCCCGCTGCGATCGACACATCCCCGAACGTGTACCCGATGGTTCCCGAGAGTTGATACCCGGAAAGATTCACCGCCACGGATCCCCCGTTCACCAGTTCGACAAACTGAGAGCTTTGCCCCTCCGGGGGGTTATAGTGTATCTCGTCGACGAACACGTTCTCCTGCTGCGTGCGGTCAAGAGGGTACGCCCCGAGATCGGGGAGCGAGCCGTCCGGATCTGAAGGAAGGAGCGGACTCCCCGCGTCGACGGCAGGCGACCCGGCCGAAAGGCGGAGATCGTTCAGGAGGAGCGGATCCGCCTTCAGGTTGTGAAGGCCGGAGAGGCTGTCCGTGTTGCTGAGGCAGTAGCTGATATTGATGCCGGAGAGATGGTCGACGAAGAGGGCGGCCTGGCTGCTGTTGGCGATGATGCAGTTCGTCACATCGGCGCTTGCCCCGCCATGCCCCGTGATCTTCTCGTAACAGGCGACGCCGATCTGGTCCGCGTAGAACGTATTCTGCTCGATCAGCGCGTGGGAGTTGAAGTCCTTGACGCCGACTCCCATGCCGCAATTCGCAAAGATATTGCGTCGGATGTGTGTTGTTGAGGCCTGCCCGACGGACACGCCCTTGTCGCAGACATTGTAGATAATATTGCCCTCGACAAGAATATCCTTTGCCTCTTCCCCCAGGTCGATGGCGTCGCTGTTGAATCCGTATATGTCGCATATCCGGTTGCCGCGGATCGCTCCCGATTCGACCCCGTCGTAGTCGATCCCGTCGGAATCAAACTCGCCGTTTCCCCTCAGGTCGTTGTTTTCCAGGAGGGCAAATCCCGCCCCCTTGATGTTCACCAAGTCGGACGAGATCGCGCAACGCAGGGTGCAGCCCCGAATCGTCACGTTCCCGTACTGCGCGAAGACCGGCATCTGGGAGCTGTCCACCGAAACATTTTCCAGGCAGAATGTCGATCTGTACCCGGAAATTGCCGCCCAGTCCCGCGAGAAGTCGGGCCCTTTCGTGGCGCCGGTAATCCGGAGACGTGACACGAACGAAGAATCTGTTGCGTTCACAAAACAGAGCGCTCCCCAGCTCCGGGAGTGCTCATTCGGCGCGAAAACGACGGGATCCTGTGCCGTCCCTTCCACGAGGAGCCTGCCGCGAATGACAAGACTGGAGGCCTCGGGCATGAGCAGCTGGACCCCCGCCCCGATCCGGAGCGTGGCCCCTGAATCGACAGAGACAGTGCCGTATGCGTAGTACGGTGAACCCGCCGCGGTGAGTATCGTGCTCGCAGATATACGCTCCGGCAGTGTGCTGACAGTTGCCGGTTCAAAAACTGCGGTGATGAGTATCGAGTCCTGGGCGGGCACGAGATCGACCGGGTTTACATGGATCGAATCAAGCCCCTCCCAGCGGACGAACCGGTAGCCGACCTCGGGTACCGCCTCCAGGTGCGTGGCGACCCCTTTGAAAAACGTTCCCCTCCCGCTCTCCTGGACCGTCTCGAGGTCGTTGATCCTGATATGTCCGGAGCCCGGCGCGGCGATGCTCGTGTTCAGGATGGATGTCCCGGCCAGCGCAAAGTAGTCGACAATATGCTGCCGTTGAAACGAGGGGCGATTGCGGGCGAATGTCCTCACGGCGGCCATGTTGCTGAGCCATGAAGGATAGTCCTGGATCGGGTAGCCGTAATAGTAGTCGCCGTTCCTCCACCGGGCGATATGGCGGGGCATCCCCGGCGCGAGCGCCGCCTGGATCTCGTCGATCCTCGCGGCGACTGTATCGGGGTGGAATATCGTGTTCAACGAGCTTGCGAACCTCTGTATGAACCTGGTCCTGAACTCCTGGTTCACGAGCAGTTTTCTGAACAGCAGTGTGGACCAGAGGGGAAGGATGATCGGATCGCCGGTGTTCGAAGATGTGGCGTACCTGAGCATGTCATGGGTATACCCGGTGGACATCTGGCTGGGCATGCCGAAACCGTAGTCGGTGTCAAACAGTATCCAGCGCCAGCGCGCTCCTTCTCTCCGTTCCCGCCACATCCGGACGTTCTCGTCCATCCAGATGACGTTGTCGGAATAGATCTCCGTGACCAGGTAGTTGATGTATTCGTCGATATCCATCCATGCCCCGAGAAGGCGGTAGTTCTCCGGCAGTCCCATGTCGCTGTTCGTCACAAAAGCGTAGAAGGCGTGGTAGTTATCGGCGTTTCCCTCCATGACGTCGGGTTCGATGGCGGCAATGTATTCGAGCAGGTCCACGTCCGCCGGATTGACCCTGTGGAGCGCGCCAAGTGAGGCGCTGTTGATCTTCTCGCGGAGCGTGTAGATCCCCCAGTACTGGCCGTTCAGAAACGTGGACGCGGGGCGGTATGCCTGGCAGTCCAGATCCACCTTGTTCAGCACGAGTGTGTGAAGAAGCGCGTCCCGGATCAGCGTGCTCCGGTTATCGGGGAGCCCCCCGTTCCGGAGGTACAGGGATGTAAACGTGTTCATCTCCCGCTGTGGAAATACCTGGTACTGGATAGCGTCTGTCCCGAACCTGTCATCGGTCGACACAGTGAATGATTTCTGTGGATAGTAGATGGAAAGCTGACCGGTGAGGGCGAGGCCCGCATCGATGTCCACGCCGCGACTCCCCCCCGGCTCGAAGAATTCGAAATGGACGGGAATCTCCCGCTCGCGGAATATGTGATCATAGATGCCGATGACCGGATCCCACAGGAGTCCGGGGGGCGTAGATATGGAGATGACAGGAAGGGCGGTGGTCTCACCGATGAAATATGTCTTTGTTACGACGGGCCCGGGTAGCATCCCCTGTTCGAAGACCCTTGCCCGCATGACGGTGGTCCTGTCGATCAGGAGGGGCGTTGCGTACAGCGGAGATCCGCTCCCGGGCTTTGTTCCATCGAGCGTGTAGTGAATCTCCGTGCCCGGAGATTGCGCGCTGATGGCGACAGTCTGTGTCCCCGCGTAGAATCCGCTTTCCTCGGAGAATGATGGCGTTCCGGCGTTCCCGGTGCCGGTCGACCCCGCCGTAGTATTCGGCAGCGCGGGTGTCGGCTCGCCGAAGTAGAGCCAGTTCGACGAGCCGTCCGGCTGGCGACCCCTGGAGACGTCGATCAGTTGCAGGCCGAAGACTACCGAATCGACCAGGATGCCGTCGGGACCGGCGAGGCCGATAAACTCGCCGGCGGCATCCAGTTTGAAGTTCAGGTGGAAGTATTTCGTAGTGAAGGGGTCGTAGGGAGCGTAGGGGCGTTTGAGGTTCTTTCCGCGAACCTCGTTGAACCCATCGGCCCATACGAGCAGGAAGTCCTTTGCCGCGATCAGCGTCCCCGGGGGGAACTTCCATTTTGCGGGATTCCCCGGGTTGTCCGTGAGTGCGTAGCCCCCGATGTCCGCGTCGGTCTCCCCGGCGTTGTAGAGCTCTATCCAGTCGGAGAAGTCTGAAAAATCGACGATATCCGCGTTGACCGAGACGTTGGATGCGAGGAACTCGTTGATCAGGATCTGAGGTTTGCCCTGCGCGAGGAGGCCTGGAGCGGCGAGCAGGAACGGGATCAGCATGATGAAGCGTTTCATCGGGTCACCTCCCGGCGTATCAGTCGTTTTCGAAGTAGAGCCGGACGTTGCTGATTGACGGTGTCCTGCTCAATTCCCTCATCAGCGCATTGCGCCGCTCAGCGCCCCTGATCTCGACATAAAATGTCAATTCGAAGCTGCTGCCGGCGTCGAGCGATCGCATATTTGTCAGCCGTGTCTTTGCATTCCATGATCTGAATACCGGGACGTACGGCGCCTCCCCTTCGGGGAGCGCGCAGTGAAGCTGGAGCACGAACTGGTTCTTCGATGGCTGTGCATACCGGACCAGGTGGAGGATGACGAGGACGCTCATGATCAGGAATGTCCCCGCCGCCGCAATCCGGCTGAATCCAACCCCGGAAGCCATCCCCGCCGCGAGCGCGAAGAAGATGTAGACGATATCCTGGACGTCTTTTACCGCTGTCCTGAATCGGATGATCGACATCGCCCCCACAAGCCCGAACGCCCGCGCCAGGTTGTTCCCGATCACCATGATCACCAGGGCGGTGATCATCGGGAGCGCGACGCAGGCGCGCACAAACGTCGGAGAATAGTTCAGGCTTTCGGACGTCACACGGTAGCTGATGGAAATCAGCAGCCCGCAGACAAGCGCGACGATGAGGTTCGCAATGAGCTGCGCAGGCTCAAGTGAGAGTCCAAAAACCGTGTCAAATCCCGTGTCCATGCACATTCACCGGTCGAGTGACGTGAGCGAATACGCGCGGGAGGTCAACCCTTGCGGCATCTGGTCCGGGGGGCAGGCGGGATCCCGGAGCGCATCGATGCACAGAACATATTTCGAGATCGCCTCCCTGATCGCATGAAACGGGGAGAGTATCCTCCCGAGCCAGAGGGGGAATGCGCCGTCCGTCTTCGCCTCCAGGATGAACGAGCGGCACAGGGCAGGCCTTTCTTGAACCGCCCTGCCGAGAGAAACAGGGGAGACATCGTCGTGGAAGCGCACATGTTTGTCGAGCGTAATCCTCACCCCCCGCTCAAATCGCGAGAAGTACGGCTCGCGGTCGTACACGATGGTGATGACCGGCGCGAGCGGCCGGGCGTGGAGGAGAAACAGGAACTCCCGTGCGTTCACGCCGGGGTCGTCACCATCTGGTGCGGCACGCACGTACCGTCGCACGTCTCCGGTTTCGCAAAAGGCGTGAAAATCCCGGTAGAGGACAATTGCGCGCTGTTTGATGACTGCCCCTCCGATGTTTCTCTTGATCTCAAGAAAAACCGGCGATGTGGGTGTGACATCGTCATACCCGCGTACCCGGACCTTCTGACGTTCCCTGAGCCCGGCGAGCTTCTCGTGATAGAAGTCGAGCGAAGGGGTGTCGAAGTAGACAGTGCGCACGGTATATTGCCTGCCATTTCCCGGAACGTGAGGATCCAGGTCGACATACGGGAGCAGCATCTCCCGCAGAGCGTCCAGCACCGTCTCAGGAAAGAGGTACTTATATTCTCGACGGGCTGTCAACGATTCCTCTCAGGATGTCCGCGACCAGGGATCGGAGATATTCTCCGACCGACACGCGATCGGTTTCGATCGAGCCGGGGAGGACGAGGTTCGACGAGAGCGCCGGGCCCCCGTCGTCCAGGTTCGCCGTTACCAGGACCACCTGCCGGGCGCTCACCACACGGACGCGTGTGTCGACACGCACGACGGTCCCACGCACCGGGAGCGCGCTGCGGGGAAAACGGAGCGTCACCGGCTGCCCCGGTTTGAGCCTGTCCTGATACTGAACGGGCACCGGGAGCACGGCAATCCTGGACGTGTCCTCGAGACTGCACAGCGTATCTCTGCCGGCCGACGGAACAACGATGCCGCCGAACGGTGCGGAGACCGTGAGCGCTCCCGCCTGCGCCGAAAGGATTCGCAACTCGGCTTCGAACGCCGCTATCTGTGACCGGATCACGTCAACCTGTTCCGGCTTCGCTCCGGTCGTGACATTGTCCAGCCGCGCCTGGGCGATTTCCGTTTCGAGCGCGGCGACTCTGGCGGCGCTCCGGGCAAGATCATATTGCTCCGGAGAGATCAGGTTTTTCCGAAACAG
>Ga0335071_10009156_pt1 | contig 10132 bp, 10 predicted proteins | sample Lox_Sample_15_FD_206724 | JGI IMG/M metagenome (GOLD analysis project Ga0335071, IMG submission 206724) | Soil microbial communities from Loxahatchee National Wildlife Refuge, Florida, United States - Lox_Sample_1.5 | ecosystem: Environmental > Terrestrial > Soil > Wetlands | place: USA...
CGGGCGAGGCCGTGGTAACGTTCTCCAGCGTGTCCGACAGGCTCTTGTCGCCGTCCTCGGTCTGGCGGTCCAGCGACACCTCGTTGGAGCCGTAGCCCAGCAGCGCGCTGACCTCGCCGGCCGGCATCCTGGTGGCCTTGGCGATCTGGGCCACGCTGGGCCGCTGCTGGTGGTCGCTCTCGTTCTGCAGCTTGCGCACCGCCTTGTTGATCTTGTTGAGCTGGTCGATGCGGTTCATCGGCAGCCGGATGGTGCGCGTGCCCTCGGCGATGGCCTTGAGGATGGCCTGGCGGATCCACCACACCGCGTAGGTGTTGAAGCGGTAGCCGCGGCTGGCGTCGAAGCGCTGCACCGCCTTCATCAGCCCGACGTTGCCCTCGTTGATCAGGTCGACCAGGGACAAACCGCGGCCCTGGAACTCCTTGGCGATCGACACCACGAACCGCAGGTTGCACTCGGTCAGCCGGTCGATGGCCGCCTGCTCGCCCGCCTTGGCCCGCCGCGCCAGGTCCAGCTCCTGCTGCTCGCTCAGCACCGGCATCCGGCTGATCTCGCGCAGGTAGATGTCCAGCGAGGGGTCGTCGTGGAACGAGGGCTTGGCCGGCCGGTCCATCACCATGGTTGCATCATCGTCGAACATAGGGGTTTCTCTCGCGGATTTCGCAGGACGCACCGCCGCGGAAGGACTGCGGCAGCGGCGTCATCTGCGTGATATGATTATTTCTCCGGGCGCAGCGCCACGAACATGGTGTACTCGGTGTTGCCGTCGCGCCGCTTGATCAGGAACACGGCCGGCGTGTCGGACCCGCGGTACTTGGTGACCGCGGCGCTGTAGTCGGCGACGGTCTTGACGTCCTTGCCCGCGATCTGCTTGATGATGTCGCCCTGGCGCAGGCCGGCGTCGTCCGCGGCCGAGCCCGGCTCGATCTCGGCGATCACCACGCCGTCCTTGTCCTTGATGCCCGCCTGCCGGGCCTCGTCGGAGGTGACGGCCAGCACCTGCTTGATGCCCAGCCAGGGCTTCTCGCTGCTCTTGGCGGGCCCGCCGGCGGCGGTCTCGTCGGGCATCTCGGCCAGCGTGGCGCTGACGGTCTGCTGCTTCTTGTCGCGGATCAGCACGATCTTGACGGCGGCGCCGACCTTGGTGTCGGCCACCACCTGGCGGAACTGGCTGACCGAGCTGACGGCCTGCCCGTCGAAGCTGACGATGACGTCGCCCAGCTTCAGCCCGGCCTTGTCGGCCGGCGTGTCCTCCTGCACCTTGGACACCAGGACGCCTTTCTGGTCCTTCAGCCCCAGCCCCGAGGCCAGGTCGGCGGTGATCTCCTGCGGCACGATCCCCAGGTAGCCGCGCACCACCTTGCCCTTGTCGACCAGCTGGTCCTTGATGCGGCGCGCCAGGTTGATGGGGATGGCGAACCCGATGCCCTGCCCGGCCGGGTTGATGGCCGTGTTGATGCCGATCACCTCGCCCCGGATGTTGACCAGCGGCCCGCCCGAGTTGCCGTAGTTGATGGCGGCGTCGGTCTGGATGAAGTCCTGGTACTGCGGCCCGCCGCCGTCGATCGGCAGCCCGGACCGTCCCTTGTAGGAGATGATGCCCTGGGTCACGGTGCGGTCCAGCCCGAACGGGTTGCCGATGGCGATGGCGTAGTCGCCCACGTCCATGTCGTCGGAGTTGCCCAGCACGGCGACCTCGCTGTCGGGCAGGTCGCCCTTCAGGTCCTTGAGCCGGATCACGGCCACGTCGGTCTTGGGGTCGGCGCCCACCACCTCGGCCTTGAACTCGCGCTTGTCGGACAGGGTCACGGTCAATTCGCCGCCGCCGGTGACCACGTGGTTGTTGGTCATCACCAGGCCCTGCTTGTCGATGATGAAGCCCGAGCCCTGGCCCTCGACCTTCTGCTTCTGCGGCGCCTGCTGCTGGGGGATCTGGCCGAAGAAATCGCGGAAGAAATCGTCGAACGGGCCGTACATCTGCGCGCCCGGCACGCTGACGAACTTCTTGGAGCGGACGTTGACCACGGCCGGCGCCACCTTCTTGGCCACGGCCGCGAACGGGCTGTGCATCTCGGCGGCCGGCAGCGCGCCCGGCTGATGGGCGTCGTCGCCCTGGGCCCGCGAGCAGGCCGTCCAGTTGAAGCCCGAGGCGATGATGATGCCCGCCGCCAGGCAGGCCGCCCCCACCGCGACCGTGCGGTGGTGCTCAGTCCAGAAGGTCCTGGTCCAGATCTTCATTGTCCTTTTCCCGCTTGAGGTTGATGGTTCCTTCGCTGATGGCGTGATTACGGATCTCGCCCCGGATTTGTTCCGAGGTTTCGGCCATATGCATGATCATCCGCACGCCGTTGAGGTTGACGCCCATGTCGCGGATCAGGTACAGGATGTCCTCCAGCAGCTCCAGGTCGGCCTGCGAGTACATCCGCGAGTGGCCGGACTGCCGGGCCGGGCACAGCAGCCCCCGCCGCTCGTAGATCCGCAGGGTCTGCTCGTGGACGCCGACGATCTTGGCCACCACGCTGATGGTGTAGATGGGCATCTGCCGGTCGGGCTGGATCATACCATCAAGACTCGATAGGGAAGTGGAAAGTTTAACGGTTGCGATTGCTTAATGTCGGAAAGGGAAGCCATGAACGCCGGTTTCCGGGCGTTCATGGCTTCCCCGATGGGACCGTTACGTGACCGGGCTCACTTGACCTCGATCGAGATCTCGCGGGGCTTGACCTTCTCGGACTTGGGGATGCGGATGGTCAGCACGCCGTTCTCGTAGGCCGCCTTGGTCTTGTCCGACTGCACCTCGGTGGGCATGCGGATGATGCGCTGGAACTTGCCGTAGGTGCGCTCGATGCGGTGGTAGGTCTTGTCCCTGGTCTCTTCCTCGTGCTTGCGCTCGCCCGAGATCGAGAGGATATCGTTGTTGATCTGGATCTTGATGTCGTCCTTGGTCATGCCCGGGACCTCGGCCTTGATCACCAGCTCGTCCTTGGTCTCCTCGATGTCCATCAGCGGGGCCCAGAGGCCCTCGGTCAGTGAGCGCTTGGCCGGCACCCGGCCGAAGAAGTCGGAAAAAAGATGGTTCATGTCGTCCTGGAATGCCTGCAGTTCGTTGAAGGGATCGAATTTTACCAGTTCATTCGGTGTCATGGTTCTACCTCCTTTGAAATGATTTTCTGCCTAAATATAATACTTGAGCGCTCTATTGTCAAGTGGTATTATAATAAAAAGATTAATTTTATTGATTGTTTGCATCATAATTTATTCATTTGCAATAAATTATGTATTTATTGATTTTCAAGGAACTTTTCCGCCATGATAACGCTCTAAAGGTACAAGAACCAGAACTCATCAACCCACAACGGATAGGAGTTTCCCGTGAAAAAGCTGCTGATGGCGACCCCGCTGGTGGTCCTGGCCTTGGTCTTAGTGACCGTGGGCTGCAGCAAGAAGAACCCCACCATTCCCACCGACACTACGGTTGACGACAACACGGCGATCACCAATGCCGTGGCGGCCTCGGATTGGGCCGATGTCTCGGATTACGGCAACGACGGCTCGGCCGGATTCGCCAAGGACGACCCGTTCCCCGGCTTCGTGCACTGGCGCCGCCGCATCACCGGCGAGACCCGCACCGCCGCCATCCAGTTCGACTCCGCCAACACCTTCGCCACGGTCACCATCAACAAGTACTTCGACGGCTATTTCGTGGTGGACAACACCAACAACGGCGTCGTCGACACCATCGTCCGGCCGTTCCGCGACCACGGCGTGCGCTACGTCTGGCTGCGCAAGATCCGCGACCATTGGCGGATCTGGGGCGCCTCGCCGCTGGACATCGCCACCGATAGCGCCAGCACCAAGGTGGTGATCGACAGCGTCCGCATCACCGGCACGTCCGGCCCGCGGCCCTCGGTGCTGTTCGCCGGCTCCACCTATTTCCAGACCCGGCGGCGCGACGAGATGCCGATCTTCGACGCCGGCGCCACGGTCACCGTCAACGTCTACGGCAACATCAGCGGCGCGTCCTACCCGGCGGACTCGGCCTGGGCCTTCCTGCACCGCCGCATCCACGTCGGCCTCGACCTGTTCCACCACCTGCGGCTGCCGCTGGACCGCGTCAGCGGGCAGCCCTTCGTGTTCACCAAGACCTGGACCGTGGCCGACGATTCGATCAGCGTGCGGCCGGCCCTGCGCCACGGCTGCGTGGACATGATCCTGGGGTCGACGCTGTTCGACACCACGCATGTCAGCCCCAAGCCCTACTCGGCCCATCTGTGGACGATGCCCTACATCGTGGTCAACACCGTCAACGACTCGCTGCCGGAGTAAGCAACGCAAGCATGAGAAAGCCCCTTCCGTGAGGAAGGGGCTTTCTTTATCGGCAGCCGAAGGCTGGCTATTTTCCCGGCTCGTGGGCCGGATTCATCTTGCTGTGGCCCTCGAAGAACACGTCGTTGTCGATGATGATGCCGCGGCACTTGACGTCGCCGGACAGCGAGGAGCCGCTCTGCAGTTCGACCTTGTTGGCCGCGGTGACGTTGCCGGTGACCTTGCCGCCGATGATGGCGTCCCGGACCTTGATCTCGGCCTTGATGACGCCGTCCTTGCCGACCACCAGCAGGCCACTGGTCTCCAGGTTGCCCTCGAACTCGCCGTCGATGCGAATGCCGGTCTCGGCCTTCATGGTGCCGTTCCAGCGGGTGCCCTTTGCCAGGGTGGTGCTGAGGGCGCCGCCGATGTCGTTCTTCTTGTCCATATCGATCCTACTTCTGTTGGGGCGGGGTTTCGACCCGCCCTTACTGATTGATTGCCGTCACGCGCCGTGCGCTCGGCCGAGCGCTAGTCCATCTCGGTGACGCCGACGTCGTAGTCATCGCCGTTGACGCGCATCACGAAGTGCCGCTGGGGATGGCCGTCCGGGGCCTTGACGCCGGTCTTGAGGGCCTCCTGGCGGGCCTGCTTCTTCATCGGGTCCTTCTGGGCCTCGAAATACTCCTTGGCCACGGCCGGGTACAGGGCGTAGGAGAGGATGTCCTCGTCCTTGTCGGAGATGCCCGCCATCTCCTTCTTGCACTTCTCCCACTCCGGCGCGATGTGGTTGGCCGGGCGGTCGGTGATCGGCTTCTCCTCGCCGATGGCCCGCTTCATCACCGCCGGGTCGATCGGGGCCGGGGTGCGGCCGTACAGGCCCTTGCAGAGGTCCTTGACCTCCTGGATGATGATCTTGTAGCGCTCGCCGGCCAGCACGTTGAAGGTGGCCTGGGTGCCCACGATCTGCGAGGTCGGCGTCACCAGCGGCACGTAGCCCAGCTCGGCCCGCACCTTGGGGATCTCCTTCAGCACCGCCTCGAACTTGTCGGAGGCGTTCTGCTTCTCCAGCTGGCTGACCATGTTGGTCAGCATCCCGCCCGGCACCTGGTAGACCAGCGCCCGGACGTCGACCCGTTCGGCCACGTTGGTGATCAGGTGATGGTACGACGTGTCCTTGACCTCCTGGAAGTACTCGGCGATGTCCAGGAAGTGGGACTTGTCGACCTTCAGCGCGTAGCCGGCGTTGTCCAGCATCTCGACGATGGCCTCGGTGGGCGGCTGGCTGGTGCCCGATCCGAAGGGGCTGATGGCGCAGTCCAGGATGTCGCAGCCGGCCTCCGCCGCCTTGATGTAGGAGGTGGGCGCCATGCCCGTGGTGCAGTGCGAGTGCAGGCAGACCGGCAGGCCGACCTCGGCCTTGAGCCGCCCCACCAGCTCGGACGCGGCCGACGGCGTGATCAGCCCGGCCATGTCCTTGATGGTGATGATGTCGCAGCCCAGCCCCTTGAGCTCCTGGCTGAACTTGACGAACCCCTCGATCGAGTGCACCGGGGACAGGGTGTAGCTGAGGCAGCCCTGCACCGTGGCCCCGGTCTTCTTGGCGGTGACGATGGCCTTCTCCATGTTGCGCAGGTCGTTGAGGGCGTCGAACACGCGGAAGACGTCGATGCCCAGCTCGGCCGCCTTGCCGATGAAGCGCTCCAGGATGTCGTCGGCGTAATGCTTGTAGCCCACCAGGTTCTGGCCGCGCAGCAGCATCTGCAGTTTGGTCTTCTTGGCGTGCTGCTTGAAGATGCGGATGCGGTCCCAGGGGTTCTCGTCCAGGAAGCGCAGCATGGTGTCGAACGTCGCGCCGCCCCACATCTCGAACGACCAGTAGCCCACCTGGTCCATCTTCTCGATCATCGGCACCATGTCCTCGGTGCGCATCCGGGTGGCGATCAGCGACTGGTGGGCGTCGCGGAACGCCGTCTCGGTGATGTTGACCAGGTGGGGCTTGGCCCCGGCTGCTGGTTTCGTCGCGGCCGGCCGGGCCGTTTTTTCTATCTTCTTCGGCATCGTGATGATTCTCCCACGTTGGACGTAGCAACGGAACAACGTTCGACGTTACTACGCAAGTACGTTAATACGCTTTTAGGACAGCACCACCAGGGCCTCGCCGGCGGTGACGTTCTGCCGCTCCTTGACGCGGATCTCGGCGATCTTCCCGGCCAGCGGGCTGGAGAGCGTGGTCTCCATCTTCATGGCTTCCAATTTGAGCAGCACGTCGCCCTCCTTGACCTCCTGCCCCACCTGGCACAGGATCTTGATGATGGTGCCGGTCATCGGGGCGGGGATGGCCTTCTGGCCGGCCCCCACGGGCTGGGCGGCCGGCGCCCCGGCCGGGGCCGCGCTGACCGCGGGCAGCGTCACCGAGATGGTCTTGGGGCCGGTGGGCGCGGGGGGCGGGGCCGCCACGGGCTTCTTGCCGATCTCCTCGACCTCGACCTCGTAGGCCTTGTTGTTGACCTTCACTATATACTTGCGGGACATGCTGCGGATCCTTCCTGCATTATCGTGCGTGGTTGGGGGCGGCCGTCACGGCCGCTCGTGCCGGGGCATCATCACCGGACGCGGGCCATGTTGTCCTGGCGGCCGGCCAGCGCCCAGAGGTTGATCTCGGAGTGCTGCACCTGCTTGATGGCCACGATGTGGAACGCCAGCTTGTCGTCCTTGAGGTAGCGGCCCAGCGCCGACGCGATCGCGATGGCGATCTCCGGCGATACCTTGTCTTTCTTCTGCGCCATCGTCGTCCTCAGAGCGGGATGTTGCCGTGCTTCTTGGTGGGGGCCTGGTCGCGCTTGGTCTTGAGGATGGCCAGCGCCGAGGCCACCCGGCCGCGCGTCTCCTCGGGCGGGATCACCGCGTCGACGTAGCCGCGCTTGGCCGCCTCGTAGGGGTTGGAGAACATGGTCTCGTATTCCTCGATCAGCTCGCCGCGGCGTTTGGCCTTGTCCTCGGCCGCGTCGATCTGCTTGCGGAAGATGACGTTGACCGCGCCCTCGGCGCCCATCACGGCGATCTCGGCCTGGGGCCAGGCCAGCATCAGGTCGCTGCCCAGGTCCTTGTTGCACATGGCGATGTGCGCGCCGCCGTAGGACTTGCGCAGGGTGACGGTGATCTTGGGCACCGTGGCCTCGGAGTAGGCGAACAGGATCTTGGCGCCGTGGCGGATGATGCCGCCGTGCTCCTGCTGCCGGCCCGGCAGGTAGCCCGGGCAGTCCACGAAGGTCAGCAGCGGGATGTTGAAGGCGTCGCAGAACCGGATGAAGCGCGCCGCCTTGTCCGAGGCGTTGATGTCCAGGCAGCCCGCCAGCACGGTGGGCTGGTTGGCCACCACGCCCACGGTCTGGCCGTTGACCCGGCCCAGCCCCACCACGATGTTCGGCGCGTACAGCTCGTGGACCTCCAGGAAATCGCCGTTGTCCACCACCCGCAGGATGATGTCCTTGACGTCGTAGGGCTTCTTGGGGTTGGTGGGCACGATGGTGCGCAGCTCCATGTCGATCCGGCCGGGCTCGTCCGAGTTCTCCACCACCGGCGGGTCCTCCAGGTTGTTGGCCGGCAGGAACGACAGCAGCTTGCGCACGCCGGCGAAGCAGTGCTCCTCGGAGGGGAACATGAAGTGGCCGTTGCCCGAGGCCGAGTTGTGGGTGTGGGCGCCGCCCAGCTCCTCCAGGCCGATCTCCTCGCCCATCACCGCCTTGATCACCTGCGGCCCGGTGATGTACATGTTGGAGACCTTGTTGACCATAAACACGAAGTCGGTGATGGCCGGGCTGTAGACCGCGCCGCCGGCGCAGGGCCCCATGATCACCGAGATCTGCGGGATCACGCCGCTGGCCCGGGTGTTGCGGAAGAAGATCATGCCGTAGCCGTGCAGGGAATCGACGCCCTCCTGGATCCGCGCGCCGCCCGAGTCGTTGATGCCCACCACCGGCACGCCCATCTTCAGCGCCATGTCCTGCATCTTGACGATCTTCAGGGCGTGGCCCTCGCCCAGGCTGCCGCCGGTGACGGTGAAGTCCTGCGAGAACACGAAGATCGGGCGGCCCTCCACCGTGCCGTAGCCGGTGACCACGCCGTCGGCCGGGATCTCGACCTTGTCCATGCCGAAGGTGTCGCAGCGGTGCTTGACGAAGGCGTCGAACTCCACGAAGCTCTGCGGGTCCAGCAGCAGGTCGAGGCGCTCGCGGGCCGACAGCTTGCCCTTGTCGTGCTGCTTGGCCGCCCGCTTGCCGTCGGCGTCGATGATCACCGACTTCTTGTCCTCGAGCGCCTTGATGATCTGTTCGATGGAGCGTTCAGGCATTATGAAAACCTCATGTGATGTGAGGGATTACGGATTCGGAAAGAGACCCGCCGCGTCTATATTATGTGGGCGCAACAGGCGATTATTATACATGAATGGCGCTTGTTTTTCAAGGGCAAAACAGAAAGGACTGCCACTGCAGTCCTTGTAACTTTAGACGGGAAAAGGCATTCCCGATCTTCCGCCGGATCTAGTCGATATGGAAATCGCCCAGATGCGCGGAGCTCAGGCTCGAGGCCGATGAGACCAGGATCGGCGTTATCACGGCGTAGGCCTTTTCCAACAGGGCCGGCCACAACGGGGTGCCCAGCAGTGCGGGGCAGTAGGAGGAAACAATGCTGTACAGCCAATTATAGATCTGGGCGTGGGCCGCCTCGATGGACTGTTGTTGGGAAGCCTCTTCGGCCTGGGCGAACGCGCAAATGCCGACCAGGCAGATGACCGCCAACACGATGAAGGTTTTCATGGATGATTCCTTTCATTTGATGTTATGATTATTATACCATATTGCTTTTATTGCGGTCAACTGGAAGCTTTAAACATCCGTAAATACGGTCTTTTTCATCCCCGCTTGCTTTGCGCCTATCAATGCCATTGCCGATCCATGGATATCCCGCGTTCGGTGAAGCCGTTTTCCCATTCCACGGCAAGCGCACGTGAAAGCAACCCTCGTCACGCCGGCCTCACCATATCGAGCGACCGCGGACCGGACAAAAAGTCCTTGTTTTTTGCGGGATTATGCGGTATGCTCATCAGCGATGCGCGATGAGCAGTTCATAAAAATTATCCTGCCGCGGCTGGCCGCCGGGGTCCGCACGCCGCTGTACGCGTTCCACATCTCGGCGGAATGCCGCGCCCGCTACGCCGTGGACGCCGACCTGTTCACGGTCACCGGCAACGTGGTGCTGGCGGACCTCCGAGCGGCGCAGCAACTGGCCGAGAGGATCAACGCCGGGCGCGACGCCAAGCATCATCCGGACAAGGCCGTGCGGGCCGGGCTGCTGGCGGCCATGGGCCTGGTGGACGAGCTGCTGCACTACGCGGTCGCCCAGTACCGCGCGCAGAAGAACCCCAAGGCCTTCGCCGCCGCGCTGGCTTATCTCGCTGACGCGGCGACCCCGCACGCCCTCGACGCCTGCCTGCTGGCTTTTGTCAAGACCTTCCCGCCGCTGGCCGTGCACCGCAAAATTGACACCGCCGAGTCTTATTTAAAATCTACCACGGCGGGCGTTTCCAACCGTGAGCTGGCCCTCGAGGAATTGCTGCTGCTGCACCTGGCCAACGCCAACCCCGGCTTCGCGCCGTTCATCGAGCTGTTCGACGACTCGGACCTCAAGCGGACGACCGAGTACGAGCAACTGATCACGGCATTGGGGGAGTTCTTCAAGTCGCAGCCCACTTTCGGCCCGCTCAACCAGAGCCTGGTGGAGATGCTGCGGATGCCGGCCCGCGTGGCGCCCGGCTCGCTGGCCG
>Ga0335071_10009157_pt1 | contig 10131 bp, 8 predicted proteins | sample Lox_Sample_15_FD_206724 | JGI IMG/M metagenome (GOLD analysis project Ga0335071, IMG submission 206724) | Soil microbial communities from Loxahatchee National Wildlife Refuge, Florida, United States - Lox_Sample_1.5 | ecosystem: Environmental > Terrestrial > Soil > Wetlands | place: USA: Florida...
CAACCAGGATCAGATATCCGCCGCCGCCCGCGCCGGAAACTTTCCAGCCCAGTGCGCGGCCGCGGTAGACGTCGATCAATTCCAGGATCGAGTCGGTCAACATGTTGGGAAACATCGCCACCTGGGCCTCGAAGCCTTCACGGATGTGGCGCCCAAAGCCACGCACATCTTTTGCCAGGATGGCCTGCCAGCAGGCTTCCGCCGCGACCGACAGCGCTTCTGCTCCGCCGGGGGTAATGAAAGTATTGCTCAACACGGAGAATTCCGCGGGCCGCGGGTTGAGGGGGATCAGGTACAGCGCATCTTCGATGAATTGAAGCACGCCTTCATCTTGCACTTGCGTAATCTTGTCCGGCCAATACTTGCCCGAATAGTCGGACTTGGCCAGGCCCGGGAAGACAATGCCGATGGCATCCTGGGAACCGGAGATCTCCTGCGTGCCGGGCGGGTTATCGCAGGCAAACAGGATCTTGGCCAGCTTGTGAGGATCGTCCGGTGGCAGGCGCGGACCCCAGATTGCGATGGCCGCCAGCCGGGTGCTGGTGGCCATGCCGCTCCGCTGGTTGAATTCCAGGGTGGGATGAATCGAGACCGTGAGCACCGGGCCGGGGTAGTGGCGAGAGACAAACGGCTGGTCGAGCCAGCCGCCCGCCAAGTCAATGCGATAGGGTATGGTGCTGATGCCGCGCAGGGCTGTCGTCGAACGCGCCGCCAGGCCGGGATACGGCTCACGCTGCAAGACGACGTATTCGATCCCCAGGTCCTCGCACAGCTGTTTCTTGTCGGGGGTATTCCCATCTTCGTTGACGACAAAATAGTCGGGGTGCAGGTCTCTCAATTCTGCAGCGAAATCCAGCATGCCAGAGCCCTTGGAGATAAAGGCCTCTTTGACATACGCCAGCGACTGGATCATGTACAGGCGCTCATCCTCGCTGTTGACCGGCCGGCGGTCCTTGAGCTCAAACAGGGTGCGGTCTGAGCCGATGGCGACGTACAAATCGCCGTACTTGGCCGCTTCTTGAAAGAAGGCGATGTGGCCGCTGTGCAGGAGGTCAAAACAACCGCTGACAAAGGCTTTCTTAGGCATAGGCGTTCATAGCTCCGGTGAAGAACCGCCTCGTCGCAACGTCAGGCCTGAACATCGTAGTACATGTCTGGCGCCAAGTGCGCGCGGAGGGCACGGTTCAATCCGGCCGGCAAGGTTTACAGGACTAGGCGGCAATCTTAGCATATTTCTCAACAAGTGAACCAGCCGTTCGACCCTAGACCGCAACGCCAGCCAAACAAAAGAGTGGCCCTGGCACACCCTCTCGGCCGAAACGCCGGCAGGGGGTGCGCCCGGCCCCGCTTGACAGAGCGGCGAAGGCGGGTTATGATGGTACCGATACCATACGCTCTGTCACATGCTTGAAATTTGAAGCCGATGTCCACTCTCCGGGATGTTGCCAAACTTGCCGGCGTAGCCCCCATCACCGTGTCGCGCGTGATCAACGACGCCGGCTATGCCAGCGATGCGACCCGGAAGCGCGTCCGGCTTGCCATCAAGAAGCTGGGCTATGTGCCCAATTCGCTGGCGCGCAGCCTGCGCTCCCGGCGCACGAGCACGCTGGCGCTGGTGGTCACCGACATCACCAACCCCTTCTTCACCCTGATTGCGCGCAGCGTCGAGGACACGGCCAGCGCCGCCGGCTACTCGGTCATTTTCTGCAACACCGACGAGTCGGAGACCAAAGAAGAGGAATATCTGACGATCCTCCTCCAAAAGCAGGTGGATGGCATTTTGCTGGTGCCGGCGTGCACCAACACTCGATCGGTCAGGCGCATTCAGGCCCAGGGGACTGCCGTGGTCTTGCTGGACCGCCGCATCCCTGGGGCCGCCACCGATACGGTGCGCGGCGATTCGGAGGGGGGCGCTTACCAGCTCACGCAGCTCCTGCTGGGTTTGGGCCACCGCCAGATTGCCGTCCTGACGGGTCCCAAGAACATCTCGACGGCCTATGACCGCGTCACCGGCTACCGGAAGGCCTTGGCGGATGCCGGCGTGCGCCCATCGTCGAAACTCGTCTACTACGGCGCCTTTGACCAGGCCAGCGGGTTTGAGATGGCACGCAAGGCAATGGCGGCGCCCGAGCCGCCCACGGCCCTGTTTGCGGCCAACAACTTTATCGCCCTGGGCGCGATCCACGCCATGGAGGCCGCCGGCTGCCGGGTGCCTCAAGACCTGGCACTGGTGGCTTTTGACGACCTGCCCCCCGCCCTGGTCACATTTCCTTTTATCACTGCGGCGGCCCAGCCCGCCTATGAGATGGGCCGGCTGGCCACCAATCTGCTGCTGGCCCGGCTGGCGGGCTCCAGGTCGCACAAAGAGGTGGTGCTGCCGTGCGAGATTAACGTGCGGCAGTCAAGCGGAGGGCCGCGACCCTAGCCGGGGCGCCGGCGGGTCGACGGCCTTCTTGGGCGCCATGGCTGGTAACGTTACCCTATCGGCAGCCGCGCCGGAGTTCCGCTGACCCGTTTCTTGCGTTGGTGAGGGTATCGTTACCATAATGAGGCTGGGCCGAAACGGTACCGTTTGGGCACCAAGGAGACAACTATGACGACTTCGAACAACAAGACCGCAGCGACAACCCTGCATAAAGACGACCTGATTGTCATCGCGGGGGCGGGCGGCTTCATCGCGGGGGCGCTGACGCGCTATTTCCACGACCAGGGGTTCACCCGCATCCGCGCCATTGACCGCAAACCCCTGCCCGACTGGTATCAGCACGTTCCGGGCGTTGAGAGCCTGTGCATGGATCTGAGCGAGAAAGACAACTGCATCCGGGCGGCTGAAGGCGCCGTGGAGGTCTACAATCTGGCCGCCGATATGGGCGGCATGGGCTTCATTGAGCACTTCCGCGTCGAATGCTTGCGCAGCATCCTGGTGAACACTAACCTGATCGAGGCCGCCTATCGAGCGGGCGCCGAGCGCTACTTCTTCTCGTCGTCGGCCTGCGCCTACAACGTCCTTCTGCAGCAAGACCCGAACGTCCGGGCGCTTAAGGAATCGGACGCCTACCCCGCTATGGCCGAGCGCGGCTACGGGTGGGAAAAGCTGATGTCCGAGATGTTCTGCCAGGAATACTGGGCCGAACGCGGACTCAAGACCGCCATAGCCCGCTTCCACAATGTCTATGGTCCGCATGGCACCTGGGATGGCGGGCGCGAGAAGGCCCCGGCCGCCATCTGCCGCAAGGTCATCGAAGCCAAAGACACCGGCCAGCACGAGATCGTCATTTGGGGCGACGGGCACCAAACCCGCAGCTTCATGTACATTGACGAGTGCGTGCGGGGCATTGACATGATCACGCACTGCGAAAAGCTGATCGCCACGCCCATCAACCTGGGCTCGAGCGAACTCATCTCCATTAACGCGCTGGTGACGCTGGCCGAAGAGATCGGCGGCATCAAGCTGGAGCGCCACTATGACCTGAAGGCGCCGCGGGGTGTGGCGGGCCGCAACAGCGACAACACCTTCATCAAGCAGATGCTGGACTGGGAGCCCACGCTGCCTTTCCGCGACGGTCTGGCGAAGACTTACGCCTGGATTGAACAGCAATACTGTGACCGGAAAGCCGGCAAGCGCACCGTCCACGATGTAGCCTAGGCCTGGCGATCCATGATTCCGGGCACCGACCGCCTCGTCAAGGCAGACTCCGCTCCGGTGGATGTGGTGGGGCCGATTCCCTACCGCATGGCCCTTACCGGCGGCTGGATTGATCAGCCCTTTCTCTCCAGCCTCAACCCCGCTCCGCCAGGATGCATGGTGGTGGTCGGGTTGGAGCCTATCTTCCGCTTCATGGACCGCTGCGGCATGGCCACCAGCACCCGCGAGGTGGCTCACAAGCTGTGGCCTGGCGGGCTCCCCCCGCGCGCGCCGGAACAGCTGATGCGCGAGCTATACCGCGCTGAAAACGCCGGCAAGGCAGAACCTTCCGGCTCACAGGACATGGCCGGCCTGCTTTACCCCGGCGTCAGCCGCCTGGACTACGACGCGGCCTATGAAGGCGGCTTCTTCCCGGCCCACATCGAATCCAACCGGGATGCGGCCGTGGCAAGCTGGCTGGAAAAGGTGATCCACCTGCTGCCGGTGGCCCAGCGCCCCATCGGCTACAGCCCGCTCGGGGAAAAGAACCTGGACCCAGACTGGATCCAGCGGCTGAGTCAATCGGGCAAAGACTGTTTCAACGCCATCGCGGCCCGGAACCTGCAGGCGCTGGGCGCTTCGATGAACGCCTGCATGCAATGCTGGGAAACCCTTCTGCCCCAGGTGCTCCGCCACCCGGCGATTACGACCGACCTGGCCGGCATTTTGAGCTACTACCAGGCGCGGTACCCGGGGGCCATGTATTCAGGGTGCGGCGGCGGCTATCTCTACATCGTATCCGAAGATCCGGTGCCGGGGACCTTCCAGGTGAAAGTGCGGCTGAGGTAGAGGGCTGACTCCATGGCAACTGTCTTTGTGACCGGCAGCTTCGATGACCTGCGGTCGGGCCAGATCCGCTTTCTGGAAGAAGCGTCGAAGCTCGGCGCCGTGCACGTATGGCTTTGGTCCGATGAGCAGGTCCAGTTCGCCACAGGCCGGGCCCCCAAGCTGCCGACCAACGAGCGACATTACCTGCTGGCCTCCCTGCGCTATGTGGCGCGGGTAAACCTTGTGTCCGGCCAGCTGGCCGCCGGCGCTCTGCCCGACACGGGGGGGAGGCGCCCCGACGTTTGGGTGGCCGACGAGGTCGGGGCCAGCCACGGCCAGCAGGCGCAGTGCGCGGCGCTCGGCGTGGCATACCGGGTATTCGGAGCATCGGACCTGGCAGGTTTTCCTGCCGAGACGCGCCGGGCCGAGCCCCACCCCGCCGGGCGAAAGAAAGTGATCGTGACCGGCTGCTTCGACTGGTTCCACTCCGGTCATGTCCGTTTTTTTGAAGAGGTGTCGGAGCTAGGCGACCTGTATGTGGTGGTCGGCAGCGACGAGAATGTCGCCTTGCTGAAAGGCGCCGGCCATCCCATGTTTCCGCAGGCCGAGCGGCGCTACGTTGTGGGGTCGGTGCGCTTCGTCACGCAGGCGCTCGTCTCCAGCGGGACGGGCTGGATGGACGCCGAGCCGGAAATCGCCAGGGTGAAGCCTGACATTTATGCCGTGAACGAAGACGGCGACAAGCCCGAAAAGCGCGCCTTCTGCGAAGAGCACGGGCTGGAGTATGTAGTTCTGAAGCGCATCCCCAAACCGGGTCTGCCGCGCCGGCAGAGCACCGATTTGCGGGGATTCTGAGGCAACTGAGACGGGCATGTATTACGCCTTGATCATGGCCGGAGGCAGTGGCACGCGGCTTTGGCCGCTCAGCCGCCGTCTGCGCCCCAAGCAGGCGCTCAAGTTGGTCGGTGAGCGCACCATGTTTCAGCACGCGGTGGACCGGCTGGCCCCGCTCTTCCGGCCGCAGGAGATCTTTGTGGTCACCAAAGCCGATTATGTGACCCCGCTGTCGGCGCAGGCGCCCGACTTGCCCCGGACGAACTTCATCGTGGAGCCCGAAGGACGAGGCACGGCCCCAGCCATCGGCCTAGCGGCCGTTCACTTGCGACATCAAGACCCGGAGGCCGTGATGGCGGTGCTGACCGCCGACCACTACATCGTCGATACGGCGGCCTTTCGCCAGGCGCTCGCGGCCGCGCAGCCGCTGGCGCAGGCGGGCTACCTGATAACTCTGGGCGTCAAGCCCGCCTCCCCTTCCACTGCCTACGGCTATATCCAGCGGGCGGAGGCTCTGGAAGGCTGGAGCCTGCCGGCCTATCGGGTGGCCAGGTTTGTGGAGAAGCCCAACCGCGAGGCCGCCGAGCGACTGGTCGCGGGCGGCGACCATGCGTGGAATGCCGGCATGTTCATCTGGCGGGTGGACCGCATTCTGGAGGAACTGGAGCGCCAGATGCCGGCGTTCTTTGCGCAGCTGTGTGAGGTTGAAGCCGCGCTGGGTACGTCAGGCTACGCGGCCACGCTGGGCCGGCTGTGGCCCCAGGTCGCTGAGCAGACGATTGACTATGGGGTGATGGAGGGCGCCCGGAATGTGGCCGTTCTCCCGGTGGACATCGGCTGGTCGGACGTCGGCAGCTGGACCAGCTTGTTTGAACTGCTGCCGGTAGATTCGGCCGGAAACGCCTTCACCGGCCCGCACCTGGACCTGGACACGCGCGACACCCTGGTGGTGGGCGGCGAGCGTCTCATCGCCACGATTGGAGTGGACAACCTGGTGATCGTAGATGCCGGCGATGCCCTCCTCATCTGCTCTCGCGCGCGAGAACAGGACGTGCGCCGCGTGGTCAGCCAACTCAAGAGTGACGGGCTCAACCAGTGGCTGTGAGCACGCGATGAACAGCAGGGAGCGCTGCCTGGCGGCCATCGAGGGCCGGCCCGTGGACCGGACGCCGGTGTTTCCGCTGCTCATGTCGTTTTCGGCCGGCTGTCTGGGTGTCAGCTATCGCGAATTTGCTTCCAACGGGCATGTGCTGGCCGAGGCTCAGCTGAAGGCGCGGGCGCTGTTTGGCGTGGATGCCATCACAGCGTGCAGCGATGCGTTCCGGGTTTCGGCCGACCTGGGCGGCGAAATGGTTTTTCCGGAGAGCACCCCTCCCTTCCTGGCCCGGCCGCTGGTGCGCAGCGAGGCCGACGTGGAGCGCCTGACCCCGCCGGACATGGCGCGCCGGAGCAGCCGTATCGAGGACCGCGCGATGGCCACGCGAGAGATGGTGCGGGCGGCCGGAGCGGAGTGCCTGGTGCTGGGCTGGGTGGATATGCCTTTCGCCGAAGCGTGCAGCCTGTGCGGCGTGGCCGAGTTCCTGACGCTGCTGCACGACCAGCCCCGGCTCGCTCACCGGCTCCTTGAATTTCTGACGGGAGTCGTCGTTGACTTTGGCCGGGTGCAGTTGGAGGCCGGCGCGCCCATGATCGGCTCCGGTGACGCGGCGGCCTCGCTCGTTTCGCCGGCGATGTACCGGGCATTTGCGCTGCCGTATGAGCGACGCGTCTGCGCGGCTATCCATGCCGCCGGGGGGCTGGTCAAGCTCCACATCTGCGGAAACACGCGCCATCTGCTCCAGGACATGGTGACGTCGGGCGCGGACCTGTTCAACGTGGACCATCTGGTGGACTTTTCTCTCGCCTGCAAAACCTATGGCGCCGCAGAGAAGTGTTTCAAGGGCAACCTGAACCCGGTGGCCGACATGCTGCAGGCCACTCCAGAGCTTTGCGAGCGCCTGGCGCTGAATTGCCTGCGCCAGGCAGCTGGGCGGCGATATATGCTCAGCCCCGGCTGTGAAGTGCCCCCGGGAGTCAACGTCGATGTGTTCCGGGCGTTTTGCAAGGCGCCGCTGGCGGCCGGCGACGACGGAGTTCTGGGAGCAGCCAGGGACATGGGCCGCGCAGAGTCCGGGGGAGAGCTGGCCTTCAATCGGAAACCGCATTGAGGATATGGACCATATGGAGACGAGCGACGATGGATTTCAATTCTTCAGATTACGACAAATCCAATGTCAACCGGCTTCTCACGGCGCTGAACCACCAGGAACCGGACCGGGTGCCGCACATTGAGCTCTGGGTCACCAGCCAGGCGGTCTACGAGTACGTGCTGGAGCGCCAGCTGCCCTACGTGATCGGTGATGCCGCCGAGGGGGGGCAGTCCATCACGCCCGAAGACGATGTGGAATTTGCTCAGCGGCTCGGGCAGGACGCCGTGCTGTGCAACTTCAACTGGCGGCCCAACAACGTGTTCGAGAAAGCGGCCGACGGAACCCGGCACTATGTAAATGGCTCAATCAAGACCGCGGCTGATTTGGATGACCTGGAGCCGCCGACACCGATTGACGACCAGCTGCGCCACTTAGAGCGCTATTTCAGGGCCGCGCAAGGCACGGGCGTGGGTATCATCCCCAACCTGACTTCGTTTTTCGACAGCGCCATGCTGGCCATCGGAGTCACCGATTCCCTCTACATGTTCTACGACAACCGGCCCCTGGTGGAGAAGCTGATGGACATCTTGCTGGACCACCAGGAAAAAGTGATGCAGGCCGTTTGCGACCATTTTGGCCGCGAGATTGCGCTGGCGATGGTCAACGACGACATCGGTTACAACACCGGCTTGCTGATCCGGCGTTCAATGTTCATGGAAATCTTCCCGCACCGCATGAAGCGGCTCATTGCCCCGGCCAAAGCCTGTTGCAAGCAGGTGCTCATGCACACCGACGGCAAAATGGACACCATCTTGCCCATCCTCTACGAGGTGGGCATAACCGCCAACCACCCGGTGGAGCCGGAATCGAATGACCTGGCCGCAGTCAAGAAGCAGTGGGCCGGCAAGATGTCCTTCTTCGGCAACGTGCACACGCCGCTGCTGGCGTATGGCCGCCCCGAAGAGATCGAGGCGAAGGTCAAAGAGTACTGCCTGACGGTGGCGCCGGGCGGCGGCTACGTGCTCGGATCCTCCACCAGCATCATGGACGGCATTCCGCCCGAGAATTTCGTGACCATGATCCGGGCGGCCCACAAGTATGGTCGCTATGGTTCGTTAGGAGAAGCCGTTCAGTAGCCGGAAAGACAGAACGAAAATGGTGGCGGAGATAAGTTCTTTGGCTGTCTTGCCACCCTAATTTCATGAAAGGGATGTGAAGAATATGACAGCTCAGGCAAAACCTAGGGAGTCACAATTCATGCGCCAGTTCCGGGAAATATTGAGTCCGATGGTCGCCCTGGTCCTAATCTACGCGGCGATCTGGATCCTGGCACCCACCTTCAGATCGGCGGCGGCCTTCGCCAACATATTCGAAAATGCATCCATCCTGTTCATCATGTGCACTGGCATGACCATCGCGCTGATCGGCGGTTGTTTGGATCTGTCGGTGGGATCCATCTATGCCCTGGTTTCCGTGGTCGTTGGCCAATTGCTGACGTTCCATCACGCGCCGGTGCCACTGGCCATTTTGGGCGGGCTGCTGGCGGGGGTGCTGTGTGGGGTGATCAACGGATTGATCGTGACGGGCACCGGTATTCCGACCTTGATTGCCACCCTTGGCACCCAACTGGCCTTTCGCGGGGTGGCCAATATGATCGGCGCAGCCTCAAATATGTCCCATTTCCCGGCTTCCTTTGACATCCTGGGATCGGGGACGTGGGGACCAGTCATAAACTGCGTCATCGCCTTTGCCGTCATCTGGTGCATCTTGAACCTCACGAAGTTGGGTTTTCAATCTTTTGCCGTTGGTGGCAATCCAGAAGTGGCGCGCCTTTCAGGCATCCCGGTGAAGAGAAACATGATCATCTACTACTGCCTCAGCGGCCTGATGGCCGCGCTGGCCGGGATCGTGTACACCGCCCGGGTGGACATGGCGCAAGTGAACCGTGGCGTCGGTATGGAGCTGTGGGCCATTGCTGGCGTGGTTGTGGGTGGCACCAGCATGATGGGTGGTTCTGGCAGCGTGGTCAAGACCATTATCGGCGTATTGATCATTTCTATTTTGCAGGCGGGGATGATCCATCTGCACGTGCCGGATTTCTGGCAGCAGGTGGCAACGGGCACGCTGATCATTGTGGCTGTCTGGCTTGACTTTGTCCAAAGAAGAGCCAGGGAAAAGGTCAGGCGCGCGGCAACCGTGGAAGAAAAATCGATTTGAACGCTGCGGCGGCCGAACGAAGCATCCTGACAAACATCTGAAGGAACCCGGAAAGGAGGCGGATGACAAAGCGATAAAGAACCCGGGATGGCACTCCCCTTGTTCAAACCGACCTAAGCGATCGAACGACTTCAATGGAGGAAGACATGTCAACAGGAAAGTTGCTCTACAAGCTCTTCGCGGGGTTGATGGTTGTTGCCACGCTCATGACCGCCTGCGCCTCTGGGGCCGCAACCACATCTGCCCCGCCACCCACGGCTGCCCCGGCAGCCACGAGTGCCCCGGCGGCCACGGCTGCCCCGGCTAAGACGATCACGATTGCCTATTCGGGCTATGCCACCAGCAACGACTACTGGAACGGCCTGGGCAAGGCCGCCGCGGCGGAAGCCAAAGCCAAGGGCGTCAATTTCGTTGACCTGACCACCGAAACCCAGGACG
>Ga0335071_10009158_pt1 | contig 10130 bp, 8 predicted proteins | sample Lox_Sample_15_FD_206724 | JGI IMG/M metagenome (GOLD analysis project Ga0335071, IMG submission 206724) | Soil microbial communities from Loxahatchee National Wildlife Refuge, Florida, United States - Lox_Sample_1.5 | ecosystem: Environmental > Terrestrial > Soil > Wetlands | place: USA: Florida...
CGTCCGCCAGTGGCCGTGTGGCGTGAAGCTCCGCACCCGCTCGCCTTTTGGCCCCCATCCGCGCAGAGGGGCCATGTTGGTCTTGATCCAGGTCTCGTCGATAAAGACCAGGCGTTGAGGATCGAGCTTGGCCTGCCATGAGTGCCAACGCTGGCGTCTACGCGCGATGTCGGAGCGGGCTCGCTCGAGGGCGAGCAGCGTTTTTTTTGAAGCGCAGCCCTTCGCGGCGCAGAAACAGCCAAACTGCATTGTGGGAGACCTTAACCCCACGCGCAGCGAGTTCGTCCTTGAGGGCGTGAAGCGTCAAATGCGGCGTCTGGCTGATCCGTTCCTTGATGAAGGCGCGATGCTGCTCAAGTATGGGCTTGCGATGCCCGCCCATCTTGCCGGGCGCTACGGAGCCGGTCGCTCGATAACGCTGCGACCACTTCACCACCGACGACACCGCCACCCCAAACCGCAATGCCACCGAGCGGCAGCTCTCACCCTTCGCAACGGCGGCAACCGCACGCTTACGCAGATCATTGGAAAGTGGTCGGACCATCGGATGCTGGCCTCCAGCCCAGCCAGCATCTTGAATCATATTCGTCCGAAATCGGGAATCCCTCCCGATTCAATTAAGCTATGAACCGCTCTAGACAGAAGACCCTGACCGAGGGGTGGCTCGACATCACCGATTGAACTCGATGAGCGCGAGACTTGTTCGCGCCGCCAGTAATATATCACCCTGCAGCTCTGGTACGTGGCACCGCCGCCCAACGTCCCGCACGCCGTACAAGTACGCGTCTCGGAGGTGCAGACTGCTGGGCCATTGACAGTCGCCGACGGATAGGCCGTGACGCTTTGGCCTTCATTGACAGCACCGCCCCAAGGCAACGCACAAACCGTCGAGCAGGTCTGCTGAGTGGAGCTTCCCCTTAACACCCCCCAAAGAACAGGCGCGCGTCTGCGCGCTGCAGGCTTGTCCAACCGGCGCGATAGCAGCCAAATAGGCGGTTACCGATTGGCCGTTTGCGATCGTTCCGCCCCACGGCAGTGCGCAGCCAAGCGGAGCGCAGGCGCGTTGGCTATGACTGCCACTGAGCGTTCCGTTATTGCAGGTCCGCGTCTCTGCACTGCAGTCCTGTCCAACCGCTGGATTGGCCGTCAAATAGGCAGTAATGCTCTGGCCATCTCCCATGGTGCCGCCCCACGGCTGTGTGCAGAGCTTGCCAAGCCGTGCCGGCGCCTGGCTCGTCACCGCCGATTTGGTAAGGCGTCCGAGCAGCCAGTTGGTCGTGTCGTTGATGAAGGTGTTGTCGGTGCTCTTGCTGTAACCGTCCGAGCTCACAACCCCGACCTCCGTCGCATTGCCATAGGCGTCGTATTGATACGGCATCGTCGACGTCGGTAGCAGCGAGCTGTCGAGGTGGGTACCCGAGGAGACGTTCTGCAACAGCGATACTTGGTACGGCGCGCCGGCTGCGCGGTTCACGACGATTTTCTTGTCGAAGCCAACGCCATCGTCGCGAAAACGCCCCCTATCACGTAGAGGTCGACGCTGCCATCCGATGTCGAGGGGCGATCTTGGCCCGAAGTTCACGACCCACTCTACGTCTGTCGCCGATCCACTTCGACGACGTCTCTAAGTCCTGTCGTTGACGCCGCAATTCGCAGTGTAGATCATGTTAAAGGATGGCTGCCTCGAATCCCGGAGCATTAGGATCAAGATCCATGACATCCTGGACGAACAAATCCATGGTGTCGATGTCGAACAGCGCGAATCGCGTCCATCATCGTCGCGATGTCCTGGCGGCTGCCGGACAGAGTAATCAGGTTGCGGGCGTCGTCGGTCCTGACGATGCCGCCGCGCGGCGCAATGCTCTCGAGCAGGCGACTGATTTCCGACGCGGCGACGAATTTGAGCTGCACCACCTGCAGGCCGGAGCCGACCTGCTCGGGATCGATACTGTCGTCTGCCCGGAGGCTCGCGCCAACATTGGCCTGATCGGCCGGCAGGATCCGATATTGGCTGCCGCGATTGACGAGCGCGGCGTTATTGGAGCGGAGCGCGCCGCCTGGAACAGATCGATGACCGCCAATCGCGATACTGGTTTTGGGGTCTGGATCGTGATCTTGCCGTCGATGCCGGCGTCGACGGTGTAGCGCACCTGCAAATGTCTCCGAGGAAGGTTTTGGCGGCCTGCGGCGCGGGCACATTGACCAGATTGAGCGGGACGCCATCGGCGACATTATCCTGGGCGCCGTTGACCGCCCCTGTGGGCGACTCGCCGACGAAGCGGCCGGAGCCCTCAATGAGGGTCGACTGACCGCCTCCCGTGCTGGCCAGCAGCGGCCCGGGAGTCAGGCGGCCCGATCGGCTTGGCACGTCGGCCGCCCGCATATCGGGGCTATCTGAATCGTAGACACTCTCAATTCGAGCCATAGTTGCTGTGGGAGGAAGCTTGCAGATGACCCTGACGAAAACCTCATCTTCCGCAACCTCAGGATAGCGTTCCCGTAGCTGGCTGGAGCGCACAAAGATTAGATACGCGGCAAGTTTTTTACGCAACGCCTCCTCTCCGAAGGGAGCACCAGGACTCTTCCCGCTATCGTAGATAACCAAAGCAACACGCCTTAGGTGGTTCGCACATCACGAAGTCTATTATGTCTTGGTGTTCCAAGCTCATAGATTCGGCTCAGCTCGACGTTTCCAACCAGCTTTTCCTTCCTTTAATTCGACTCTTGATCGCCCCCAGCTCCGCGATCAGCCCATGATCATTGTCGATGAGGATCACGCGCGACCGAGCCCCATTCGCGACCGAGCCCCGATCGCTTCAACGCAGACTTAGTTAGAACGTCCCTGCACGCACGCGTGGTCTAAACCAAAGCTATGATGGACAGCTCCCCCCACCGCGTCCGTTAAGGCGCGACGCCCGTCACGCCAGATCGCGTGAGCTGGCCGAGATGCCAGTTGATCGTGTCGTTCGTATAAGTGCTGGTGGTCGTCTTGCTGAATCCATCCGACGTAGAGACCACGACCTGGGTCGGGTTACCGAACGCGTCATACTGGTTCGTTGTCGTCATCGTCGGTAGCGCCGAGCCGTCGAGATCAGCGCCACTTGAGACGCTCTGCTTCAATGAAACCTGATAGGGCGCACTAAACCGATCGATCGTTGTCGTACCGGGCCAATTGCTGAACTGGTAGGTGTTAGTCGATTGGCTGATTGTCTGCGCGCCCAGAGAACGCTTCCTCGACGCCGGCAGTCCAACATACGGAAAATCCTGGTGGTACGTTGTCGTGTCGGTGATACCGGACTGCAGGTCCTTCACCGTCATCTGGCTGAAGCCAAGGAGACCGCGCCCGCTCAGGTCGAGTTTTGCCCCAGCATAGCTATAGGCCGTGCTGTAGCTGCCGCCCAATCCATTGGCTCTGTCGACACGCGACGCCAAATATACCGGTGCCTGGAAATCCCGCTGCGGATAGCTCGCTGCATTCCCCTTGGTGTAAACGGACGATTTCGTCGCAGGATCGTAACTCACGTTGATCGCGGCGCCGCCGCTCAGCCCGGTTGAGACAGCGGTCACCAGGTCCGTCGCGTTCCCATTGGCCAACGACGTGAAAACGCTGGTCGCGCCTGCGCCACCGAGCAAGGCGAAGTCCGTCTTTCCGTCGCCATTGAAATCTCCGTTGACGATGGCCCAGTTGTTGCGCGGCGGCGCACCGAAGACACAACAACCGATCGTCGTGAAATTCTGCGCAAAGGTTCCATCCCCATTGCTCGTGAAAACAAATTGCTGCGTGGCGCTGCTCACCACGCCACCGATCATGGCAAAATCAGTTTTTCCGTCGCCGTTGAAATCCCCGATGACGTAATCCCAGTTGTTGCGCGTCGGCAATCCGAACAGGTCTCCCGAAAGGGTCGTAAACTGCTGGGCGAACGTGCCGTCGCCGCGACTCGTAAAGACGAATTGCTGTGTCGCACTAGTCGCCACTCCGCCGAGCATGGCAAAATCTGTCTTGCCGTCGCCGTTGAAGTCGCCGATGACGAAATCCCAGCTATTACGCGGCGGCAATCCGAAAGCGTCACCCGAAAGGGTCGTGAACTGCTGGGCGAACGTGCCGTCCCCGTTGCTCAGGAACACAAATTCTTGGGTCGCACTTTTCGCCGTTCCGCCGAGCATGGCGAAATCGGTCTTGCCGTCCCCGTTGAAATCTCCGGTGACAAAGTCCCAATTGGTGCGCGGCGGATTTCCGAAGACGCAGCAGGCGAGTATCGTGGAGGTCGTGCCGAACGTCCCGTCCCCGTTGCTGGTGAAAACAAACAGATTGGCCTGATTGGGACCACCGATCATTGCAAAATCGGTTCTCCCATCGGCGTTGAAATCACCGACAACGAGATCGTAGCTCGATGCGGGCGGGAGCCCGAACGCGCAACAACCAAGCGTGCTCGCATGCGCCGCGAAGGTCCCATCGCCGTTGCTGGTGAAAACGAAGACCTGGCTAGCTTGGGTTTGCGGATCCGCGCCACCAACAAACGCAAGGTCGCTCTTGCCATCACCGTCGAAGTCACCGACGAACACGAACCAGTTGGCGCTGGTCGTCGTCGTCGTCGCGATGCCGCGGCGGCCCGTCTGCACGGCCGCCAGCGGGTTCGGTGTCAAGGGCCCGAACACACAACAGCCGAGTTGGGTCGAAGTGGTCGCGAAGCTGCCATCGCCGTTGCTCGCCGAAACGAATACCGAAGTCGGACCGCTGGTGCCGCCGATCATGGCGAAGTCGGACTTTCCGTCGCCATCGAAGTCGCCTGAAACCACCAGCCAATTTGCGGCAACAGGCGAGCCGAACACGCAGCAACCGAGGGATGACGAACTGACGGAAAAAGTCCCGGTACCGCCGCTCGTCCACGCGAACGCGGTGGATGGGACGCAGTTTCCGTCGGCCCCACACATTCCGATTGCGCTGACCTGGCTCGATCCACTCGACGAGCTTTGGACATAAGCCAAATGATAATCAGCCACGAGCGCGGAGGCCGCATAGGTCTTGACGTCAGTCAGGCGCACGGTGGTCTGCGACAGTGAGCCAGCCTGATAGTGCGGAACAACATCAGGACGCGCGGCGTAGACGAACTGAACCGAGTTGTAGGCGCTGACCGATGCGGCCGTATTGCCAGTATAATCGATCCTGTTCGGATAGTATTGACCGTTGGTCGCGTCGTTGGTGTAGCTGACAGTGAAGTAGTTGGTTTTGCTGTCACTCACCTTGTTCACCGCCCAAACCCGCACAGCGGTCTTACCCTGTGCCAGAATCTGAGAATCCGCCGTGCTGCCGAACTCCATGACCTGACCGGACTTGGTGTGCACCTCGAACCAGTCCGGCCCGCTGGCTGCATCTCCATGGGCGACAATCTCCGAGAATGTATCGACCTCGGTGTAGTACTGCTGGCTGTTGGCGCCGCCCGCGCTGGCCCCGACCAGAATGAGCCGCTGGCCGTTCAAGCAAAAACGATCGTTGCCGTCATAGTTGACTGCACCGGCAACGCCATCCTGCGCGACGGTCCTCGGGCAACGCCCAATCGATGGCAGGCCGGAAAGCGTCCAGCCGACCCCGAGAAGCCCATTGGCGCCTTGACTGGAATAGTCGAGCGACAGGGACGGCACGACGCCAGCCGTACCCGGCGGCACCGCGATCGGAATGGAGTAGTTCGCTGCTCCTGCCTGATTGACCACTAATTGGCCAGGTAGCGACATCGTTCCAGAACTACTGCAAGTTGAATATACAGTCAAAAAAATTGCAGCCATGCCGAGGGCCGCCGCGCTATTTCGAACCCAAGACCGGCCGTTGTGGCCAACCGTCGTTCCACGACCGAACATTTTTGCAGCCCCCAAAAGCGTTGCGAATAACCCGCGAGCATAGGAGACGTGAAGAACATTCTACCTTCAACATCGAAAAAAAATTATCCACAACGTGACATTCGAGTGACGAGAAAGCCGACCATTCGCGCGGTGCACGCACCGTAGGAGCGAGACAATCAAACTATCAAAGGTGCGCATGCAGCACTTCTCTACACTCGCGCGAACCTATTCTCAGGTGATGCCGCCGGGCGGCGCGATGCTTTCGATCATACGGCGAATTTCGAACGCGGCCACGTATTTGAGCTGCACCACCTGCAGGCCGGACCCGACCTGTTCGGGATCGGGACTATTGTCCGTCCTGATATTCGCGCCGGCATTGGCCTGATCGGCCGGCATGATCCGGTATTGGCCACCGCGATTGACGAGTGTCGCATTGTCGGATCGGAGCGCCGCCTGGAACAGATCGATGACGGCCAATCGCGACACCGTTTCGGGCTCTGGATCGTGATCTTGCCATCGATGCCGGGATCGACGGTGTAACGGACCTGCAAGATGTCGCCGAGGATGGTTTTTGGTACCTGCGGCTCCGGCACGTTGACCAGGTTGAGCGTGACGGCATCGGCAACGCCGTCCTGAGCACCGCTGACCGAGCCAGTCGGCGGCTCGCCGACCAAACGGCCAGAGCCTTCGATGACGGTCGATTGCCCGCCTCCCGTGCTGGCGAGGAGCGGCGCGCAGTTCAGCCGGCCTAGGACGTCAGACACCCGCGCGAGCGGCGCGGCGCTCCAGGAATTCGACGCGGGCGCTTCATCGATCGTCTGGCATGCCGAGAGGCCCAGCGCGACGAGCAGAAACAGGATTCGAAGCTGGGAACGAACCAACGCAACGCCCCTCGCGTCCATGTCAAACAGCCGGCTCCCGCCGGCTATCATCCTACATATTCACGGTGAGTGGGAGTCTCGCGGTGCAATCACGCCAGCAGTCATGCACATGATTCTTCGCTGAGCCGCGAAGCGTTCAGCGAGATACTCGTCCAATAGTTGCATCGCATCGATCGTATTCTTGCGCAGCTGCATGGGCCACTCTGCTAAGCTCCTGAGAACCAGAATTCGAAGGCTTCCCGAGTTGGCAGGTGCGCTTGCGGCCTCCGCTCTACGAGCGTCGGCCGCCATGCGAATGGGTCTATTCGTAGATTTTCGCTGCCGACAGCATATCGGCAAATACTGACCAACTCGGCGATTGAATTGGCTCCCTCCCCGTATTTCGATAATAGTTTTCCATCGATCGGACCCACGCCGCCATCGCCTCGAGGAAGCGATCTATCGTAACGTTCTCCCATTCCTCGGAATTGGCCAGGAAGTCGACCCTTAAGGAATCGATGAAATCTGCCAAATCTTCCTTCGTAACGATGGAATCGGTTGATACTGACATCTTTCAGCGCTCCAAATTGACGAAACCGTTACGGAGACAAATTATGCAGCCCTTATTGGGGGTAGTGAATTTGTACGCTTGAGAACGTATCTCGTTGGCCGTCGCAGCTCTCACACTGATTGGGGACTCTGCCAATTTGGCTGCCAACAATCGACGGTTGTCCAAACTGAACAGTTTCCCCTCCGCCCCAAAAATGCGTATTGGTGAGATGTCTGACGGATTGATCGCTCCAGACCTCAACGCATCAACCATCTCCTGGAGAGTTCGTCCATCCCGGAAAGTGCCGCTCACACTATCTTGTGTAAAGCGGATCACGCTGGAATCCATCAGCGCACCTTCCAGCCCTTTTAACGTGTCCGCTCCAAGCTGGACGCCTTTGAGTCCCAATCTAACCAACCCGGCATCCGCGCCGATGCCGAGAACGGCTGCTCCCAAGGCGACCCCGGCGTTGACCCGATCACCTTCGGCCCAATAGAGCAGACCGTCGACCGCGGAGACGGCTGTCCCCAAGACCGAAGGCGCGAATGACCCTACCGCCAGCGCGCCATGTATGTATGCCGATGCGCTCCCGCTGTTCAGCGATGCGATCGACTGCGCGGCTATCGACGCCAATGGAGCCGTTACGCTAGCTCCTCCTCCACCGTAGCCGCTAGCTGTCGCGTATTGAGATACAGAAAAATCCCAAGCAAGGTCCAGATTTCCTATCCCACCGTATGATCCGGCCAGATCTACGACGATGGAGCCAGATGCACCGCCGTCAGTTCCGGTTGAGCACCCATAACAATAAGTCACCGTAGGAGCCGTAGGAGCCGTCGGCTCGGGTGGCGGGTCCACCGTCACCGGCGGTAGCATCCTGCTCTCCTCCTCGTGGCACTCAATCTCTTCCAGCGTATCCACGCTGACATCACAATATCCCGATGGATCGGTGCGCTTAAGCGGCATATTTCGTACGTATGAGTACCGATTCCAACCCTGCGAGCTCAGGGGCCGGGACACCGTTGAATCGGCGCTGGTCATCCGCGCGAGCAGCGGGTCGTAGACGCGGCCGTTCAGATGCACGAGGCCAGAGACGGAGAGCTCCTCCTCACCGGTAAAGCCGCGCGTGGTCTGGCTGGTGATGCTGCCGGTCGGATCATCCGCCCCGCTGGGGAATCGCCGCTTGCCCCAGGCGTCGTAGGACAGCCGCTCCAGCACGACACCATGCTCGTCAGTGATGACCGAGATCGACCCGAGATGATCGCTGTGAAAATAGCGCGTGCTCAGCGTTTCGGACGCAACCTGCAACACGCGCATGCCCACCATGGCATCGCCGACTGCGAGATAGTCGGTCCAGCGCGCCGACGTCGTGCCGGGATTGTTTACCTCCGCTAGCAGCCCGAACGCCGCGATATAAAGCGTCGTGCCCTCCGGCGTCACCTGCTTGAAGCGCTGATGGCCGGTATCGTCCAGGAAGGAAATCGTGCGCGTGCCTTGCGTTATGCTCGAGGGCTTGTTGTAGGAGGTGTAGACGATGCTACGCCCGAGCCCCGAGGTCTGGTTGCCATCAGGATCGTAGGTGAATGTTGTGCTGATGCTGCCGCCGCTGATGCTTGTTACTGCATGCGGCTGCGACGAGCCGGGTGCGGGATAGGTGTAGGTGCCGACATCCGACTTCGACAAGAGATTGCCGACAGGATCGTAGGTGAACGTCTTCGAAAGCGGCGTCGGGCTTAGATTGACCGTGGATGATGTCAGCCGATTGAGCCCGTCATAGGCAAAACTCTCACTGAGATTGGTGTTGGCATCACTCCGCGACAGCGGGTTGCCACCCTTGTCATAGGTATAACTCAGGTTTTGTACGAGCGAGCCGCTACCTGTCGCGACGCTGGTCAGCCGACCGGTCAGCGGATCGAAGCCGTTGGTGGTGGGAAGACCGTTGCCTGCAGTCTGCTGTGTCAGGTTTCCTTCGGCATCCATCGCGTTCGCGGTCCAATAGACCTGACCGGTCGTATCATCGGAGAGCTGATTGCTGTCACCGAGATTTGTGTAGCTATAGCGGGCTGTGAAGCCAGAGGGGTAGCTGACCTTGGAGAGGCGTCCGCTGGCGTCGTAGGTCGCACCCACTGCGTACGTCGCTCCATCGATCGTGGTTGCAACCTGCTGCGGGCGACCGAGAGTGTCGTAAGTAACGGCTCGCGCGAAGCCGTTGCCGCGGCCCGAGGTGATGCTGGTCGATGCTAGCTGGCCGACGCCGTGGGCCGCGGTGTCAAAGACCCAGATGCTCGTCATGTCCGGTTCGACCTGCTGCACCAGGCGGTCGAGCTTGTCGTAGGTCAGGCTGACGGTCTGATTCCTGGCATCCGTCTGGGTGACTAGGAGGCCCAGGGTGTTGTAGGCGTAGCTCCAGCTACCCAGATCCGGATCGGAGCTTCCAATCTTGTTGCCGCGGACGTCATAGCTCGCTGTCACTACATTGCCGACCGCATCTTTCGTCTGTACCAGATCGCCGAACGCATCATAATTGTAGGTCGTGGTGTTGCCAACCGTATCGGTCACCGACACCACCTTGCCCTGGCTGTTCCTGGTCAGCGTACGGGTCCGGTTCAACGCATTGGTCTTAGTCGCGCTCAGGCCGTGATAGGCGACTTGCGAGACACTCCCGTCAGGTTTCGTTTGCGTCAGCACGCGCCCGAGCGCGTCATATGTAAAGGTCGTGTATCGAGGCGTCCCGCCGTTCAGAAAATACGGCCGGCTGGTCTGCGATACCCGCCCGAGCGCATCGTAGCTCGTGGTCTTGCGGATCGTGCTGCCATCAAAACCTTGCGTATCGCTCGCAACCTCGCGATCGAGCTGGTCGAAATAGACAATCACGGCAGGGCCGTTGA
>Ga0335071_10009160_pt1 | contig 10126 bp, 1 predicted proteins | sample Lox_Sample_15_FD_206724 | JGI IMG/M metagenome (GOLD analysis project Ga0335071, IMG submission 206724) | Soil microbial communities from Loxahatchee National Wildlife Refuge, Florida, United States - Lox_Sample_1.5 | ecosystem: Environmental > Terrestrial > Soil > Wetlands | place: USA: Florida...
GCAGGTGCCCGGCCAGCCGCTCGAACAGGTCGGCGCGCTCGAGGCCGCGCGCCGCCTCGGCCTGGGCGCGGAGCACCGAGGAGACCGGGTCGGCCGCCGCCGGGGGCGTCGAGGCCGGCTCGCCGCTCAGGTGGCCCAGCTCGCGCAGGAGCGCCTCGGCGTCGGCGAAGGTCCGGCGCGCGGCGGACGACGGGCTGCGGCGGGCCTCCACCAGCGCCTCGCCTGCGGCCACGGCGGCGGCCACGAAGTCCTGGAGGCGGTCGCGGAGGATGCGGGCCTGGCGCAGGTGGAGCGCGGCGCGCTCGGCCGGGTCGGTGGCCTGGGCCACCTCGGCGGCCAGCTCGGCCGTGGCCCGCTCCCAGCCGTCCCGGCGCTCGTCGAGCTCGGCCAGCACCGCGGTGGCGCGCTCGTGTCCCGGGACCAGCTCCAGGGCGGAGAGGAGGGCGCCACGGGCAGCCTCCAGCCGCCCGGCCGCGGCCAGCACCTCGCCGCGCTGGCAGCGCAGGTCAGCGCGGGCGCCGGCGTCGCCGGCGCGTGCCAGGGCCGGCTCGTGCGCCTGGGCGAGCTCGATCCAGGTCTCGATGGCCCCCCGGGCGCGGGCCAGCCCGGCGGCGTGGCGGAAGGCCTCGCGGTCCTCGGGGTCGGCCTGGAAGAGGGCCGCCCAGACCGCCTCGGCGTCGGCGCGTCGCCCTGCATCCTCGAAGGCGCGGGCCAGCCGGCGCGCGTGGGCCGGGCGCTCCTCCGCCGGCAGGGCGTCGGGGGCGATGGCCGAGAGATGGCCGGCGGCCGCCTCCGGGTCGCCGGCCGCCATCGCCTCGTCGGCCAGCGCGTTGCGGGCCGGAGCGCAGGAAGGATGGGCGAGCACCGCGGCGCGGTAGGCCCGCGCGGCCTCGGCCGGCAGCCCCGCCCCGGCGAAGAGGCGGGCGGCCTCCAGCGCGGCGCGGGCCGCCTCGTCGCCCTCGGTCCGGATGGACACGGAGAGCAGGGCGCGGCCGGCGGCCATCGCGTCGCCGGCGGCGGTCTCCAGGCGGGCGCGGGCCTGCCAGGGCGCGGCGGCGTCGGGATCGGCCTCGGTGGCCAGGTCGATGGCGGCGCGAACCTCGTCGGCAGGGGCGCCGGCGGCGGCGAGCGCGTCGGCGTAGGCGAGCAGGCCGGCGACGCGAGCGGCCGGGTCCTCCTGGGCCAGGGCGCGCTCGGCCTCCCGGCGCGCGGCCTCGCGGGGGTCGCCCGCGACCGGCGGGGTGGGAGCCTCCACGGCGGGCGGTGCGGCCGGAGCCTCGGCGGGCGGAGGGGCCGGCGGCGGCGCGGCGGCCGCCGCGGCCGGGATCTCGGCAGGCCGCGCCTCCGGCGGCGCGGGAGCGGGCTCCTCGGGGGCGAGGTCCTCGGGGACGAGCTCCGCGGGCGGAAGCGCCGCGACGGGGATCTCCCCGGGCGAGGGCTCCGCGGGCGGGCCCTCCCCGGCCGGCGGTGCCCTCGCGGGCTCGCGCCCGCCGAAGAGGTCCACCACCGGCGCGAGCGGGGCCGTCACCTCGTCGGCCGGCCCGGCCTCCGGCGGCGATTCCGCCTCCGGCGCGGGCGGGGGTGGCGCGGCGGCGGCGACGAGGCCATGGCTCTCCAGCACGGCGCGGGCGCGGTCCGCCTGGCCGATGGCCGTCAGGCAGGAGGCCGTGCGCCGGGCCAGGGGCTCGAGCGATCCCGGCGGCTCGCCGTCGGCGCGCCGGCGCTCGAGCAGGGCCACGAGGAGCTCGGCCGCGTCCGGGCCGGCGTCGCCCAGCCGGCCGGCGAGCTCGGCCCCCGCCTCCAGGGCCACCCGGCGCTCCTCGGCGAGGCCCAGCGCCAGCGCGCGCTCGGCCCGGTTTCGCGCCGCGGCCAGGGCCAGCCCGGCGTCGCCGCGGGTGGCGTGCCCGTAGGAAAGCGCCGCCCAGGCGATCCCGGCCCGATCGTCGGCGGGGGCGATGGCCAGGGCCCGCTCCAGGTGCTCGATGCCGTCGGCCGCGCGGCCCTCGGCCCAGGCGGCGATCCCCACCCGGTAACGGGCGCTGGCCTCGGCCGAGGGAGGGACCGCCTGGGGCTCGGCGCGGGCGCGGGCCAGGAGCCGCCCGTCCACCTCTCGCGCCTCGGCCTCGCGTCCGCCGGCGGAGAGGCAGGCGGCCAGGGCCGCCAGGGTGGCCACGTCGTCCGGGGCGATGGCCAGGGCGGCGCGGTAGGCCTCCACGGCGCGGTCCACCTCGCCGAAGGCCAGGAGCGCGTCGGCCCGGGCTCGGTGGCAGGCGGGGGCCTCGGCGGGGACCGCGGCGGCGCGGGCGGAGAGGACCGCGTCGAGCCGCTCCGGGTCGGCGGTGGCCTCGCGCAGCGCGGCCACGAAGGCGGTGTCGTCGGCGGGCCAGGCCTGGAAGGCCGAGACCAGCGCGGCCCGGGCGCGCTCGTCCTCGCCGGCGGCGAAGAGCGCCCTGGCCGCCTCGCGCAGCCGCCCGGCTCGCTCCGCGCCCTGGGCGCGCTCGGCCCGGGAGAGGAACAGCTCGGCCCGGTCGCGGTGCCGGTCGGAGTAGGCGTCGGCCAGCGCCTGGGCCGCCGCCTCGTCGTCGGGGCTGGCGCGCACCACCGCGGCCAGGTGGGGGATGGCCCGCTCCCGCTGGCCCAGCTCGCGGAAGAGCGCCGCGGCGCTGCGGTGGGCCTCGAGGTCCCGGGGGTCGTCCTCGGCCAGCTCGGAGAAGGTGGCGGCGGCGATGGCCCGGTCGGCGGTGTCGGGGGCGCGGGCGAGCAGGCCGGCCGCCTCCCGCCTCAGCCGCACCGCCTCCCGCCGGTCGGTCTGGTGCGAGGCCCGCTCCAGGAGCAGGCGGGCCCGCTCGGCCTCCCGTCCGGCGGCGAGCAGCCGCCGCGAGAGCTGGTCGGAGGCGGACGCGTGGGTGGGGTCGTCGGCCAGCGCCGCGCGCAGCTCGGCCTCGGCCCGGCCGTCCGCGCCCGGCTCGCCGGAGGCGAGCCAGGCCTCGGCCAGGCGCACCCGCAGCGGGGCGCGGCCCTTGCCCGGCGCGGCCAGGGCGATCCGGCGGCGGAGCACCTCGTGGAGGAGCGGCGCGCCCCGCTCCCGTGCCAGGTCCTCGATCCGCGCCAGGGACCGGTCGAGGGCAGCGGCGGGGGCGCCGGCGGCGAGGTCGATGGCCGAGAGCGCCTCCTCGAGCTGGCCGGCCGCCGCCAGGAGCTCGGCGGCCTCGGCCGAGAGCGCGCCGGCCGCGGCCGTGTCGCCGTCCTCCGCGGCCAGGGCCGAGAGCCGGCGGAGGTACCCGGAGATGCGCGCCGGCTGCGCGCTGGCCCGGTCGCGGTCGACGGCCTGGGCGAGGAGCCTGCGCGCCTGGCCGCGGTCGCCGCCCTGGAGCGCCCGCTCCACCGCCTCGTCCAGCGCCTCGGCCACCACCGGCGAGCGGGAGCCCTCGGCCGCGCGGAACGCCTCGACCCGGCGCCGGGCCACGGCCGCGGCCAGGGCCGGCAGGCGACGGGCGGCCTCGCGGGCCCGCTGGAACAGGACCTCGGCCAGCGGCGCGTCGCCGGTCTCGGCCAGGGCGGCCTCGGCCGCCACGGCCAGCGCCTCGGCGCGGCGCGCGCTCGAGCGCGAGGCGTCCGCCTGCTCGGCCAGCTCGTGCACGGCCCGGGCGCGGTCGGGATCCAGCGCGAAGCGGCGAAGGGCGGCGTCGAGGTCCGAGGGCCGCAGCGCCAAGACCCGCTCCAACGCCGACCGGGCCAGCTCCACCTCGCCCCCGTCCTCGGCCAGCTCGGCCAGCTGGTGCGCCAGCGGCAGGGCCTCCTCCGGCGGCAGGGCCTCGGGGCCCGCCTCGAGCAGGCGGCGGTGCACCGACAGCGCCTCGGCCCAGGAGCCACCCTGGTAGAGGAGGCGGGCCAGGAGCGGGCCGGCGTAGGCCGGCTCGCCCTGGGTCCGGGCATAGGCGCGCCGGGCGCAGCGGAGCGCGGCCCCGTCGTCGCCGGCGGCGAGGGCCAGGCCGGCGGCGGCGCGCAAGGAGTGGGCGGCGCGGCGCGGATCCTCCAGCCTCGCCGCCAGCCGCTCCAGCGGCTCGGCGGCGGGCGCGGCGGGCAGGTGGTCCCTGCGCAGGCGCGCGTGCTCCTCGGCCAGCGCCAGGTCAGGCGGCGAGGCCTCCAGCGCGCCGGAGAAGGCCCGGTCGGCCTCCTCGACCCGGCCCAGGCCGACCAGGAGGCGGGCGCGGCGGAGCAGGAGCGCGCCGCGCTCGGCCGGGACCAGCTCGGCCAGCTCGCCCAGCCGCTCGGCCACGGCGCCAAGGTCGCCCTCGGCCTCGGCGGCCGCGCGAGCCGCCTCCACCGCCACCGGGTCGCGGGGAGCGAGCGAGCGGGCCTCCTCGGCGCTGCGGCGCGCCGCGGGGAGATCGCCCGAGGCCAGGGAGAGGGAGGCGAGGCGGAGGAGCGCGGCGGGCCGCTCGCCGGTGCGGAGGAGAGGCACCAGCGTGGCCAGGAGCGCCCGCTCGCGCTCGGCGTCCCTTCGCGACAGGGCCAGCTCGACCAGGGTCTGGCACACGGCGCGGGCGTTGTCGGGCCGGGGGCCGCGCCCCAGGGCCTCGTCCATCGCCTGCTCCGCCCCGCCCAGCCCTGCGCCGAAGGCGGCCAGGCCGGCCTCCGCCAGCCGGTCGGCAGCGCCCGGCTCGCCGCCGGCCACGGCTCGCCTGGCCCGGGTCAGGAGGGCCTGGGCGGCCTCGGCCGGCAGCCGCGCCGCGGTGGCCAGGGAGGCGCGCAGCTCCAGGGCGGCGTCGTCCTCCGGCGCGAGGGCGGCCGCGGCCCGGAGGGCCTCGAGCGCCGCGGGCCCGTGGCCCGCCTCGGCCAGGAAGCGGGCGCGCTCGCCGAGCGCGGCGACCACCTCGCCGCGCTCGGCGGCGGGGTGGGCGGCCAGGCGGCCGAGGAGCTCGGCGCGGCGCGGCGGGGGAAGTGCCCCGGCCAGGCGGGGCGCGAGCAGGGCGCGGAGCGGCTCCAGGGCGCTGGGCTCGCCCTCCAGGGCCTCCTCCAGGAGCCGGGCCGCGCCGGCCGGGTCGCCGGAGCCGGCGGACAGATCGGCGAGCTCGAGGCGGAGCGCGGTCGCCTCGGCACCCTGCGCCGCCTCGAGCCGTTGACGGAGCACGGCCGAGAGGGCCGGCGCGTCGGCGGCCTCGCGGTGCAGGGTGGCCAGGCGCGCCAGGGCCTGCTCGTCCCCGGGGACGAGCTCGCAGTAGACGGCGAGGAGCCGCCGGGCGGCCTCGCCCTCGCCGCAGGCCAGGGCGGCGTCGACGGCCAGGGAGAGGAGGGCGGGCCGCTCGCCGTCCGGGGCCGGCTCGGGCGCGTCCAGCGCGGCCTGGGCGTCGGCCAGCGCGCCCCTCGGGTCCTCGCCGGCGCGGAGCCGGGCGCGCCGCGCCCGGGCCGGGGCGAAGCCCGGGTCGCAGGCGATGGCCGCCTCCAGGGCCGCCGCCGAGGGGGAGAGCCCGTGGGCGTGCCAGGCGAGGAGCGCCCCTTCCCTCCCGCCCTTCAGCCGGGCGAGGCGCAGGAGCGCCCCGGCCGCGCCGCCGGCGTCGTCGAGCGAGGCGAGCAGCTCGGCCAGCTCGGGGAGGACCTCCAGGGCCAGGGCCGGGTCGTCGGCCGCGCGCGCCAGCGCCTCGGCGGCCCGGGACCGGTTGCCGCCGGCCAGGTAGGCCCGCGCTGCCGCCCGGTGGTGGCCCATGCGGGCCAGGAGCGGGGCGGCCTCGAGCGGGCGGCCGGCGCGGTCCAGCACCTCCGCCGCCGCCTCGGGCCGGCCCATGCGCACCAGGAGCTCGGCCCGGGCCTGCAGGTCGCCGGTCCGGTCCAGCACCTCCGAGAGCATCTCGCCGGCGCCGGGGGCGCCGGCGGCCTCGGCCCGCGCGGCGTGCTCCCTGGCCGCGGTCAGCTCGCCGGCGGCGAGGGCGGTGCGCGCGGCGCGCACGTCCAGGGCGGAGGCGTCGACGGGGGAGGTGGCGAGGAGGGCCCGCAGCGCCGCCAGGGCCAGGCGCAGGTCTCCGGTGCGCTCGGCCAGCTCGGCCTGGGCGCGGAGCACGGCCGGGTCGCCGGGGGCTGCCGCGTGCGCCTCGGCCAGCGCCGCCAGGGCCGCGGCCGGGGCGGCGGGGGCGAGGAGCCGGGCCTGCTCGAGCCGGAGGGCACCGGCTTTGGCCGGGTCGCCGCCGGCCGCCGCGGCCAGCGCCGCCTCGGGGAGGAGGGCGAGCAGGGCGCCGTCGTCGCCGGCCAGGCGGGCCAGGCGCAGCTCGGTCTCGAGCCGTGCCGGGGTGGGGAGGGCGGCGCGGGCGGCGCGGGCGGCGCGGACGGCGCCGTTCAGGTCGCCGGCGCGCTCGCCGGCTGCCGCCAGCCGGTCGTGCAGCTCGGCCAGCTCGGCCGGCCCGGCCGCCAGGGGGAGGAGGCGAGCCAGGGCCTCGCGCTCGCCCAGGGCGTCGCCGCGCTCTCTGGCCAGCCGCACCAGGCCGGTGAGCGCCGGGCGGGAGGCGGGGTCGTGGGCCAGGGCCGCCGCGAAGCGGGCGCGCGCGCCCTCCGCCTGGCCGAGGGAGAGGAGCGCCTCGCCGGCCTGGGCGAGGAGCGCGGCCCGCTCCGGGGGCGGCGAGAGCGGGGCCAGCCGGTCGAGCGCCGCCGCCAGCCCGTCGGCCCGGCCCAGGTCTCGGTGCAGCGCGGCCAGGCGGCTCAGGATGGCGGGGTCGCCGGGCTTGAGGACGGCGGCGGCCTCGAGGTGCGCCGCCGCGCCGGCGGGATCGGTGAGCCGCCGCTCGGCGACGTCGGCCAGGGCCAGCCGGGTGTGGACCAGCGTGGCGACGGCGCCGGGGGAGGAGGGATCGAGCGAGGCCAGGACGGCGGCGTGGTGGTCGGCCGCCTCCACCCACTGGCCCAGCTTCTCGGCGGCGCGGGCCGCGGCCGCGTGCAGCTCGGCCGACGGGGCCAGCTCGGCCGCGGCCCGGTAGCGGAGCAGCGCGTTCTCGGCATGGCCGAGCGGCCCCTCCCAGAGCGCGCCGGCCTCCTGCGCGGCCGCGGCGGCCGCGGCCCGGTCGCCGCGGGCGAGCTCCACGTCGCGCAGCCGGTCGAGGGCGCGGATGGCCCGGAGGGCCTCGCCGGCGGCGGCGCAGGCGCGGGCCAGCGCCGCGAGGGCGGCGGGGTCGTCGGGGGCGAGGCGCAGGGCCTGGTCGAGGTGGAGCCGGGCCGCGGCCGGGTCGGCCTCGCGGAGCAGCTCCCCCAGCTCGGCGTGGGCCCGGGCCTTCCGGGCCTCGTCGGGGTCGTAGGACACCAGGCGCCGGTCGGCGCGCAGCAGCGCCTCGCGGTCGCCGGCGGCGGCGGCCAGGGCCCGCATGGCCCGCAGGGCGGGCACGTGGTCCCGGCGCAGCGACAGGGCGACGTCGACGGCGCGGGTGGCGTCGGCCGGGGCGGCGCCGGGTAGCTCGAAGGCAGCCTGGGCGGCGAGGAGGGCGGCGAACACCTCGCCCCGCTGGGCGGCGCCGGCGGCCAGCTCGGCCAGGGCCAGGGCTGCGCGGCGCTCCTCGCCGCGGGCCAGACGGACCAGCGCCTCGGCGGCCAGGGCCGGGGCGAAGCCGGGGCGGCGGCCCAGCCAGTCGGCGGCGAGGTCCAGGGCCTCGTCGTGGAAGCGCTCGTCCAGGGTCAGGAGCGAGAGGAGCCGCTCGGCGGAGAAGGGGTGGATGGCGGCGGCGGGGCCGGACGAGAGCAGGAGCTCGCGGGCCCGGGCGTGATCGCCCTGGGCGATGGCATCCTCCGCCTGCCCGAAGGCGCCGCGCCCCTCCTCGGCGGCGAGGAGGTCCGGGTCGGGGTGGACAGCGGCCGGCTCGCCGGAGGCTCGCGCCCAGGCGACGCGCACGGCGTCGGCGTCGACCTGGGCCCGGGCCAGGCGCAGCCCGGCGACGCGGGGGAGCTTCCAGGCGCGCGGGGCCAGGGCCTGGCGGAGCAGGGCCGGGATCGGGTCCAGCTCGCCGCGCTCTCCCAGCGTCCCGGAGAGCGCCCGGGCCAGCAGGTGCGGGAGGGCCACCGCCGGGAAGGGCGTGGGGCCGAAGACCCGCGGGGAATGGAAGAGGATGCGCAGGCCCTGGATCCCGTGGGCCAGGACGCCGGCCTTCATGGCGAAGGGGGGGCCGGCCGCCAGGCGGCCGGCCAGCTCGGCGAAGCCCGGGCGCAGCTCGAGGCGGACGTCGAGCAGCCCCGCCTGGGCGAGCGGCGCCCGCAGGAGGGTGGCCTCGAGGAAGGACGCCCCGGCGGCGACCGAGAGCTCGGAGAGGTCGGAGAGGCGGTGGCGGAACTGGGCCGCGCCCTGGCCGACATCGAAGGGGAAGCGGACGTCGGGGATCTGGAGCGACAGCGCCTCGAGCGTGAGGCCCGGCGCGAGCTCCTGGTCCGCAAGGCGCACCGACGCGCCGCCCCTCTCGAGGCGCAGCTCGAAGCCGGTCCCGCCTCTCGTCCCGCCCGCGGAAGGAGGGGCGGAGGCCGATGTTTTCACCTCCGCCATGGTTCAGGAATTCTAGCGGACCACCCGGGGGTTCGCGAATCCGGGGGCTGCACCGCGCCCGCCCCCGCGGCCGGGGTGGGCGCGGGTGGGCGGGTGAAAGCGGGCGATACCGGCCGCCCCCTGGGCCGGCCGGCTCACCGGCCCGAGGAGAGCGCGCGCTGAACGCACGGGAGGCTCCTCCTCAGGGGCGGGGGGCCCGAGCCTCGACGGGCCCTCGCAGCCTCCACAGCCGCAACGCGGCCAGGACCGAGGCGCCCGCAGCCGCGACCAGGTCCACCGAGGCGTGCATCCAGGGCAGGTCGCGGTACCAGGCGTCGACCTCGTGCAGCGAGATGAAGCGGATGGCCGCCGCGCCCACCGCCAGCGCGGTGAAGCCGATGGCCAGCCGGTAGCGCTTGATGTAGTCCCAGACCTCGGCCGCGCCCACCGTCAGCACCGTGGCCACGGCGGCGACCACCAGGAGGCTCGCCGCCACCTGGAAGGGCCGGCGGCCCTGGTACAGGTGGTGACGCCTGGCCACCACCCGCAGCCAGAAGCTCAGCCGGATGTACCACTCGTTCGAGAGGAGCCGGCTGCCGGCGAAGACCAGGAACACGCCGGCGAGGAGGGCCCACACGGCCGCGTCGCCCCCCGGGAGCCCGCGGCGACGCGCCCGGTGGCAGGCCCAGGCGGCCCAGGCGGCCAGGACGCCGGTCAGGGCCATGGCCGCGATGCCGAGTTCCTTGCCCGGGTACTCGTTCACGGTGAGCCTAGAACCTTCCCTGGAGGAGCAGGCCGTCGGGGGTCGGCAGCAGGGCCAGCCGCGGCTCCTCGGCGGCCTTGGCGTCGGCCCGGGCGGCGAAGAGGAACAGGGTGGTGGCGCTCAGGGCCGCGGCGCCGCCGATCCCGAAGGAGACGTTGGCGAGGGTGCTGCGGGTGCGGGTCTCGTCGCGGAGATTGGCGGCGGCGCTCCGGGTGGTGGCGCGCTTGTAGCGCGAGTAGGAGTCGTCGGCCATCTTGTGCAGCACCAGCCCACCGGCCAGGCCCACCACCGCCACCCCGGTCCCGGTCCAGGCCCAGGACCACAGGCGGGAGCGGGCCTGCTCGCCCAGGAGCCGGATGGGGACGAGCTGCGCGTCCACCGGCACCTCGCCGCCGGGCGGGACGGAGACGGTGGAGGACCAGCGGACGTACCCGTCCTTCTGCACCACCACGGTGTGCGGCCCCTCCAGGACCCGCGGCGCCGAGGGGAGCGGCGACCGCCCCAGCTCCTTGCCGTCCAGGGTCACGGTCGCGCCCGGCCGGTCGACGCGGAGACGCAGCACCCCCGAGGTGTCGAGCCGCCTGCCGGTCACCACCTCGTAGGCCAGCCGACGGGCCGCGTCCACCAGCTCCTTCTCGGTGGCGTCGAGGAGGGTGGTGGTGGCCCGCGTCAGCGTCCGGCCGCGGGGGGCGTCGATGAGCCGGACGGTGACGAGCGCGGTCCGCTCCAGGATGGTGAGCGACCCGGAGAGGAGCCGGTCGGCGTCGAGGGCGCCAGCGGTCTCCGACAGGCAGCGCTGGTCGTCGCTGCAGCCGAGGAGCTGCCGGAGCCGGTCCAGGCCCAGCACCGCCGCCACCTCGCCCTGGGTGACGATC
>Ga0335071_10009161_pt1 | contig 10126 bp, 5 predicted proteins | sample Lox_Sample_15_FD_206724 | JGI IMG/M metagenome (GOLD analysis project Ga0335071, IMG submission 206724) | Soil microbial communities from Loxahatchee National Wildlife Refuge, Florida, United States - Lox_Sample_1.5 | ecosystem: Environmental > Terrestrial > Soil > Wetlands | place: USA: Florida...
CCGGCTGGAAGCGGCCGTTCCGCATCGCGGGCCAGCTCTTCTGGGCCATGATGAACAAGCTGACTCCCGCGCGTCGCGTGCTTCTTTTGCTCTCCCTGGTACTGCTCGTGATCTCCGGGATTCAGATCCACAGCGATCAGTTCAACGCCGACATCGATTTTCGCCTCATCTCCGCGCTCCTCTTTCTTCTTTTGTTGTCCTTGGAACTCGCCGACAAAGTAATCATGAAGCGCGACCTTGAGATCGCCCGCGAGATTCAGACTTGGCTTGTTCCTTCCGCTCCTCCTCACATACCCGATGCCGACATCGCTTTCTGGACACGCCCGCAAAACTCCGTCGCCGGCGACTACTATGACGCCTTCTACCCCGTGCAAAACGGTCAGCAAAGCGGCAAGCTGATGCTGGTCATGGCCGACGTCGCGGGCAAGAGTGTCCCTGCGGCACTCCTCATGGCCACGCTGCAAGCCAGTCTACGCACACTCGCCTCGGAAGCACCGCCTCTGTCGCTGCTGGCCGAACGCCTGAATCGCTATGCCAGCGCCCACAGCCTGGGCGGGCAGCGCTTCACCACTGCCGTGATTGCCGAATACGATCCCGCAACTCGCGAGTTCTCCTACGTCAATGCCGGCCACAATGCCCCCGTCATCCGCCACGCCAACGGCAATACAGATCGCCTGCAATCTTCGGCGCTTCCCTTCGGGATTACCGCCGATGCCACCTTCCCTTCCAGCACCATTCAGCTTCAGCCCGGCGATACGCTCGTGCTCTTCACCGACGGAGTCGTCGAAGCCTTCAACGCCTCCGGTGAAGAATATTCCGACGCCCGTTGGCTGAACGTGATTCGCTCTCTGCCCAAGCTTTCCGCCCAAGGTACCCTGCAGTACCTGATGAAGTCCGTCGAGGACTTCGTCGGCGCTACCCGGCAATCTGACGACATTACCTGCCTCGTCCTCCAGGTCCAGTAACTTCCAGGTCGCTCCGCATATCTCATTTTGTACGGGAGAATCGCGCCGCCGGGCGCATAATCAGCAGATGCCAACGCGGGATTTGGCCAATTCGATTTGCGACGCGCTCCAGCGTGCTGGCTATCAAGCCTATCTGGTCGGCGGCTGTGTGCGCGATCTCCTTCTCGGCCGCGAACCTGCCGATTACGACGTCACCACTGGCGCCACGCCTGACCAGGTTCTCCAGCTTTTCCCCCTGAGCGTTGCCGTAGGCGCACAGTTCGGCGTCGTCCTCGTCGGAGAGCCAGACCAGAGCGTTGAAGTCGCCACCTTCCGCGAAGACATCGGCTATTCCGATGGTCGCCACCCGGACCAGGTCCGCTATGCCTCTAAGCCGGAGGACGACGTTGCCCGCCGTGACTTCACCATCAACGGCTTGTTGATGCGCCACGACACGGGCGAAGTCCTCGACTTTGTGGGCGGCCACGCTGACCTGAGGGCCGGTATCATCCGCGCAATCGGCGATCCCGAGCGCCGCTTCGTTGAAGACAAATTGCGCATGCTCCGAGCGGTGCGCTTTGCCGCGCGCTTCGGCTATGAGATCGAGCCGCAGACCTTAGCGGCCATTTGCAGACATGCTCACGAGATTCATGTCGTATCGGCCGAACGCATCCGCGAAGAACTCACCAAGCTGCTTACCGAAGGCCGTGCGCGTCCAGGATTCGAGTTGCTCGACGACACCGGCCTGCTCGTGGAAGTACTGCCGGAAGTCGCCGCCATGAAAGGCGTTGAACAGCCGCCTGAGTTTCATCCGGAAGGCGACGTCTGGATACATACGCGGATGATGCTTGAAGGCTTACCTGCTGGGTGCCCCCGCACCTTGGCGTGGGGCGCCTTGCTCCACGACGTCGGTAAGCCTCCCACGTTTCGCCCCGCCTCTGAGACCAGCGATCGCATACGCTTCGACTCCCACGTGGAAGTCGGTGTCCGCATGGCCGCTGACATATGCGCGCGGCTGAAATTTTCGAACGATGACGCTCAGCAGATCCAGGCCCTCGTCGCCAATCACATGAAATTCAAAGACGTTTCCCAGATGCGCGCATCGACCCTCAAACGCTTCGTCCGCCTACCCCACTTCGACGAGCACCTGGCTCTCCACAAACTCGACTGCATAGCAAGCCACGGCCGCCTCGATGCGTATAACACGGTGAAAGAGTTCCTGGCCGACACGCCGCCCGAACAGGTTCGCCCGGAAAGATTGTTGACAGGCGACGATCTAAATGAGATGGGTTATGCACCTGGCCCCCTGTTCCAGAAGATCCTCGGGGCGCTCGAAGACGCCCAACTCGAGGGTCTCCTCACGACCAGAGGGCAGGCACGGGACTTCGTCCGCCAACACTATCCCTTGGCTCGATCTGGCCGATAGGAGGAGGTAGGGGCTTTCGCCGTCTCATTAAGCTATTGTATTATATTGACTTAGTGAACGAGTTGATTTCTTTGAGCGGTTCGCCTAAGATTGAGTGCTGTTCACTAAGACTTTTTGCGGCATGTAGATGCATACTTCGACACCCTTTTCCGCCTTCCTGCATCTAACCGTTCCAAGGCGACTCACCCTCGCCGACCCTGAGGAGAGTTTATGGCTGACAAAAAACACTTTCTGCCAGAAACGCTGCCGATCTTGCCGGTCCGGGACACTGTCCTGTTCCCCGGCGCGGTTCTACCGCTGACCGTCGGCCGCGAAAGTTCTCTGGCTCTAGTTAACTCGTTGACGGGCGAGGAAAAACTGTTGGGCGTGGCTGCCCAGCTCGATCCGCGCGTCGAGGATCCGGCCGCCGCTGACCTGCACAAGGTTGGCACGCTGGCCAAGGTCCATAAGACCGTCAAAATGCCCAATGGCAATATTGTTGTCTTCCTGGAAGGCCTGCAGCGCATCCGCATCGTGGAGTTGCTGGGTCTGCGCCCATTCCTGCGAGCCACGGTTGCGGCGGAGCCGGACATCATCGGCGACGACGACAATGAGCTCGAGGCACTCGAACGCAATGCCCAGGATTTGTTCCGGGACGTGGTAAGCCACTCCCCGCAGCTTTCCGACGACCTGCAGAACGTCGCGATGAATATCGATGATCCGTCCAGACTGTCGGACTTCATCGCCGGCACGCTGCCGAGTCTTTCCACCTTGCTCCGTCAGGAGCTGCTGGAAACTTCCAACGTCCGCAAGCGCCTGGAGATCCTGATTCGCGAGCTTTCCAAAGAACTGGAAGTGCTCGAACTGCGCAGCAAGATCAACGAGCAGGTTCAGGAGCAAGTGAGCCAGAACCAGCGCGAGTATCTTCTGCGCGAGCAGATGAAGGCCATTCAGAAAGAGCTGGGCGAGATCGACGACGCGCAGGCGGAAATCGAGGAGTTGCGCAAGAAAGTCGAAGAAGCCGGCATGCCCGCGGAAGCCAAGAAAGAATGTGAACGCGAGCTCAAGCGGCTTTCCAAGATGACCCCGGCATCGGCCGAGTACATGGTCTCGCGCACCTATCTCGAATGGATGACTTCCCTGCCTTGGGCGAAATCGTCCGGCAGCTCGGAAATCGACATCGCCAAGGCCCATGACATCCTGGATGAGGATCACTACGACCTTCAGAAGGTAAAGGAGAGGATCCTCGATTACCTCGCGGTCAAGAAGCTCCAGCCGGGCATGAAGGGTCCAATTCTTTGCTTCGTCGGCCCTCCGGGTGTGGGCAAGACCTCGCTCGGCAAGTCCATCGCTCGCGCTTTGGGCCGCAAGTTCGTCCGCATCGCGTTGGGCGGCATGCACGACGAAGCGGAAATTCGTGGTCACCGGCGCACGTATATCGGCGCACTGCCTGGCCAGGTCATCCAGGGCCTCAAGCGCGCCGAGTCCAACGACCCGGTCATGATGCTCGACGAAGTCGACAAGCTTGGCCGTGACTTCCGCGGCGATCCGTCGTCGGCGCTCATGGAGGTTCTCGACCCCGAGCAGAACTCGACCTTCCGCGATCATTATCTCGACGTGCCCTTCGATCTTTCGAAGGTGACCTTCATCGCCACGGCTAACTGGATGGATCCGATTCCGGAACCGCTGCGCGACCGCATGGAAATTATCGAGCTCCCCGGTTACACCGGTGAAGAGAAGATTCATATCGCGCGCAAATACCTGATTCCGAAGCAAGCTGCTGAGCACGGCATCAAGGAAGGCGAACAACTGGAGTTCACCGAAGCCGGATTGCAGGAGATCATTCACAGCTACACGCGTGAAGCTGGTGTCCGCAACCTGGAGCGAGAAATCGCTACTCTCGTCCGCAAGCAGGCCCGCCGTATGGCCGAAGGCAAGGCCGAGAAGATGACCGTCACTCCGGAAGTCGTCCGCGAGTTCCTCGGTGTGCCCAAGTACCGCACGGAAAAGGAAGTCGAGGAACGCGTGAAGAAGCCAGGTGTAGCCGTCGGCCTCGTCTGGACCCCCGTTGGTGGCGACATCGTGTTCATCGAAGCTAGCCGCATGCGCGGTGGCAAGCAGTTCACCATGACCGGTCACCTCGGCGAGGTGATGCAGGAATCGATGACCGCGGCTCTCACTTGGACCCGCGCGAACGCGGAGCGCTACGGGATCGACCCTGACTTCTTCCGCAAGCAGGACATCCACATCCACGTGCCCTCCGGCGCGGTACCCAAGGATGGTCCTTCTGCGGGCGCGGCGATGGTCACCTCCCTCGTCAGCTTGCTCACCAACCGCCCGGTGAAAAACCGCCTGGCGATGACCGGCGAAATGACGCTCTCCGGCGTGGTTCTTCCGATCGGCGGCGTGAAGGAGAAAGTGCTCGGCGCCAAGCGCGCGGGTATCACTCACGTCTTGTTGCCGGCCGACAACGAGCCGAACGCTGTGGCCGATCTTCCGCCGGAAATCCTCGGCGACCTGAAGATCACCTACGTCCGCAACTTGGACGAAGTGCTCGAGCACGCGTTGGAGAAGGAACCCATCGCACCAGTGGTCCCGGAACCCGAACCGCAACAGGCGGGCGTCGGCGATTCACCACGGGCCGTCCACTGAATGGAAACCAAGTAAACGATGAAGGCCCGGTTCACCGCCGGGCCTTTTTTCTTTCCACCAGCCCCAACATTGCCCTTCCGGCCAGCATCCGGCCGGTCCCACTGCTGCTACTATGAGTAACCACATGGCTTCAGCAGCCAAATCCAAACGATCCGGACCCGACCGCGCTTCTCTGCTCGCGCAGCGCCTGAGCGAGTCCCTCGTGCGCGATCGTGTGGTTCCGCGTTTTGTTGATTCCTATGTCGTCGAACATGGCCGCTACGGGTTGCAGGTTCATGCCGGTTTGTATCGCGACCTCCTCGCCCTGATCCACCGCGAGGCACTGCTCACCGCTTCCGCCTGCGCGCTTGACCTACTCAGCCGTCCTGCTGCCGCCCGCGATGAGCGCAAGTTCGAGCCGATGAATCGCAAAGATGCTTCTGCATTCCGCCAGAAGTTTCTCGCCGCGCTGGCTCGCCAGCAACAATGGAATGCTGGTGCGGCTCTGGAGTTTCAGTCCGATCTGCAGATGTACGAGGCGATCCTCTCGAAGCCTGCCCACGAACGTCGCCGAAGGAAACCTTTCGAAGCCGCCAGTCACCCGTTTGTCGATCGCTGTGCGTTCCTGCTCGATTCTTCTTTCCTGGAAAATGCCCGCCTCGCCGCGAGCCGCGCTCTCGCCACCCTTGAAGAACTTGCTGCGCGTGAAACAGACCAGCTTTTCTCCGGCGCCGCTTAATCAGTCGAAGAGTTCACCCTTCAGAATCTGCTGGCCTGCGAGTGCCGTATAGAATCCCCATCCGGCGATCAACGCAAAACTCAACAGAACCGCCACCGACTGTCCCGCGTACCACTTCGAGAAATCCAGCGTGTACGGCAGATTGAGCAGCACATTGGCGGTGAACACAGCCGCGGCCAGCGCAATCAACCCAAACCGCACTACCGCAAACGCCGCAATCGCATAAATCACGATCCAGATGGGCAGGTCAATCGCGGGATGGTTGCTCGCCAGCAACCTTGGCATGGAATAAAGGATTACGAACAGAACCGCCGCAACCCACTGATTGCGCACGAGCACGCGTAGCAACACCAGCGTAAAGAAAAACATCAGCACCCCGAAAATCGCCCCGACCACGTTGCTTAGCCACATTCCCAGGGTCGCTTGCGTTCCCTCCAGCACATCCAGTGAAGGCAGCAGCGGGTTCTCACCTACAGTAATGTCAAAAGAATAGCCGATGAAGAAAACCAGCACCCAGATGACGCCCAACACGCTGCCGAAAAGCAAGTCGCGTCCCACCAACGGATCTCGCAGGTTCCCGGCCAGCAGCCGCGACCAAGATACGATCGTCTGCGGCCACTTGCTTCGAACATATGGCTCCAGGGCCATGTACAAAGTCCAGAGCACCATCGAGACCAGTAGTCCCGTGCTGATCGCGTACGTTAACAGTACCAATGCCGAAGTCGTCAGTGAAAGATGCGCCCGCACCACGAACAGCACTAGCTCCAACAGAAAAACCACGACAGCAAGCCGCAGGGCGCCTCGCCGGTCGCCTTTCCCTCGCCTATAGTTCCGAATCGCCAGCCATGCCGCTCCAGTCAGGATCAGCAGCGCGAAGCACAATCCAAAGATCTCCCCGGCCTTCTCAGATCCCACCGGTGGTGGAGCAGGCATTCTTCCCGGCAACGTCCATGGGCCAGCTAGCAGGAAATACACTGGTTTCCCCTGCATTGCTGCCCCTTCGATATGCAGTGGCCGCGTCGTCCCCGGCCACGTGCCCTCCCATGCGGCACGCGTGTCGGAGGACGCAAGTGAGTTCCAGACCGGCTCCGTGGCATGGAAATCGGCGAGACTCAAGCCCGCCGCTGCAAACAAAGGTTGCCAGTCCGGCGTAGCCGCTGGCTTGGGAGTTTCTACCTTCTCCGGCGGGATCGCCTGAAAATAAAGAAGTCTCCCGTTCACGTCTAGCTGGACGTTCACCATCCCCGAAAAAGTCTGTTGCGGGTCTCGGAAACCGACAACACCAGGCGTCAGCGAAATTCGCCACAACCCTTCCGGTACCATCACCTTTGGGCTCTGCCGGAACCAGAACAACAGAATCGGCGCCCTTCCCGTCAGCACCTGATCCCACGCCGCACCCGGCTTGTCTTTCTTGTCCAGGTAGTCCAGAAAACCGGAATCGTAGTCGAACCCCGACGCGCTATCGACGGGTCGCTCGGGATAACCCAGTGTTGCGATGATCTCCTTGGCCTTCTGGCTAAGCACTTCTCCTGAAAGCTGCAGATTAATTCGTCGCATGCCGCTTTCGCGATGCCCAAGAAACGTACTGATCGCCAGTAAGACAACCACACTCAGCAGGCAAGCCAGCGCCAGCCTCGGTTGAATGCCTTCCCCTTCACCGGCGGCCGCCACCATTTCCGGAGATGGCGTTTCTCCCGCCGCCAGCGCCGCAGCCAGGGGATCACCACCCGGCAAAGCCGCGGCAACTTGTAACGCGGAAGACGGACGGCGCGCCGGATCCGCATCCAGGCAGCGAATGATCACCCGCTCGATGATTGGATCCAGGTCCTTAACGATCAGTGACGGGTTGGTGATGCTTCCCGTGTCCCTGGACTTAATGAGTTCCGCCAACGTCGCGGCATCAAACGCTCGCTTCCCCGTCACAATCTCATACATCACCAGGCCCAGCGAGTAGATGTCGCTCTTGATCGTGACTTCTCGCCCACTCAATTGCTCTGGCGCCATGTACGCCGGCGTGCCCGCACGCGCTTCGGCGCCCTCGATAGACGAGGCGACGCTCGCCAATCCAAAATCCGTAATCCGCGCTTTGCCGGCTCCATCCAGCATCACGTTCGATGGCTTCAAATCGCGATGAATCACGCCACGCTCGTGAGCTGCGGCTAGCCCCGCGCAAATCTGTCGCGATACTTCCACTGCTTTGTCCTGAGGCAAACGACCGATGCGCCTCACTACCGACGAGAGATCTTCGCCGTCCACGTATTCCATCGTCAAAAACGGAATTCCGTCGGCATCCCCGATATCGAACACGCGGCAGACGTTTGGGTGTGAAACCTGCCGCGCCACCCGCACTTCGGAATGAAACCTCGCTAGCGCCGCTGCATCCTGCGCCAGTCTCTCCGGCAAAAACTTGATCGCTAACACATGGCTTAGCTTCAAATCTTCCGCGCGGTACACCTCGCCCATGCCCCCGCGCCCCAGCAACGCCACAATTCGGTAGCGATCCGCTACGATCGCACCGGGAACAAACCGACCGCCTCCAATGGGATCCGTTGCCGCGAGGACAGGATTGCTGGGCGGTGTCGAACGAGGCCCTGCGGCTGACGCGGGCGTGGAACCCGACCGGAATACTTTTGGAGTCTGCGGCGCCAGCGTCTCGAGGTTCGATTCCTCCAGGCCTACATCGCCCAACACCGTCGCATCCGGATCCGACCCGACCGGCGTACCGCACTTCGCGCAAAATCGCGCCTTCTCCGGAACCGTGCTACCACAGGATGTGCAGAACATTTCAGCGCGATTCTATCACTCTGTTTCCGGGAGGAATCAACCCATCACCATTAGCTGATTCGTTCGACTTGCACCGCCGTGCCGTAGGCCAGCACTTCCGTTACTCCTTGCATCACTTCGTTGGCGTCATAGCGCATCGCCAGAATCGCGTTTGCTCCGTGCTCTGCCGCGTGCTGCAACAACAGTTCGTACGCTTCTTCGCGTGCCTTCTCGCAGAGTTCCGTAAGCACGGTGATGTTTCCGCCCACAATCGTCTGGATGCCCGCTGCCAGATTGCCCAGCACGCTGCGCGACCGTACCGTGATTCCCCGCACGATTCCGAAATTCCTCACCACCCGGTAACCCGACAGATCGTTCCCTGATGTCACCATCGAACTATCCACTCTTCCCGTCATTTTCGCGCTCCTTTCGGCGCTACCGATGTTTACCGGTGCGATTCTACCTCGACACAAGTCGCTTCTATCATGAGTTCGGTCTGTTATTCTCGCGTTACATGGAGACACTTTTTGACCTTCTGGCTATCGGCCAGATCGCCGCGGGACTCTTTCTCCTCTGGCAGGGAATCCAATGGCTTTTGTATGTCCAGCGGCGGCTGAAAACGGATCCGGGTTTCTACGCTCCTCACACCGCTGTCATTTGCCCGTGCAAAGGAATGGAGCCGGGGCTTGAGCGCAATCTGGTGTCCCTGTGCGAGTTCAACCACCAGAATTATGGAGTCTTCTTTGTCGTAGCATCGGAATCCGATCCCGCTTATAGCATCGTGAAGCGCGTCGCTGCATCCTCCCGCGTCAAAGCTCATGTCGTTGTCGCGGGCCCGCCCGACCATTGCAGTGAAAAAGTGAACAATCTGCGCGTTGTTATCGAGCAGCTCCCGCCCGAATTTGAAGTTTTGGTTTTTGCGGACTCCGACGGACGTCCTGGAAAATCCTGGCTCCATCACCTTGTCGCGCCTCTGGCAGACTCTCGCATCGGCGCCACCACCTCCATGCGCTGGTTTATCCCCAACGACAATTCCATCTCGACCGCACTCCTCGCCGCCTGGAATGCCGCCGTAGTAACTATGCTTGGTCCGCACAACAAAAATTTCTGCTGGGGCGGTGGTACCGCGGTTCGCCGCGCGATCTTTGAACAGATGGGAATGTTGGAGATCTGGCAGAACGCGTTCAGTGACGATTATTCTCTCACTGCCGCGATCGAACGGACTGGCCGCCAGATCGTATTCCTGCCGGAATGTCTCACACCCTCGTTCGCGCAGACTGATTTTGCGGGGCTGTTCGAATTCACGACCCGCCAGGTCCGAATTACCCGCGTCTATCGTCCGCAAACCTGGGCGATCGCTTTTGCCACTCACACTCTCTACTGTGTAACTCTCATCGTTGGAGCGCTGCTTGCTCTCCAATTAACCTTGGCTTCCCGTCCCGCCTTTCAAGTGACCGCTTTGCTCGTTTTTCCGCTTCTCTTGGCCGCCATCCGGGGCGCCCTCCGTGTGATCGGCGTCACAGAGTCCCTCTCCCCTTTTCGCGCCCAGATCATGGGACAATCTTGGATCTACATCGGGCTCGGCACCGTCGTCCCCTTTCTGTATCTGTGTAACTTCGCCGCTTCTCTCATCGGTCGTCAGAT
>Ga0335071_10009162_pt1 | contig 10126 bp, 10 predicted proteins | sample Lox_Sample_15_FD_206724 | JGI IMG/M metagenome (GOLD analysis project Ga0335071, IMG submission 206724) | Soil microbial communities from Loxahatchee National Wildlife Refuge, Florida, United States - Lox_Sample_1.5 | ecosystem: Environmental > Terrestrial > Soil > Wetlands | place: USA...
ACGGCCTGGATTTTTCGGCGTTCCTCGTGCTCGGCGGAATCGCGCTGTCGTTGTGGAGGCGTTTCCGGGATCGCGGCGCACAGGCGGTCCAGTCGTTCGCGCTCGACTTCCTTCCCATCATTCTGTTGTTTGCTATCTCCGTCACCGGCTTGGCGCTCACCGTGTCGCAGAGTTGGCTGCGTGGCGAGTTCTACAGCTTTTTGGCCATCCTGCATGCCATCACGGTGATCAGCGCGCTGCTCTATTTGCCGTTCGGCAAGTTCTTCCACATCTTCCAGCGGCCAGCGCAACTGGGAGTGAAGCTCTACCAGGAAGCCGGGGAGAGCGGCGAGCCGGGCCTCTGCAAGCGTTGCGGCGAGCGCTTCGCGTCGCGAATGCACATCGAGGACTTGAAGAAGGTGCTGCCCCAAGTCGGGTTCGATTTCGCAGTGGGCGACGGGACATGGCAGGAGATCTGCCCGGCTTGCAAGCGCAAATCGCTGGCGCTCGCGCAACTGCAATTGAAGGAGGAATCGCGTGGCTGAACCTCCGGCCTCTCCGAAAACGCTTCTCGAACGTTTCGGGCCGCATCCAGCGTTCGTGCCTACTGGCGGCTGGCAGAACGAATCGGAACATCCCGCAGACCGCCTGGTGAAGACGCATTGCTGTTTCTGCGGGCAGCAATGCGGCATCCAGCTCAAGGTGCGCGAAAACCAGGTCATCGGTTTTGAGCCCTGGGAAGAATTCCCCTTCAATCACGGCATGCTGTGCCCCAAGGGCGTGAAGCGTTACCTGCAGGGTGGCCATCCCGACCGCCTCCTCGACCCGTTGCTGCGCGGACCAAGCGGGTTTCGCACCGCCACATGGAACGAATCGCTCGATTTCACGGCGCGGCGGTTGCATGAAATTCAGGAGAAATTCGGCAAGGACAGCGTGGCCATCTACGGCGGGGCTTCGCTGATTTCCGAGAAGTCCTACCTGCTCGGAAAATTCGCGCGGGTGGCGCTCGGGACGCGGCACATCGATTACAACGGCCGTCTCTGCATGGTTTCCGCGGGAACCGCCTACAAGCTGGCGTTCGGCGTCGACCGCAGCCCTTTGCCCTGGAGCGATATTCCAAAGGCGCAAGTGATCCTCATCGCCGGTGCGAACGTCGCCGAGTGCGCACCGATTACGACGGACTATATCTGGCGATGCAAGGACGCAGGCGGCGAGCTTATTGTCGCCGATCCGCGCATGACGCCGATCTGCCGCAATGCGGATGTATATTTACCGGTTCGACCCGGCACGGACCTTGCGCTGTATATGGGGATGCTCCATGTCGTGCTGCGCGACGGACTCGAGAAGCGCGACTTCATCGAGAAGTACACGACAGGATTCTCGGCTGTGGTGGAGTCCGTTCGCGCCTGGGATCTGCGCACCGTCGCCGAGAAGACGGGGGTTCCCCCGGAATCGATTGAACGCGCCGCGCACTTCTTTGCGAAGGCGGACCGATCCATCGCTCTGCACGCCCGCGGCGTCGAACATCAATCGAAGGGCGTGGAGAACTGTCTGGCGTTGATTAACCTTTGCCTCGCGACCGGGCACATCGGACGCGAAGGCGCGGGCTGCGCCATGATCACCGGCCAGGGTAACGGGCAAGGCGGCCGGGAGCACGGACAGAAATGCGACCAACTTCCGGGCCAGCGCTCGATCAGCGACCCAGAAGCGCGCGCACATACGGCCAAGGTCTGGGGCATAGCCCCGGAAGAGATTCCGCAGGCCGGTTACTCCGCCGTTGAGATCATGGAAGCGATTCATCGCGGAGAGATCAAGGCACTGCTGTCCTGCTGCTTCAATCCTCTGGTTTCTCTGCCCGATGCGAACTTCACGCGCGAGGCTCTGGAGAAACTCGAATTCTTCGGCGTGATCGACTTCTTCCTGTCCGAGACCGCGCACTATGCCGACGTAGTTCTCGCCGGTAGCCTGCAGGAAGAAGAGGAAGGCATCGGCTGCACGGCGGAAGGCCGCGTCATCCATATTCAGAAGGCGGTCGATCCTCCGGGGAACGCCAAGGGCGATAGCTGGATCTACTGCGAATTGGCGAAGCGGCTTGGCAAAGAAAAGTTCTTCCCCTACGCGACAACAAGACAGATCTACGAGGAGTTACGGGAGGCCTCGCGCGGCGGCCACGCCGATTATTACGGAATCACCTACGAAAAAATCGACAAGAACATGGGAGTCTTCTGGCCCTGTCCTTCGCTGGACCATCCGGGAACGCCACGTCTCTTTGAGGATGGCCGGTCGTACCACCCAGACGGCAAGCATCATTTTGTCGTGACGGAATGGCGCGAGAGCGGTGATCCGGTTTCCGCGGAGTACCCGATTTATCTGACGACCGGCCGCGTGGTGAGCCAGTATCTCTCAGGGACACAGACGCGGCGCATCGGCGCATTAGTGAAGCAGTATCCGAATCCACGCCTCGAAATTCATCCGCGCCTTGCCGAGCTATATAGCATCGGGGACGGTGACTGGGTGACGGTCACCTCGCGCCGCAGCGAAATCACTTTGCAGGCCATGGTGGTGCGCACAATTCGCCCGGATACCGTGTTCATTCCTTACCACTGGCCGGGTGGGCGCAGCGCGAACCGGCTCACGCATCGCACGCTCGACCCGCGCAGCAAAATCCCTGAGTTCAAGGTATCGGCGTGCCAGTTGCGGAAAGCCGCAGGCCCGCCGGAGTGGGCCACCGAAGAAGCGAAAGGAATGGCCTGATGCACGGCTACGAATTCTACGTGGACCCTTCGCGCTGCATCGGCTGCCAGTCGTGCCTGAACGCCTGCGAAGAATGCGAAACGCATCGCGGGCAGTCCATGATCAATTTCGATTTCATCGACCGCAAGGGGACGACCGCCTCGGCGGCGTTCGTCTGTTGGCATTGCGATGATCCGACTTGCGCGATGGTCTGCCCCGCTGACGCCATCAAAAAGGGAGAGGACGGTATCGTGCAGTCGTCGCTCAAGCCACGCTGCATCGGCTGTTCGAATTGCGTGCTGGCATGCCCGTTCGGCATTCCGAAGATTTTTCCTGAGCGCGAGCAGATGATGAAATGCGACATGTGCTACGACCGGACCTCCATCGGCAAGCGGCCGATGTGCGCCACGGTGTGCCCGAGCCAGGCGCTTGCTTATGTGCGGCCCGAGCAAATTGCGTGGCGTCGGGAGAAGCCCGCGAACGTCTTCTATTTCGGCAAGCAACGGATCACAACCAAGGTGCACATGATGGTGCCTGCCGACACCGAGGCGATTTCGCTCGACGTTCTCGACCATATCTGGGAGGCGACCGATGCCGTTCTTTCGCAAGCCTGACACGGAAGCGCTTTGGAAGGATGAGTTCTCGATCCATACCGCGGATGAGCGCTATGTTTCACGGCGGCAATTCACGAAATTCCTGACCCTCGCGAGCCTTGGAATGTTCGTGGGTAGCCTGTGGATTCTGGCTCGTTCGTACTTGATGAAAGGTGCTGTCTTTCCTCGCGCCACGGTAGCCGAGGCCCGCGAGATTCCGGTGGGCGGCGTGAAACTGTTCGCGTATCCGACGCCGGCCGATCGCTGCATCCTGGTGCGCACGGGGGAAAACGAATACAACGCGTTCAGCCAGAAGTGCACGCATCTTTCGTGCGCCGTTTACTTCGAGCGCGAGACCAACCGGCTGGCCTGTCCGTGCCACCATGGCTATTTTTCGGCGACGGATGGTTCCGTGCTGCAGGGGCCGCCACCGCGTCCGCTTCCGCGCATCGTGTTGGAGCGCCGGGGCCAGGAATTCGTGGCCATCGGCGTGAAGGTAGGCTGACATGGCGGACCGGGATTTTTCGAGACAGAGGAAAGGCCTCGTCGCCATCGACGGAGCGATGGCGCTCATCGTGTTGCTGGTGGTCGTCCAGATTTGGCTGCTGAGCGCCGCGCTCGAAGCTCTCCTTGCCGGGCATACGGAGACGGCCCTGCCGGCGGCGGTCTTCTCGGGAGTCCTCTTTCTGGGTTGCGTCGCCTTGACGTTGTTCGTCTGGCGCGTGGACCGTGACTCACGCGAGCAATAGCCTGCCTACGACAAGCGCTTCCCGAGCTTTCCCATTACAATGGACCTCGTATTCGGGCGTGGCTGCGCCCGCGCGCCATGAGAGTGCCATGAACGATGCCATGGAAAAAGTGTTGCGCAAGGCTCCGCTCTTTGCAGGTTTGAGCGACGACGAAATGGTCGCGTTGCGACGCCGCGTGAGCAGCAGGAAGTATGACCGCGGGGAAGCCCTCTTTAGCGAGGGCGACGCGTGCCGTGGTCTCTTTATCGTCGGCCGCGGCAAGATTCGTATCTTCAAAGTCTCGGCCAGCGGCCGGGAACAGGTTCTTTCGATGGAAGGACCCGGCAGTTCGTTTGCCGAGCTTCCCGTGTTTGACGGGGGCAACTACCCGGCGTCCGCGTCCGCCTCGGAAGAGTCCGAGGTGCTGTTTATTTCGCGAAAGGACTTTCAGGATTTTTGCCGCGAGCATCCCGAAGTCGGGTTGAAGGTCATCGCGGTTGTCGGCTCTCGCTTGCGCCGCCTTGTGGGCATCATCGAGGACCTGTCGTTCACCACGGTGCGGCAGAGGCTGATCGCTCTGATCGTGCGCCTCGCGCAGTCCAGTTCCACGCGAACGGACGGAGTTGTGCAGGTGGAGCTCAACAAGACCCAGCAAGACCTGGCCGCCGAACTGGGCACGGTGCGCGAACTGGTGTCGCGGAATCTCGGGCGACTTCAGGCCGAGGGCTACCTTGAGATAAGCGGTCGAACCATCGTCGTCAGAGACCTTTCTGGCTTGAAGGGTGAACAAGAATCACCGGAATGAACGCAAACTCCTCGTCCGTCTCGCTCTCGTCCACCAGAACTGCCTCAGGTTGGCCTAAAGGTCGAAATCACTGTGGGGACTGAAAAGTCCGCGCAGCGTTGCGATCGACTGTCTTATTCAGCCGGTTGTGGTCACACCACACACCAGGCTGCCAGGGCAAGCCGGCCGATGTCATCGACGCCGAGACCTTCTAGGCGGAGATCCGGCGCATTTCCGGGTCTTGGAGAAACAACAATCCTTAGGCTACTGATTTTGCCGTTCTTGAACTCGAACGTGTGGCTCCCGGCTACCTGGAATCCACGTCCGTCCTGAGTCCCGACCGTGGTAGTCCACCCGGCGACAAGCTTATGGTCCATGACCTTTGTGCGATGAACTTCGGTATCCACGATACCGAGTGCCGCGTTTCTCTCGGCTGGACTCTTTTTGCCTTCCCCTTCCAGCTGAAGGGGCATTTTGTTCGCTTGGAACCGATTCTGATAGAGCGCGAGTATCGCGTTTCTACCACGGAACAGACCGGTCACCGGAGGAGAGCCTGCAAACTCGAACGTGCCATCGTCGTCCCAGAGTTGAATGAGCCGGTCGATGGAACTGGCCTGCCCCGAACGGAGTTCTTTGATCAGGGCGAAGTAGTTCTCGACGAGCTTTTCGTGATTTGCTTGCACTTGTACTTCAGACATATGCCATCCTTTCTTTGAGGTGTTGGACTACCCCACTACCAGCATTCGGAAACCAGCAACGCGGGTCCGCCGCCAGATAGTCGCCCGTCTTCGCGAGCGCGACTGCGCGGCAGCCACCACATCGGTCGATCTTTGGACAATGCGAGCATTCACCCTTGAGATCCTTTCGGTCCTGGAGTTTTCGGATTACATCCGAATTCGTCCAGATTTTGGAAAATGCACGGGAACGTACGTTCCCGAGCGGAACGGGTAAGAGAACACAGGGCAGTACGTCGCCGTTCGCGGTGACGCAGCCCTGCGCGATTCCGGCTTGGCAACCGATGAACCCCGCCATTTCCTGGACTTCCTTATCGACAAGAATCTGCTGGGCCAAGTGGCTGACGATTTCGAGTCGTCCCCGGTACCGCTCACGCAAGACAACGCAGGTTTCCACAGCGGACCGCCATTCTTCCATCGTGAGGTCGAGCGCGTCCGTACCGCGACCAGTGGGAACATAGCGGGAGAAATTTATCCGCGAAACCGTCTGCCGAGAGATGAATTCCGTGAAAGGCTCCAGACACTGAGAATTGAGGCGGGTGATGGTGCAACAGACATGGACGCGGAGGCCAGCGGCGGCAGCCGTTGCGATACTGTGAAGGGCTCTGTCGAACAGCCCTGGCCAGCACCTGAGCCTATCGTGCTGCGTGGCCAACCCGTCGAGGCTTATCTGGAAACGGCCGATGCCGGAGCGTGCCAAGAGAGCCGCTTGAGCAGCCGTCAAGTGCCCCCCATTCGAACCAACACCAGTAGTGAGACCGCGGCTGTGGGCATGCTCAAGTATGTCGAAGAGATCGGGTCGGAGGAGGGGCTCGCCGCCGGAAAAGGCTACGTCCAGTACACCGGCATCCGCAAGCTGATCCATCAATGCGTGCGCTTCTGACGTGGTCAGTTCATCCGGCGTCCGGACATTCGAATTCGAGGAGCAATGCAGACAACGGGCATTGCAGACATTGGTCGCTAACCAGACCATATGGAACGGGAGGCGGGGACGAAATCCCCCGGGAGAGAGAGGGCTACCCGACATGGTCGACCTCGAGGATTCCTCGCGATACCAGTTGCGCGAAGAAGGTGTAGAGCGTCTCACGAAGAGTCGCTGCATCCGAATCCACGGACCGGCTCAAGACTTCGTTGATGTCATTTACTGAATTCAGTCCGTCACACAATTGGTAGGCAACTACGCCGGTCGGAGGAACCAGGTGCAATTCGTCCGTGCGTGAATTGTAGAAGAGCCATCCCTCGCCCTGTTCGCGAACGACACAGCACTTGGAAGGCACAAGGACAGATTCTGGCAGCAGGCTTGCAGTCTGCATGATCGTCTCTCCTAATAAGGAAGGGCTTCGCCCTGTGGGAGTTTCGTTAGATTGGTCAGCTCAGTGGGCTTTACCCAGCAGTGCGGATCCCCAGCAAGCGGATCACCTTGACTGTAAGCGTGCGCCACCGCGCGACACCCCCCGCAGGTGGCCAGGAATTCGCAATCGCCGCAGTTGCCGGTCACATAGCCCTGACGTTGCCGAAAGTGTGCCAACAAGGAAGACTTGCTCCACATGTCCCGGAAGCGGGATTCGCGAAAATTGCCGATGGCGGTGGGAAGAAAGACACATGGTGTCAACGTTCCATCCGGACATATTCGGCCGACCAGCCTCCCGGCACCGCAGCCAACATACTCTCTCTTTTCCTCCGGCGGGACGAGCATGCCGACGCGACAGTCGTGCCAGATGACCTGTATGGAATCCGCGTAACGCGCCCGAAGCTCAATCCATTCGGTCAGCGTTTGGCGCAACTGTTCGGGTGAGAGGGCGAGTTCGAGAGTGCCTCTCCCCGCAGGAACATACTCCGAGAGATTCACGGCGTCGGCTCCGAGGTTGCGAGCCAGTTCGATGACTGGAGGGCCATCCTTCCAATTCAAGAGCGTTGGCGTGAAGCCCACGACAACCCGGATCTTGCGCTCGTTAAGAAGACGTATGGCCTTGGTGGCGCGCTCAAAGAGACCGGAGCATTGTCGGAAAGAATCGTGCGACCCTGGTAGGTGGCTGTCGATGCTGACGGTGACGCTTTTCACTCCCAGATCGCATAACTGGTCCGCTGTTTTCGCAGTTACGCACGACCCATTAGTTCCTATATTCACGGCAAGCCCCCGCCGGACGGCCCGCTCGACCAGTTGCGGCCAGTCCTTGCGCAACATTGGCTCTCCGCCCGAGAAGGCCAGCACGATAAGGCCAGCTTCCGCGAGTTGGTCAATCACCGAAAAGGCCTCCGCAGTCGACAACTCGTCGGCACAGGTTGCCTCCGGACTTGAATCCGAGTAGCAATGAACGCACCTTGCATTGCACTTGTGTGTGATTTCCCAGGCGATGTAGAGCGGGGCCTTGAAGTTGGTCAATTCAGGGGATACCTGCGTCATGGGGACCTCCTCAAGTGCGTAAATCATCCGTGACGTCGTAATAGGACTCCACGATAGGTGGCCCAGCTAGGAGACCGCGCCAGGTTTCCAAGCAGGTCCGCATTTCCACCTGCGATTCAATGCGGACTTGGTCCTCCTCATAGGTTGCTCGATCCTCGTATTCAATGACTTCGATAAAGGACCGAGGGTCGTCGAGCTTCTGTAGAAGCCGCACCCTAATCCCCCCTGGTGATTCATAGAGGGGTAGCGCCTGACGGAGGAAGTCCACGAGGCCTGAACGGTCGTCAGCACGTATCGTTAGGAGTATCGTAACGCGGTGATTCATACACTGCATTAGTCTTGTTTGGAACACGTATGTCTGTGACCTGCGCCCGTTCTATACGTGACCACCGTCACACCAATGGACTGAGACCGATGCTGAGTGAAAGAAGCCTCACAGCCCTCGTCATCTCTGAAATTACCGTGCTTCAGTTGGGTTTGGAGGACAAGTAGCCCATCACCGCCCCCCGGAATCCGGAGCTTTTTCATAGGGACGATCTCCCGGAGTTCGCCAACCAATACTACGAGTCTTAAGCGGACGAGGAAGTCTCGTGTCAATGCGGCAGCGCTCTGCATTCTCGATTTGACATTTAGCGCACGCTAGGTTCCGTCGACCTCACGGTTCTATCCTGGGGTCAGATGTATGATGACTAAATCCCAGCTGGGGGCGGTTTTCCCAACCGTTGCAGTGAGTCCCTGGGAGATGATCTGAGGTGATCTAAGACGCTGCAAGGTGCTGTGAGGTCATCTCATTTGCAACGGTTTGCTAAACCGCCAGCGCCGCAGACCGAGACCTGTTTCCAAATTGAGGTAGCGATCTTCGAAAGGACTGCGCCCACAGCGCCCCAAAGTGCTGAAGCGGTTGAACCCTGAATGGCCATTGGCGAGCGGACCAACCTCCAGCGCCTTGAGCGGCATAACCGGTTGAAACTTCGGCACTTGAAAAGCTAAACCGGTCAAATGCTATCTTGCTGAAAATTCACCTAAATCCCTTTGCCAGCTGCAAGATAGCGCGATTTTCGATTTTCTGTATTTGCCCCAATTTTGGGCATTTTCTCCGCTGTTTTGCTACAATCCTGCTACAATTGGCCTATATTTACTAACTCGTATTATCACTGTAGCAGAATTTCCCCGTAAATCAGGGACTCGTTTCTTAGCACTGTAACTTCAACGAGTTGCCGCGGCCACGCGGTAGATATTTACGACTCCATATAGCGCGAGTGGCCGCGCTCCCCTCAGGTATGATCGGGTGAACCGCTTCGCACTCTTGTCCGCAAGGGTTCAACCGGCCGCGCATCTGAGTCCAGCGATTGTATATATCTGGAATTAGCCCGTGTTTCGAATTTTCTGTTGCTCTATCTCGTTCAGTTATCGCAGCCGTATGAAGTTTGGTTGCAGCATCACCTTGAAGGAAACACTCCTGGATATCCTTCTGCAGATGGAGGATTTTTCGTTAGCTTCTCAGCTGTGGCGATCATCATTCGCACGATGGCGGCATCTTTGCTCGCCTTCGTAATTCTTGCCTTGGCATTTTCGAGTTTTGCTCTGATGGCAGAATCCTCGCTTGCGCCTCGACCCCGTTCTCCTTTCTTCTTGGAAACTCTCCGCCTCTCCGCTGCCTGACCCTCAAGAGACTTGACCTCCCTTTCCGCCGAAAGAAGATTACTCTGCAAGAGTTGCAGCTCTCGTCGGCAATTCTCCAGAAATGGAACGGCGGCTCTTGTCAAACTAGGCGTTTGGTCTGCAGTCAGTGGTTGGGACACCCTGGCCTCCGACGACTCTTTTCCCGAAACGTCCCCGGCGCCTGCACCTCTCCCTTCAAGCATAACCAGCGCAAATTCAGCCGCCAATCGCACTCCTTTCGGAGGTTTCTCTCTATCCCGCCCGATAACATTCAAGACAGACTCAAATTGATCCTTCGCCTTGCCGTGTTCGCCTCGGTGCTGGAGCAAGACTGCCCGGTTGTACATGGCTTCGGCCCGGATCCGCCTCCGCGCATCCTCGCCAATTTGGCGATCTTTGTCTGCTGGATGCAGCCAAAATTCCACATCCTTAAAGTATCGCTCTGCATCCCTCCGGTTCTCCTCGGAGCCTGTCAAAGCCAGCACACTTGCATGATAGTGTGTCGCCAG
>Ga0335071_10009163_pt1 | contig 10126 bp, 10 predicted proteins | sample Lox_Sample_15_FD_206724 | JGI IMG/M metagenome (GOLD analysis project Ga0335071, IMG submission 206724) | Soil microbial communities from Loxahatchee National Wildlife Refuge, Florida, United States - Lox_Sample_1.5 | ecosystem: Environmental > Terrestrial > Soil > Wetlands | place: USA...
GAAAAAATCACCGGGACGGAACTCTCTCGACAAAAATCGGCCTCGCTCCACATCCGGAGTGACCTTTCCCACTATAGACAGTATGTTGTGCTCCAGGTCCAATTCCACGCCATCCAGCCCAACTCCCGGCAGGTCAACTACTATCACCAGTTCGCCTTCTCCTTCGTAAATATCGGCCGCTGGGGTAAAACACGGCTCGGATGTGGTCAGTTCGCTACTGCCGAATCCTTTTTTATTCAGATCCGTGACCTCAGCAGACAAGTCAACCATTGTCTTTGCCGCCTTTCATATGCCTCCGAATTTGGACCTATATTGCCGATAAGCACATTAAGCCAAAAGAGTCGGTGCGAACCAAAATTAGAGGCTTTATTTCCCTGCTCCTGATCTCCTCCTTGGTGATAACCATAAAGATCCTTTTCAAGAAGCCTCTTCACGTCACTATTTCCGGTTTTCGGAGCCTACATCCATTGCATCTATTCGCTCTCATGAGCAAAGCCACCGGGCGCAATCATCTTGTTTAATAGGCATCATTTCACCTTTGTCAAGCCCGCTGAATTCATACGAATTCGATGAGTTTGAACATTTCCCAATCAAAAACGGAATATCGTGAATGGAAGGAGAGCGCCCGCGCGCCCGGCAGGACAAGGCATAGCCGACACATAGCGCGCCAAAGGACGCCATTCAGCAGCGTTGCCCCTCAACAAAGCCTTTCAGCACACAGCACCTGTCATGGCTGGGAAGGAAATCCCGCGTTCTACGGGAAAGTAATCTAGATTTTCGGCGTGAAGGTGAGATTGCTTCCGGTACGCTCCATCGCCACAACATCCCATGCCCTGCAAAGCTGTTATGGAGACACCACTCTGGGGGTTGTTGGACAGAGGGGCCGTTGAGATGCTTTTCCCGACAAGGTCCAATCTTTGAAAGCAGGCCCGTACCGGATGGAGCACGCTGTTCAAAGCGCTAGGCCGTCAATTCACCTGCAGTTTCTCAGTGGATCTGTCCTTCTCGCAGCGGTTGATGAAGATGCGATATTCAGGTTCTCTCCCCAATTATGAGCTATATAAGAAACGTCGGCCCGCCATCGTTCGATTTTCCTGATCGCTTCGGCCTCCCAGGGAAGCCAGGTGGAACGTTTACGGAGGCGAAGCGACGCTTCGAGTTCCGGAGGAACCGGTGGGGCAAGGAGATCGGACTCCTCTCCTTCCAGCCCTTTGAGGAACCTGGTCAAGATTTGTAATTGTCGGCGGCTCAGTTTGCCTCGGAGGTTGCATAAGCGCTTTTCCACTACCTGCTCAAGGCACTCCGTGACATGGCTGTTTTTTTGCCTACAGTTGATGAGTTCACACAGGAATCTATAATTCTCTCTGAATTCTGCCGGAACGCTTGCTAGGTCGAGATCGTCGACAGTTTTATCAACTTTCATTGGTGCTCCCTGTCGCCTTGGGGTAAGTCCATCAGATCGGGTACCGACGACGGCCTGCGGGCTTGCAGGCACCGGGGGGATGCGGTAGCACCATGTAACAACATTGTCAAGTATTGCTTTTATAATTAATTTTACTAGCTCAATATTATTAGTTAAACTTCTTTAATTCTTCACCTGCTCCCACCACCGTCTCGGTATAGTTGCTGATGCTTTTTGAGGACGTCAGGATCTATCTTGATATTTCCCTTATACTTTTCTTTGTAGTCTTCGAGACTTTTCTTCTCTTGGTAGGAAAAGACCGTCGTTTCTATATATCCCACAATCTGTTCACCCTGAGGCAACTCTCGGACAAAGGCTACTCCGCTCATCAATGTTGTCTGGTTCACCCTCCATGCGTGCACATAGCATCCCAGGACGATCCCGATTGCGGCCAATAACATGAAACAGATCAGATAGATGAAAATTTTCAACATCGGGATCACCTCGTACGGATGGATTTACGGGGACTGCCCCGCGGTGGATCAAATATGGACTAATACGATCATTCGACTCAGAAATGATAAATCACGGCAATGCAGGCTACCAACCAGATGATTGTGCAAAGAAGCAGCGGGGAATCCGTTAGAAGCAAAGCCGTTGGGGACCCTCCATCCTCTCGCCGATAAATTAGATACATGTATCGGAAAATCCCGTATGTGACCAAGGGAATGGTAAAGGTCATCTTCTCTGCCTGTATGCCTGCTGCCGGGTTACCGAGCACCGAATATAGACAATAAAAAATGAACGTAGAGGTGGCTACGATTTGCAGTAGCTGATCGAGCAGCGCAACGTTGTAGTTTTCGAGCACCGGACGATGACTTGTCGCATCATCCGTTAGCATTACCATTTCGTGACGGCGCTTTCCGAGGGCTAAAAAGATCGCCACTGAAAACGTACATAACACCAACCAACTGGATACGGACGCGCCCATTGCGGCCGCTCCACCCAGGACTCGTAGCAGGAAGCCTGTAGAAATGGTCAACACGTCCAGGATTACCAGATTTTTCAGTTTCAGTGAGTACAGGATCTGAAGAACCAGGTATGCTGCGAGAAAACCGTATGCGGGCAAAGGCAACCTTGCGACGCCTGCAAGAAGAACAGCTCCTAACAGAAGCCCGAACATAAAAAGTAGGGCCGATCCGGGTGAGACCTCACCCGATGCAAGTGGGCGGGTTTTCTTGAGAGGATGGACCCTGTCCTGTTCCATGTCCATATAGTCGTTCAACATATATGCGGCAGACGAAGTCAGGCAGAAAGCCAGGCACATTCCGGAAACTTTGATCACATCGTCCGCAACAAAAAGCTTACCGCTAAAGACCAGAGGCATGAAAACAAACCCATTCTTGATCCACTGGGTGGGCCTCATGAGTTTTATGAGAGGTTTTAAAGAGTTCATGGGATGCGTTTGATCACCTAATCTTCAATCAAATTGAAAGTAATTCCCTAACACAAAGACCTCTGTATGTAAATTAGAACTGAAGGCAGCCGGACCGCAAGATCTCTGATGTTCTCGTTTAAGGACCTACTCCCAGTTGACTGGGCCCTTTCGATCAACACTTGGTTCGGCTGACGAAATGAGTTATTTTTTAATTGCAAAGGAGCAAGAATGGGATCTATGAACGAATCGGCACTCGAAGAAAATCGCCGAATCCGCATGCTCAGAATCGTGACGGACCTCCTGGTGCAAGTACTCATGACCAGACCGATGACTTTGTCGGACGCGGACATGATGATACATGGCGTCAGAAACCTTGCGCTGAAGCTATTTCCGGGCAAAGAACATGTCTTTGATCTTATATATCTCCCCCGTTTCCGCAGGGCGCTTCGGGAGGCGGGTCTTCTGAGGCCTGACCTTCACGCGGTCACGGATGGTAATTTGGATCGGCCGAGTTAAAAGCAATAAGAAACTCCGGGGGAGTGGCTGCCGTTAATTACGGTTCGATTCCGTTCAACATTGTCGGGAGGCTTGGGAACATGGCTGATCTTGATATGATCAGGTCTCTGACCGTGAAAGGCACAAGCAAAATTGTGCTGGTGGTCATGGATGGACTTGGTGGGCTTCCGCGGGAGACACTAGGCCCTACAGAACTGGAGGCCGCTAACACGCCCCATCTGAACCGGCTTGCAAGAGAAGGAATGGTGGGGCTGATGCACCCGGTCGGCATCGGCATCTCACCCGGTAGCGGACCCGGTCATCTGGGCCTGTTTGGGTACGATCCGATTAAGTACTTGATCGGAAGAGGCGTGCTTGAGGCTGTTGGGATTGGGCTGACGCTTACGGACCAGGATGTGGCGGCTCGGGGGAACTTCTGCACCGTCGACGATGACGGTCTTATAACGGACCGCCGCGCAGGTAGAATTTCGACGGAAGAATGCGGCCGAATGGTGGATCTCATAAAAGGTATTAGTCTACCCGGCGTGGATCTCATCGTTAAACCGGTCCGGGATTACCGTTTCGCTCTGGTGCTCCGGGGCACCGGACTTTCGGCCGCTCTTAATGAAACCGATCCACAGATGACCGGCGTGAAGCCGTTTGCGATCCAGCCCCTTGATGATTCGTCAGAGGCGAAATTTACAGCCGAACTTGTCCACGAGTGGGTGGAAAAAGTTCGAGAATGCATAAAGGATCAGCATCCTGCCAACATGGTCACCTTGCGAGGGTGGTCGCGGGAGCCGGGGCTCCCATCCTTCGAGGATGTGTTCAAGCTTAAAGCAGCGGCCCTAGCCGTATACCCGATGTACAAAGGTCTGGCGAGTCTGGTGGGCATGACGCTTATCCAGGGTCTCGCGACGATTGATGATCAGTTGTCCGCGTTGAAGCACCACTGGGACTCATTCGACTTCTTCTTCGTTCATTACAAATATACTGATAGCCGGGGCGAGGACGGAGATTTCGATGCGAAAGTCCGGGAGATAGAGAAGGTCGACGCGGTGATTCCTCGCATCCTCGAGTTAAAACCCGATATGTTGGTGGTCACGGGAGACCACTCTACGCCCGCGGTCTTGAGGTCGCATAGCTGGCATCCGGTCCCTGTTCTACTCTGGGCCCCCGGAGTTACGCGCGCGAATCCTGATGTTACGGAATTCGGGGAAACTCAGTGCCTGCGAGGGGTCCTCGGGCAATTCAGAGGACCGGACCTAATGAATCTGATCACCGCCTACTCTCGGCGACAAGCCAAATACGGCGCTTGAAAGCGAAGTGAAGAGAAAAAAGGTCTTGGGGAAAACTTTTTTGCAAAAAAGTTTCCCCCAAACCCCCTTCAAAAAACTCTTGATTAGGCGAGTCGAGCAATTACGTTGCCCAGACATACTGGCGCAACAAAGACTATGTGCCTCTTGTAAGCCTCGCCACTCGGTAAGGGTAGACCAACTGAGAGTTTTCTTCTTTCTCGTTCCCAAGCGGGAGCCTGGGACCGAGAACTATTTTAGGAGTTTTGGGGGAGGGGTCTGGGGAGGGCGTTTTTGCAAAAACGTCCTCCCCAGAATTCCCTGCCTGCCTCGGAGGCACGAAGATGGCTCGTTCGGATGTTCATCCCACACATTCTTTTCAGTCGTGGCAGGTTTGGCCGGGCTCTTACGACAATGCAAAGCTTGACAAGTCATGTCTCCGGCCTCTCGGGTGTGATCTAAGGATCTCAAAATCTACCCGCATTGCGTCCATGGGTTCCTGCTTCGCCCGTGAAATCAAGAACGTACTCATCAGAGAAGGATTTTCGTACATAACCGAAGAAACGCATCACCCGGCGGCTATTCACGCCAGTGCGGCTTGGGAGCGGGTTTATAACGTCTTCTGTATGCGCCAGATTTTCGAGTACACCTTCGGGGATTGGAATGCTGCTAAGCGGTGGTGGGAAGCGCCCGTGTCAGGAAAGATCCAGGACCCGTTTCGAAGAATAGTGCTCTATGACACCCTCGAACAGGCCGAAGCGGACTTCGTGACCCACAAACTCTGCTCCCGGAGTGCCCTGGAGAGGGCTGAGGTCCTGATTCTGACACTGGGCCTGACCGAGATCTGGGAGGATGCGATCGATGACTCGGTCATCTGTTTGCCGTCAGGCCCGTACGTCAACGAAGGCGGCGACATGGGCCGCTACCGATTCCGAGTGAGCAGATATGCAGAGAATCTGGAAAATCTTGAACGTATTCATCAAATCATGGCGTTGCACAATCCGGCGTGCCGCATCATTATCACTGTGTCGCCGGTTCATCTCTGGGCGACGTTTCGTGAAGATTCCGATGTGATCAGTGCGAGCTGTAATTCGAAATCTACACTCCGGGCCGTAGCAGACGAGTTCGTCGCTCGTCACGAAAACGCGTACTATTTTCCGGCCTTCGAGATGGCGACCATATACCAACCGATGATGGGCCGGCCCATCTTCGCCGAAGGCAGAGAGAACTTCCATGTCAATAGCGAAACAGTGGAACTTATCATGAAGGGTTTCTTCGAGTTCTATTGCGATGATAATCAATAATTTCCAGCCCCCGAACTTTGCTCTTTTTCAGAATCAACAGTGAACCGGAACGACACTCAGTTTGTGGAGCAAAAAAAAAGTTTTTTTGGATTTTCTGACCATTTCTTTCAAGTCGTTACCTCTCATTCCGAGAATTTGCTTTAATATCGCCTAGTTGACAATTTCCTTAATAAATTGATAGAATTAGCCTCGTGGGGAGGGAAATCCCTTTTGTGAGGATTTTCATCCCCATGCGTGTTTTTGCGGAGCCTATGCCGCGAGATTGCTGCCAACAGTCGGGGTCAGCTTGTTCGCGTCACGGTTTGCCGGAACCGGATTCAAGAATGCCGGGTGACTCATTTTCTCTCCGCATCGCTCGGGGCTCGGAAAATCACCACAAAGAAGTTTTATTGCCTTGTTGGGGAGGGAACCGGAGAGGGCGTTCTTATAAAGACGTCCTCTCCAGCAATTTTTCGAAAATTTTATTGGTCGCAGTGGTTCTATCGCTTTGCTCTTGCACGCTCATGAGTCAGTCTCCTTATTTGACCCAGAATACCCAGGTGCCTATTCTTGAAGACCGTGGCGGGCTGGTCACGTCGCTCAACGGCCAGGTGCCGTATCAGAGATGGCGGGTCCCTCCTTGGGACATTGACATGCAATACGTGTGGCTCGTGGGCAATTACGACTTCAGAAAATACGACCGGGTTGAGATGATCCTTTACTTTCACGGCACACAGCCCAAGGACTATTACCCGGTTTTTCGCAAAGAACTTGAACAGCTTGCGCTGAAGCGACCGGACCAGCCATTTGTGTTCGTGGGTATGGTAGACAAACCTCAAATAGAGCCTGAATGCGGAAATCAAGACCGTTGGGGCATCTTGGCGCCCAAAAGAGGTGAACCGCCGGAGGCTCTGTTCCAAGTACTGAACCAGATTTTCAGGGCTTTTCGGACAAGATTCCCTAACATCAGGAAAGACAATACTCACATTGTGCTGTCAGGCTTCTCCGGTGGAGGAAAGGTGTTAAGCGCAATAGGCAACTGGCTGGCCCGCACCGACAAAGAAGATCCGTACGCAGAGGTTTTTAGGTCCCGATTGAGCAAAATCGTCTATTTTGATTGCTGGTTCGACAAAGATGTGGTCGAAACCGTACCCGCATTACTGGAAAGCAACCCGGACATGAAGATAGTGGGAACGGTCCACATGAAAAAGCCTCTTGAGCACGCCTCCATGCTCGCCAACAAATTTGGAATGAAAGCGGACAAGCAAAAACGCGAATTGGTCGGCCTGGACGGCAGACTAACCATCTATCGGAACGATTCCCACTGGGAAGCCATGATCGGCAGACTCAAAGAAGCCCTCTGATATCTTCTCCATTTCCCGAAACAAACGCTTGACCTGTCTATAGCTTCATAGTTCAAGATTCGTCTCTGCCGAGGGCCGCGGCACATCTCGTCGTAACGAACCGTGATCACGACCGCTTTTCAGATCAAGGTTCTCCGGCCGCGGATATCATTTCGCATGAGGAGGCATTTGCCGTGAAAAACAAAATAATGATCGGCCTCTGGCGGTTTATGTTGAATGTTCCCCCATCGCTGTGGGAGAAACGGACTCTTAAGGCAAAACAGAAATTTGCAACAGAATTTGGCTTCATGTCTGGTGAGCATCGATCAGTTCACCATTATGTGGTCAGGGAACTTCCGTATTACGGAAAGCCGTTACATCCGGAAAGCATCTCCGACAAATTGGGGCTCCCAATTGACCGGGTGAACGCCATCCTGGACGACCTGCAAGAGCATATGACATTTCTGTTCAGAAACGACCAAGGAGAAGTTGTTTGGGCCTACCCTGTAACTGTTGATAAAACGCCTCATCAAGTGACTTTTAACACCGGTGAACAATTGTACGCGGCCTGAGCTGTTGACGCGTTTGCGACGCCCTTCGTGCAAGGGCGATTGAGGCAAGAACACATTTCGGTTATCGTCAATACTGAATGCGCTCATTGCGCTCAACCCATGGAAATCGTTATCGACAGCGAGCTGCAATTCAGCGTGAAGCAGGAAGGCTGCGAGCCGATCGTCTTTATACCTGACGTAGATTTGTTTAAGCTTGAAGACGAAAGCATCATCAATGCGTTCTGAAACGAGAGCGTCTTCTTCTGGTCAGAAGAACATGCAAAAGATGATCGTAGAAAAGGACAGAGAGTGCGAGGAGCATACCTAACGGCTACGCAGATGGCACGGGGCACCAAGATAATTCAGAGCGCAATTTTCGGCTTTGACGCTGCAGTCCTTCCCTGAAGCTCTCTCTTGTAATGGCTTCACTGAAGAAATCGCAGAGAACCGGAGGTTACAACAGATCCGCGCATGAGCGCGGAAGCCGCTACTAGTGGATTGTCAGCGTTCCGGTCCACCTCTGCGGTAGACGATTGCTATAAGTAATAGTATTGTAGCGTCAGGGCGAACCATGTACACCATCGGAAAATTGGCCAAGAAGTTCGGGCTCTCGCGAAGTACTCTTTTGTACTATGATTCCATAGGATTGCTCAAACCCAACTCGCATACTCAGGCGGGTTACAGACACTACTCCGAAGATGACGCGAAGCGTCTGGAGCAAATCTGCCTATATCGCCGCGTCGGATTATCGCTCAAAAACATTGCGAGAGCGCTGGATTTTCCAGAAAACCGCCTCACAACTGTTCTGGAAAAGAGACTTCAAGAACTCAACGAGGACATACAACAACTGCGCGAACAGCAACGATTCATTGTGGGGATATTGAAAAACAGCGACCTATCTAGGAACATCGGGGTGATGAACAAAGATACGTGGACCTCCATACTGGCAGCGTCCGGCTTCACCGAAGAAGATATGCGGCGGTGGCACATCGACTTTGAGCGCCTTTCACCACGAAAGCATTTAGAATTTCTGCAATTTTTGTGTATTCCTGAAACGGAGATCGGGATCATCCGGTCGTGGTCTTCATCCGCTGGGAACGAAAGAGCGCATCATTCGAGTCAGTTTTGCGACTAATGTTGCGCGTTCCCGTCGGATTCACTTTCACCCCGATGCTAAACACTGATAGGCCCGATGCAACTAGCTGGGAGGCTTGGCATGTCCTATGACGATATCTCAGTTCTGCACTCCGGAGATGAATACGGCAACGACATGGTCGTAAAGATCTCTTTCACCAGCGGCCGGGAAATTCTCGCTCTGGCCACCAGGAACCTATACTCAGGTGATTGGGACTTCGGACCTACTTGGAATTACGTGATCAAATCAGACAAGTCTTTCCTCGTGGATACCGGTAGAAGAGGAAGGGGCCTGCAGCTCATGCAGATGATGGAAAACTCCGGGACCAAAGTTAATGATCTGGACTTCGTGATCCTCAGCCACGGTCACGAAGATCATGACGGCGGCCTGTTTGCCTTGAATCAGACGGCCGGTCTGGAAATCATGGCTCACGAAACTTATGAGGCGCTTAGAGAATTTTCGCCAGAGCGGGCGCCGTCAACACGGGTGGAGCGCTATCCCGCCTCTTGTTGGCATTGCCCTTTGTCAGAAAGCTTTGCGGAAAAGAATTGCAGTGAGTACCACAAGGAGCGGCGCTCGCTCAAAGTGACTTCCATCAGCCAAGAGAAGCATGATCTCGGCCAAGGAGTCTCTTTGTTTCATGTTCCCGGGCACTCACCGGATTGCATCGCTCTTCTGCTCGACGACGAGGTGATCCTCACCGGCGACACGATCCTCCCAGAGATCACTCCGCACCCATCGAGGGCGCATTACTTCGAAAGCACGCAATGCATGTTACCTCCGCATTATGCGGACACGAACCGGCTTTACGGATTGGATGTATACATTCGGTCGGTGAAGCGACTAATTGGGATCGCGGGCAGATTTCCGAACCTTACGGTTTTACCGGGCCACAGATTTTTTAACGACAGTAAATGTAACCTGCTGGATCTCGGCGCCCGCTGCAACGAGTTGATTCAACATCATATCCAGCGCTGCTCTGATTTCGTGGATCTTGTTCGTTCAGGGCCCAAGACACCTGAAGAGATTGCCCACGAATATTTTGAACCGGAATTGCTTTCGGGGTTCGGTATCAATCTTGCCCTAAACGAAGTGCTCAGTCACTGTGAACTCATGGAATTGAGTGGGGATATCATCTGGACTGACGGCAAAGTCATTTCCACCGGGACCAAGAATTCCGAGGC
>Ga0335071_10009164_pt1 | contig 10125 bp, 8 predicted proteins | sample Lox_Sample_15_FD_206724 | JGI IMG/M metagenome (GOLD analysis project Ga0335071, IMG submission 206724) | Soil microbial communities from Loxahatchee National Wildlife Refuge, Florida, United States - Lox_Sample_1.5 | ecosystem: Environmental > Terrestrial > Soil > Wetlands | place: USA: Florida...
ATTGGCTGCATGACGACAATTGCTCTCATGGCTTTTTAATTGTTCCGCTCGCTCTTTATTTTGCGTGGGAGAGGCGCCTCAAGTTTGTCCTGGCCAAACAGAGACCCTCATCCACAGGCGCCGTGCTCTTCGCGCCGGCCATACTTGCAGCCGCATTAAACGTGCATCCCTTCGTGAATCGCATTGCGATGCTGCTGTGTGTTGTGGGCGCAGTAGTTTTTCTCTGCGGATGGGCCCGGTTGAAGGTGATGTTTTTTCCTATTGCCTTTCTCTTGCTGATGATTCCGATTCCCGCGGTTATATTCAACCCCCTGACATTCCCTCTTCAATTGCTCGCATCCCGCTTCGGAGAATTGGTTCTGGTTGCGTGCCGTGTCCCGGTGCTGCGGGAGGGAAATATCATGCAGCTGGCAAACACGAGCCTCGAAGTTGCCGAAGCCTGCAGCGGAATACGGTCGCTGATATCACTTTTGACGCTGGCAATTGTGTATGGATATTTTGTCGAGTCACGGATCTGGGTTCGAATTGCGCTTGCAATCGCCGCCGTCCCGGTTGCAATTGCCTCGAATGCAATCCGTGTGGCCGGCACCGGACTGGCAGCTCATTTCTATGGCGCGGAAGCCGCCGAGGGGTTTTTCCATTCATTTTCCGGCTGGCTGGTTTTTATAGTGGCCTTTGTATTGCTTTTCGCCCTGCACCGCGTGCTGCTTTTGTTTTTGGCGGCCAGGAAAGCCGCTGAGGGTGCAATGGAGTCTCCCTGATGAGGAGCCGCTGATGAACATGTCGATGACGGCCCGAGTTCTTGTTCTTTGCGTCTGCATGCTTGCCGGCACCTGGTTGCTTGCGCACGACCGGGGACCCGTTTCCGTTCCGCCACGCGATTCGCTGTCGACTCTGCCCATGGAAATCGGTCCATGGAGCGGCCAAAACATGAGCGATCTCAGCAATGATGCGCGCACGATGCTTCGGGTTACCGATTACACAAACCGCACCTATGTGAAACCGGACCGAACAAGCATTGGATTGTATATCGGGTATCATGCGGAAGGTGGATTCCACTCGCCGCTTAATTGCCTGCCGGGATCCGGCTGGATCCCCGTCAAAACCGGACGCATCGATCTCCCGGTGCAGTTGCTACCGGAGAAGAGCGGTTTCATAACGTCGATTCATATCAACCGCATAGTGATTTTAAAAGGTTTGGACAAACAGGTGGTGCTTTACTGGTACCAGGGATGTGGCCGGGTAATCGCAAGCGAGTACTGGGGACTCATTTATGGGATGGTCGACAAAATGCGTTTAGGGCGAACGGATGCGGCACTGGTACGCATCACCAGCCCGGCAACATCGCTGGAACCTGCAGCCGAAAATGCCGCCGGCAACAATGCTGTCGATTTTACCCGACTGATTTTCCCGATGCTCAGCCGCTACATCCCGAATTAGGCGTGCTTCGGTGAGTCAAGAGACAATAGTTGTTCGATACAATTCCTGTATCTAGCTGGAGGAAATTATGAGTAGCTCAAGGCGATATTCGGCCGGGTTGCTTCTTTGGGCTCTATCGGTTTTGCTGGCGGCCGGGTGTTCCGGGAATCACCAAAAGCATATTGCCAGCGGGAAATCATACCTCGCCCAGGGGAAATACAACGAGGCACTGATCGAATTCCGGAATGCGGTCAAGGCAAATCCTAATGTGTCCGAAACCCACTACAATCTGGCGATTGGACAGCTCAATGCCGGCCAATTTGGTGACGCCTATCAATCGTTGATTAAAACGGTCCAGCTGAATTCGAACAACACGGATGCCCAGTTATATCTTGCGGATCTTTTGCTGCTAGAGAGCAAGTTTGACGAGGCAAGGCTTAAAGCGGATCTCGTTCTTAAACGCAATCCCGGTAATCTTAAAGCACTCATCATCCTTGGAAATTCGTATTCGCAGATGATCCAGCTGGACGATTCCGCCGGCGAAATAAAAAGGGGCTTACAGCGAGAACCGCGTTTTCTGCCTTCCTACAAGGATCTTGCCGACAGGAAGGATGCCCGGCGCGAAGAAAAGCTTGCCGAGGAGTCGTATGCAAAAGCCGCGGCAGCGAACCCGAGCTCCGTGCTGCCGAAAATCGCACTTGCCAACTTTTACATGATCCTCAATCGACCGGTCGAATCGGAAAAGCTCCTGCAGGAAGCGCTGGCTCAGGACGCGAAATCGGCCGATGTGAACAACGCGCAAGGTTTCTTCTTTCTACAGAACCAAAGATTGGCCGAAGCGGAGGCCGCCTACACTCGTGTGCGAGATGCCGTCCCGAACGATCCCCTCCCCAAAATTGTGCTGGCAGATTTCCTAATGGGAACCGGCCAGACAGACCGGGCAATGGATGCCTATCGGAATCTGGCGGCCGAAAGTTCCACGAACATTTTGGGCCGGGCGCGGCTGGCTAATGCGTATCTGTCTCGCGGGGAATTCGACAAAGCCGGCTCCATCATCGATGAAATTCTGAAAATCGACCCGAAGGATGCGGATGGGCAAGTGCTTCACGGCCAGCTTTTGTTAATGCAGAAAAAGGTCCCGGAAGCCATGCAAGCCCTGCAGACGGCTCTGAAAACAAGGCAGACGTCCGCACAAGCCCACTATTTCATGGGGTTGGCTCAGATTAGCTCAGGCGATGTGCAGAAGGGTGAGTCGGAATTGAAAACGGCTCTAATCCTCGATCCGTCGCTGACGCAGGCATATCTGGCGCTTGCCCGATTGAAGATGAATTCAGGCGATTTTCAGAATGCCGCTTCTCTCGCGAGGCAAGCTTTGGATCTTAGTCCCAACCTGGATGATGCGCGGCTCATTCTGGCGGGCGCGCTTATAAAAACGAAGGATTACCAGAACGCAAGGGCAGAACTGGAATCGTTTGTCGGCAAGAACCCGTCCAATGAGGTCGGCCATCTCAGGCTGGGTGAGGTCTACAGAGCCCAAGGTAACGTACAGCAGGCCGAGAAGGAGATGGAGTCATCTCTGAAGATAAATCCGCATTACGCGGATGCCTTGGACTCGCTTTCGGATTTGTATCTTGCCCAGGGGAGTCCGCAGAAAGCTCTGGATCGGATCAACCGGGCCATCGAGCAAAATCCCCAACAGGCAAAACTGTATGAGATCCTCGGGCGGACGTACGGCAAGATGAAAAATTATGCGAAGGCCGAAGAGGCCTTCTTGAAGGCGGTATCGATTGATCCCAATAACGCGACCTATCGCCAGAGATTGGGCGCGTTTTATGCCGTGATAGGCAAGAATGACAAGAGTATCGAAACCCTGGAGAAACTGGCCAGGGAGAATCCGGCCAACATTGGATTTAAGTTCGGGCTGGCGAATGCCTACTTCGATCAGAAATCATATGGAAATGTCGACGCGATCGCGAACGAAATCCTGAAGGCAAATCCGAAGAATCCCGAAGGATTGCTGCTTAAGGGAAGGACCCTGCTTGCGCAGAACAACGCTGCCGCTGCCGTCGCCCCGCTAAAGCAGGCATTGGATGTGTCGCGGGATTCCGCTGAAGCACAATATCTCCTGGGACTGGCGTATTTTCAATTGGGGAATCGATCGGGCGCCGAGAAGGCATGGTCCGACGCAGCCCAGAGCCAGAACCGTTCGGCGGCGCCCGCTATCGCCTTGGCAAAGCTTAAACTTGAATCGAAGAACGCAGATGAGGCAATCCGATACGCCCAACAGGCCAGGACAATCGACCCGGGCAACAAGGAAGCGCAGCTGATTCAGGGATCGGCCAATCTTCTTAAGAAAGACTACGGGACCGCGACCACCGACCTGGAGTCTTATGTCCACGCCTGTCCTGATGATGCGGTCGGACAACAACGTCTGGGCACTGCATACCTGAATATGGGGAATTTCGCCCGTGCCGAATCCCAGTTTGAAGCTGCCCTCAAAATTGACCCGGCTTCCAGGGAGGCGCTGGTTGGGATCGCAAATCTGTGCATGCACCAGAAGAGACCGGAAAAAGCCATTCAGCGCATAAATCAACAGCTAACGCGTTTAAGCGGTCCGGCTCGGGGGGGAGCTTTCACCCTCCTGGCCGAGCTTTATTTCCAACAGAAGGACGCTGTTCGTGCTGAAGACGCGCTGAAGAAGGCTATTGAGGCCGACTTGAAAAATCCCGCCTATCGCACGGCTCTGGCGGCATTTTACGAGTCGAGTGGAAATCCCGGCAAAAGCGCGGAGGTGATGCAAAACCTGGCGAAGGAGCAACCCGGGAATGTCTCGATCAAAAAGCAATTGGCTGCTTTATATACGCAGCAGAAGTCATGGGAGAAGGGAATTCAGGTCATCGACGAAGTCTTGAAGTTGAACGCAAAGGATTCAGAAGCCCATGTTTTGAAAAGCCGTTTGCTGATCGGGCAAGGGAAGGTGGATGATGCCATATCCGAAGCGCGGAATGCCGTCAATGCCAACCCGAAGTCCAACGCAGCCCGCTATGCACTGGGACAGGCTTACTACTCTAAGGATCCTAAGTCGCCGAATGCCGAATCAGCCTGGACCGAAGCGATCAACTCCGATCAGCATAACCTTGCTGCCTATCTGGCTTTAAGCCAGCTGAAACTGAACGCGGGCGATTATCCTTCCGCTATTCGATATGCGCAGCAGGCGCTGCGTGTAGAGCAGAATGCCGACGCTCATTTGCTGATGGGAAAAGCCTATTCGGGCCAGGGCGATGGCAAGAATGCAGCGGAGCAATACCGAGAGTATCTGAAAATCAAACCGGACGATGTCGAGGTTCGTGCATTGGCGAATGCCCTGCTCAGCGGCGACAGCCCAGCCAAAGAGCTGCAAGCCATCAACCGGGAGATTGCCCGGTCCCCCGACCAGCCGAAGCTCTACGAAATGCAGGGTCAGGTTTATGCCAGGCAAAAGGACTTTGCAAAAGCCGAACAGTCGTTCCGAAAAGCCCTTTCGCTCGATGCCAACGACTTCGATGCCCATAATCTTCTCGGAATACTCTACACATTCCAGAACCTCAACGATAAGGCGATCCGGGAGTTCGAAAACGCACTGAAGATCAACCCCAAGTCTTCCCAGACTTGGTACAAAATGGGATTAATTTATCAGCAGCAGAGCAATCCTCAAAAAGCGATACAGAACTACCGTGAAGCGCTGAAGATCGATCCGCTGCATGTCGAGGCGGCAAACAACCTGGCGTGGCTGATCGGTGAAACCGGAGGGAATCTGGGTGAAGCGCTGAGTCTGGCGCGTGCAGCAAATCAGAAAGCGCCCGATGATCTCAATGTGACCGATACGCTCGGTTGGCTGTATTATCGCAATAAAGCGTATCGTTCTGCCGTGGACGCTCTAAAGGAATGTGTTGCGAAAGATCCGAAAAATCCCGTGTTTCGCTATCACCTTGGAATGAGTTACTTTCAATTGGCGGATAAAGCGAATGCAAAAGCTTCCCTGGTGAAAGCGTTGGAATTAAGCCAAAAATTCAGTGGATCAGAGGAAGCACGGGCAATCCTGGCAAAACTATAGTAGACCGGCATACGTCGGCTGCCGTTTTCCCATCTGGCGCTCATCGCGAAACAGCCTGGATTGATCCTTCTCCAATCTCTTCACTGGAATGCGATCTCTGTTGCGGAGTATATCCCGCAGGCGAAGCGAAACATGACGCGATTCGCCAACGAGGCTGATATGGGCGGGAAAAACACACCTGGGCCTGCAGCTTTTGAGCATCCTATGCTCGCAAACTGTCGATGAGTAACCGGTAGCTGTTTTATAGAGCAAAGAAGCGGGTCTATGTGGCGTTATCTGGTATTGCGGAAGCTAGGTGCGGTTTTTGTGGAGGCAGTACTGCTGGTTTTTTGTGTCCTGGCAGCGCATGAAATCCGTTTGCCGGAATGGCACATCAGTTCTGCTGTTCGGGACGGAACGCTCCTCAGAGCGATATTGATGGCGGCGGTTTTTCAGCTCTCGTTGCATTTGAACGATATCTACGGATATATCGGGAAACGACCTTCTAGAGAGTATGTAGTCCGACTGTGCCAGGCACTGGCGCTGGCAACAGTCGTTCTTTGCGTGGTCTATTACATAGCCCCGGAACTGATGCTGGGTCGAGGTGTTTTCGGCATCGCGGTGCTCTTGAGTTCCGCTTTTCTGGTTCCGTGGCACACTCTTGTGCGATTTTACGTGGCCACACTTACTCCCCACACGAACCTCCTGGTGCTTGGAACGGGTAACCTCGCACGCGAAGCCGTGAAGGAGATCCTTGCACATCCGGAATTGGGGATCAAAGTCCTTGGATTCGTGGGTGATAATCCCAAGATGGTCGGCATCTCGATCGTGAATCCCAAAGTAATAGGAGTCTATGATGATCTGCCAGCGCTTGTGGCAAGCCACAAGGTCGACCGCATTGTCGTCGGATTGCAGGACCGCCGGGGCAAACTGCCGATCAAAGAACTCCTCGATTTCAAAACCCGCGGCATAGCCATTGAGGATGCCACTACCTTTTATGAGCGCGTCGCCGGGAAAATCCCCATCGAAAACCTCAAACCTAGCTGGATGGTTTTTAATACCGGCTTTTCAGTGACCAAACGAGCGCTGCTGCGAAAACGCATCCTCTCGGTGCTGATATCGTCGGTTCTGCTGGTCCTGTTTTCCCCCGTCATCCTGCTCCTCGCAGTTTTGATTAAGATGGATTCGAAGGGGCCGGTCTTCTATCGCCAGGAAAGAGTGGGCCAGGACGGAAAGACATTCACTCTTGCGAAATTCCGTTCCATGTTTACAGATGCCGAAGCACAAACAGGGCCAGTTTGGAGCAAGGAAGTGGATGACCGGATCACGCGTGTAGGCCGCTTCCTGCGCCGGACCAGATTTGATGAGCTCCCGCAGTTCTATAATGTGCTTCGAGGGGATATGAGCCTGGTTGGCCCGCGCCCGGAACGCCCGCATTTCGTTCAGCAGCTTGCCGAATCAATTCCTTATTATCCGCTGCGCCACATTGTGAAGCCGGGTATCACAGGATGGGCGCAGATCAACTACGGCTATGCCAACAGCTTGGAGCACACGGTTGAAAAGCTGCAATATGATCTTTTTTACATCAAAAACATGTCGTGGGTCCTCGATTCACTGATCCTTCTCGAAACCATCAAGACGGTTCTGGTCAGAAAGGGGTCATAGGCCGTTTACTCGCCGGCCTGCCAGCTTTCACTAATTCGTTGTGAAATCCCCCTCTCCGCCGGGGAGGCAGCTAAAGCTTTACAACTGCGGGAGTAATTGGATGAAGGATTTCCATTAGCTTCCAATGCAAGAACTGTCGGCGCTGTCGCCGTCAATCCGATCGGAGTCGGGATCGGAATCGGCGTCGCTACCGGGAATCGCTTTTGGGCGCAACCGGCACAGCGCCCAAACCCGATTGCGATATCCGATCCCAACCCCGATAATGCTGCTTAAGCCGCTTTGAAAGGCTCATGGGCTAAAGCCTCCGGCTCTGCCGAGGATGCTTACTTCCGCCTGTTTGCAGGAAATGCGGGCAGGGGCTGTGAATTGGCCTCCAGGCAGGCCTTGATGAAGCGGTCGATGAGATTCCGCACAGTTGATCTGATCTGTTCTTTCCCCAGCGAATTGTTTTGATCGCCGATGATCAGGCCGCGTTTCCACGTGACCGCAAAATCTTTTAGTCCGTTTGCCTCGATCGTCACGCTTTGCCAAAACTCGACTTGCACATATGCGGAATATCCGAAAACGACTCCGGTTTTTGACTTATCCAGAAGCACTGTAACGGTGACTGCAAGCATAGGGGAATATTTGCTGTCCACTTCCATCCCCGCAGCTCTGAGCTTTTGCTCCACATCGGCCTTCAATTGCTGTTCTGTCAACCCAAGAGCAGCGGATGCATCATTCAGCCGTTCGATGACCACCTCGCATCCGCGAATATTCTTCAATGTGTGATTTCTTGTATCCAGCTTTTCATCAGAACGAGCCGTGGAAGATATGAGGCAAAAGACCAATGCGGGAAGGGCAAAAATTCTCATTCTATGTTTTTCTCCCTGGAGCGCTACATAAGAGCCGCCAAAAGCCTTCCTTGAAGCATCTGGATGTACCCATTTTACATTCGATGCGAGTCAGTACAAAGCAAGTTTGCCGCATGCTGCATCCAGTCTTTAAGGCTTTTAAACCATAACAAATATAAATAAACAATAATAAACAATAAAATACGTGACATTTTTGAGAAAGGATGGTTTAATAGAATTACACGCCAAGGAGAAATTAGTTGTCCAATGAAATCATGACCATCGAGGAGGTGGCTGAGTACCTCCGCCTGAAGCCGCAAACGATTTACACATGGGCACAGGAGGGGAAAATACCGGCTGCCAAACTCGGCAATCAGTGGCGCTTCAAGAAGTCGGTCATCGATCGATGGTTTGCCCGGCACTTTGACGACAAGTTTAAGGACCTTTTGAATGAGGAGTAGCGAAGGCACGTCGATGCCGTCATTCGGTGATTCCGCAAATGATTTATTAAGCATCCGTCAGGAGCGAATTGGTTTTGAGGATCCCAAACTGAAGAGTTAAGCAAGCAGGAGACTATCATGGCCAACCGGAAACTCTTGTCGTTTGACTTTTTCCAAAGCTTTCACAGCAATGATGCATTCTATGAAAAAATTACCGATGAAACGCAGCTCAAGCCCGAGATCTTGAAGCACCTGGTTCTGGTTCTGCTTTTTTCCATAATCTATGGCGCCATCATGGGGAGCTACAACAGCTTCTGGCAAGCCGTATCCTCGGCCATAAAGATGCCGGTGCTCATTCTGCTTATTGTTGTCATCTGTTTCCCGGCCTTTTATGTCATCCAGACGGTGCTCGGTTCCAGGCTCTCGCTCGGTCAGATGATATCGATCATACTCAGCGGCTTTGTGTTTATGACGTGCATCATGGTTTCCTTTTCCACGATTGTTCTCTTTTTTATGATCACGGGAAGCAACTACAATTTTCTCAAGTTGCTGCATGTCCTGATCATTGTCGTTGCCGGGTTTTTCGGCATGCGCGCCATCGTGGAAGCGCTTAAATATTCATGCGAAAAGAAGAGCGTCTACCCGAAAACAGGCGTGTACGTCTTCCGCATCTGGATATTCATTCTGGCGTTCGTCGGGGCTCAGCTTTCCTGGTCTCTGCGGCCGTTTATCGGCGCCAAAGATGCCCCTTTTGAAGTGGTCCGGCAAAAATACGGCAATTTTTATGTAGACGTTTTGCAGTCGATGGGCTCAATTTTGGTTCCTGCCAAAAAGGCACCTGAAAAATAGGACCGGTTGGGAAAAGTTACTGCACGCGGGGATGCTGGTTGGACACAGCTTGAGTTACCGAAGACGGGGAAGTGCGCCTTATCAATCGAAATGGACCAAGGGGCCGGATTCAATTTCCATGAGGCTTCGAACGCACTGTTTGCGGCGTCAGTTTGAGATTGGGGAACATGCGGAAGAAGGAATCAAGCGATCGGTCACTTCCATCAAAGATCTCGAGTGTGTCGTTGGGCAAGAAATGCCGCTTCGATAACTCGAGAGACTCCAGCCGAGCAGCTTCCAGAAAAATTTCCAGGCTGGAATAATCCCGATCATCAAGCACGACATACTCGACGATCTCGCTCCCTCTTTTGGTGACAGCAGCAATCACTCTGATCATTGTGATGGTAGTATCCCCGAACTCGATAGAGTTCAATCTGCTTGATAGCTGGGGCTGGTTGGGGACATAGTCTCCGACCTGCACTGATGCTTCCTGATGCCCGCTGTGTTATCGGTTCAACTTCTTTACCTGGCACGCCTCCACGACTTTTGTCGGGTCGATCGCGTCGCTGTCCAGTTGCATCTCTACCACTTTGCCACTCTTGTCGATCAGGTAATTCACCCGGCGCCCCGTTTTTTTCTGCAGGTCGTAAAGGCCGTACATTTTCGTGACCTCTCCGCCCCAGTCGCTCAGCAGCGGGAATGTCACCCCGATTTTCTCGGCCCACGCCCGGTTTGAAAACGGCGAGTCCATGCTCACACCCAGTACCTGGGTATCGGCGGCTTCCAGCTTGGCGAGGTTTTGCTGGAAGTTCTGCATCTGCCTGCTTCAACCGCCGGTAAACGCGAAGAGGTAAAACGCAAGCACAAC
>Ga0335071_10009165_pt1 | contig 10125 bp, 4 predicted proteins | sample Lox_Sample_15_FD_206724 | JGI IMG/M metagenome (GOLD analysis project Ga0335071, IMG submission 206724) | Soil microbial communities from Loxahatchee National Wildlife Refuge, Florida, United States - Lox_Sample_1.5 | ecosystem: Environmental > Terrestrial > Soil > Wetlands | place: USA: Florida...
TCGGCGCCATCGGAGAGGAACGTGACCTGCTGGTTGGCCTGAAGCCCTTGGGACTTGAGCAGCTCGAAGAGCCGGCGCTTCGGTTTGGTGTCGTAGTTCTGGACGTAGGCGAAGCACTTGCCCTTGGCTCCGTCCGCCGGCAAGCTCTTCCCGGCGATGACCTCGAACCAGCCCTCATGCCGAGAAGGCTGATCCTTCGCATGCACAAAGCCCCCGTCCAGCCCGACGGACAGCGGCGGCCCAGGCGGCGAGAGTTGATCCCAATCCCGCTGGCAGCCCTCCAGGAATAGCCCCTTCTCGTCGCCGAGCTCGTTCTCCATGCGAGCCGCGACACGTTGGACCATGCGGTGGAGGCTCGCCACGCTGATCGCCTTCCCGATCGGCAGCACCTCCGCCAAAAGGTCGATCGTGAGGCCGTACGCGGCGAGGGCCACAAACTTCGTCTCCAGGTACGCCAGTTCCGGTGTGGTCCGCTCCGGGAGCGCCTCCGCCAGCGGGCTGAAGGTGCGGGTCACATCATGGCGGCAGCGACACTGGTAGAGTTGCGGGCTCGCCAGCCGCAGTTTCCCGAACAGCGTGCGGATCACGAGGTCGTGCTGGCTCTTCCGGCCCTGGCGTCGCCCGCAGGCGGGGCAGTGCGCGTGCGCCGCCAGGACTTCCTTGGCTTGCTGGGTGACCAGCGCCTGCTGCACGCCCTCAAGCATCATCTTCGCTTCCGCCAGCGTGAGACCCAGTTGCTCCAGGCAGAGGGCCCCGCGCGTGAGCGTGACCACCTCCGTGACGTCCTCGCGCCCGCCGGAGTCGTTCTCGATGACGACCTGCACGATTAGTCGCATGGCGCTCCTCCCTCCTCCACGCACCGCCAGCCCGGATCGCCCTGGGCATACTGCCGGAGGCGACGATTCACCGCGCGCCGGTCAAAGCGGTAGGTGGCCAGCCACTCGCGCCAGGGGTGCAAGGCCTCTACGTGGTCGAGTAGGGCCTCGGCGTCCTTGGTCTCGATGTCGGCCACGACCGTCTGCAGCAACTCGTGCACGTGCCAAGGGGCCGCGTCACGCTGCTCCAGAAATCGTTCGGGGCCCCCGCAGTCCTCGGGCGGACCGCCCCAGCGGCCGCCGATGCACACAGGATAGGTCCGATCAGGTAAGAGCGGCACGGCCTGTTCGACCCGGGCCTGCACCTGCCAGAGATCGCCGAAATCGTACTCGTAGAGGAAGCGCTCGTTCGGCCGGAAGGCGAGGTCGATCAGCCGGACGCGTCGCGCATCGTGTCCCTCCACGAGCCCGTGCCGCGGGATCGCGTAGTCTTTCTTCCGGATCCGGAAGCGGTGGAGGTGGAAGTCCGTCCAGCCGAAGGCGATCTGGAGGACCCAATGGAGGTCGGCGAGCGTGCTGTCACTCCGCAGGAGGAGGCGCCGCCAGAGCAAGGGGTGAATCTCACGAATCCAGGCATAGATCAGGTAGGCGGTGGGGCCAGCAGTGGGCGAGGAGGCGGAGCCAGAGGCCATGGCGAGGGAGAGGGTATCAGATCAGTCTCGCCATGTCGCGGTTGCCTCCGGTTTGGAATGCTCTCCTAAAGGCGCCAGCAATTCCTAGGGGAAAGCCGCCACCGAATGCTGTCGCAAACCCGCCATGTGATCTTGCGCAAACCCGAACGCGAGTTCTTTGCAACGCAATCACCCTAGGGGCGGCCAGCCAGACCCGTGTCGCGCGCGACACGAAAGCGGGCCTGGCTGGGGTCGTCCGCCGGTATCGGATGGAGGGTTCTGCAGGTGTCCGCCCCGCTTGGCGGTCCACGGCTCCCACGGACTATGGAAAGGCAGGATGGTGTTCCGGCCCTTTCCAAGGATGGTCTGGACCCATCCAGGAGGCGCAATGTAGTCCGCCCGATCGGCATGGCAGGGTTACGGCTGGCTGGATGTCCGTCCCGCGCAGGTCCGAATCGCCGCGAGCAACTCCTCAGCCGGGGCACTCTTGCTCACGTACCCCGCGGCGCCGGCCTGCTGCATCGCCGCCGTCTGCTCGGGGGCCCCAAACATGGAGAGACCGATCACCTGCACGCCGGAGCACTCGGCATGGATCTGCTGGGTCGCCTCGATCCCATTCATGCCGGGCATGCTGATGTCCATGAGCACCACGTCGGGCGCCAACTCCTTCGTGCGCTCCACCCCCGCCTTCCCGTCGGCCGCCTCGCCGATCACCTCCAGGTCTGGTTCGGCCCGGAGCATCTGGGCGAGGGCTTGGCGAACAACTGCGTGGTCGTCTACCAGGAGGATGCGGGTCTTCTGCCCACGCCGGGCGCTGGGGGCGGCACGCCCATCCGCTGGCGTGAGCGTGACGGGGGTAGATGGGGTAATCACCTGGCTGCGTAAGGGAGCCGCCAGGGTGATCCGGCACCCCTCCCCAGGGGCACTCGTGATGCCCACGCAACCCCCAAGATACTCCAGGCGCTGGCGGATGCTGGCGAGGCCCAGGCCGCGCGGACTGGACGCGGACATGGTGGCTGGATCGAAGCCGACGCCGTGATCGCTGACGATAATCTGGAGATGCCCGTCCTGCCGGCGCACCTCCACGCGGGCGGCCCGCACCTGGGCGTGCTTGACGATATTGAATAAGAGCTCCCGGACGGACTGGAAGAGGAGCAGGGTCATGGCCTCGCTGTCCGGGATGGCCTCCGGATCGGCGTCGAGGGCCACGGCGAGCTGGTATCGCTCGGCTTTGTAGCGGACGAGCCACTCCAGACCGGCCAGCAGACCGCCGGTCTGGAGGATGGGCGGGCTGAGTTCGCCGGTCAACGTGCGGGACGCCGCCACCGCCTCGTCGAGCAACTGATCCATCTCCCGGGCCCAGGCCGCAATCCGGCTGGGATCCATCCGGGGCAGCAGGGTCAGCTTGAACTTGGCACCCACCAGGAGCTGCTGGAGGCCGTCATGGAGCAGTTCGGCCAGGCGCTGGCGCTCCCGCTGTTCGGCGAGGGTCAGCTCGGTCGTCAGCGCCTGGAGCTGGGCGGCCTTCTGGGCCAGATCGGCGGTCCGCTCGTGGACGCGCTGCTCCAGGACCAGCTGCTGCTCCTGTAACTGCTGGACCAGCGTCTCGCGATCGGTGACGTCATGCCAGGACAGGACCATCCCCCACAGCCGGCCATCGCGGTGGAGCGGCGCCCCGGCGCAGTGGATGATCCGGGTCTGGCCGTCCGCTCCCGTGAGGCGATAGGGCTGCTCGCTAAACGTCTCCCCGCGTTCGACCCGGCGCGTCGGCATCTCCTCGACCGGCACCGGCCGCCCGTCGACGTGATGGAGCGCAATCCGCTGGAGGCGCGCCGACCGGTCGACCCCCACCGGATCGAAGCCGAGGGTCGCCACGGCCGCTTGGTTCGCCTTCACGGGCGTGCCGTTCGGATCGTACACGACGACGGCATCGCCAATCCCAGCGAAGACGGCCTCGAGCTCGTCGTGCGCATTGCGCAGCGCCGCCTCGGCCTGTGTGCGGGCGGTGATGTCCAGCATGTTGGTCAGGGCGACCGGCTGGCCGTTGATCTCGACGAGTTCACAGGAGAACAGGCACGGGAACGTCTCGCCCGACTTCCGGCGGAAGGTGATCTCCCGCTCGCGGATCGTGCCGGCCGCGTGCAGATCCGCGAACGTGCGGGCGCGCAGGGCAGCGTCCGACCAGACCCCCAGCTCGACGGAGGTGCGCCCGAGCAGTTCGGCGCGGGTGTAGCCGACCATCGTGAGGAAGGCGGCGTTCACGTCCAGGTACCGACCGTCCGCCACCGCCGAGAGGGTGATCCCGATCGGGCTGGTCTGGAAGGCCGTCGCGAACTTGGTCTCGGATTGCCGGAGCGTCGCCTCGGTCCGCACGCGCTCCGCGAGCTCGCGCTGGGCCGCGTCATAGAGCCGGGCGTTCTCGATGGCGACCGCCGCGTGGCCAGCGAGGAGCTGGAGCGCCTGCTGATCCTCCGGCGTGAACGGCCCGCTCGCCGCATCCCGGTCCACGGTGATGACGCCAACGAGGCGGTCCCGGTACAGCAGCGGTTCCATGACGGCGGCCGCGACCTTCCCTTCGGCGCGCACCAGGGGGTTCGCCTCGGGCCGGGTCTGGTAATCATTGACGATGAGGCCCTGGCGCTGGGCGGCCACGCGTCCGGCGAGATGCTCGCCCAACCGGACCCGGACGTTCTGCATGTAGTCGCCTTCGTTCACCCAGGCGACCGGGACCAGCTCCTGCGTCTCGTCCTGCCAGAGGTACACGTCCCCGGCCATGCCTCCGAGGAGCGTCACCGCCGGGCGGGTGAGCAGGTCGAGGACCTCGGGGAGGCGGAGTTCGCCGGTGATCTCGGCCGTGATCGCCCGCACCGCTTCCAGCTGGTGGGTGCGCGCGTCGAGGGTGGCCGTGCGCTCGGCCACGCGCGCTTCCAAACCCGCGTTGGCTTCTTGGAGGGAGGTCAGGGCCTGCTCGCGTGCCTGCGTCGCGGTCCTTACGCTGGCCGCGCCCACCGCGAGCGCCTGCTGGAGCGCGGCCACTTCCGCGATGGGGGATGACGGCAGCGCGGGGGCCTCGCCGTGCACCACGGCCCCTGCCACCCGCGCGGCCTCCGTCACGGGCCGGGCGATCTTCCGGGCCAGGCCGATCGCCAGGGCGACGGCGCCGCAGGCGGCGAGGCCGCCGAGCAGGAGGAAGGCGAGGAGAGGGCGGCGCCAGGCAGCCTGAAGTTCGGGGGCCGGGACCATCACGTTCACTGACCAGGGAGCTTCCCGGAGGCGCTGGAAGGCGATGCGGCCGACCTGCCCCTCGGTTGTTGTGGACTCCAGGGTACCGCTGGCCTGCGCCGCGAAGGCCCGCGCGAGGGCCGGGAGCACCGGCTGGCCCTGGCGGGCGAGGCTCTCGGGCATCCGGGCGACGACCTTCTGCTGGCCGTCGATGATCGCGCTGACCCAGGTGCTGGGGAACTGGTGCGCCGCGAGGAGGCGGGTCAACCGCTCGGGGCCGAAGCTCATGTCCAGCGTGTAGCGGACCTGCTCATCCCACTGCACAGGGACCATCACCGCCAAGACATGGCGCTGGGCCACCGCGCCGAAGAAGAGGTTGGTCACGAGGGGCTGCCGGGTGCGGAACACGGTCTGGACCGTCTCGGGGGTCCCCGCCTTGGGCAAGGGGTCCCCGAAGGCCCGGCGGGTGTTCAGCACCTGCTGGCCGCTGGCTTCGGTGAGGACGATCCACCCGTCGTAGCGGGCGGCGACGGCCTGGGCCTCCGCGTAGAAGTCCGCCAAGCGGCCGGCCTGGAGTTCGTGGGAGCCCGCCAAGGCCTGGAGGGCCGCCGTCCACGAGCGGATCTCGGCATCCACGGCGAGGGCGAGGGCACGGGTCGTGTCGGCCTGGCGGCGGTCCTGATCGGCCCGGTAGCTGCCGACGAGCCAGACGAGCACGAACACGGCGAAGGCGAGCAGCGGCACAGCCGTGCCGAGCACGAGCAAGGTGAGCCAGCGGCGCAAGGGGGTAACCGGTGGCTGGCGCAGCCGGCCCTCAGCAGGGGTCTGGGCGGTGGCCATCGGAACTCTCTCCTGTCCGGAACGCGCGCCCTGCGGGGACGCAGGGGACCGGGAATGGCGCTTACCTCGGGCGGGCGCCCGTCGGTGAGGGGGTCTAGGATGCGGTAGAATACGCTATTCTTGGACCCCGTCCAATCGGAATCCGCGGACCCGTGCCTCTGTGGACAAGGGGTGCTTGCGCCATTGGACCAAACCGAAAGTACCGCGCCACCATCAATCGGCCCGAAGGCGCGGATCGTGTTCGGCGGAATCTCGCCATGGGGACATCGCGGACAATAAGGGCCGCAGACCTTTTGCAAACGAAAACAGCCGTGCGTGGTGGTCGATTTTCGGCAGGAATCCCGCGGCAGATTTCGCCTTGCTGGCGGTTTTCCCCAGGAATTGCTGGTTGGTTTGCGGCAGGAATTCAAGCCGGCGGGGTGGCGGGTTTCAGGCAAGAATAGGTGGCCGGATAGGCGGTGAATACGCAACGGATCCAACCAACGGCGCCTGACAAATGACCGGGCGGCAGAGTACTTGCCAGACTGGTGCCACCGGAGCGCTGACCGACATCTCACGGCGAAGCCAGGCAAGCGCTTCACCGGCTGGCCGATGTCCAGCGCCGCTTCCCGGAGCGGTTCGGCATGCGTCGCCCGGAAAAGAGGCCGCCCGGGCGTCAGCTTCCAAGAGGTCAATACCTAGCGGCGCCCCAGCCAGACGAACAGGCCACCCATGCCGCCGATGGAGAGGATGATTAGGCCCACCCCCACCCATACCCACGTGGCCGACGGGGCAACCGCTACCCGGAGGTCGAGGCTTTTGCTGCTGCCCTTTTCCCCATCCGCGGTAAGGTTCAGAGAGTAATCACCGACCAATGCGCTCGCCGCGGGGATGATCGTGGCGTCCACCGTCTGGCTTGCACCTGGCACCAGCATCTCCAGCTTGTCCGGCTTGAACTCCACCTTCCAATCTTCGGGCTTGAACGAGGTCAAGCGGATGTTCTGATTCACCGCCGATCCGGTATTCTTCACGATCAAGGCGACCCGAGTTGATTGTCCCCGGACGGCGTTCGTCGACAGAAGACCGGTGGGGGTGGAGACCTCCAGCGTATAGGTCCCCGTGAGGTTCACGTGCACGGGCACCTCGGTCCGCGACGCCCCGGCGCTGAACCGGACCAGCACCGGGTAATCCCCCGGGGTCGCGTCGGGCGCAGGCGTGAGGGAGACGGTAATCGTCTGGTTACTGTCCGCCCGGATCGCCACGCTGGAGATCAGCTTCGATTCGTAGGCGGGCTTGAAATTCACCTGCCAACCAGCCGGCACCTGTGCCGCGAGATTGACAGTCCGGTCGGTATCGGCCTTGTTTGCCACATCCAGGGTGAAATCGAACGTGCTGTTGGTTTGCCCCCGCAAGACGGGGTACGCCGTGGTCGCTTGCAGATCGCTCGGGGCGGTCGGATTGCGCTCCCGGACCGCGATGGTCACGGTGGCCCGCGACGCCACTTGCCCGTCGGGCGTTGCACCCGTGATCCCGAACACGTACGTCCCGGGGCGAACCCCTTTCGCCGGTTCCGCCTCGAACGCCACGGTCTGGCTCTTTCCGGCCGGCACGGCCACCCCCGTCACGGTGAATTCCCCGCCATGCAGTGACGCGCGCCAGCTGGTCGGCACCGGTGCGACCCGCAGGTCGACGGTCTCGTCTTGTGCCCCGTGATTCTCCACCCGCACGTTCATCCTGACCTTTTCCTCCACCGGCACCACGACCCCCGAATAATCGGCGAGGACGGCGATGCTGCGAGCCGACCGTTGCGCGCCGGTGGCGGGACCCTCGCTCACTGCCAAGGCGCAGGACGGAAAGCCAATCAGCATTACTGACACGAGTGCCCAGAGAAACTTTTGCACCGGCCGAAGGCGTCCAAACCATTCGCATCGCACTGTTGGGAGTTGACGTCGGCCCTGTTTCGCGTTTTCAGCGGAGACTGATTGCGCGCTCTCGCGAGATGGAACCTTAGTTGAGCGGTGCGTCATGTTGACTGCCTTTCTCAAGGAAGCCCCTCACCCATCCGGGCCCGATGCCCTCCGACGGAAACCGATTAGGCAAATATCGAGAAACGTCCAGGCATTCGCCAAAGGCGGGCATGACGGATCCTCGGACCCTCCAGATCGCACCCGGCCACGAAAGCGCGACTGTGCAGGCAGATCGGAAGACTTATGCGGCGACCTCGAACGTCGGGCGCAGGCGGAGGTAACAGTGGCGGAGGACCGCAAATAATTCTCCTACGGGCGTGTCCTTGGTCAGATAGTCCATGGCCCCGGCCTCCCGCATTGCCTCGGCCGAACCGCCCGGCCCACCCTCCGAGAGCCCAATCACGCCGACCGCAGGATGCGCGGCGTGGATGATGCGCGTGGCGCGGATCCCGTCCAGCCCCGGCATCACCACATCCATCAATCAATACAATGTCTGGTTGGAGCTGTCGGGTCATGCGGATGGCCTCGAGGCCGCTCGCTGCCTCCCCTACCACATCGAGGTCGGGTTCGTCCCGTAACAACTGCGTGTAGGCCCGCCGGACCGTCTCGCGATCATCGACAAGCAGTATTCGTATCCCCATCTTTTCCTCGTCGCACGCAGAGTTCGCGTATTTCTCGCGCATCCCCTTCGCCGCCGGAGCGGGTTAGCAAGGTCAAGGTGCCCTCGACATCCAGAGGCTGCGGCAGGCCGATTGTTCGCCGCCACCTCGCGAAACGTCGCTTCGTTCCACCACCCCCGGCCCGGGACGGGTCCCCGCCCGCGCATGCGACTGACCAGCATTGCGCAGGCCGTCGACCCTCTCCCAGGTTCGCCGTGTGACAGTCTGGACGCCCGTCGCCCTAACGTATCCACGCGGTGGGTGCGCCCGCGATCGCGCAGGGTGAACCAGTGAGCAGTCGCATTGAGGAACCTCGATTCACCCAAGCATGCACAATCCTCCCTGCCTGCCTCCCACGGTTGTTCGGAAAGTCTCAGCGCCCACCGGGTGAGACTGATAGGTTGCTCGCTACGCTGGCAAAATTGTCCACCCCGCGCACGCCTGGCACACTCCGTGCGGCCCGCGTAATCCGCATGAGGGCTTTTCGTGAGGTGACATCTCCGTTCAAGATCACCACGCCCCGGTCGACTTCCACATCAATCATCCAGTGCCGGTTCGGGTCTGTGATCTGCCAGCTGAAGAGCCCGATCTCCTGGGATTGTGCGCCGGGAAAGAGACAGGCTAACGCGTGGTTCACTCGACTAGCAAGCTGAGCCTCGGTTATGGCCTCCAGCGCAGCCGGCACCGGAGCCAGGTCTTGTTGAACCAGGCATACCTCGGGTATCGCGCTGTACTGACGCTCGGACCGTTGCATGACAACAGCGCCACGTTGCCCTGCACCTGCTGCCGCAGAAGCCAAGAAGGCGAAGACGCCGACGCAAAGCGGGAGTGCACACTTTGTACCTCGGGAGATCACCCCCATCCCCTTCCCTCTCATTTCCCTGAGCCCTCCAAGGCAATGCCTCTCGCAGGAAACGGATAGATTCCGGAAAATCACCGCAGGTATTTATTTGGTTGGGAAACGGTTTACCTGCCACCATGCCGGAACATTGTATGGGCGTGGCCTCTATCATCCGATCTCCGGTGCGGCAATTATTGTGCCGGGCAGACGACCCACCGAGACTATTGGAACGATTTTATTTTTCCGGTTGTCGTCCTCTGGTCGTGGATACCCTTGACAGGCTCTTCCCCGGGGCCGCAATTCCCATGCCGCAGAGACGCTCGTTCACGCCACGCCTGAGAAGCTGAACTGAGATGGATACATTTGACATACCCACTCAAACCTGACACATGATTGACCGCTTCGCCCCTGCGCGGCTATCGCGCGAGCCCCCACCGAGGACAGGGGATTCGGGTTGGATTGCCGTCCGCACCCCTGGGCATCTTGACAGCGCCACGCGATTCACGATGCTCATCATCTGGGCTTCAGGGGGATCCCAGTGGAAAAGACCTCTGATGTTCCGCCGTCCCTAAAGACTTGGCGGGTTTCATTCCATTGTGCGCTCTTGCCATCCGGTGGGGCTTGCCGCCCTCTTGATTTTCGGTCTTCGGGCACGGCCTCGTGCACCAGAACACGAATGGAACCCGAAACCCCATCGCCTCGGTGTATGGCGTCGATGCGGCAGAGACCATCTCGGCGGGCCTCGGCAACGCGCGATACTCAAGGCCGGCGCTGGCACGCAGCATGCTTGTCCAAAGAGAGATGGAGCATGGAATATCACGCGTTCGATGCGTGCGGAAATCTCTGCAACCAGGCAAACATCGTGTTTCGGAGTTAAGGCCTAATTGCAGATGCCTGGGGGAAACACACCGAGGGGTGGAAAACTGGCCTCTTGACCGGCCTTGGCGTTCCTCAGAGGGGGAGCAGCGGTGCGAACGGGGCGAGGTCGCAGGCCGCGCGACCAGGGCATCGTGCTAGCGGTGTCGCGGTGGCCCTTTGACCTGACAGCCGGGTGGTACCGTAATGATGATTTCTCGTCGCAACCTCATACTCCATCGTGCATTGGGCGACCGTGCCGCGAAGCTGGGATCC
>Ga0335071_10009166_pt1 | contig 10125 bp, 9 predicted proteins | sample Lox_Sample_15_FD_206724 | JGI IMG/M metagenome (GOLD analysis project Ga0335071, IMG submission 206724) | Soil microbial communities from Loxahatchee National Wildlife Refuge, Florida, United States - Lox_Sample_1.5 | ecosystem: Environmental > Terrestrial > Soil > Wetlands | place: USA: Florida...
AGCGAGCGATCCTTCGCCGGCCACGTCCTGGGGCCGACCCGGGGACGTGGCCGGTACCATGGGCGACGCGGGTCTCCCGCCCAGTCGTCGCAGCCGACCGCAACACGGCGGCAGCGAGTGGACGAGATGAGACCGGAGATGATCGCCCAGCTGATCGGCGCCGCCCTGAACATGGGGGCGTTCGGCCTGCTCCACTTCGAGATCGCGGCGGCGTCCGCGCTCCGCTACCTGATCCCCAACCTGCTCGGGTCGATCGTCCTCGTCGTCACCGCGTACATCGACCGCCAGTGGGGCTTCCTGCTGCTCGAGGCGGCGTGGGTCGTCGTGCTCGCGCACGCGATCGCGGCCCGGCGGCCCGCGACGCACTGAGCAACCGGAGCCGCACCGGCTCCCGGTACCCTGGCGCGACATGCGCTCGATGCTCGCCGTGGTGGTGGTGCTCGCCGGAGTCTCGACCCTCGCAGCGTCGAGCGGTGCGGCCGCGGCGTCGCAGCCGCTGCCCTTGCGCGCGCGGGTGCTCCAGGCCGGTGAGCTCGCCGGGTTCCGGCCCGATCACGGGCTCGCGCGGTATCCGTCGGCGGCGCTGTGGGTGCAGTCCGACCCGACGCTGAGCCCGGCGCAGCGCGCCGCCGAGGTCGCGCGGCTGCGCCGCGAGGGCTTCAAGGGGCTCGCCCAGCAGTTCTACGCGCACGGCACGACGCAGGAGGGCGTCTCCTGGGTGATGCAGCTCGGCTCCGCCGCGGCGGCGCGCGCCGAGCTCGCGACGAGCTTCGACAAGTACCGGACGCAGGACATCGCCATGGGCGCGAGGTTCACGCCGTACGCGGTCGCGGCCATCCCCGGCGCGCGGGGATACGGACTGCGCGGCGGCGGCCAGGCCGGCGAGAACGTCTTCTTCGCCGACGGTCCCTTCCTCTACCTCGTCGGCGTGGGCTGGCCCACCGCCGGCGCGCACCCGCCGACGCGCGCCGGACTGATCGCCGCGGCGACGCGGCTCTACAAGCGCGTACACGGCCACCCGGCCGGCTAGCGTCGTCGGCTCAGCGGACGGTGAACTTCGCCGTCTTCGACGCCGTGCCGCTCGTCGACGACGTGATCGTCACGGTCACCAGCAGCTTCTTGCCCCTCACCTTCGTCTTCGGGATGGTGACGGTGACCTGCGCGACGCCGTTGGAGAACTGCTGGGTGTGCGCGATCGCCGCCGTCCCGAGCGTCGAGGTGCTGACCATCGTGCCGTCCGTCATCGCCTGAGCGTTGTCGCTCCGCGTCACGGTGAAGCTGACCGTGACCGTCTTTCCCGCCTTCACGGCCGGCGACGCGACGCCGGCGGCGATCACCGGCAGCACCGGCGGCGCCGGCGTCGTCGCGGTCACCGTCACGGTGTTGTTGGCCGGAACCGGGTCCCCGACCGGTCCGGCCGGGCCCGAGTAGCTCGTCACCGCGGTCAGGGCGTGGTCGCCGGTCGCGGTCACCTTGGCGACGACGGTCACGTGTCCGACCGGCGCCGTGTTCGCGAGCCAGTCGAGCGAGCAGTGCACCGTCGTCGCCCCGGTCGAGGTGCAGCCCGTGCCCCGGTCGGTGTAAGTCGAGACGAGCTGGACGTTCGAGGGAAGCGTGACGTCGACGAGGACGTTGAGCGCGGGCTGGGAGTTCGCGTCGGTCACCGTGAGCTGCCAGGTGAGCGTGTCGCCGATCTGAGCCTGTGTCGGGCTCACCGTCCCGGTCAGCTGGAGGTCGGCGACGCCGCACGTGGAGCCCGGAACGCAGTCGGAGACAACCTTCGGCGCCGCGGATGCGACGGCGGCTCCGGACAGGAGCACTGCCACGACGGCGCTGACGGCGGCCACACGCATCGGAGTCACATCATTACAGACGCATCGGATGCCGTCCCGGTTGGCCCGGCGCCGCGACGGCGAACAACAGCACGGCCGTGAACTCGATCCAGCCCGACCGGTCCTCTCCTCGCCTGCTTGCGCTGACATCTCTCTCCTTTGTGGTCGTTAGGCGGACACACCGTGCGCGACGGCGTGGATGGCCGCGTGCTCGTGGAGCGCCTGCTCGTCCTCTCCTCCCGCGGGCTTGAGGTCGAAGGTGACCTGCTTGAGGGTGCCGGTGAACGCGTACGGAGCCTTCGACTCGTAGTCGAGGTCGACGACGAGGCCGTTGTCGCGGCCCATGTCCATCCCGGCGTACGACGTCGGTGAGATCGGGATGGTGTGGTCGAGCCTTCCCTCCCCGATCTGCTCGCCGTTGGCCCAGAGGGTGACGGTGCCGCCGCTCCCGGGCTTCGGCTCGTCTGTCTCGAACAGCATCTTCACCGTCACGTCGCCCATCGGGATCGGCTTCGTCGACGTCTGCCGGTACTGCTCGACGCCGAGGAACGAGTAGGAGTGGTTGAGGAGGCCCTCGCCGTCGATCCAGAGGGCCCAGCCGCCGATGAAGTCGGCGTTCGCGACGAGCACGCCCTCGGCGCCGCCCTCCGGCACCGTCAGCTCCGCCTCGATCGCGTACGAGCGCCCGTAGATCCTCGGCACGAGACCGCGGTTGACGTTCTCGACGTCACCGGCGTAGGTGTGGCGCGTCTGGGTCGGGATCGGCGGCAGGTCGCCCATGAAGACGGCGACGCAGCCGAACAGCGGCAGCACGTGGTTGCGCTCCGCCTCCTCCCAGAAGAAGGCCTTCAGCTCCTCGAGCTTCTCCGGGTTCTTCTCGGCGAGATCGTTCGCCTGCGAGAAGTCGTCCGGCAGGTAGTAGAGCTCCCACGGATCGGCGTCGGGATCCCAGCCCGAGCCCGGCCCCCACCGCCTGAGCGTCTCGGGTGAGAGATCCCAGGGGAGCCGGTCGAGCTTCGCACAGGCCCACCAGCCGTCCTGGTAGATCGCCCGGGAGCCGGCGAACTCGAAGTACTGGACGGTGTGGCGCTCCTCGGCGGTCGCGTCGTCGAACGTCTCGAGGAAGCTCGTCCCGTCCATCGGCTCCTGCGCGATGCCGTCCACCGTCTTCGGCTCGGGGATCCCGGCCGCCTCGAGGATCGTCGGGCCGACGTCGATCACGTGCGTGAACTGCGAGCGCACGTCGCCGCTCGGCTTGATCCCCTTCGGCCAGGCGACGACCATCGGGTTGCGCGTGCCGCCGAGGTGGCTCGCGATCTGCTTGCCGAACTGGAACGGCGTGTTCCCGGCCCAGGCCCAGGCGGCGGCGCAGTGCGGCGCCGTGTGCGGGCCGCCGAGGGCCTCGATCCCGCCGTACTTCTCGATCAGCTCGAGCTGCTGCTTCGGATCGAGGACGATGCCGTTCAGGAACGTCATCTCGTTGAACGAGCCCGTCGTCGTCCCCTCCATGCTCGCGCCGTTGTCGCCCCAGATGTAGAAGACCAGGGTGTCGTCCAGGTCGCCGAGCTCCTCGACCGCGTCGAGCAGCCGGCCGACGTGGAAGTCGGCGTTCGCCTGGTAGCCGGCGTACACCTCCATCTGCCGTGCGTACAGCGTCTTCGATTCGTCGTCGAGCGAGTCCCAGGCCGGGAAGATGTCCGGCCGCGGGGTCAGCACCGCGTCCTGCGGGATGATGCCGAGCTTCTTCTGGCGCTCGAAGATCTCCTCGCGCATCGCGTCCCAGCCCTCGTCGAACCTCCCCTTGAACCTGTCCGCCCATTCCTTGGCGACGTGGTGCGGAGCGTGCGCGCAGCCGGTCGAGTAGTACATGAACCACGGCTTGTCCCCGTCGTGCCCGCGCACGCCGTGCAGCCACTCGATGGCCTTGTCGGTCATGTCCTCGGGGAAGTAGTACTGCCGGCCGTCCTTGCCCTCGGGAACGCCGATCGTCTTGTTGTCCTGCGTGACGAGCGTGTCCCACTGGCCGGCCGCGCCGCTCAGGAACCCGTAGAAGCGCTGGAAGCCCCAGCCCTGCGGCCAGTGCGTGTACGGGCCCGCCGGTCCCTGCTCGCGGTCGGGCGTCAGGTGCCACTTCCCGAACCCGCCCGTGGCATAGCCGTTCTCGGCGAGGATCTTCGGGATCGACGCGCAGCTGCGCGGGACGGTCCCCGTGTAGCCGGGGTACGGGCCGGGGAACTCGGCGATCGAGCCCATTCCGACCCGGTGCATGTTGCGGCCGGTGAGGAGCGCCGCCCGCGTCGGCGAGCAGAGCGCCGTCACGTGGAAGCGGTTGTAGGTGAGGCCGTTTCGCCCCACCCGCGTCAGGTTCGGCGTCGGGATCGGTCCGCCGAAGGTGTCCGGCTGACCGAAGCCTGCGTCGTCGATCAGGATCAGCAGGACGTTCGGCGCGCCTTGCGGCGGCTTCACGTCGGCGACGACCGTCCAGTCGCCGACCGAGTCCTCGAGGGTGCGACCGGCCGTACCGCCGAAGCTGTTACCGGCGATCGGCAGCACGGCGCGGTCGGGCACGAACTTGCCCATCGCCTCCGCGAGCCCGTCCTTCAGCGCCTGGATGCCCTGCTTGTCGGTCTGGACGAGCGACTTCGCGGGCGAGCCCGGCAGCGCCTGCTCGACCGCGAGCCTGTACTCGTCGTCGAACGCCGCGATCACCGCGGCGGAGCCCGCCGGCAGGTTCTCGCCGATCTTGTCGTGCATCTCCGTCTCGAGGCGCTTGTCCACGAACGTGCCGACGAGCCCGCCTGCGACCGCGCCGACCGCCGTCGCCGCCAGCAGCGGCGGCGCGGCGAGCCCGACGAGCACGCCGACCGCGCCGCCCCACTCGACGCCCTTGCGCCCACGGTGGTCGGCTGTCTGCTGGACGGTCACCGACCCGTCGCCGGCGTGGGTGATCAGGATCGCCGCCTCGATCTGCACCTTCTTCTCCTTGACGAGGCCGGCGAGCGCGTCGAAGTCCTTCGTCGCCTCGTCGACGTCCTGGTATGCGGCGACCAGGACGTCCGTCACTGTGTCGGTCATCGGTCTCTCCCTTCCCGTCATTTCTCGTTCTCGACGAGCAGGCCGAGGTCACGGAGCTCGCGCTGCTGCCCCACCACCGCGAGCAGCGCGGCCCCGAACACGGGCAGCTCGACGATGACGCCCTTCTCGGCGCCTGCGATCACGTACCACGGCAGCGAGAACGAGGTCATGAACTGGACAGCCCCTCGCGGAACAGCTGTCCCTTCGCGTAGGCGAGCTTGTAGCCGGTCAGCCACTTGACCGCCGGGTTCGCCGCGACCAGGTGCACCGCCGTGGGCATCAGGGCGTACCGGGCGCCGGGACGTGCACGGGCTCGCGCTGCGGGGCTGCGCCCGCGCCTTCCCGGTCGTGCTCGAGGTACGAGGCGCGCAGCTCGTTCTCCCGGTCCTTCTTCGGGAAGAACCGGAAGACGAGCGCCATCCCGATCAGGATCGCGATCATCGCGGCGATGTAGGCCCACTGGTCGCCCTTGAGGAACGACGACTGCGCCGCCGCGGTGATCTGGCTCGCGTACTGCGGATGCGCGGCGGCGAGGTCGGCCGCGCTCGCGTACGAGAGCTGCAGCTGGGCCTGCGTGCTCTGCGCCACGTGCGTCCCGGACTGCGCGATCGCCGTCCCCATCGCCGACGCGTAGCCGGCGGTGAGCAGCGCCCCGAAGATCGAGGTCATCAACGCGCCGCCGAGGTCGCGCTGCAGGTCGGCCGTGCCCGAGGCCATGCCGACCCGCGTCACCGGTACCGAGCCGGTCAGCGAGTTCGACGACGGCGTGCCCGAGAGCCCGACGCCGATCCCGAGGAAGATGTACGGGATCGCCACCTCCCAGTACGGCGTGCTCTCCTTCCAGAGGATCAGGCAGAACACGAACGCGAGCAGCAGGAACGACTGCCCGGTCAGCAACGTCCGTCTCGACCCGTTGTCCTGGACGAGCTTCGCGGAGCGCGGCGCGACGATGACCATGAAGACGCCGGCCGGGATGATCGCCGCTCCGGCGTCGAGCGTCGAGTAGTGGAGCACGTTCTGCAGGTACTGCTGGCTGATGTAGGCCGCTCCCATCAGCGAGCCGAAGACGATGATCCCGGCGAGCGCGGCGACCCAGAACGTCGGCCGCGCGGCGACGTCGAGGTCGTACAGCGGCACGCGCGTCCGCCGCTCGCGCAGGACGAAGACCACGACGGCGACCAGGGCGACGCCGAAGAGCACGAGCGCGGCCGTCTTCGCGTTCGGCACCGGCAGGAAGTTGATCGCGACGATGAGCGAGCCGACGACGATCGCCGAGAGGAGGCCGCCGACGTTGTCGACCGGCTCCGTCGTCTCGTTGACGTGGCTCGGGACGAACAGGATCGCCATCGGCAGCGCGATCGCGACGAGCGGCAGCGTCACGAAGAAGACCGAGCCCCAGTGGAAGTGCTCGAGCAGGAAGCCCGCCATCAGCGGCCCGAGCAGCGAGATGCCGCCGCCGAGCGCCGACCAGAGGGCGATCGACCTCGTCCGCGCCGGCCCCGACCAGAGCGCCGTGATCAGTGCGAGCGTCGTCGGATACGCCATGCCGGCCGAGAGGCCGCCGACGAGCCGCGCGGCGAAGAGGACGCCGGAGGACGGCGCGAAGCCGGCGAGCAGCGACGCCGGGATCGACAGCCCCATGCCGGCGACGATCATCAGCTTCCGCCCGTAGCGGTCGCCGAGCGCCCCGAACCACAGCACGGACGCGGCGAGTCCGAGCGAGTAGCCGACCGCGATCAGGTCCAGCATCGTCTGCGATGCGTCGAACGACTTGCCGATGTCGGGCAGAGCGACGTTCGCGACGGACAGGTTGAGGTTGGCGACGCCCGCGACGAGGATCAGGCTCGCGAGCACGAGCCCCGACCGCTCGGGCTTCTCGCCCGCTCCGGTCGCAGGTCCTGCTCCTGCCGTCGCCGCGCTCACCTGCCGGAAGCCTCCCGCCCGCGGCGCGCACCTCCCAGGAGGCGGGCCTGCCTTCGGACGCCGTGTGGGCCGGTGCTAGCGGGCCTCGCGCGCCGGGAAGCGCCAGCGGACGTCGCGGGCCTTGCCCGTCTCGACGCGGAGCTTCTCGGCGTCCGGATGCTCCGCGAACCAGCGCGCGTAGCGGCGCCCGAGCGGCGCGGCGGTGACGCCGTGCGCGAGCACCGACAGGCCGATCGTGAAGAACACCGTCGTGAGCAGGAGCTGCTCGTGCGGCAGCGTGCCCTCGGCCTCGACGACGAGGACGGCGAAGACGATCGAGGCGAGCCCGCGTGGGCCGAACCAGCCGAGGAAGGCAACGGTCGGCGGACGCGCGTCCGTCCCGATCATCGCGATCGCCACCGGCACCATCCGCACGAGCGTCAGGCTCAGCACCGCGTAGCCGGCGACGGCCCACGTCGCGTTCGCGATCGCCGGTCCGAGGAACGAGCCGCCGAAGACGACGAAGGTCGCGGCGCCGAGCAGCCCGCCGAGCTGCTCCATCAGGTACCCGACCTCGCCGCCGCGGCGGCGCCGGATCCCGCCGAAGACGAGACCGCCGACGAAGGTGGCGATGAAGCCGGAGCCGCCGACGCCCTGCGCCGACGCGTACGCGAGGACGGCGCCCGCGGCGGGGACGATCTGCATCCACGAGCGGTCGACGAGCCCGCGCGGCCCGGCGAGGACGACGACCGCCGCCGCGGCGGCGCCGGCGAGGACGCCGAAGAGGACGCCGTAGCCGATCGCCTCGGCGAGCAGCGTCGCGGCGTGGGTCTGGCCCATGATCCCCGCCTCGGTCGACGCCACCGTCAGCGCGACCGCGAACAGCGGCACGCAGATCCCGTCGTTCAGCCCGCTCTCGACGTTCAGTCCCTGCCGGATCGACGAGGGCAGGCTCGGGAGCGTCACGACGGCCTGGCCGAGGGCCGCGTCGGTCGGGGCGAGGATGATCGCGAGCACGAGCGCCTCGGGCCAGCCGAGCGACCCGAGCACGAGCAGCGCGGCGAGGAGGCCGGCGACGATCGTCAGCGGCAGTCCGATCCCGAGCAGCCGGGCCGGAACGCGGTACTCGTCCCGCAGCGCCCGCAGGTCGATCCGGGCCGCGTCGGCGAAGAGGACGACCGCGAGCGTCGACTCGGCGAGCAGCTTCACCGTCTCCCCCGACACGCTCGGCTCGATCACGCCGAACGTCTCCCTGCCGAGGAGCAGGCCGGCGCCGGTGAACACGATCGCCGCCGTGATCGACGTCCCGGCGAGCCGCCGCGACACGGACGCGTACGCGAGCACGACCAGGGCGATCGTGACGAGGCCCCACGACACGCCACCAGCCTATGCAGAATCATCCCGTCGGGGTGATGGCGGACGCGCGGCCGGAGAGTTAGCTCGCCTTTGTGATGCGTTCGACGCGATCGCGCGCCCCCGCCGCCGCAGCCGGCACCTGATGTGCCGCTGGCTCGCATACTCGGGCGAACCGGTCTCGATTCACGACCTCCTCTACCTGTCGAAGAACTCGCTCGTCGTCCAGAGCCTCCACTCGCAGCTCGGTGCCGAGGAGACGAACGGCGACGGTTTCGGGGTCGGCTGGTACGGCGACTTCGACACGCCGGGCCTGTTCCGCAGCATCGAGCCGGCGTGGAACGACCGGAACCTCCAGGACATCGCGGCGCACATCCGGTCCGGGCTCGTGTTCGCGCACATCCGCGCGTCCACCGGCTCGCCGGTGCAGCAGACGAACTGCCACCCGTTTCGTCACGGGAAGTGGCTCTGGATGCACAACGGCGCGATCCGTGACTTCCACACCGTCAAGCGCGACCTCGTGCTCGAGGTCGACCCGGCGCTCTACCCGGAGATCGAGGGCTCGACCGACACGGAGGTCTTCTTCTACCTCGCGCTCACGTACGGGCTCGACGACGATCCGCCCGCGGCCGTCGCGCGCGCGGTCGGGTACATCGAGTCGGTCGGGCGCCGCAACGGCGTCGAGTACCCGATCCAGATGACGGTCGCCACGAGCGACGGCGTGCGCGTGTGGGCGTTCCGCTACTCGAGCGAGCGCAAGTCGCGCACGCTCTTCTACAGCACCGACGTCTCGACGCTCCGCGCGCAGCATCCCGACAACCCGGTCCTCCAGCAGCTGTCCGAGGAGGCGCGGCTCGTCGTCTCGGAGCCGCTCGGCGACCTCGCCGGCGCCTGGAACGAGGTGCCGGAGTCGACCTACGGCGTCGTCCAGCCGGGGGACGACCTGCTCCTGCCGTTCGAGCCGCGATGACGCGCGAGCTGGACCCCGACGTCGCGGACGCCGGCAGCGGCGCCGGGTTCCACCACTGAGGCCGCAGGTTCGCTCCACCGGCGTTGGGGGGCGTCCCCCCTGGCGCCGGTCTCCGCCCCGCGCGAGATTCCCCGAGAGGCACGGTGAGCAAGAGGAGGAACGCGTGAACAGGAACAGCTTCGGTCGCGGGCGGCTCGGGGGGTCGATTGGTGTGGCACTTGCGGCTGCGGCTGTCGTGGTCGGGGTCGCGTCGGCGGCGCCGCGGGCGGGATCGCCTCCCGCGAATGCCGCCCTGCCGGCGATCAGCGGCACGGTGCGGCAGGGCGAGACGCTGACGGCGTCGCCGGGATCGTGGGGAGGCCTGGTGCCGATCACCTACACCTACGCCTGGCAGCGGTGCGACGCGAACGGCACCGGCTGCACGGCGATCGCAGGCGAGACGGACAAGACGTACAAGCTCGCCGCCGGTGACGTCGGCAAGACGATCCGGGTGAAGGTGGTCGCCGAGAACGCGGACGGATCGGCGCAGGCGTTCTCGACGCCGACGGCGGAGGTCGCCCCGCCCAACAGCGCGCCCGCGAACACGGGCCAGCCGGACCCGAGCGGGTCGGCGCAGGAGGGCCAGACGATCACCGTCAACAACGGCACCTGGGCGGGCACGACCCCGATCACCTACACGTACGCCTGGCAACGGTGCACACCCGGCACGGGCAGCTGCAGCTTCATCAGCGGCGAGACGAAGAACAGCTACGAGCTCGTGAAGGCCGACGTCGGTTACCAGCTGCGGGCGGAGGTGACCGCGTCCAACTCGGTCGGCAAGGGCTCGGCGTTCTCCAACCTGACCGAGAAGGTGATCGCGAAGGGCAGTCCCCCGAGCAACACGTCGCTGCCGGTGATCGTCGGTGACGCGACGGTCGGCAAGACCGTGACCGGCTTCGTCGGCGTCTGGTCCGGGGCGAAGAGCTACACGCAGCAGTGGATGCGGTGCAACAC
>Ga0335071_10009169_pt1 | contig 10123 bp, 5 predicted proteins | sample Lox_Sample_15_FD_206724 | JGI IMG/M metagenome (GOLD analysis project Ga0335071, IMG submission 206724) | Soil microbial communities from Loxahatchee National Wildlife Refuge, Florida, United States - Lox_Sample_1.5 | ecosystem: Environmental > Terrestrial > Soil > Wetlands | place: USA: Florida...
GCTGCTGAGCGGGGCGACGCTGGATGTGAAGCTCAACAACGCGAATGCGTATGCGATCACGTCGGGCGTGTCGACGATCGATGCGCGGATGATGGGCGGGGCGCAGACCATCGCGTCGGAGGTGAGCATTGGAGAGCTGCGACCGCCGTCGCTGAGCGCGGTGGGCGGGACATCGCCGGGGGCGGGAACTTACAAGGTGGTGTATACGCTGACGTCGGCGACCGCGACCGAGACTTCGGCATCGATGGAGTCGACGATCACCGTGGATGGATCGCATGCGATCCAGGTTGCGTCTCCGGTTTATTCCGGGACGGCGACGGCTTACAACGTTTATATGACCGCGGCAGGCGGCGGGTCTTGGACAGAAACGAAATGCGCTGCGGCGAGCGGAGTCGCGATTGGGACGACGGCGACGCTCACGGGAGCGTGCGGGGGAGCGGCGGTATCGAAATCCAATAATGGATTCGGGGTGAGCCTGATTCCGCCCAAAACTGGAGTGTGGACGGTCACGGTCGCGGATACGGTGGCGAATACATCGTGCGGCTTGAAGTTTTTTGATGGAAGTTCATTTGAGGGGATCAGCGCGGGAGAGGGAAGAAGCTGGTGGCTGGCGTCGAACTCATCGACGAACGTGGAAGCGCTGTTCTGCACCGATAACAATCCGAAGAATGCCGCCAGTTACTACAACATCCGGGGAATGGCGGCGAGAGGATCGGGCAGCGATAGCATCCAGACGGCGACGTGCATCATGCGGACGGCGTTTGACGTATCACGGTTCGACGATATGCAGTGCGGCACGTACAAAGCCGGAGCAGTGGCCGGGCTGGCTTATGGCACTCCGACGATTGGAGTGGGAGCGGGAACGCGAGTCAGCGGAAATTTCGAAGCGAACAGCCTGGGACAGCCGCTGGTGATTGGGTCGACGGTATCGGCGAGCATGATCGGGTGGGATTTCAACAACATCTCGGCGGTGCATCCCGGGAATGGATACGCGAACATCAACATCATCGGGGGCGCGCGCAGTATTCATTTCACCGGGATCACTTACATGGAAGGTCCGGCGAGCGGGAGTTGTTCGGATGCAGTCCAGATTTCGACCGGAGCGAGCATGCCGGGCCCGGTGGAATTCGATAACGTGAATCATGGGGCGTCGTGTTCGGGTACGGGAGCGTATTTGTTCAGCGTGCCGAATGCTTCGCGGACGCTGGGACAACTGCTCGTACATTCGACCTTCACCGGGAATTTCACAAACCTGTTCAATTACGCTCCCGACGGCACGCGGAACCTGGCGGGCGTGGGGACGGGAACAACGTATCCTGCGTTCGTGTGGGACAAGAATAATCCAATGACCGTTACTGGCTCGCTGAATGTTGTGGGCGCGACTGCCTTGGGATCGGCGACCGCGACTACGCCGGGCAATTCGGATAATTCGACGAACGTGGCGACGACCGCGTTTGTGAAGGGGCAGGGGTATGTGCCGAATACGACGCAGGTGAACGGGCATGCGCTCGCGGGGAATGTAACGGTGAGTGCGAGCGATCTTACGACTGGGACGCTGCCGGCCGCGCAGTTGCCGGCGGCGAACTGGTGGATTACTGTGCCCACTGGTGGAGGAACAACGCCGGCACTTTCTTCGAGTGCGAACAAGATGAAAGTGTTTGGCGTGGTGCTGCCGTATGCGGTATCGACGACTCAGCTTTCGTACTACGTGCAGGCGGCGGATAACTCCGCAAATCTCTACGATCTGGGAATCTACGACAGCAGCGGGACATTGAAGGCGCATACGGGAGCGATTGCGGGAACGACGCTGGCACCATCCACGGGATGGAAGACTTTGAATTGGTCGGGATCGACGACGCTGCTGCCAGGGCGGTATCTGTTGGCGATTACGTCCAGTTGCACTTCGAGTTGCGCGACGTTCCTGGGGGCGAATGCGAATGGAATTACATTTCAGGGATCGAATGTGGACTTGTCGATTGCCTCGGGCGGAACGTGTCCGGGGAGTGTTTCCTGGCCGGCGGATAGTTTGAATGGGTCGGCAGCGATTCCGGTTTGGCAGGTGCATTAGGGGATTGTCGATCGGGTGGTTGGTGATTGGGTGACTGTTGTTTTGGGTGGGTGGCCATTGGCTTTTGCCGGTGGCCTTTTTTATTGGAGGCGGCGTGATTACAGGACGACAAGAGCTTTCAACGCGGAGGACACAGAGGCCGCAGAGGATATCTGGGATTGTCAGGATTGCGATTGCTGCCGCATGCCTCTCCGGTGCGTTTGCATTTCCTACTACCTACTACGTGAGTTCCAGCCTGGGGAATGACGGGAACGACGGTCTTTCTACGGCGACGGCATGGCAGACGGTTGGGCGGGTGAATGCGCAGAATTTGCTGGCTGGGGATTCGGTTCTCTTCTTGCGCGGGGATCGTTGGAACGAGAGCCTGGTTCCCACTTCGTCGGGAACACAGGGGAATCCGATTGTGTTTGATGCCTACGGAACGGGACCGGCGCCGAATTTGACGGGCTATTACGCCATGCCTACGACAGGCTGGGTGCATGTGTCGGGTAATGCCTGGAAGGCGACGGTCCCGGCTGCATTCACCACCGTCAATTTCTGTTTGTTTGGGTCGGTTTGGGGGCAGAAGGTTGGCGCTTCGACCTCGAACCTGCAGGGGCAGTGGGATTTCTATTTTGCGAACGGGAACCTGTATGTGTTTTCCGTGGGCAATCCGGGAACGTTTTATAACGAGCTGATTGTGCCGATGGCGCTGAGTAATGTTCCGGTGATTGATGTGAACGGGAGATCCTGGCTTACGTTTCAGCATTTGCTGCTGAACTGGTTCGACCAGTACGGGGTGTATGTACACGGAGCGAGCGATCATCTCGTGTTCGCGAACATGGAAGCGGATTCCATGATTCCGCAAGGGGCGCAGCCGCTGGGGTTCTATGTGAACGAGAGCGCGCCGGGGCCGGCGGATATTCAAATCCTGAATTCGGAACTTCATCTCAACTACGACGGAATACGCGTGGATGGCTCCGCAGTCGCCATCACGCTGGTGAATGACAAGGCTTACGCGAATCGCAACGGGGCATTGGTTGACAACAGTTCGGCGGTTTCTTACAGCTACTGCCATTTTTATGCTTCAAGTCTGGCGGTGGCGAATTCTACGGATGTTTTGTGGACGAGCGGAGTTGGTCCCACGGCAGGCGCGGGGAATGTGGCGACAGATAGTCCGCCGGCGGTGCAAGTTTGGCAGCGGTATCCGGCTCGCGTTTCGTTGACGGTGGATGACATCGGGATGACGCCGGGAGCGGATGCGTATTACGCGAATACCGTGTTGCCGGCGGCGGATGCCCTGGGAGTGCCGATCGGAGTGGCGATCACCGTGGGGTATGCGTCGGTGATCAATCCGATTGTCCCGGAGATACAAGGATGGGTGGATGAAGGGCGGGATGTGGTGGCGCATTCAGTCAGTCATACGTATTACACGAATACGCATGCGCTGGATCTGCGCTATGTCGGGACCGGGTCGGCGGCTTCGCTGAACATCAGCGGGAATGTGTTGTCAATTGTTGTGACTGGTGCGGCAGACAGCGTGAGCTACAACCTGGCGCAAGGGCAGGGGCAGGGGACGATCTTCGGATTGCGGCAGGCGCTGCTGGCTACGGGCAATTTTACGGTGACTGAACCTACTCCTTGTCAAGGGCCGTATGGGACGGGATGTTCGGCTTACACGGAGACGGCTTTGCTGTCGCAGGATTTGGAGGACGTGAGCGGCGTGGATATCAAGAGCTCGGCTTATGCGGTGCAGTTGGATTCGACGCGGCTGACAACGGATGAGATCGCGCTATCGCGGCAGTGGATGACGGCAAATCTGACGGGGCTTCCATTGACGCCGGTCTATGTATACCCGGGAGGCTACGAGACGTCGACAACGCAGTCGATTGCGGCGGGAGTTCCCTACGCGGGGGCGCGCGGGGCGCTGAAGGAAGATCTGGGAACTAAGGATACCTACGCGAGCGGATTCGATGTGCAGAACATCACCAGCTTCGGAGTGAATCCGAGCTGGCAGGGATCGACGGGAGTGACTCCGGGGCTGCTGAACCAGAAGGTCCAGGCGCTGGTGTGGAAGCAGATGGTGTGGGGTGTACCTTGGGGGATTTTCTGGCACATGAATGAGTTGACGGAGAACGATCCGGTGGGCGGGACGGAGATCACGAACGTGATGCAGGATCTGCAAGCGGCGGGAGCAACCATTCAGAGCAATACGGACCTGGTGAATTGGCTGAGGACAGGGACGGCGGAGAGCGGTCCTGACGGCAATTTTTACTACAAGTCTCCGGCGGCGACTTCGTGGGCGGAGAGTGGTGGAGTGGATTTTCGTCCTACGGGAAGTTCTCCGGTGGTGGATGCGGGGTTGAACCTGGGGCGGGCTTACGCGATCGATATCAACGGGATCGATCAGGATCGATATGGAAGCGGGTGGGAGATTGGAGCGCATGCGTATATTCCGGCGACGGTGTATGGGTGGCCGGGGGCGGCGGGGGTTACGCATTTTCTTGTGGGAAGAGCGGAGTAGGGCGGCTCTCGTATTGCTGCGGCGTTTTGGTCTTTCTGACTGCGAAGGATTCCTCGGAGAGATGTTTACCATCGCGCTGTTCTGGGCGTGCCTGGGGCGGAGTTAAGGTACGCAGTCAGGGTAGGGATCCTTGGACTCCGCTCAGGATGACCGGTTGCGGGGCTTGATGGGCGGGTGGAGCTGGTGGCTCCGCGCGAGAGAGTACAGAGGTCATTCGCTTTGCTCAGGATGACAAGCGAGACCTGGTCAATGGATTCGAGATTGGGAATTGAAGGAGGCTGTGCATATGAACGGTAGTTGGGTGCGGAGAGGTTTGGTTGTGGTGTTGTGTTTCACGTTGATGTTGGCGGGATGTTCTACGAGCTGGATCAATGAGGCAGAGCAGATTGTGGCGGCGTTGATCCCTGCGGCGGCGAATGTTGTTGCGCTGGTGGCGGCGGTACAGGGGAAGAATGTGTCCGCCGCGGATCTGCAGTTGATTCAGAATGCCGGGGCGCAGGCCGGCGCGGATCTACAGTTGATTCAATCACTGATTACCGCTTATGAGAAGGCGGACGATGCGGCGAAGCCTGGGCTACTGAACCAGATTGAGATTGCAATTGGAACTGTCCAGGGGAATCTGCAGGGACTGCTGAAAGCGTTGCACATCGAGGATGCGGCTACGCAGGCGAAGGTGACAGCGGTGATCGGGATCGTGTTGTCGGAAGTGCAGTCTCTGGCGGCGATTCTGCCGGTGGTGAGGCAGGGGCCAGGGGCCGGGGCCCAGGGTTCCGTTGCAGCTCGGATGGCTACGGCGATCGGGCGTCGATCAGCGCCTCTGGCGGCTTCGGCTTTTGTCGCTTCTTATAATGCCGCGCTTACCGCTCGGACTGGGGATGCGCAGTTGGATCGGATCACGGCGGGGTTGAAGATTCATGATCATGGGGCCGTGGTGCGGGTGGTGAGTGGCGGGATGTTGAGGTGAGTTGTGAGTTGGCATCGGAAGTGACGGTCGAGTTTTCTGGAGTGGAGAGAGCCCATCCTGTCCTCGCACAATACGCGAGGACGAGGATGGGGCAACGGGCTATCCGGACGGGTAGGGATCCTTCGACTCCGCTCAGGACGGCAGATTCTTAAACAGAAGGACTTTAGCAGCCTCGGACAGACAACCATGACAGATTTGGATTTCTTGAAACAATGCGGGACGGTGTTGGATCACCGGATCAGCGCGGGGACGGTGCGGGATTGGTTGATCTCGCGGATGCTGAAGATCCGGTTGAAGGGCAAGGGAAATGGCTGGTTGAAGTTGAACCGGGCGCAGCAGGAGTATTCGGCCCGATGCGGGCAGAAGAATATTGTGCTGAAAGCGCGGCAGCTGGGAGTGACGACGTATGTGGCTGCGCGGTTCTTTATCCAAGCGATTACGCGGCCGGGGACGCTGACGGTGCAGGTCGCGCACACGGAAGAGTCGGCCCAGGCAATTTTTGCAATCGTACGCCGCTTCTGGGAGAACCTGCCCAAGGAGCTGCAGCGAGGAGTGCTGAGGACGTCGCGCTCGAATGTCCGCCAGTTGGTGTTCCCGGAACTCGACAGCGAGTACCGGGTGGAGACGGCGGAGGAGAACGCGGGGCGCGGGATGACTATCCATCATTTGCATTGCTCGGAGGTCTCCTGCTGGCCCCGCGGGGGGCGGGACACGCTGGCCGCGCTGCGCGGAGCGCTGGTGCCGAATGGAGAGATTGTGCTGGAATCAACTCCGCGCGGCGCCAGCGGAGTTTTCTACGAGGAGTGGCAGAAAGCGGAGGAGACGGGCTACACGAAGCATTTTTTTCCCTGGTGGTATGACAAGGCGTATCGGGAGAAGGTTCGGGGCAAGTTCCTGCCATTGACAGAGGAAGAAGCGGAGTTGGTGAAGCTGCATGGGCTGACGCAGCGGCAGATTGCGTGGCGGCGGAAGCAGTGGAAGACGCTACGCACCCTGGCGGGGCAGGAGTATGCGGAGGATGCGAACGCGTGCTTTCTAGCGTCGGGGGAGTGTGTGTTTGATCTGGAGGCGGTGGAGAAGGCGGGAAGGCATGCGGCCCCGGCGACTGAGTCGAAGGACAATGAGCGGATGCTGATCTGGCTTCCGCCGAATCCGGGGAAGTGGGAGTACATCATCGGAGTGGATACGGCGAGCGGTGGGTCGGAAGGAGATTATTCGTGCGCGGAGGTGATCGAGCGCAGCAAGGGATCGCAGTGCGCGGAGCTGCACGGACATTTTCCTCTGCAGGAATTCGCGAAACGGGTTGTGGAACTGGGACGGAGGTACAACAACGCGCTGCTGGCCGTGGAGCGGAATAACCAGGGATATGGAGTGATCGAGAATTTGAAGAACCTGGGGTACGAAAATATTTACATGCACAAGGGACAGGATGGGTTTCTGACCTCGGCGATCACGAGGCCGGCGATGATCGAGAACCTGGCGGCGATCGTGGCAGAACAGCCTACGTTGTTCCAGAGTCCGCGGCTGCTGGACGAATTGAAGACCTTTGTGCGGCATGCCGATGGACATGCGGCGGCGGCGGAGGGGACGCATGACGATTGCGTGATGGCCATGGCGATTGCTCTGGAGGTGCGGAAGCGGGACGCTGGCGGCGGGGCGAAGAAAAAGGCTTTGGAGATGGCTAGCGTGGCTGTGGGGTGAAAGGCAGTACTCAGTACTCGGTACTCGGTACTCAGCACTTGGTCATGGGCTTCGATTATTATTCGCTTGTTCTGGATTTAGAAAAGTTGGAATTGCTGCGCTGGACTAGCGTTGTTTTGCGGTAAGATGACGGGCTTCGTTTCGCGCGTGAAATTGCTCGCCTTCGCTTCGCTCCGGCTCGCGGAGCGGACGAATGCGTCCGCCCCTACACAGTCCATGAGAAATGGGGCGGCTGAGATTTGACGATTGGTGGAGGCGGTCCAACACGTTCGGCGGATGCGGGGTGGGGCGCAGGGGCACCTGATGCGCTGCTCCGATGGTCATTACTATGTGGTGAAGTTCCGGAACAATCCGCAGGGGCTGCGGGTGCTAGCGAATGAAATGCTGGCCACGCGCCTGGCGGAGCGGGTAGGGCTGCCGGTGCCGCTGACTGATGTAGTGGAGGTGGATGAGTGGCTGATTGAGCATACGCCGGAGTTGAGCATACAGTTGGCGCATGACACGATCCGGTGCCAGGCGGGATTGCAGTTTGGCTCGCGGTACGTCGTCGATCCGATGCAAGGGCAGGTTTTTGATTACCTGCCGATGGAGATGTTGGAACGCGTTCGGAATATTGAGACGTTTGCGGGGATGCTGGTCCTGGATAAATGGACCGGGAATGCGAACGGACGACAGGCGGCATTCTGGAGAAAGCTGCGGGAAAGGAAGTATACGGCGTCGTTTATTGATCAGGGATATTGCTTCAACGCGGGAGAGTGGACGTTTCCGGATTATCCGCTGCGCGGGGTGTATGCGCGGAATGAAGTGTATGCGGGTGTGCGGGGGTGGGAGTCGTTTGAGCCCTGGCTTTCGCGGGTGGAGAAGCTGGAGTCGGATATCGTGTGGAGCGTGGCGGGGGAAATTCCTCCGGATTGGTATGGGGGAGAGTGGGATGCGCTGGAGAAGTTGGTGCGGGAATTGATTGGACGGCGGGAGTTGGTGCGGGGACTGATTGAGATATTTCGGGTGTCGCAGCGGCAGCCGTTTCCTGGGTGGAGGGAGAACTGACCGCAACCAAAACCGCAGGGCACGCGGAGGCATCGGGGGAAGTACGGAGCAACGACGTGGCTGAGCAACGGAAACTCGAGTATTTTCTCCTGCGGTATATGCCAAATGTGGTGCGGGGAGAGTTTGTGAATATCGGGTTGGTGATGACAGAGAACGACAAGGCGGGTGGTTTCGCCGGAGTTCACTTTACGAAAGATTGGCGGCACGCCCGACTTGTGGATCCCAACGTGGATGTGGAAGTGCTAGAAGCGCTTGGCCGTGAGATTCAAGCGCGCATTTCGGACGACAACGCGAGAGCAGACTTGCTGCAGCAGATGATGGATTCGTGGTCCAACTTGATACAAACCTCGCCGCTGCACCAGATTCTGACGGAGGATCCGGCTCGGGAATTGAGCTACCTGGCTCGGGCACTCGTGGAAATGCCGCGCGCGGTTGAGGGCGTTGAGCTGGAGCCATCCCAGAGAAGAGGAAGGAGGTGGATTCGTTCGGAAATGGGCAACGCGTTCCGCGCAGCCGGCATTTGGGACCAGATGATGAAAGACGTTCCGGCTTCGCCCTATACGAATTTGAAGGACGATTTCACCTTTGATTTTGGATACACCGTGGGTAATGACGTCAGGCTGTTTCATGCCGTATCGCTGGTTGATATAGGTCAGGAAACGAGGATGTTTCCGCTGCGAGTCGCGAAAATCAGACCAAGAATGGCACAAATGCGAGAGAAAAGGCCGTACTTCACCGCTGTGGTCGAAGATAGTTACGACATGGAAGCCGAAGCTGTGGCAACCGTGCTGGCGTTCATGAAGGATGAAGAAATCCGAGTGGAGCGCGTGAGGGAGATGGCAAGGATTGCTGAGACGGCGCGGGTAGAATTGGGAGCTTAGCGGAAGCCAAGTGCACAGGTCTTCGCTACGCGAAGGATGACAAGGTAGAAGACGAGAGCTCCGCTTTGCGGGGCTTTTTTGTTGGGCGAAAACATTGCGACTCAGCGGGAGTAACGAAAGTCGAGCTGCGCTCGACCGGCGGACGGTTGCGTCCGCCGCTACACGAGTCGGATAGGAAAACAATCATGAAAATTGCAGAGGCGGTACGCGGCGCCTGGCGCCGGGTGGCGGGAGTGTCGACGAGGATGGATGCCCAAGTCTCGCAGAGGATGCGAGACCTGGGGCATCCCAGGCGGACTTTGGCTTTGCCTTCGATCTTGAATTCGTATGGATCGCTGACGGAGGCGATGCCTAAGCCTACCCCCTACAACTTGCGGCGATTTTCGGAGACTCCGATTGCGCGACGGGCGATCAACTGCATCAAGGACCGGATTGCCGGGATGCGGTGGAGAGTGCAGCCTCGGCAGGGCCTGGCTCTCGAATCGCTTGCTTACGGGGCGGAGCGGGTGCGGATCCTCACTTCGAATTTTGAGTCCCCGAATCCGGAAGATTCGTTCCGGTCGCTGGCAGAGCAGGTGCTCGAGGACATTATTGTCGGCGGGTATGGCGCGATTGAGGTGCAGAGGAACCCGGAGTGGGGGACTGAAAATCCGCATATCTCGCAAGCGGCGCGAGACTTGGGACACTCTGCGGACGGGTCCAGTGCGGGGCACGCCTCCCCTTCGCTTCGCTCCGGGTTGGCGGGGCGGACCAATGGGTCCGCCCCTACACAGGCGATGCCGTTGATTTTGTGGCCGGTGGACGGGGCTTCGATTCGGATGAATGTGGAGTGGGATGGATCGGCGCGGTCGGCTCGGTATGTGCAGGTGAACGATGCGTCGGGTGCCGGCTCGAAGATCGAACTGGATGATGACGAGTTGATTTATATCCGTCTGAATCCGCGGACGCATACACCGTTT
>Ga0335071_10009171_pt1 | contig 10122 bp, 10 predicted proteins | sample Lox_Sample_15_FD_206724 | JGI IMG/M metagenome (GOLD analysis project Ga0335071, IMG submission 206724) | Soil microbial communities from Loxahatchee National Wildlife Refuge, Florida, United States - Lox_Sample_1.5 | ecosystem: Environmental > Terrestrial > Soil > Wetlands | place: USA...
CCTTGCCTCAGTAGAAGATCCCGGCGATGATAGCGGTTTTCAGCATCTGTTCAGGTACATCACCGGTAACAATCGGTCGAAGAACAGGATTGCCATGACTGCTCCTGTGATCACCGGTGAGAAAATCCAGATGACCTCTCCGGTGATCACCACGGAGCAGATTCCAATGACCTCTCCGGTCTTCTCCGTGAGCGGCTCAATGTCGTTCGTTATGCCCGAAGGGAGGACGGAGGCAGATCTCCCGGAACCTTCAGACGACAGCGTACGGCTCGTCACCATTCCTTCGCGGGAGGTCGCAGTTCTTCGTTTCCGTGGGAGGGCCAGCCGGGATGAGGTGAACTACGCCGCTTCCGCCCTTGTCATAGCGGTTGAAAAAGCGGGGATAAGGACAAAGGGCGGAGTTTTTCTGATGCGGTACAACCCCCCTTGGACACCCGGGTTCCTCCGGAGAAACGAGGTTGCGATCGAAATCGTCAGGTAATCCGATATAAGTCTTCATAATCCCCGGCAGTAGGATCCGGATCCACACCTGTTTGCGATCCCGCCTTACAGAGTGGTGCGAAAAGTATGGGGGTATTGTTTCCGGTGATGGGGTTTTTTACACCTCATCCATTCTTCAGGGCGATAATCTCCTTTACGCCGACGAGCTTCCAGACCGCCGAGCGGTCACCCGTTACCAATGCTTCCGGGGGATCCCGGGGGTTGTGGCCGAGTGCAGAGAATACATGGGGTGAAAGGTGGTGGTTCCGGATCATCTGCACAAACGCCGTCCGAACGGTTTTTTCTCCTTCCGGGTCCCGCACCTCTTCAATCCTGCCCCGCAGGGTCACAAATGTGAAGTGGGAGAGATCCGGGGCATATTCTTCGATCTCCACCGAAACCTTTGGGTTGGTCTTGAAGTAGGTCATCTTCCGGCCGTACTTGGTCGAGAGGAAATAGAGGAATCTTCCATCGAACACGTAGAGGAAGGGGGCGATATACGGGTGTTCGTCGCCTACGAAAGCGATCCGGGATACGTATTGGCGCCTGATCAGGGCATCGTACTCGATCTTTGGCATATGAGGTATTTTTACCGGGTCCATGCTGAACTCCTGATCAATTGGATGCACGGGATCTAATAAGGGTGATGGTAGGAACACAGGATTGACTATTATTAGCCGTTCAAAAAGCAGTCCAAAAAGCGATCGCTACTATTATATCCCATTTGGTTCTGATAACCCAGAGTTTAGGGAATTTTCAGGGCATTATGCTGAATATTTCGGGAGTTCGATCTTAAAGCGATCCTCGATAGGCACAGAGATGAAGGCTACGAAGGCATCACGCCGGGAAGATGACGCTGGTGAGTCTTCGGGATGTTTATGTGCAAAATTTTTGGGTCTTTCGGGATTGGATTCTATGTTAATTTCCATCAGTGCACCAGAACATTCCGAAGAAAAGTATTTATAGAGGGATATAGAAAAATAGCGGTGGGGTCCGATCATGCATTCCGCCACTATTCTCATTGTAGAAGATGATCCGATTATTTCCTCACTTATTGAGATCCGGTTAAAAAAGCTTGGATTCTCGGTATGTGGAAAGGCAAAAAACGAGGCGGAAACGATGGAATGCGTTCAAAGTCAGTTTCCTGACGTAATACTAATGGATATTGCTCTTGAGGACGGGAATGATGGCGTGGAGCTCGCCAGAAAAATTCTCGGGATAAGAGATGTCCCTGTCATTTATCTCACGGCGAACGGGGACAATGAAACGCTTATGAGGGCCGCAGAAAGCCATCCGCAGGGTTTCATTATGAAGCCGTTCCGGGATGATGATTTACGCATATCGATTGAGCTTGCGCTGTGCAATCATCCACGGAGGCCAGACTGACGGGTTATGAAGATAATACACCGTTCTTTTCTTACGATCTACCCGGAAAAAAATTAGTAAGTGGCGAGATACCGGTCAATCTCCCACGGGTGGACTGCCAATCGGAATGCATCGGTCTCTGCTTCGGCAATATGAGCAAGGGTCCCAACGACATGGCTTCCGAGTGCATCGCAGATCACCTTATCTTTCATCAGGTATTCCTGTGATTCGGCGAGGCTTCCTGGTAACATCTCAATCTTCATCTTCTTGCGTTCCTTCTCGCTCAAGTGATAGATATTTACATCGGTACTTTCCGGAGGCATGATTTTGTTTTTGATACCGTCCATACCGGCGGCGAGCATGCAGGCAAAGGTAAGATAGGGGTTGCACATCGGGTCGGGACTACGGAATTCGGCCCGGGTTCCGTTACCCCGGGCTGCGGGAACCCTGATCAGGGCCGAGCGGTTCGTTGTACTCCAGGAGATATAGCACGGCGCTTCATAACCGGGTACGAGTCGTTTATATGAATTGATTGTCGGGTTTGCGACACGGGTGATGGCTTTCGCATGTTTAAGGATCCCGCCGATGTAATAGAGAGCGGTATCGCTCAGTCCTTTGGGTGCATTGGCATCAAAAAAGGCATTTTTTCCTCCTTTTGATAACGATCCGTGGGTATGCATGCCGCTGCCGTTAATACCGGCAATTGGTTTTGCCATGAATGATGCATGGAGCCCGTATTTCAGTGCGATCGCCCTTGTTGCATACTTCTGGGTGATGACCCTGTCTGCCGTCGTAACTGCATCCGTGTACTTGAAATTGATCTCGTGCTGGCTCGCTGCCACTTCGTGGTGGGACATCTCGATCTCGAAGCCCATCTCGGTAAGCGAGAGGACGATCTCCCTCCTCACATTTTCGGACGAATCGTTCGGCGCAAGATCGAAATAAGCCCCGAGGTCTGAGAACTGTGTTGAAGGTCTGCCGTCGATCAGTTTGAAGAGGAAAAATTCAAGTTCGGGCCCCGTATTGAACGTATATCCCGCCTTTGCGGCTTCTGCCATATTCTTTTTCAGAACGTACCGGGGGTCTCCCTCAAACGGTTTATCGCCGTAGGTATAAACATCACAGACAAACCGCCCTACCTTTCCTTCGGACGGTCTCCATGGCAGAACCGAGTATGATGCGGGATCGGCCTTGAGGAGCATGTCGGACTCTTCGATGCGGGTGAACCCCTCTATTGACGATCCGTCAAACCATGTCCCTTCGGTCAGGGATTTCTCTACCTGCTTTACCGGTATTGCCGCGTTCTTCGGCATGCCCAGGACATCTGTAAACTGGAGCCTGATAAATTTCACCTGTTCGGTCTCAATTCTCTGAAGCAGTTTTTCGATATCATTTTTAGCCATAGCAAACCTTCCTGTTGGTAGATCCGGGTGACATATAGTGATAATTTCCCGACAGCAGGAGACGGGTATCTTTTAGGGGGAAAATTCTCAAAAATGGTACAACAATGAGTTGGAATGGAGAGATGTTGTTCCTGACTGAATGAGATGGTACCACAATAATCACCGCAATTTGAACTCCGATGGGATAAGAGGATATCCCTCTCACCGGAGAATGTAGAAGTTATCAGCCGTAAATGGCGGTTAAAGGCGGACTTCATCGCCTGCTTTGTAGAGCAATGAATAATTTTCCTGTACCGCCTCTTAATCTTTCTGTTACTCTTCGCAATTTTAATTCGGGAAAAAAGTACCACCAGTAGCGGTAAAATATCCGAATATCGATCCAAAAGTACCATTATTTATTAATCCTGAATCTGCAGTGGAGCAGTGACAAATAAAGGCAGATTCAATAGTCAGATTCATTACGTTAAGGCCGCATAAAAAAGAAAATTTTTTATTTCCATTCCCACATTTTGTCGTGCATCATCCCATCCGGAGTAATTTCAATTTCAAAGACGAGAGCCATGTCATTGAGTCTGTTAAGCGAGGGAATTGTTGTCTGTGCATATCTGACTCCACGAATGCTCTGACCAGCTCCCTTTCCCTTGAGTGTGATCCCTGACCCATGCAGCTTTACTTTTTCGCCATTTCGGGTCATCATCACACCGTCACCTTTGGTAAACATTCCGCCCTGAGGCCTCTCCTTCGCATAGGTCGTGGCGATAAAGGTGACCTCTTCACCAAGGATCTTACCCTTCTCCTCAAGTGTCCTCTCAAGCATCAGTTCTCCACCATAGTGCCTGACCAGGCGTTGAACTGTTACTTTCCCGGTCAGTTCTCCAACCATTTCGCCGATCATTTTGATGACCAGGAGCTTCATAAACCCTGGAGTGTATAAACCTGACTGCGTGTAAAAATATTGGAATCAAAAATTGAAACCAATAACAAAACCACAGCCGTCCTCTTTCCTATGGTTCAGTCCTCGATAGTTATTCTGCCAACAGATATTCCGGTAGAATTCCGACCTTTCTGTATCATTCATATCGGCAAAATCAAAGCCCAGGAGATGATTTATCGAATTTCTGTCGTGTCCCCATGCATTTTGAGGCAAGATATCCTCTTCGCCATCGAATATACAGCCGTACCTGAGATCAAATTCCAGGTTTTTCGTCTCCAGCAGTTCCATTAATGGAAACCGGAAAGGCCGGCAGACTGAGCATGTTCAGGTTCTCCTTGATCGCGCGAATTTCATCTACCGATAATTCCTCGCCATTACGTGCTCGTTCCGCCTGTGCACGGTATCGCCCGGCATAGGTCTCGAACCGTTCTGCAAACAGCCGGGTCTCCCTGCGGATCCAGTCCTCGAGGAGCCTCGTGTAACTTGTATAAGGTTGTCCTACATGCTTGCCGAGAGTCTCGCGAATCCGGGCGGTAAGATGATCGCGGGCATACTGTTCCCCGAGCACCGCTGCCAGTGGCGGCCGGGATGGTGAGAAGCTGATACTACCCGGATCGAAGACCGGCATGCCCCTGAAAAAGTTCAGGAACTCGTCAGGGACCGGTCGGTCGACACTACCTGTTTCATCCGCACACGTTTCCAGGTCGCCCTGGATGTGTCCCGCCAGTAATTCAAGCAGGTCCGTGATCTCCCCGGCCCGCTTCCGGACGCTGGATGCGATGGCTGAACTGAGGACATCCCCGGGTTCGGTCAGGCCGGCATTATCGCCGGACAACATTAGCGCTGCTTCATTCGCTGAACTGGAAATAATCTCCCGGCTGTCGTGCATCATCGATTCGGTGATTCTCTCGCACCGGATACGTATCTCCTCGATAAGACCCCGCGCCTGGCGGAGCCGTTCCTCGATCGAACGGATAATCTCGTCCGGAAGGAAAGGTGTCCGGTCGCTTCTCGTTATCCTGAACTGCAGCGTGGCGACCACAGATTCCCGCAATACACTGATCTTCCTGGTGAGCGATGACGCCCGGAGTTCCTGCAGCCGGCTGTAGAGAGGTAGGATCTCATCATCGAACCACTTTGTGGAAAGGTGCACGTGCGAAGGACGGCTGCTCACGGGATAGACCGGCAAATCGAGGTGGCATTCCGAGAAAATATGCTCTTTTACGTAGCCGGCAATTTTCCGGCAGTCCTCCGTAGTCAGGAGATCAGCTTTACTCAGGAGGACGTTGACAGGAATGGCAGCCGCCTGAAGTGCGAGGATGGTCTGGAGATCGCCATCGGTGAGCGTCGATCCCGCATCAATGAGTACTACGCCGAGATCGCACTTCGGCAGGTACGCAAGCGTTTCAGACGCCCCGCTTGTCGCTAGTGACCCGAGCCCAGGGGTATCGACAAAGGAGATCCCTTCCGACAACCGTGGCGACGGCAGCCGGACCGTAATTCGCGATACATTCATCCTGTTACCCGGGTTCTCCTGTTCTGTTGCAAACTCTCCCAGTTTCTCTATCCCATACGACTTTTCAGGAGATCCCGCAAACGAAACCGTAATTGACGGCTCCTCTCCACCGGTTATCCGCACCGGGACGGCAGTGACCGGGGTCACCCCGATCGGCAGCACCCCGGTATCGAGGATGGCATTGAGAAGGGATGACTTTCCCGAGCTCACCCGCCCGAAGACGGCGATCTCGAAGGATTTGTCCTCCGCACGGTCGAGGATAGCGCCGATCGCCCCTCTGAATTCGACAAGTCCCCGGTCCGCAACGACATGATCTATGGTCTCAAGGAGGGAAAGATCGTTCCCCGATTCTTCCAGCCGCTTCATGCGTGCGTGGAGGTCCTGGCCGGCCTGCTGTTTCATAAAGAGGTGGAACTGCATGAACAGGGACTGCAGTTCTCCCGCGATCCCGTTCAATTCGGCCTCCGCACTATTCGAAAGGGGGCCATATCCCTTCATATATCGCGGCTTCACTTCTTCTGCCGATACATCCATCGAGAGAAGGGTGGTGCTGATTGCGAGGGAGGCACGGATCATCGGCTGCCGTCGAGATATGCCCTGGCCGTCCAGGACTTTAACAAGTCGTGCCCGGATTCGTGCGATATAGTCCCCGACCGTTTTTCTCTGTTCGGGCGTGAGATCCGGTATATAACGCGGGAATGCGGGTCCCGATCCAGCCTCGCCAAGGATATGCTCGATCCCTGAGAGAAGCTGGTCGATGTGCTCGCATGTAACCCGTAGTCGCTTTGCCTGGTTTTCATTCAGGCGTCCGCTATCAGCTGCCATATGTCACCCGTCCCTGTCCCCTGTCGGGCCATTTAACCGGCAGTTCGCTGATCCGGTCCTGCAGATCGTTGACTACTACCATGAATCCATCCCCGAGCCCTCCTCCTGTTATATCCCGGACTACAGAGTGGACGTAAATCTGGTAATAGAGGCACCAGGTATTGAACTCGTCGTCTCCGATCCCAAGCATCCCGTTGACAAAGAATGCGGGGTGATAGATTTCGCGGATTTTTTCAGGGGTGTCGTATCGGTCGATAGTTTCAAAGAACGTATGTGATTTTTTTACCATTTCAACGATAAGAGACGGCAGGGTACCGGGAAGTGTCGAGAACGAGCCGGTAAACAGCGGGCCGAACCAGGGGGCTTCCCTGATGAGGGGACGGAGTTGGCGAAACTCAGGATAGCGATAGACGCTCCGGATCGCGTCCCTGGTGATCCTGAGCTGACAAAGATACTCGCCCTTCCCACCAGCAGGTCTCCGGGTGATAAACCGGGCAGCTTCAAATGAACGTATCCATCGCTGTACGGTAGAGACCCGTGTGTAGCCGGCACTCAGGGCCAACTCAAGCTCGAGATGGGGATTTCCGTCAAGCAAGGCCAGCATAATTTTTTCCTTTACCGGGGATTTCACGATTTTACCCCTCCAATCGTTGCTGTTGTCGGTGAACTGGTACAGAGACTGCGATAAGTAATAGCGTTCCGATCGCAGCTATTACCGCCGCGAAAACAAATCCGGCCGTGTATCCTACAAAAGCCCAGATAAACCCGATGATGACGCTGGAGACAAGATCCCCGACACCGTTCACCGTTGCGAGTACGCCAAAGCCAAGCCCCCTTGATCGTTCTTCGATCATCTCAGCGGCAACCGCGCTCTCAAGCGTGTCCTCGGCGGCAATGAACAGCCCGCAAAGTGCGAAAAGAAACCCGTATGCCAGCAGATTTGGTGGTGCGACGATGAACCCCATGAACGTGAATACCGCTATCGAGTACCCGGCAATAAGCATAGTCCGCCTGCCGATCCGGTCTCCAAGAGCACCGAAAGGGTAGCTCGCAATCGCATACACAATGTTCCGGACGATATACAGTCCGGCCCCTGCTGCCGTGGCATAGGCAAACCCAAGCGAGGGGGTCAGGCCGACGATCGCGAACGCAATGAGTAATGTATGGGAGAAATCTGCGATCCCGAATGTAAGGACTGCACCGAGAAACCTTCTGAACTGAAGGGGAAGACTCGTCATCGAGGCGACCATGCTCCTCGTTTCACCCGACGGTGCAGGGTTCTTTTCCTTGACAAGAAGCCAGAACAGGGCGAGGGCGACAAAACCGGGGATGAGTGCAAGCCAGAATACGTCCCGGATCCCTACGGAGGCAACCAGGGCAAGCGCTACAACGGGTCCGGCGATTGCGCCGAGCGTGTCACCGGCCCGGTGGAATCCGAATGCTTTCCCAAGATGGTCCTGGTCGACCGATTTGGCAAGAATGGCGTCCCGGGGCGGCCCCCTCATACCCCGGCCCATCCAGCCGATAAGCCTGCCGAACAGGACGACCGGCCAGGACATCGCGACGGCTACAAAAAAGGGGAATATTGCCGTGGCGAAATATCCCAGGAGCGCAAACTCCTTCCGTTTCCCCATCTTGTCTGCAAAATGACCCGATAAGAGTTTCACGAAACTTGAGGCACCATCGCTGATCCCCTCAATGATCCCAAGCGCGTATACCGGAGCACCGATGAGGATAAGGAATGACGGGAGCAGGACCGTCACTGCCTCGTGGCTCAGGTCGGAGAAGAAACTCGTTAATCCGGCACCAATCACCGTCCGGTTAAGCCAGCCGTTGCCCTGCCCGGGGACTGGTGCAGTCTTCTGCTTTTCCGCCACGCTGTCCTTATCTGGTTCTTCTGGAATGCTCTTCACCTGACAAATGCGTTCCGGCCGGCAAACCGTGCACGATTGCCCAGCTCTTCCTCGATCCTGAGAAGTTGGTTATATTTCTCAACCCGTTCGCCACGGCACGGTGCACCGGTCTTCAGGTGCCCGGTTCCCATTGCGACAGTAAAGTCGGCGATGAACGTATCGACGGTCTCCCCGCTCCGGTGGGACACCATCGATCCCCAGCCATGGGATTTCGCAAGTTCCACGGCAGCGATGGTCTCGGTCACGGTGCCGATCTGGTTCAGTTTGATCAGGACTGCATTTGCCACATTCTCATCGATACCCCGCTTGATCCGTTCCACATTCGTGACAAAGAGGTCGTCACCGACAAGTTCGATACGGTCTCCAATTGCCTTGTTAAGAATTTTCCAACCGTCCCAGTCGTCTTCAGCAAGACCGTCCTCGATTACCATCACCGGGTAGCTGTCGATTAAGGAGCGGTAGTAATCCACCATCCCTGCCGGAGCTAGTCGTTTCTTTTCGGTCTTCAGGTCATAGAGGCCATCGACATAGAACCCGCTTGATGCAGGGTCGAGGGCGATGCTGATCTCTTTCCCCGGTGAATATCCCGCCGCTTCGATTGCTTCTATAATCAGGTCGAGCGGCTCCCGGTTTGATGTTACGGCTGGCGCGAAACCTCCTTCATCCCCGACCCCCGTGCTGTATCCCTTCTTTTTTAAGATGCTTTTGAGCGAATGGTATACTTCACATCCGTACCTGAGTGATTCGGCAAACGTCGGTGCTCCATGGGGGACGATCATGTATTCCTGGAAGTCGGGTCCCTGCCAGTTTGCATGGACGCCGCCGTTCAGAATGTTCATCATCGGGACCGGCATGACCGCATCGCCGGGGATGCCAAGGTATTCCCAAAGCGGCAATTCCTTAGCAGCCGCTGAGGCACGGGCAACCGCCATGGAGATTGCAAGCGTCGTGTTGGCCCCGAATGTCCCCTTATTTTCAGTCCCGTCAAGCCGGACCATCATGGTGTCAACCGATTCCTGATCGCTTGCGTCCAGCCCGACCAGTTTATTGCCAAGGCCGTGTTTTACGAAATGGATCGCTTTCAGAACACCCTTTCCGCCATAGCGGTCCACCGTCCCGTCCCTGAGTTCCACTGCTTCGTGAACACCGGTCGATGCGCCCGAGGGAGATGAGGCCCTTGCACGGGTGCCGCCTTCCAGCAGGACTTCCACCTCGATAGTCGGGTTTCCCCGGGAATCGATAATTTCCCGGGCCGTTATTTTCTCAATTGTCGTGTTCATGGTATTTCCTCACAACTGACTATCCACATGTCCATGATTCATCTGTCTCTTTGGGTAAATCTATTCCATTCTGCATTGCAGGATTTGAGCATTTTAAAACCATCAGTTCCTGTTTTACCACGACCGAGGTATGGTCCTGCAATGAAAATAGGATCGCCGTACATTCCGGCGTCCCGATCTTTTTGAGTGCCCTAATCACTTCGCGGACTACATAGGCATCTTCCTCATTCCGGACAATCCGATCGAATACGGGAACGGCCGGGATGTAACGAATACTGCCAAGTATCCCGATGGCGATCATCCGTTGCTCCCGGACTGGGTGAGAAAGTGCCCGTATGAGCTTCTCCTCGTAGGTCTCAACCTCTTGCGATATTCGCGAATGTCCATAGCTGGGACAGGTTTCATA
>Ga0335071_10009174_pt1 | contig 10120 bp, 10 predicted proteins | sample Lox_Sample_15_FD_206724 | JGI IMG/M metagenome (GOLD analysis project Ga0335071, IMG submission 206724) | Soil microbial communities from Loxahatchee National Wildlife Refuge, Florida, United States - Lox_Sample_1.5 | ecosystem: Environmental > Terrestrial > Soil > Wetlands | place: USA...
GCCGTCATAGGGCCTGGCTTGCAGCTCGGCCACGATCTCGCCCATGCGCGCCTCGCTGCGCAGGCGCAGGTCCAGGAACGCGCCGGTGGCCGAGCGGTCCGGCGGGATCTGCGCCGTGGCGAGCCAGTGTCCGTTGACGTAGCGGAAGAAGTCGTCGCCGGGCTTGACCTCCGGATCCATCGCCGCGAGGTCGATGCCCCACGCGCCGTAACGGACCTCGCCCGGGTCCGCGGCGTGGGCAACGCCCGCAACCCATCCGACGCAGGCGAGCCCGACAGCTGCGATCACATGTCGTCGCATGAGGTAAATGTCCCTTTGATCTGACGTCGACGCAAGCGGCCCTGGCGGACCCGTTCAACGCTTCAGCTGCACGCAGCGGATGAACATCACGTTGAGGTGGGCCTGGTGATATTGCTTGGCAAGCTGCTCCAGGGCCTTCTGACAGGCATCCTGTGTGGCGTAAGGCCCGCTGTCCTTGATGATGCCCTTGATGCAGTGCGCGCCGTCGCTCGAGCACGTACTGGTGCTGATGCCCCACAGGCCTGACTGGGCGTGCGCGGCCGTAAGCCCGCCCGCCAGCACGGCCACCGCCAGAGCGCCTCCAGCCAGTTTCAAGCGTCCGCCCATCACCGGTTCTGTAAATCTCCTGGTAGGGACCGCGCAAGCATTATGTCGCGCCGGCTTTGACGCTAAACTTTAACCTTACATCCGAGTCACGATCAGGGCGGTCATGCGGGCGATCTTCATCCACAGCGGCTGGCGCACCGGCAGCACCTATGTCTGGACGAAGTTCCGCCACGACCCGGCCTGCCTCGGCTTCTACGAGCCGTTCAACGAGATGCTGTCGGCCATGTCGCCGACCGACATCTACACCGCGCGCCACGACCTCGCCGCACTGAAGCATTCCGAGATCGGCCTGCCCTATTTCCACGAGTACATCCCGCTGCTCGGGCCCAAGGGCCATCCCCTGTTCAAGCTCGAGTTCAGCTACCGGAACTATTTCGTCACGGGCGAGCCGCTCTCCGATCAGCGCGCCTACATCGACAGCATGCTCGGCCTCGCCGCCAAGCTCGGCCGGCGCCCGGTGCTCGGGTTCGTGCGCTCGCTCGGGCGCGTCGGCTGGTTCCGGAAAAATTTCGCCGATGCGGCGAACATCGTCGTGATCCGCAGCCCGCTCGGCCAGTGGCTGTCGGCCCGGCAGCTGGCGCTGCAGCACCAGCACGAGTTCTTCGATCCGATGCAGCTCCTGATCTTGGCACAGGCGCGCGGGAGTGCCGTGGTCGCCCTTGAGGCGCAGCGCCTGGGCATCCCGCGCCTCGACGATCATCCGCTGCCGGCGGCGATCGAATTGGCGCGGCAGCTCGCGGCCAAGCTCAGCCCCGCGGACCGGTTCCGCATCTTCGCCTCGCTGTACGCCCTCTCCTATCTGGCCGCATTGCCGCAGGCCGACCTCGTCATCGACATGGACCGGCTGTCGGTCGACGCGGACTACCAGGCCGAGGTCGCCGATGCGGTCCGGACGCTCACCGGGCTCGATGTCGAGTTCTCCGACGCGGCGATGCCGCGCCGCGCCGATCCCGACGTCGACCTGCGCGAGGCGCTGGCAGACATCCGCGCGCGTCTTCCCGACATGCCGCTGCCGCATGACAGCGTTGACCCGGCGGGCGAATCGTTCGCGCGCGAACTCCTGTCCGTCAAGCTGGCGGCGGACGAGGTCCTGCTCAGGCCTGGATCGCCGCCTTCACCCGGTCCGGCGTGAACGGCGCCCGGCGGACACGCACGCCGATCGCGTCGTAGATCGCATTCGCGATCGCGGCGGCAATCGGCCGCGTCGACGGCTCACCGGCACCCAGCGGCATCATCTCCGGCCGGTTGACCAGGACGATGTCGACGCTCTGCGGCGTGTCCTTGATGTCCAGGATCTGATAGCCGAGCCAGTCGACGCTGGTCACGTTGTTGCGGTCGAAGGTCACTTCTTCCGACAACGCGCGGCTCGTGCCCTGCACGACGTTGCCTTCGATGACCCGGTGCAGGGTCTCGGGATTGATGACCACGCCGCAATCATGGGCGACGACGAAGTGCGGCGCCCGCACCTCGCCCGTGCGCTTGTTGACCTCGACGTCGGCGATGACCGCGACGACCGTGTGGCCGCGCTGGACGAACGCCATGCCGCGCCCGGTCGCGATGTCGCCCGAGCCGCCGCGGCGCACCGTCCCGGCCGGACCCGGCTTCCAGCCGGCACGCTCCGCCGCGGCCTTCACGACCGCGATGTCGCGCGGGTCCTGGAGGTGCTTGAGCCGGAACTCAACCGGATCCGATCCGGTCGCGACCGCGAGCTCGTCGATGAAGGACTCAGATCCGAAATGGATCTGCGGGCCCACGGGATCGCGCATGTGGGCGGTGCGCAGCGGCGACGCCTTGTCGAGCAAGGGTGCGATCGTTTCCCAGGCGACCCGCTTGTTCGGGAACGCGTAGGACTCCGCCGGGAAGCCGAAGCCCCAGTCCGGCTTGATCTGCGCCCCCAGGAGCTGCCCCGCCAAGGTGTCCTTGGGGTTGCTCTCGTTGCTGTTCACGTCGACGCGCGAGAAGCCCTTGCTGATGTACTCGTACGCGATGACGTTGCCCTGGGCGTCGAGGGCGGCGCGCGCGCGATGCACCGACGCCGGCCCCTTGGGATCCCAGCCGTGGCCTTCGTAGCGCATGCCCTGCACGCGCACCGGCCGGCCGGCGAGCTGCGACAGCACGGCCGCGTCCATGGCGGCGTCGCCGGCGTCGTTGCGGCCATAGGAGCCAGGGCCGGGGATCCAGATCGCGTGCACCTTGTCCGCCGGCAGGCCGAGGATCTTGGCCACGCCCTCGCCCACGTAATGCGGCTTCTGCGAGCCGGTCCAGCACGTCGCATGGTCGGCGCGCGCATCGACGATCGCGCAAGCCGGCCCCATCGAGGCGTGCGACTGGAACGGCCACTCGTATTCCGCCTCGACCACCTTGGCCGCATTGGACCAGACCGTGTCGACGTTGCCGGTCTCCTTGGCGGTCTCGCGCTTCGTCACCGGCGCCTGGCGGATGTGGTTGTAGAGGTCCTTCTGGTCCGGGAACGGCGGCTTTGCGTCCGACCACTGGACCTTGAGCTGCTGGGCGGCGCGGATCGCATCCCACTCGCGCTCGGCCACGACGCCGATGACATCGCCCTTGCGCAGCACGCGCGCCCCCTTGATGCCGCGGATGCTCGGCTCATCGACCGAGACCGGCACCGCCCCCGCAACGGCCGGCCGGATCATCCGGCCGTGCAGCATGTTCGGCACCTTCACGTCGGTGACGTAGTCGGTCTTCGCGAACACCTTGCCGGCGATGTCGCGCCGCGGCTGCGACTTGCCGACGACCTTGTACTGGTCGTGCGGCTTGGGCTTGGCCTGGCCGGTGACCAGCAGCGGGTTGCCGTACTTGCCGTTCCACTCGAGCTTGCTGTCGAAATAGTGGCCGCCCACGAGCTGGGCGTAGCTCACCTTCTTCGCAGGCTCGCCCGCCACCGAGATCACGCCATCGGCGACCGTGAGCTTGTCGGCCGTGACCTTCAGCTTCTGCGCCGCCTGCTCGACCAGGAGACGCCTGGCCTCGGCCGCTGCATTGCGCAGCGCAAGCCCGCCCTCCTCCACGCCGGTCGAGCCGCTGGCCCCACCCTGGTTGCAGGTGCGCGCCGTGTCGCCCATGACCACGTCGACGCGATCGGCGGGAACGTCGAGTTCCTCGGCGACGATCTGGGCGATCGCCACGTCCACGCCCTGGCCCATGTCCATCTTGCCGAAGAAGGCCGTGACCTTGCCGTCGCGCCCGACGGCGATCCAGGAATCGAGCTCGGTCGGCAGCAGCGCCGGCTTCTTGCCGGCCGCGGCCGCAGCGCCTTGCGCGAGAGCCGCCGTCCCGGCGGGCACACCGGCCATGACGATGAGAGCGCCCGTGCTCTGCAGGAGCGCGCGGCGGGATACGGAGAGGTTCGCGATCGCGTTCATGGTTCCCTCCCTCACGCCATCGCCTTGGCCGCGCGCTTGACCGCGCGCAGGATCGACATGTGGGTGCCGCAGCGACACTTGAGACCCGACAACGCGTCCTTGATCTGTTCTTCGCTCGGGTTCTTGGTGCGCTTGAGGAAGGCCGCCGCGGTCATGATCCAGCCGTTGATGCAGTAGCCGCATTGCGGCACCTGCTCGTCGACATACGCCGTCTGCAGCGGATGCGGCTTCTCGGGCGTGCCGAGGCCCGCCAGGGTGGTGATCTTGGCGTCACCGACCGCCGAGAGAGGCGTGGAGCACGAGCGGACGGGCTCGCCGTCGAGATGGACGGTGCAGGCACCGCATTGCGCCAGCCCGCAGCCGAAATGCGGATTGTTCAGGCCAAGATTGTCGCGCAGCGCATACAGCAGCGGCATGTCCGGATCGGCCGTGACCGCATGCTCGCGGCCGTTCACGTTCAGCTTGAAGCGGGCGGTCTTGGCTGAAGCCATAGGGATCCTCCTTCGCCGTCTGACGCGGCATGGCCGAAAGTATGGCCTCCGGCAGGAAGAGGGTCAAATCACCCGCATGGTCGCGTACATCGACCGCTCAAAAGTCCAGCGGCGCGCCAACCGTTTGGATCGTTCTACTCGGGTAATTAACTGACCATTAAGTCAACACCGGCACTGTCTGGTCTTTCGCCCCTTTTCCTCTGCGCTCTTTTTTCGATGGTCCGTAAGTTCATTTCCGTTTTACCAGCCGCCGCTCTGGCGGTGATATCGCTGGCGGCGATCGCCGCATTGAAGCTCGCGCCCGGCAAGCCCGGCGAGCCGATTGCGGCGTTCTTCATGCCCGGTGTCAGCGCTGACGATGCATTCCAGCGGGTCGCGTCGGCTGGCGGATACGTGCTCCGTCCCGGCGGGCTTCCGTCAATGATGATTGCGCGATCTAACGACCCGGATTTCACCACCGCCCTGTACCGAACGGGCGCCTTGCTCGTTGCCGCCGCCAACGGCGCGCGGGGCTGCCCTGACCCGATAATTGGAGACTCTCGATGATCCCGAAAGACCTGGCTGCCCTGCGCGAAGCGACGAGCCGCCTCCTCATCGCATTGCTCTGGAGCCATGTGCCCGTCGTGGCCGCCGTCGCCTGGGCGGGCGATCACGCCGTCCTCGCCCCCGTCATGCTGACCGCCGTCCTCGCCGCGACGGCCACGGCCACGTGGTGGATGGCGCCGATCGGCGATGCGACACGCTACACGATCGCGGTCGCCTACGTGGCGATCGTTTCCGTGTTCGTGTACGCGGCACCGGCGGCGCGGCAGATCGACGTCCACATGTACTACTTCGCCAGCTTCGCGCTGCTCGCGGCCTACTGCGATTGGACGACGATTCTCATCGCCGCCGCCGTGACCGCGGTCCACCACCTGGTCCTGAACTTCGTCCTGCCGGCCGCCGTTTTTCCCGACGGCGCCAGCTTCCTCCGTGTCGTCCTGCACGCGGTTATCGTCGTGCTCGAGTGCGGCGTCCTGATGTGGTTGACTTATCGCGTGAAGAGCCTGTTCGAGACCTCGGCCCGGGCACTCGCCGAGGCCGAAGCTGCGCATCAGCAGGCGGAACGCCTGTCTCAGGAACAGCGGGCGGCACAGGATCAGGCGGCGTCCCGGCGCCGCGCCGATCTTGACGGATTGTCGAAGAGCTTCGAGGCGGAGGTCGGGACCGTCGCCGAAGACGTCGGCGCGGCCGTCGGCTCGTTCCAGCGGATTGCCGAGGCCCTCGGCGAAGCATCGCGCAACGCGCGCGCCGCGATCGCCTCCGCCGCCGGCGGAGTCGACGGGGCGGCGACGAGCGTAAAATCCGCGGCCGCGGCGGCGGAACGGCTGTCGTCGTCAAACGTCGAGATCAGGTCGAAGGTCGACCAGTCGACGACGGTGGCGTCGCAGGCCGTCGCCGATGCCGACCATGCGAATGCGACCGTCCAGAGCCTTGCAGACGCCGCCCAGAAGATCGGCGACGTGGTGAAGCTGATCAACGACATCGCGGGTCAGACCAATTTGCTGGCCCTGAACGCGACGATCGAAGCCGCGCGCGCCGGCGAGGCGGGAAAAGGGTTCGCGGTCGTCGCCTCCGAGGTCAAGTCGCTCGCCACCCAGACGTCCAAGGCGACGGAGGACATCGTCCGCCAGATATCGTCGATCCAATCAGCCACGCGGGATTCCGTCGAGGCGATCGGCCGCATCGGCTCGACGATCGGCAGCATCAGCACGATCTCGACCGAGATCGCGACGGCCATCGATCAGCAGCGCGCAGCCAGCGAAGAGATCACCGGCAACGTGGAGCGAACGGCGTCGAGCACCGATCAGGCGATGGCGGACATTCAGAAGCTGCAAGCCGCAGCACGGAAAACCGGCGACGTGGCGAGCCAGGTGCAGGACATGACGCGCGACCTCGGCGAAAAGTTGGACGTGTTGCGCACGAAGGCCAAGGCCTTCGCCCACAAGGTCCAGACCGCGTAGACGCCGAGCCGGTGCCCCGGCCTCAGCGGCGGTGCATCACTCGCCCTTCCACTGCGGCGGGCGCTTGTTGAGGAACGCGTCCATGCCCTCGCGGAAATCCTGGCTCATGTAGCACATGAGGATCAGGTCCTCGCCCTGCTCGCGCGTGAGCCGCGGCTGCAGGCGGCGCAGGGCTTCCTTGGTCGCGCGCAGGGTGAGCGGGGCGTGGCTCGCGACCGTGCGCGCGAGCTCCTCGGCGCGCTTCATCAGCCCCGCGTGGTCGTCCACGATCTCGTGCACGAGCCCGGCGGCGAGCGCCTCCGGGCCTTCGACCAGGCGTGCGGTGAAGATCAGCTCCTTGGCGCGCGCCGCTCCCACGAGTGCCGTCAGCCGCGAGATGTTCGACATCGACAGGCAGTTGCCCAAGGTGCGGGCGATCGGGAACCCGAGCTTCGCGTTGCGCGTGGCGATGCGGAGGTCGCAGGAGGCGGCGATGCCGGCGCCGCCGCCGGTGCAGGCACCGGCGATCGCCGCGATGGTCGGCACGCGGCATTTCTCCAAGGTGCCCAGCACACGGTCGATGCGCGCTTCGTAATCCAGCGCGTCCTGCGGCGTCTTGAAGGCACGGAACTGCGAGATGTCGGTGCCCGAAGCGAACGCCTTGTCGCCGGCACCGGTGAGGATCAGCACCTTGACCGACTTGTCGGTGTCGAGGCTCGTGCAGATCTCCGCCAGCCGCTCGTACATGCTGAACAGCATGGCGTTGCGCGCCTGCGGGCGGTTGAAGGTGATGCGGGCGATGCCGTCCTGGACTTCGTAGATAAGGTCGTCACTCACGGGTGCGTCTCCTGCTGAATCCGTGAGCGGACTATCGCATGGGCGGGTCGGGCTATTCCAGTTCGCGGACGAAGCCCTTATGGTCACAGGCGGTACACGGCGATTTGGGGGAACATGACACCAGCAATGATATTGGCGGCGGCCATGGGCGGCGCCGTGGGATCCGTCGCCCGCTACGTGCTCGGCTTCTATTTCGGCAAGGCGTTCGGGTCGGCGTTTCCCTGGGGAACCCTGGCCATCAATATCACCGGGTCGTTTCTCATCGGCGCGTTCGCGGAATCGTTCGCGCTGCGCTGGAACGCCGATCCGGCGACGCGCATCTTCCTCATCACCGGGATCTGCGGCGGCTACACGACGTTTTCCGCGTTCTCGCTCGAAGTGGTCGCGATGATCAACCGCGGCGCGGTCGCCGCCGCGACGAGCTACATCGTCAGCTCCGTGGTCCTGTCGATCGGCGCGCTGTACGCGGCGCTGTTCCTGCTGCGGCGGGTCTATTCGTAGACACCGAACGGCAGCACCGTGCTCGAATAAATGTTCTTCCGGCCCACCGCACGGAGGTGGGATAATTCTTGCATAACAAAACCGAGCCCGGTTGGCCGCCGAATTTGCCAGCCCTGCCCAAGAGAACGGAGGGGTACCATGGACAATTACCTGATTTCGCGCCGCCGGGCCTTGCTGGCAGGAGCCGCAGCGACGGCGGCCGGCGGAGCTTTCCTGAGCTTCGGCGCCAGCGCCCAGGGACGGACCCAGCTCAACATGCAGCTGGGCTGGATTTTGGGGGGCAACCAGCTCGGCGAGGTCTGCGCCAAGCACACGGGCCTCTACGAACAGGAAGGGCTCGACTTCCACTTCCAGGCGGGCGGCCCGAACATCGACGGCGTCGCCATCGTCGCCTCCGGGCGCTACGAGGTCGGCCAGGTCTCCTCTAGCCCGTCGATCATGCTCGCGGTGTCGCAGGACATCCCGATCAAGTGCTTCGCGGTCGGCGCCCAGCAGCACCCCTACGCCTTCTTCTCGCTTGCGAAGAACCCGATCCGCGAGCCCAAGGACCTGGTCGGCAAGAAGGTCGGCATCCAGGCGACCGGCGTGATCCTGCTGCGCGCGCTCCTGGCCAAGAACAGCATCCCGGAGAAGGACGTCACGATCATCCCGATCGGCGCGGAAATGACGCCGCTGATGACCGGCCAGGTCGACACGGTCACCGGCTGGATCACGAACACCTCGGCGATGAAGGTCCTGGGCCCCGACCCGGTCGTGATGCGGCTGTGGGACACCGGCGTGCAGCTCTACGCGCTTCCCTACTACGCGACCACGCAGACGCTCCAGACCCGCTCGGCCGAGCTCGCCAAGTTCCTGCGCGCCACGGGCAAGGGCTGGGAATACGCCTACGCGAACCAGGAGAAGGCGGTCGACTACCTGATCCAGGAATTCTCGAACCTCGTCCGCCCTGACGAGATCGAGGCCGCGAAGGTGATGCTGACCTTCAGCTTCAACGCGAACACGAAGTCGAACGGCTGGGGTGCGATGGAGCCCAAGGTGTGGCAAGACCAGATCGACCTCTACGCCAAGCTCGGCCAGTTCTCCAACCGCGTGCCCAAGGTCGACGAGGTCATGACGCTCGACATCCTCAAGGCCACCGGCGACGCGCGCCCGCGGATCGGATAACAGCTAGCCCGGCCGCCGCCCGCGCCTCGAGCCCAACGCCTCCAGCTCGCGGCCGAACTCCTTGAGCCTGGCCCGGATGTGATCGATGGCCAGCACGGCCGGCGGCGACTGGCGGCGCCGGCGCGGCACCAGGACGCCGATCCGGCTGAACCGCGGCTCGGCCAGCGGCACGTGGACCAGCTCGCCGCGCCTGATCTCGTCCAGAAAGCCGATCGGGGTGACGAAGCCGCCGATGCTCGATTTCGACCGCATGATGTGGCGGATGAATTCGATCGAATTCGCCACCACGCGGGGGGCGAGCCTGGCACCCGACCTTGCGAGCTCGGTCGTAATGGCGGCATCGAGCAGCGACCGATCGTGCAGCATCACCAGCGGATACCGGGCGCAATCGGCGAGCCTGAGCCGGCGGCGGCCGGCCAGCGGGTGGTCGGGCGGCATGACCGCTCCCGTGGCCGTGCGGATCTCGTCGACGATGTCGATGCCTTCGAACGGACGGTCGACGAACAGCACCCCGAAATCGCTGCGCTCCGACCGCAGCTCGTCGGTGATCTCGCGCTGATCGACCACCAGCACGCTGAACGTCACTTCGGGATAGCGCGCCGACAAGTCTTGGATCGCATCGGGCATGAAGCGGAGGGCCAGTGATTCGAGCGAGAGGATCCGCACCGCACCGGTGACGTGGCCGGACAGCCCCGCGATCTCGGCCAGTGCCCGCTGGTAATCGGTCATCGTCTCGCGGACATGGCGGAGAAGGACTTCGCCGGCGGCCGTGGGACGCACGCCGGCCCGGCTGCGGTCGAAGAGAGGCGAGCCGATCTCCGCCTCGAGCTTCAAGACCTGGCGGTTGACCGCCGACGAGGCCACGTTGAGCGCCTCGGCGGCGCGGCGGATCGAGCCGAGCCGGGCGACTTCCGCCAGGTAGCGCAGACTGACCGCGTGCATGGGCCTCCCCGGGTGGTGATGCCAAAATAGCATCACCGGGGTCGATTATCTGTTCTTTTCTAGACCGCCGATCTGTAGAAGATTGGAGCGCGACCTCTGGACCCGCGTGCGGGCGATTTGATCCGGGACATGACCGCAAGCTTGGCCAATTCCGCCACCCTTCAGGACGCGCCGGCCGCGGGCGCTCCCGCGA
>Ga0335071_10009175_pt1 | contig 10120 bp, 8 predicted proteins | sample Lox_Sample_15_FD_206724 | JGI IMG/M metagenome (GOLD analysis project Ga0335071, IMG submission 206724) | Soil microbial communities from Loxahatchee National Wildlife Refuge, Florida, United States - Lox_Sample_1.5 | ecosystem: Environmental > Terrestrial > Soil > Wetlands | place: USA: Florida...
ACGCAGAAGCAGGCGCTCGGCCGGCTCAAGCGCGCCCACTGGCGCGCCCTCGAGCGGATCGCCCGCCGGGCATACCAGGAGGGGTTCGAGGCCGGGTTGCACCGCGCCCACGGCCAGCGCCGGCGCGGGCGCACCATCCGCGCCGACGCCACGGTCGAGGGGTTGCTCCGGCTCGTCGAGCAGCACTTCGGGCTCGACCGCTACGCCTTCGACGTGCGCGTCGTGCACAAGGGCTCGCGCAAGCACGTACCGTTGCGCGACCTGCTCGCGCGCTACCGCGTCGAGGAGTGAGCCGGTCCCCACCGCGCCAGGCGCGATCCCGGCCCGTCAGCCCCCTGTCAACCCGGTGGGGCCGGGTGGCGCCCAGGGGGCCGAATCCTTGACGCCCGCGCGCGCAGGCCCGTAGACTCGTTGCGTCCGAAAAACCATCTCGCAGCCTTCCGTCGCAGTCCTCCCGCGTCAGGAGATCGCGTCGTATGAAGACCGTGCTGTCTCGGATCCTCGCCACCACGCTGCTCGCGGCGATCGCGTGGATGCTGCTGGCCGGCGCCAGCGCTCCCCGGGGGAACGCGCTCGAGCCGGACAAGCTCGTCATCCTCTCCACGGTGGACGTGAAGGGCAAGACCGATCCCTGTGGCTGACACACCCCCAAGGGGGGTCTCGCCCGGCGGGCGAGCTTCGTGGACAGCATCAGGACGAGCTACAGCCAGGTCCTGCTGGTGGATGGCGGCGGATTCTTCCCCGAGGACGACCTGCACCAGGATGTCGCGTGGTTCCTGATGGACGCGATGAAGGTGCTGGGCGTGGACGCGGTGGGGATGAGCGAGCGCGAACTGCGCTTCGGGCTCGGCTACCTGAAGGCGCAGCTCAAGCGGACGCAGCTGCCGATGGTGTGCGCGAACCTCTACGAGAAGTCGAGCGGCAAGCTGGTGCTGGCGCCCTACGTGGTGAAGCAGGTGGGCTCGGTGAAGGTCGGCGTCTTCGGGTTGATGAGCAACACCGTGGCGCTGGGGCCGCTGGGGGACACGCTGCGGGTGGAGGAGCCGACGGCGGCGGCGAAGCGGACCGTGGCGGAGCTCCGCAAGCGGGGCGCGACGGTGGTGGTGCTGCTGGCGCAGTTGGGCAAGGTCGAGGGCGAGGACCTGGTGACGGCGGTGGAGGGGATCGACGCGGTGATCCTCGGGCACAACATGCCGTTGCTGCAGAAGGGGCGGCTGATCAAGAACACGGTGGCGTGCTACGGCGGGGAGCAGGGGCAGTACATCGGCCGCACGCTGCTGACGCTGGACGCGAAGCGGAAGATGGCCAGCGGCGACAACGAGACCTTCCTGCTGGGGCCGGAGATCGCGGACAAGAAGGAGATGGCCGCGCTGGTCAAGGGCTTCAACGACAGCTTCAACGAGAAGCTGCAGAAGCTGCAGAAGGAGAAGGCGGCGAAGGATGCCGAGAAGGCCGCGCAGGGGGCGCCGGAGCACTACCTGGGCGGCGAGGTGTGCGCGCGCTGCCACGCGGCGGAGGCGGCACAGTGGAAGGCGACCAGGCACGCCCAGGCATGGCAATCGCTGGTGGACGCGAAGAAGGACGGCGACCCGGCGTGCATCACCTGCCACGTGGTGGGCTACAACCAGGCCGGGGGCTACAAGGACCAGGCGACGACGGCGGCGATGGCGAACGTGCAGTGCGAGAGCTGCCACGGGATGGGCTCGACGCACGACGCGTTCAGCAGCTCGCCCCGGAAGGTGACCGAGCTGACCTGCCGGATCTGTCACACCAAGGAGGTCAGCCCGGGATTCGACTACGCCCTCTACCTGCCCTACGTCAGCCACGCCGGCACCGGGCAGAAGCTGCCGCTGCCGGGCTCGCCGATGAAGAAGCAGGCGCCGTCGGGCCACTAGGCGGTCGGCTGCAGACGTGCCGCGGAGCGGGGCCCCCTTGGGGCCCCGCTCCGTCGTGCGAGTGGGCGGATGAGGGCACGGTGTGGCGAAGGGGGAGGCCACCCGTCACGGGGCGCGCTGCCAGCCACTCCAGGCCCTTTGCAAGGGCTGAAAGTCGGGACGGCATCGGGAGCCCGCTCCGGTTCCTGGCTGAGAAGACGCGTGCACGGGTCCCCGGCCATGAACGGGGCGAGATCGGACGTCCGGACGGGCTCATCCGCCATCCGACCGGGCCACGACCCGGAAGGCACGCCCCGAATCGCGCGCTCCAAGATGTTTGACCTCATGGGCTTGGCTGGAACGCCGCAGGTTTTTCGGCGAACGAGGTTGACAAGCCGGGGGTGGGGCCCTAGGTTTTCGTGGATTTCTGCCGAGCGCTCCTGCTCCGACATGGAAGTGCTGCGGACCTTCCGGGTGCTCATCACGCGATTCACGCGCAGGGACGCCGCGGGTTTCGGATCGCCCTTTCGACGTGTCAGTTCCTGAGACAGCGTTCTGAGAAGATGGGCCGCGGCCGGATTTCATCATGTTCCGGCGCGGCGAGACCGAGAGGAGGTGAATTGGAAAGAATGCGGAAGAATCTCGCTCTGGCGATGGTCGCCCTCCTGGCGCTGACCCTCGCGCTCGCCGCGGTCGGTTGCGCTCAGAAGAAGGCCGAGGAAACGACCACGACCCCGGCTACGACGACGGACACCACCAGCATGACCCAGGACACGACGACGATGAAGGCCGACACCACGGCCCAGAAGTAACTTCGTTCGTGGCTCTGGCTGAATAGCAGGAGGGGGGGATACGAGTATCCTCCCCTCCCTGCAGTTTCCAGGGGATTCCCGGGCGTTCGGGATGTCTGGCTCCGCTCCGTTCCCGCCCCGCCGGACCCGCGGGCCGCTCTGCCCGCCCCGGCCCGTCCGCACCTCTGCGGCGGACCAGCCGTGCGGCCGCAACCCGGCTGCGGCCTGCTGCGTAGACGTGGGCAGACGAGGAGGGTCCGATCGTGAAAGCCCATCACCTGATGCTCGCCGTCGCCGCCCTGGCGTTCCTGCCGGGCTCCCTGCTGGCCGGGACTCCGACCCTGCGCGAGCAGAGCGGGCAGGTGGTCGAGGCCCGCGGCCTGACCGGCCTGAGGGTCGAGAACCCGCGCGGCCTGGTCGAGGTCGGGCCGAGCCGGGACGGGCGCATCCACCTGACCGCCCTCAAGCTCACCACCAGCCGCATGTCCGAGCAGGCCCGTGGTTTCGCCCGGGACACCCGCGTGGAGACCTCGATCGAGCGCGGGCGCTACGTCGTGCGCGTGCGCTATCCGCAGCGCGAGACCCTGCACGCCAGCCTCGCGCAGTTGTTCCGCGGGGAGCTCGACCTGCCCCGCGTGGAGGTCCGGCTGGCGCTCGAGGTGCCGTCGCGGCTGGCGGTGGAGTTGGCCACCGCCAGCGGCGACCTGCGGACCACCGACCTGGAGGGCGTCCAGTCGCTCCAGACCACGAGCGGCGACATCGAGGTGCACGGCGCGAGCGCCGCACTCTCGGTCACGACCACCAGCGGGGACATCATGGCCACCGGGGTGGGGCGGGCGCGGGTGCGCAGCGTCAGCGGCAACGTGACCCTGGACGGGGGCCGTGGTCCCGCGGACGTGGGCACGACCAGCGGCGACATCGAGCTGAGCGGCGTGGCGGACAGCCTGAGGCTCTCCAGCGTGAGCGGGGACATCCGCGTGGACCGGGCCCCCCGCGGCATGGATGCGGGCACCACCAGCGGCGACATCCGCGTGGATGGCCTGGCGGGTGGCGCCGTCCACCTGCGCTCGACCTCGGGCGAGGTGAGCTTCGGGCTCGATCGCGCCCTGCGCCGGGCCGACGTCAGCACGGTCTCGGGCGGGATCAGCGCCCGCCTGGCCGCCGGCCTCGGTTGCGACGTGACCCTCACGAGCACGAGCGGGACCCTCGACAGCTCCGTGCCCCTGCAGATCCGTGAAGTCTCGCGCCACAAGATGTCGGGCGTGGTGGCCGGCGGAGGTCCCCCGGTCGTCCTGCACAGCCTCTCGGGCGACATCGCCGTGACCGGCGAAGGGAGATGACCATGCGTAGACTCGGCGTGCTGATCCTGGCCCTGACCCTGGCGGCTCCCGTCCTCGGCTTCGCACTGCTCTCCCGCATCGGCCCGGCCCGGCTGGCCCGGACCACCGTGGCCCTGCTGGACGCGGCGGGTCCGCAGCGCGCGCTCGCCCAGGTGACCACCCTGCCGTTCAAGTCCCTGCCGCCCGAGAGCTCCTCGGCGCTCGAGCGCGAGCGCACCAGGCGGCACGGGGTCCACGTGACCGTGGACGTGCCCGAGCCGCCGCCCGCGCCGCAGGAGGCGCAGGCGCCGCCGGCGCCCGAGGCGCCGACCGTGCCCGAGCGGGTCACGCGCGTCGGCGACATCACCCGCGTGGGCTCGGGGATCCACGTCGCCGAGGACGAGGTCGTGCGCGGCGACGTGACCGCCATCCGCGGGGACGTCACCGTGGACGGCACCGTGCACGGCGGCGTCGTGGCGTTCGCCGGCGACGTCTACCTGGGCTCGACCGCCCGCGTGGACGGGGACGTCGTCTGCATCGGCGGCGAGCTGCACGAGGAGTCGGGGGCCTACGTCAGTGGCGAGCGCGTCACCGCGCTGGGCGGCCGCAGCGAGAGCCTCGCGCGCAAGCTGCACGTCCGCTCGATGGTCGGCGACCACGACTGGGGAGGGCGGGACCTGGGCTGGGGCGGCCTGAGGCTCATCGGCGCGCTCCTGCGCCTGATGATCGCCGCGGGCCTGACGATCCTGGTGGCCTGGCTCTTCCAGGGGCGCATCGCGGTCGGGGCGGAGACCCTGAAGCGCCAGCCGGCGCTGTCCCTGGGCATCGGGGCGCTGGTCCATGCCCTGCTGGTCCCCTCGATCGTGGCGCTGGCGCTGGTCATGGCCCTGCTGTGCATCACCATCATCGGGATTCCGCTCGCGCTGGCGGCCCTGGTTGGTTACGTTCTGTTCTTCGCGGTCTTCTGGATCTTCGGCCTCGTGGTCGGGGCCACGGTCGTGGGGCAGCGCATCGCCGCGAACCGGGGCGCGGCCCCGCCGCCGGTGTGGCAGTCGGCCCTGGTCGGCGTGCTGCTGGTCCTCGGCGTGCGGTTCATCGGCCGGGTCTTCCAGGTCATGGGCGTGGCCGGGCTGCACGGTCTGGGCACCGCGGTGATCGTCCTCACGGTCATCGCCGCCGTGGTGCTGGGCACGATGGGTGGAGGCGCGTGGCTCAAGTGGGAGTTCACCGAGGGCATCTTCGGACGGTGGCGCGGGCGCTGGGAGAACCGGGGCTACGCCCGGGCCGGGGCGGTCCCGCCCGGGCCCTACGGGCCGCCGCCGCAGTCACCCTACGGTCCGCCCGCGGCCGGGCCGGGCCCGGTGGCGCCGCCGGCTCCGCCCCCCGCGCCCGAGTCCTACATGCCGCCGGAGCCGCCCCCGGGGCCGCCGCCCGTCGCCTGACGTCGTCCCGTCATCCGCGCGTCACCCGCGGGGCACGCTCCCCGCGGGTGACGTGTACGCGTGAGGAGGCGGTCCGCTGAGCCCGCAATCGCTCTGGGCCCTGTGCCTCCTGTTGTTCCTCGACGGCGCCACGTTCTCGTTCGCGACCACGCCGCTGTTGCTGGAGTACGCGAAGTACCACGAGCCCTGGGTCGTGGCGCTGGCGGGCGGAGTCGCCAGCGGTCTGGGGAGCGCGATCCAGTTCGTGCTGCTGCGCTGGGTGCTCGGAGCGAGCCAGCCGTGGATGAAGCGCTTCGCCCCGCGTCGCGAGCAACTCGAGAGCGCGCTGCGGCGCTATCCGTCGGCGTCCTTCGCGGCCATCGTGCTGGCGCGCGCCACGCCGATGCCGGACGCGCCCGTGAAGCTGGTGGCGGCCCTGGCCGAGTACCCGGTGCCGCTCTACCTCCTGGCCATCGTCCTGGGCGCGCTGCCCTACTACTTCGCGATCGCCCTGCTCGGGCGCCTGGTGCGGATCCCCACCTGGATCCTGCTCGCGGCCGTGGCGGTGGTCGCGCTGCTCGTGGCGCTCGACCGGCTGCGCCGGCGCTCGCGGGGGCCGGCGTGAGGCGCCGCCGTCCGCCCGGGTCGCGGCGCGCGCGCATCGCCACCCGCGAGGGCGCGGCGTCGGTGGGCGTGGACACCGGCGGCACGTTCACCGACTTCGTCGCGCTCGCGGGCGGCCGGCTGGTGGCGCTCAAGGTGCCCTCGACCCCGCGCGCGCCCGAGCGCGCCGTGCTCGAGGGGCTCGCGTGCCTCGGGGCCGGACGCGCGACCCGGGTGCGGCACGGCTCGACCGTGGCGACCAACACCCTGCTCGAGCGCAAGGGCGCGCGGGTCGCGCTCGCCACCACCGCCGGCTTCGAGGACCTGCTGGAGATCGGCCGCCAGGACCGTCCCGGGCTCTACGCGCTGCGCACCCGGCGGGTCGAGCCGCTGGCGCCCGCGGATCGCCGCGTCGGCGTGCGCGAGCGCCTCGGCCCCGGCGGCGCGACGCTGCGCCCGCTCACCGACGCCGAGGCGCGGCGCGCCGCCCGCGCGGTGGCGCGCGCGCGGCCCGAGGCGGTGGCGGTGGGCTTCCTGCACTCCTACGCCGACCCGCGCCACGAGCGCCGCATGGGCCGCGCGCTCGCGCGGCTCGGCGTGCCGGTCACGCTCTCCTCGACGCTCTGCCCCGAGGTGCGCGAGTACGAGCGCTTCGCCACCACGGTCACCAACGCCTACCTGACGCCGCGGGTCGCGGGCTACCTGCGGGGCCTCGCGCGCGGCACGCCCGCGCGGCTCGAGGTCGTGCTCTCGCACGGCGGCACGGCGCCGCCGGCGCTGGCCGCGCGCGAGCCGGTGCGCCAGCTGCTCTCGGGGCCCGCGGCGGGGCTGGCGGCGGCCTGGCAGGTGGCGCGCGCCTGCGGCTTCGACCGCGCGCTCACGCTCGATGTCGGCGGCACCTCGACCGACTGCGCCTACGTCGCCGGCGAGCTGCCGCGGCGGCGGGCGCGCGAACTCGCCGGCTTCCCGCTGCTGCTGCCGGTGCTGGACGTGCACACCGTGGGCGCGGGCGGCGGCTCGATCGCGAGCGTGGACGCCGGCGGCCTGTTGCACGTCGGTCCCGAGAGCGCCGGCGCCGACCCGGGTCCGGCGTGCTACGGCCACGGCGGGCCGGCCACCGTGACCGACGCGCTGGTGGTGCTGGGGCGCATCCCGGGCGGGCGGCTCGCGGGCAGCGGCCTCACGCTCGATCGGGACGCCGCCGAGCGCGCGTTGGCCGGGCTGGCGCGCGCGCTCGGCCGGCGCAACGCGGTCGCGGCGGCCGAGGGCGTGCTGGCGGTGGCCGACGCACGGATGGAGGCGGCGCTGCGCCGCGTCTCGGTGGAGCAGGCGCACGACCCGCGCGGCGCGGCCCTGGTCGCCTTCGGCGGCGCCGGCGGGCTCCACGCCTGCGCGCTGGCCGCAGCGCTGGGCGCGGCCGCGGTGCTGTTCCCGGTGCACGCCGGCGTGCTCTCGGCGCTGGGCGCGCTGGCCGGGGGCTCGCGCCGCGAGCGCGGCCGCTCGGTGCTGGCCGACGCGCGCGACGGCGCCACGCTCGAGCGCGCGTGGCGCGGGCTCGAGCGCGAGGTGCGCGCCGAGTTCGCGCCCGGCGAGCGGCGCGGGCTCGCGCTCGAGCGCTGGGCCGAGGTCCGCTACCGCGGCCAGTCGCACGAGGTGCCGCTGCCGGGCGGGCCCGACCTCGCCGGGCGCTTCCACCGCGAGCACGAGCGCCGCTACGGCTTCGGCGACCCCGGCCGCGCGGTCGAGGTCGTCACGCTCGAGGTGCGCGGCGCCACGCCCGACGCGTGGGAGCGCGTGGCGCGATTGCGTGCGGGCGCGGCGCGGGCGGCCGGCGCGCGGCCGGGGTCGCTGCCGGCCCGGGTGGGCGGCCGGCGCACCGCCGCCGCGGTCTGGCCGCGGGCCGCGCTCGCGCGCGGCACCGTGGTCGCGGGGCCCGCGGTGATCGCCGACGCCGGCGCGACCCTGTGGGTGGCGCCCGGATGGCGCGCGCGCCTGCATCCCGGCGGCACCATCGTGGTCGCGCGCGGGGGGCGGCGATGACCCGGCGTGGCCCGCGCCGCGCGCAGCGCGGCCTGGACGGCGTGCAATTGGCGCTCTGGCAGGGGCTGTTCGCCGCCTGCGCCGAGGAGATGGGCATCGCGCTGATGCGCACCGCGCACTCGCCCAACATCAAGGAGCGGCTCGACCACTCGTGCGCGGTGTTCGACGCGCGCGGCGCGCTGGTGGCGCAGGCCGCGCACATCCCGGTCCATCTCGGGAGCCTGCCGCGTGCGGTCGAGGCCGCGCTCGCGCTCGGGCCGTTCGCGCCCGGCGACACGGTGATCCTGAACGACCCGTTCGCGGGCGGCACGCACCTGCCCGACGTCACGCTGGTGAGCCCGGTGTTCCTCGGCGGTCGCGCGCGTGAGCCGGGGACCGGACGGGCAGGCGCCGGCGGTCGCGCGCCGGAGTGGGGCGCGGCACCGGCTGGCGCCGGCCGCCGCGTGCCCGAGTGGGGCGCGGCACCGGCTGGCGCCGCCCGCCGCGCGCCCGACTTCTTCGTCGCGAGCCGGGCGCACCATGCCGACATCGGCGGCGGGGCGCCGGGCTCGATGCCGCTGGCGCGCGAGATCTACGAGGAGGGCCTGCGCATCCCGCCGGTGTTCCTGCGCCGCGCCGGGCGTCCGCAGGAGGATGTGCTCGCCCTGCTGCTCGCCAACGTGCGCACGCCGGCCGAGCGGCGCGCCGACCTCGCCGCCCAGCAGGGCGCGCAGGCCACCGGGGAGCGGCGGCTGGTCGAGTACGCCCGGCGCGGCGGGCGCGGCGAGCTCGCGCGGGCGGCGCGGGCGCTGATGGACCACGCCGAGCGCGTCGTGCGCGCCGAACTGGCCGGGCTGCCGCGCGGGCGCTGGCGCTTCGCCGACGCGCTCGACGACGACGGCCTGGGCTCGGGGCCGGTGCCGATCACGGTGACGCTGACGCTCGGCGGCGGCCGGGTGGAGCTCGACTTCACGGGCTCGAGCCCGCAGGTGCCGGGCCCGGTCAACGCGGTCGAGCCGGTGACGCGCGCGGCCTGCGCCTACGCGCTGCGCTGCGTGCTGGGCGGCGACTGGCCGGTCAACGCCGGCGCGTTCCGCCCGCTCGCGATCGTCGCGCCGCCGGGGACGGTGGTGAACGCCCGCCCGCCCGCGGCGGTCTCGGCCGGCAACGTCGAGACCTCGCAGCGCATCGTCGACGTCGTGCTCGGCGCCTTCGCCCGCGCGCTGCCCGGGCGCGTGCCGGCGGCGAGCGCCGGCACCATGAACAATCTGCTCATCGGCGGGCACGACCCGCGCAGCGGCGAGCCGTTCGCCTACTACGAGACCCTGGGCGGCGGGCACGGCGCCGGGCCGGGCTGGGACGGCGCGAGCGCGCTGCAGGTCCACATGACCAACACGCGCAACACCCCGGTCGAGTCGCTCGAGCACGCCTACCCGCTGCGCGTGCTCGAGACCCGCATCCGCCGCGGCGCGGGCCCCGGGCCCGGCCGCGGCGGGCGCGGGCGCTTCCGCGGCGGGGACGGCATCGCGCGCAGCCTCGAACTGCTCGCCGACGCGCGCGTCACGCTGATCAGCGAACGGCGCGTCCGCCGGCCCTACGGCCTGGCGGGCGGCGAGCCGGGCGGGCCGGGCGAGAACCGCGTGCGCGCCGGCGCCGGCGCGCGGACCTCGCGCCGCCTGCCGGGCAAGGCGCAGGTCGACCTGCCGGCCGGCGCCGTGGTCACGGTGATCTCGCCCGGCGGCGGGGGATTCGGGAAGCCCCGGCGCCGCTCGCGCTGAGCCACGGCTGGCGGCCGGCCCGGCCGGAGGGAGCCGCGCTGGCATCGTGCGACCCGTCTCGGGCGCCGATGCTCGCAGAGAGTGTCACCCCTGTCCCCGGTCGGATCTGTTGGCAGTGTGCCCGGCCCGGACCGCAGATTTCTCTTGACAGGATCCCGCGTGCCCCGCGTCCGCGGACCACGGCGGCCGCTCGATCGCGCGCGCAGCGCGCCGGGATCGCGCGGGGCGGCCCCGGCGAGCGCCACCCCGGGACCCGATCCGCCCCGCGGCCCGCGCTGCGCCGTGCGCGCACCTGCGAGCGCCGGAAACGGGCGT
>Ga0335071_10009178_pt1 | contig 10119 bp, 10 predicted proteins | sample Lox_Sample_15_FD_206724 | JGI IMG/M metagenome (GOLD analysis project Ga0335071, IMG submission 206724) | Soil microbial communities from Loxahatchee National Wildlife Refuge, Florida, United States - Lox_Sample_1.5 | ecosystem: Environmental > Terrestrial > Soil > Wetlands | place: USA...
GTTCGCGGGACAGGCCGCCCTTGATGATGAGGGGCTCTGCGATGGTCTGGCTGATCGTCTGCCGCGGATTCAAGGACGAGAAGGGGTCCTGGAAGATGATCTGCATCTTCTCGCGCAATTGGCGCAACTTGGCCTTGCTGACGGTGGTTATATCCTCCCCCTCGAACCGGATTTGGCCTCCGGTACTGTCCAGGAGATGCAGGACGACCCGCCCAAGGGTCGTCTTGCCGCAGCCGGATTCCCCGACAACGCCGAGGGTCTTGCCTTTCTCCAAGACGAGACTCACCCCGTCCACGGCGTGCAAGAGCCCATACGGGGTTTTGAAGTACTTCTTGAGGTCACGGATTTCCAGGAGGGGTGGCATCGCGATCGTTACCCTCGGTTCCATTTCCAGCAGCGGACCCTGTGCCCCGGAGATACTTCGGCCAGTTCTTGCACTGCGCGTTCGCACCGATCCTCTTTCAGTGGGCAGCGCGGCGAGAACCGGCACCCCGTGGGCAGATTGATCGGATCCGGCATGAGGCCTGGGATGGGCGCCAGGCGATTCCGATTGGCCGCGGCGGCGACGCTCGGGAGCGAGTTGAACAAGCCTTTGGTATACGGATGGCTGGTCTCATCGAACACGTGCGCCAGGGTGCCGCTTTCAACGATCTCGCCGGCGTAAATCACGGCGATCTCGTCGCACATCTCCGCCACGATGCCCAGGTCGTGCGTGATCATGATCATCGAGGTCTGCAGTTCGTCTTTCAGGCGGTTCATCATCGCCAGCACTTGGGCCTGAATGGTCACATCCAGCGCCGTCGTCGGTTCATCCGCGATGAGCAGTTCCGGATTGCACGCGAGCGCGATGGCAATGACCACCCGCTGCTTCATGCCGCCCGAAAACTGATGCGGGTACTCGTCATACCGCTCGCCCGAGATGCCCACCCGCTCGAGGACCTCGATCGCCTTGATTCGTGCCTCCGCCCGGGAGATCTTTTCGTGCAGCAAGAGCACTTCGGCGATTTGTTCGCCGACGGTATCGATCGGATTGAGCGCGGTCATCGGATCCTGGAAGATCATGGAGATCTTCTTGCCGCGGATGCGGCGCATGACCGACTCGCGGTTGCCGATCAGGTTCTCCCCGTCGAGTTCGATCGATCCGCCAACGATCTGCCCCGGGGGGTTCGGGACCAGCCCGATGATGCCGAGCGCGATCGTGGTCTTGCCCGCGCCCGTCTCGCCGACGAGGCCGAGCGTCTTCCCTTTTTCGAGGGCGAAGCTGACCTGGTTAACCGCCTGAACGGTGCCCTCGCCCGTGACGTAGTGAATGGTCAGATCCTTGACGGACAGAAGCGTGTGCGAGCTGCTCACTGCGGCCTCGTTAGTGTTTGAGCCGTGGGTCGAGCGCGTCCCGCAGGCCGTCGCCCAGTAGATTAATGGAAAACACGGTGAGCATGATCGCGATGCCCGGCAAGGTCATCATGTAGCCATAGTCCCGCAAGTAGCCGCGCCCGAACGAGATCATGGCTCCCCACTCTGGAACGGGCGGCTGCGCGCCGAGCCCGAGGAAGCTGAGCGCGGCGATCTCCATGATGGCGTGGCCGATCACCAGCGTGAATTGCACGATGACGGGTGCCAGGACATTGGGGAGCACGTGCTTGAGCATCAGGCGGAGGTCGCGCGCATTGATCGCGCGGGCTGCCTCGATGTATTCCATCTCGCGCACCGACAAAATGGAGCCGCGAATGACGCGTGCGAAGATCGGAATCGCCGCGATCCCGACCGCAACAACCGCGTTGCGGAGTCCGGGGCCCAAGGTCGCGGCGACGGCGATGGCGAGGAGGATGCCCGGTACCGCCAGCAAGATGTCCATCACCCGCATGATGGCATTATCGAGTTTGCCGCCATAGAAGCCCCCGATGCCGCCGAGCAGCATGCCCAAGAAGGTCGCGATGGCCGTCGCGCTGAGGCCCGCCACCAGCGAGACCCGCGTTCCATAGATGAGACGGCTGAGCATGTCGCGACCGACGCTGTCCGTGCCGAGGGGGTATTGGCGCAGCACGCCCGGCGCGGTCAGGGCCACCGGTATGTTCTGGTCGTCGTAGCCGTAGGGCGCAACCTGATTGGCAAAGATGCCCACCAGCCCGAGCAGCACCAGGGCGATCAGCCCGCCGATGGCCGCCTTGTCCCTCCGGATCCGCGACCAGACCTCGCGCAGCTTGCCGCGGTTTCTGAGCGGGTGTCCGAGCGCGCCAGCCGCGATGGGGAGAGTGGCCCGGTTCATGCGGCACCGCCCTTTTCCGTCTTCTTCTTGGACATCGCTCGATACTGTGACCGGATCCGCGGGTCGATCAGGGCATATAGCAAATCCACCGTCAGGTTGACGAGGGAGAAGGTGACGGCGATGAAGATGACCCCGCCCTGCACCACGGGATAATCACGGGCGAGGATCGACTGAAGCATGTAGTACCCGAGGCCGGGAATGGAGAAGACCGTCTCGGTGACGATCGCCCCGCCCAGGTTCCGTCCCAATTGAATGCCCACCACGGTGAGGATGGGGATGAGCGCATTCTTTAGCGCGTGATGCGCCAAGACCCGATGCTCGGATTGCCCTTTGGCCCGGGCGGTCCGGATGAAGTCTTGGCGAATGACCTCCAGCACGGTCGACCGGGTCATGCGCATGCAGATCGCGGCGGCGTTGAAACCAATGGCGAATGCCGGCAGGATCCAGTGGATCGGAGTGGAAAATCCCGATGCCGGCAGCCAGCGGAAATGCAGTGCGAAAATGAGCACCAGCAACATGCCGATCCAGAATGTGGGCATGGAGACGCCCATCAAGGCCACGGCAGTTGGCAGACGGTCCAGGAGCGAATACTGCCGGGTGGCCGACATGATGCCGATCGGCAGACCGATGATCACCATGATCAACGTGCTCATGCCGGCCAGGGTCAGGGTTGCGGGGTAGCGAGACAGCAAGGCCTCGAGCACGGGGGCCCGGCTCGAGTACGACATCCCAAAATCGCCCGTCAGGACGTGGCCGATGTATCGGACGAACTGCACCAAGAGCGGTTCATTCAAGCCGAGCTCGTTGCGCAGTTTCTCCACGGCTTCGGGGGGTGCCATGGACCCGAGCATTTCCCGAGCGGGATCACCGGGAGCCATGTGCAGCACCACGAAGATGAACAGGGTCACCCCCAGCAAGACGGGGATCATGGACAGGATACGGTGCATCACATACCTACCCACGGGGGGCCCTCCCTTCGATCCCGTCTCTTGACCAGGATCCCTTTACCCCGTGGACCTCGAGAAACGAGGCCGCGGTCCCAAAGGCGCCCCCGCCCACACCCCATACCGCCACGCCGAAGAGGTCGCGATTCATGTGCCGCTCGGATTCGCTGCCCATATCGTCACATTCCCGCCAGCTCGGGCACCCGGCGGTTAGATCCCGAACAGCTTCTTGAACATTGGCAAGGATCTAGTGAACCCGTCTTCGAACGTGCCGTGATCAGGCCGGTACACACTCTCGAGGGACACCACTCCCTGGTAGTTGTCGCGCTTTAATGCCGCCGCGATGTCGGCGAGGTACGGAGCCATATGCCCTTCGCCCAAGGGGCAGAAGCGGACCGTCGCCCGAGCAATATCGACCTTACAGTCCTTGATATGGACATGGCCGAGGCAATCCTTGATCTGTTCGTACGCATCGGGGTACGGCACGTCGGTACAGTACAGACTGTTGGCGGGGTCCCACATGAGTTTCATGTGTGTGCTGCCGAGGTCGTCGATGAACTTCTTCGCGAGATACCCGGAGGTGATGAGCGCGTTGTTGCCGGTCTCCACGACCAGCGTGATTCCCGCGTCCTCGGCCAGGCGGAGCGGGGTCTCCATGAGCTTGAGCAGCTTGTCCCAGGCACCCTGGCTGGTCACCCACTTGTCGGCGCCGTTGTACCCGAAGAGGATCATCTCTTTCCGGTAGCTCATCGTCCGGACAAGCTTCGTTCCGAGCTCCTTGGCGATGGCCAGGCACCGTTTGAAGCCTGCGAGGTGCTTCTGGAAGGCATCATCGTCGGGTGTCGTCGTCATCACGGGGAGCCCGACGAAGTTGTGACGCGTGATGCAGGAGACCTGGGCCTTGTACCGGCCGACCAGGTCTTTGATCCGTTGGACTTCGGCTGGTGTCTGATCGCCGATCTCCTTATCCCACACGAACTGGAGCTCCGCGTATCGCAGCCCGTTTTCCGCCATGACCTGGAGTGCATGCTCCAGGTCCCGGTTGACCCCATCACTGATGCCGTCGGTGATCACGCCGAGTTTCATGCGCGCTCCCCTCTATTGTCTCTTCACTTCGACCCCAGCGATCTGCTCGAACAGTTTCACGATGGCCCAGTTGTCTTCGCCTGGAAACAAGGACTTCCCCGCTTGGAACACCTCGTAGGCGGCGCTCACCGTGAACAGTGCCGCCCCCACGTCCTTCCCGAGGGCCATCGAGATGCTGACATCCTTGTGTGTTACGACGATTTGGCCGCCCGAATTCGTGAACTTCCGGTCCATGATGAGGGGGATGGCGTTTTGCGTCAGCGGGCTGGCTACGAAGCTCGCATTGAATATCTCATTCAAGATTTCTGGCTTCACTCCTGCTTTCACGCCGAGCACCAGGGCTTCGAACAATGACGTATAGCTGGCACACACGAATGCCTGGACTGCGGCCTTGACGGTCTGTCCCATACCGATCTCGGTGCCCACGTGATAGATCTTCTTCCCGACGGCCTCCAGGAGCGGCTTGCAGCGCGCAAAGACGGTCTCCTTGGCGGCCACCATCATCGCGAGCGTGCCCTGTTCCGCCCCACCGCGCCCACCACTCACCGGGGAATCCACCAAGTCCACGCCTTTTGCGGTGAGCGGCCCTTCCAGCGCGCGCACATCGGCCGGATGGATCGTTGACGTCACGATGACCGTCGATCCTGCCCGCAACCCCTCCAGGAGTCCGTGCGCACCCAGGACCACCTCTTTGGCCTGATTCCCGTTGAGCACCATGACGAAGACCGCATCAGCGTTCGTCCCCACCGCACAGCAATCGGCGGCGGTTTTGCCTCCCAGCCGCTCGAGTTGGGCCAACCGCTCCTGCCGGATGTCGTACCCCACGAGGTCGAATCCATGCTTCAAGATGTTCTGGGCGAGACCCATGCCCATGTCGCCAAGCCCGATCAGGCCAATCTGCTTCACCGGCCACCTCCATTCGGGTGAACGCCACGCAAGACGTATACGCCGCCCACGCTATTGCTGGCCGACCGCCGGCAGGCCATACACGGACTTCCATCCCGGGCTGAATGGCTCCTGGAGGTACGGCGCCAGCTCCGCGGGGTCGCGGAGGCTGACTTTGTCCGTGGGGGGCAGCTTTCCGGGTGGAAACGCCGCCAGGATCTCGTCCTGGACGAGCGTCAGGTAACGCATGATCGCCACCATTGGCCGTCGCGCCTTGCGGGCGTCGCCCTTGGTCGCCTTGCCGACCACACCCTCGGGAGTCCCCTTGATCTCGATGGCGAAATGCCCCTCACCCTCGCTCCAGCGATGCGGGCGGCGATACGAATCCACCGAGGTGTCGAAGTGGCCCCCGGGCAGAAACTGCAAGGATTCGGTGTCCACTGCGTAGGCCATGTCCACCATCTCGGGGTAGAGGAAGAGCGACAGCGAGGTCTCCGACTCGTCGGCGTGGATGAAGGGCGTGTCGTACTCCCCGCCGGCGTCGCACGTGCGGAAGAACTCGCGGACGGCCCGATGCCAGTCCATCACCCGATAAATGCCGGGCAGCTGGTAGCGCTTGCAGAACTCCTGGATCGCCGCCTCCAGCATCCAGAGGTGACCGTGATTGTTGACGAAAATTTGCTTGCGGAAGCCGTCGTTCCAAAGCCCCAACATCACGTCGATGAGCAGCTCCCGGACCACCATCTCGCGCAGGATGACCGTCCCGGGCATGCCCATGTGATGGTACGGATGGCCGCCGTACATCAAGGGCGGCAGAGCTAGGTTGACCGGTGCGCCGCGTTTCGCGGTGAAGCGGCGGACGCCCTCACAGATCATGCTGACGTAGAGGGTGTCCGCCGCGCTCACCATGTGCTTGCCATGGTTCTCGGTGCAGCCTAAGGGAATCAACACGACATCGTTGTTCCGCCGGTTGGCCTCCACCTGGTGTCGGACCGTGGTCTGGATGTAGGAACCCGGTTTCGTCCACTCGCAGGGAGAAGGCGTGCCGTATTCTTTCAACCAGGCATCGATTTGCTGATCGCTGGCCTCCCAGATTTCCTTCTTTAGTCGGCCGACGGCGTTGTCCTCGAAGAATAGGTCGGCCTGGCTGGTTGCTAGCAACCTTTTCGTATCCGCCACGGATGTCTCCTTTTCTTCAAAATGTCTTGAGGATCTCACAGCACTTGGCAGAGGATTCGGACGGCACCAACTCGAAGCCAAAGACCCCGTCATAGCCGACGGCCTGGAGCGTCCGCTTGATCTTGTCGAAATTGATTTCCCCGGTCCCTGGCTCGTGCCGCTCGGGCACGTCGCCGACATGGATGTAGCCCAGCACGTCACGATACTCCGTCAAAAAATGCACCATATTGCCTTCCATCTGCCCCATGTGCCAGGTGTCGTACAGAATCTTGAGGGCAGGGGATCCGATCACCCGCACAATGTCTCCCGCTTCCACCGTCGTATTAAGGAAATACCCGGGCATGCTGTAGGTATTCACCGCCTCGAGGACCAACACGACGCCGGCGGCTTCGGCCATGCGGGCAGCTTCCCCCAGGATGCGCGTCATGCTGGCGATTTTTTTAGCGTAGCTCGTCCCGGCACCGTCGGTGGTAACCTTCCCTTTGTCGATGCCGTTCGAGTGGATGACGAGGTGCCGGCAATCGATGCGGCGAGCCGCCTGGATCGATCTCGTGAGATATGCCAGGTATGGCTCTCGCTCTTCAGCAATAATGGGCGAGAGCAGCTTGTCCCCAGAGATACTGGCCACCTTCAGTTGATACTCTTTGAGCAGTCCCAGGATCTTGTCGAGATCCTTGTCCTCCCAGGTCCAGAATTCGACGTAGTCGAACCCGGCCTCCTTCACCTGCTTGAAGCGATCGTAGAACGGCACCTCCAGGAAGATCTTCTCGATGCAGATGGATTTCTTCATCGCCGCTCTCCAATTCCCCAATGGCCACCACGCCCGTCAGAACGTCAGCATCACCTTCAGCGCTTCGGCTTTCTTGGTGACAGCCGTCTCCATCGCCTCGTGAAGCTTTGTGAAGGGGAACTTGTGGGAAATCAATTGCGTGAGCTCCACGTGCTTGCGGACACGATCCATGCAGGTGATCGTACGCGGCATGTGAGAAGTCGTCCCACCCTGGCCATACATCGCGATGCCACGCCACTGGGTTTTGCCGATTTCGACTGGGACCTTTCGCCCGATGGAGTGGCCAATCAGCCGCAGGCGAGGTTGGAAGCCCACGACTTCGAACGTGGCGGCGATGGCCCGGTCGTTCCCCGAGGCCTCAACCACTAGGCTGGCCCCACGACCCGGGGCGGCGTGCTTGCCGATCTCCGCAGTCAGATCCTTCACCTGTGTAGGGTCGATGACGATGTCAGCACCCAGCTTCTGGGCGAGCTCCCGACGGTTGGCCAGGGGTTCGACCACGATCACCTTGGCGCTGGCCGCCTTGCAGGTGAGCAGGGCGGTGAGCCCGATCATGCCCCCGCCGAAGATCACCGCGTCATCGCTGGCGTCGACATAGCCACCAGGCCCCCAGACCCCGTAGTGGCCCACCGAAAAGGGCTCCACCAGGGCACCCTCCTCGTACCGCCAGTCCCCGGGGAGCTTGTGAACGTAGTGCTCCTCCATGAGCAGATACTCGCCCCACCCGCCCGGGGAGTCGGGCCGAAACCCGGCCTCGCGGAAGTTCAAGCAGGCGGCAGGCATAAGTCCCCGCTTGCAGTTCGCGCACTTGAAGCAGTTCATGCAGCAGTCGCCAGTGACCTTGTCCCCCACCTGGAAGCCGGTCACTTGACTGCCGATCGCAGCGACTTGGCCGGCCCACTCGTGGCCGGGTGTATAGGGGGCGATGTCGTAGCGGCCCTCTTTCGAGGCGCCCTCGAAGCACTCCACGTCGGAGCCGCAGATGCCTGCGGCTTTCAATTTGATGAGGAGTTGATCGGGCTTGGGATCGGGGACGTCCACTTCTTGGATGCGGAGGTCATGCGCCTTATGCAGAAACGCGATCTTTGCCCTGACCATAGCTGTCTCCTTTCAGGTCATTCTCTCGCTTCGTGGCGATGGCAATCGGGGCAAACTCGATCGAAGGGAACGACCGCCAATAAACTGGAGGGGGAAAGGGAGGTTGACTCCTGTGGACTCCGAACGACCACAGCGGTCCTCGTCTGGCTTGGATGAGGAGCAGAAACGCATGCGCTTCACCGTTGAGTGCTGCCAGAGACGCTCAGACCGAATTTGAAGTAAATGTGAAATGAAATTTAACTCAGATTTAATGTCTGTCAAGGAGAAAAATTCGTTCATCATCATGTTTTCTTGAAGGGCGGCTCTGCCCTGTGTTGACGCTGGATTATCGGAACAACTTGCACGCGGGCTGTGGGCGCACGCCTGTTTTCGCCTTGACAAGTGATAAAATGCTATTAAATTTTTGTTGAGTCGTGCTACAAGGCGCCTGATTGAATGGCCGCATTGTCGGGGGGTGCAAGTCACGGGAGAGGAGAACCATGGCCAACATCAGTGCTCATCTCGGGGCGAGAATCCGGGAATTGCGCAAAAGTAAGGGCCTAACGTTACAGGCCGTGGCGGATTATGCGGGCGTCACCCCCAGTTCGATCAGTCAAATGGAGCGCGGGATGGCGAATCCGTCGCTCAGTGTGCTGAATCAGATCGCTGCCTGCCTGAAGGTGAGCGTTGCCTCGCTCTTGGAGACCAAGGCGAACGGCGATAACGGGTCACCCGTGTTGCCAAAGCGCAGCCGGAAAACGTTGATCACTGAAGGGAATGCGAAATTCCAGCTCCTGTCGAAGCACTACGACCTGAACTGTGAATTCGTGCTCAATGAATGGCGACCCGGCAACTCAAGCGGTAAAGAAATGGTGCGGCACGACGGGGTCGAATGTGGACTCGTCATTCAGGGACAACTGCTGGTCGAGTTGGGGGATGAACGCTATTCGCTAGGCCCCGGCGACAGTATCACGTTTCCGTCTACGACGCCCCACCGGGTATCCAATCCTGGCCCCCAGACCACTATCGGAGTCTGGGTGAACTCGATCCCCTGGCTGTTCATCCACAAGTAGCCCTTCAGGGCAACTGCGAGTACGCCTCGCGCTCTTCACGACATCTCCCCTAACCACCAATCCACGTATATATAAAGCGTATCCCGTCCACAAAGAAATGTAGTCCGAAGATAACTCTTCAGAAACACGGCAGAATGACAGTGTACCGCGGGTTGGATTCCCACTCAGGATTCGAACCCGCGATCGGCGTTTATTCCGTGGAAGCACACAAACAAACCGGGACCAGTTAAAAACACGAGGCCCCCGGAATCGCTTCCGAGGGCCTCATGGTTACAAATTAGTTACAGGCTGCTCGTTTTCTCGACCGCTCGATCACCTCCTCAACTCGTAACTCACTGAAATATTTGGTGCCGGGGGAGAGAATCGAACTCTCATGGGCTTGCGCCCGCGGGATTTTGAGCCCCACAGCCAGGCTCGTCTAAGGTATTGTCTTCATTGTATATCAGGTACTTACGTATTTCGAGCGTGTTGAGTGGGGTTGATTTAGGTGAGGTCTGTGAGGCGCGGTGGGCATAGTTTTGGGCATGGTTTTTTAGCCTTGTTCGACCACGCGCGACCCCACCGAGGAGACAAAGCCCTGCCCCGGGACTACATTTGCGACCAAATCTCTGAAGACAACGCTTTTCTGGCCACAGAGGAGTCGGCGGCGACGGTTCCGCTGTATAGCCCTATCGCATTTCATAACCGAGGCGCTCCGCTGACAGCGCCAGCGCTCCCTCCACGCTCTCGGGCTTGTGGAAGCAAGCTCGTGATGATGCGCCCTGGTGTTAGCGATTGGCTCGGCGTAAGACAACATGGAGGAGTGTGTTGACCGCCGGC
>Ga0335071_10009179_pt1 | contig 10119 bp, 3 predicted proteins | sample Lox_Sample_15_FD_206724 | JGI IMG/M metagenome (GOLD analysis project Ga0335071, IMG submission 206724) | Soil microbial communities from Loxahatchee National Wildlife Refuge, Florida, United States - Lox_Sample_1.5 | ecosystem: Environmental > Terrestrial > Soil > Wetlands | place: USA: Florida...
ACCAACGACACCCCTGCCGGCGCCTTCTTCGCGGACCTGACCTTCGCGTCCGGATCCGGCCCCTTCACGCTCAACGGCAACCCGGTGGCGCTCGGTGGCGATGCCGTCAACAACTCCGCCCATCCACAAACGGTGAACCTGGGTTTGAGCTTCAGCAACAGCCTGACCCTCGACGGCGCGGGCGCCTCGCTGGTGCTGGCCCGCGGCCTGACCAACACGTTCGCAGCGCCCGGCTCGACCACCATAACCCTGGCCGGCACTGGCCAATTGGTGAATCGGCTCGGCAGCACCACCAGCCCCGGCGGGACCAACATCCTCGCGCTCAACAGTTCCGACGCCAATTGGACGCTGGTCGATAATCCGGACTCCACGCCCTCAGTCGTGCCGTGGGTGCTCTCGGTCAACCGCGGCGACTTCACCTTCGGCAGCGTTGCCAGCGCCCCGACCCTGACCACCACCACCGTCAACAATGTCCCGCAGGACAACCAGGTCGGCGCGATGTCCGGCTCCACGGGCCGATTGGACGTGCTCAACGGCACGCTCACCACCGGCGCCCGATTGAATACCGCGACCGCCGCCAACTCCACCGGCATCGTGAATCAAACCGGCGGCACCCTCAACATCGGCAGCCAATTCCAAGGCGCGAATGGCTCGAACCCGGGCGAGGTTTCACTCGTAACCGTCAGCGGCGGCACGCTGAACATCGCCGGCGGCAACGGACCGTTCTATGTCGCCAGCCGCGGCAACGGCACGCTCACGGTCGCCGGCTCCGGCCTGGTCAACTGCGGCAAACTCGATCTCTCCCGCAACGCCGCCGGCAACACCATCAGCAGCGCCGGCACCGTCAACCTCGATGGCGGCTCCCTCCTCGCCACCTCCGTCACCAATGTCAGCGCCAACCAACAGACCGGCGGCACTCCAACCGCCACCTTCAATTTTAACGGCGGTACGCTCGTGGCCAAGGCCGGCGCAGCCGCAGTGTTCTTGCAGGGCAGCCTGGTAACACCCGTCACCCCCATTCAGGCGGTCGTGCAAACCGGCGGCGCCCTCATCGACGACGGCGGCAACGCCATCACCATCGCCGAAGCGCTGCGTCACGACCCGGCTCTCGGCAGTGCGCCCGATGGCGGCCTGACCAAGCTGAACCACGGCACGTTGACCCTGACCTCCAACAACACCTACACCGGCGCCACGGTGGTAAGCGCCGGCACTCTCGCCCTGTCAGGCACGGGTTCGCTCAGCAACAGCGCGAGCATCACCGTGAACGCGGGCGCGTTGCTGGATGTCAGCGCCCGCGGCGGCGGTTCGCTGACGTTGTCGGCCGGCCAAACGCTCACCGGCAGCGGTGCGGTGCTCGGCGACATCGCCATCGGCAGCGGCGCGGTGCTGACCCCAGACGCTCCCGCCGCTGTCCTCACCTTCAACAACTCATTGACCCTGGCGGGCGCCAGCACGACCCTGATGAGTATCAGCAAATCACCGGCGGTCACCAATGCCAGCCTCCAGGTCGCCGGCACCCTCACCTATGGAGGCACGCTGGTGCTCACCAATCCCGGCCCGACGCCGTTCGCGGCCGGCGATGCTTTCAAACTCTTCAGCGCCGCCAGTTACTCGGGCACGTTCACCAACCTTGTCCCGGCCATACCCGCCGTGAACCTCGCCTGGAATACCAGCGGCCTCGGCACTGGCCTGCTGGCGGTGGTTTATTCGCCGACGCCTCCCCCCAGGGTCCTCACCCTGGCCCTCAACGCCGGGAACCTGGTCCTTCAGGGTGACCACGGCGTGCCGAACTGGCCTTATTACGTCCTGGCCTCCACCAACCTCGCGTTGCCCCTGAACCAATGGTCGCGCGCCGCCACCAATTCCTTCGACCGCGCCGGCCGCTTCAGCTTCACCTACGCGCTCAGCCCAAACGCGCCGTCGATTTATTACCGCCTCCAACTTCAGTAATCTTACGATGATGATCGTGACTCGCTCGGGATCGTTGGGACCCTCTCAGCACCCAGCCACCCGGCTCGGGTGGCTGGCGCTGGGGCTCGCCGGCTTGCTGACCACCCCATCAGCTCATCCCCAAACCACCCTCCAGGCCGATGGCCCCGGCAACACCTACGAGCTCATCAACAGCGTGCTCGGGGGCACCGCCGAGGAGGTGCCGGATTGCAGCCATCCCGCTTTCGGCCGGCATATCGCTGAGCTCTTTGATTCCGACCTGGGCAAGTACGTTTTTGTTTTCTACCTCCATGTCACCCCCGACAATGACCGCTGCATCAACTTCGACCGGCAACGCAACGAAATCAAAACCTACGGCCCTTCCCCCGCTTACTTGAAGGGCATGTACGGCGACCTGTGCAGCTACCGTTGGAAATTCAAGCTCGACGCCGGGTTCCAGCCTTCCCCCAATTTCACCCATATCCACCAAATCAAAGCCGGTGACGGCACTGATTCCGATTCGCCCATCATCACCATCACTCCCCGCTATGCCAGCCCCAACCGCCTCGAACTCATCTACACCGCCCCCACGGGCCTCAGCGGCAGCGCCACCTTCACCACCTCGCCGCTCTCGAATTACACGGGGCAGTGGATCGAGGCTTACGAACGCGCCCTCTACGCCAGCAACGGCACCTATCAACTCACCCTCCGCCGCGTGAGCGACGGCGGGGTCCTGCTCTCCTACACCAACAACAACCTCAATATGTGGCGCGGGGACAACACTTTCAACCGGCCCAAGTGGGGGATCTATCGCAGTCTCAACAGCAGCAACTATCTGCGCGATGAAGCCGTGCTCTTCGCCGATTTCTGCCTCGCCAAGGGGACCGACGTCTGCCCTAGCGACGTCGGCACTCCCCCGCTCTTTACGCTAGCGGCCACCCCTGCGCTGCAAGCCGTCAACGCGGGTGGCAGCACCAGTTATACCGTCACCCTGGCGACCAACACCGGCTTTAGCGGCACGGCTTCCTTCGCCGTGACCGGCCTGCCGGCTAATGCGAGCGCCGCCTTCAATCCCGGGTCGCTCAGTGGCGCCGGCTCCTCGACCCTAAGCCTCACCACCAGCACCAATACCCCGCCCGGCACCAACTCCCTCACGATTCGTGGAACCATCCCGGGCCTCGCCACCAACACCGCCATTGTCTCTCTGGTCGTGACTGCTCCCGGCTCCGCCCTGGTCTGGAACTCGGCCTCGAGCGCCGCCTGGGACACCACCACTCCGAACTGGTTCGATGCTCAAACCGGCTCCAACGGCGTTTTCCTGCCCGGCAACAACGTCGTCTTTGCTGACCGCGTCGGTGTGGTGACCAACGCGACGATTGCCCCGGGTGTCGCGGTTCTGCCGGCCAGCGTCACGGTGAGCGCGGCGCTCAACAACTACACCATCAGCGGCGCCGGTAAAATCAGCGGCGCGGGCAGCCTCCTCAAGAGCGGCAACAGCGTGCTCACGCTGAACACGACCAACGATTACACCGGCGTGACCACGCTCAGCGGCGGCGTGGTCGCCGTTGCCCTGCTGGCCAACGGCGGAGCCGCCAGCGGCATTGGCGCGGCCTCGGCCGGCCCCACCAATATTGTGCTCGACGGCGGCGGGCTGCGTTGGACTGGCGGCTCGAGTCTCTCGGTGGACCGCGGCTTCAGCATCACCGCCAATGGCGGCACGCTCGACGCTTCGCCTCCCACCCAGTTCAACCTCACCTTGGCCGGCCCGCTGGTCATGAGCGGTGCGGGCAGCCGGACCTTGACGCTCGCCGGCACCGACCCGAACCCGCTCACCATCGGCGGCAATGTGATCAGCTCCGCGATCTCCAACGGCGTCGGCGGCCTGACCACGCTCGTCAAATACGGCAACAACGCGTGGAACCTGACCGCCAGCAACACCTACTCCGGCGGCACGATCATCAACGCGGGCCGCGTTCGCGCGAACAGCAGCCCGGCCGCCTTGGGCGTGGGGCCCGTGACGGTTGCCGGCGGCGCGCAAGCTTATCTGAATGTCGCCGGCACTTATCGCAACGCGTTCTTCCTCGAAGGCCTCGGCATCCCTGAAACGGACGGCAATTTCGGCGCGTTGCGTCTGGCCGCGAACGGCGTGCTCGTCACCAACACCATCACGCTGACTGGCCCGGCGCGCATCACCGCTCGCGGCGCGACCGCCGCCGGCGCGGTGCTCTCCGGCCCGATCACCGGCGATGCTTCACTCGAATTCGGCAACTCCGGCGGCGCGACCGCCGCCGGTGTGCTCACGCTCTCGAACAGCGCCAATGCCTGGTCCGGCGACACCACCATCAGCCATGGCACCGTCAAGCTGGGCGCGCCCAATGCCATCCCGCACGGGATCGAACGAGGCAATGTCCTCCTCAACAACAGCAATCCCACCAACGATTCCGTCCTCGACCTCGCCGGCATTAGCGCCACCATTAACGGCCTGGGTTCCAGCGGACCCGACCTCTCCCGCTGCGTCGTGACCAACAGCTCCACCACCGCCGCCACGCTCACGCTCGGCGACAACGACGCGAACGGCGTCTTCGGCGGGAGCATCCGGAATGGAACCGGCGCCATCTCGCTCACCAAGCTCGGCCAGGGCGCCCAGGCGTTGGCAGGCGTCAGCTCCTTCACCGGTCCGACGCTGGTCAACGCAGGAGTCTTGAGTGGGAACGGCAGCCTGGCCGGTCCGCTGACCGTCAATCCCGGCGGGACCCTGTCGCCTGGGGATTCCATCGGCACTTTCTCGGTCTCCAACTCCGCGACGCTGCTGGGGACCACGGCCATGGATCTGGACCGCGCCGCTCAGACCAACGACCTGTTGCGCTGCACGGGCAGCCTCGCCTTCGGCGGCACGTTGAGCCTCAGCAACCTCTCCGGCACCCTCGCCGCCAACGACAGCTTCAAGCTGTTCGACGCCGCCAGTTACTCGGGTTCATTCGCCAGGCTCTCCCCCGCCATCCCCGCCCTCAACCTGGGGTGGGACACCACCACCCTCGCGCATGACGGCACGCTGCGGATCATCAACGCGCCGACGCCTCCCCCGAAAATCACCGCTTCCCGGTTCGATGGCTCGAATCTAATCCTGGGCGGCACCAACGGCGTGCCCGGCTGGCCCTATTACGTGCTGGCCAGCACCAACCTCGCCCTGCCGCTGTCCGACTGGACCCGCGTGCAAACGAATCGGTTCGATTCCACCGGAAGCTTCAACCTCACCAACGCACTGTCCACCCAGCCACGACAATTCTACCTCCTCCAACTATCCGGCCCCTAATCCCCCCTCCCGGAGGGCCGAGCTCCGGAGGGCCGAGCTCCGCGAGGCCCCGCGAGGCCACCCCTCACTTCGCCGCCTCTTGATTCCTCTCCATCTCCCAACCACCGCCCAGCGCTTTGTAGATCGCGACCAGGCTGGTCGCCGTACGCGTTTCGCTGAGCGCCAATTGCGCCTCCACATCCAATTGCGTCCGCTCCGCATCCAATACCGGCAGAAAATCCGCCACCCCGGCCTCATACCGCTGCCGGGCCAGCGCCATCGCCTCGCCGGCTGCTCGCACCGAGTCCCGCAGGAAATCGCGTCGCACCTGCTCGCGGCCAAAATCGACCAGCGCATTTTCGGTCTCCTCCAGCGACTCGAGCACCGTCTTCTCGTAACTCGCCAACTCCGCGTCCGCCCGCGCGTGCGCCGCCTGTATCCGCGCGCGGACGTGGCCAGAATCGAACGCAGACCACGTGATCTGCGGGCCGAAGGAATACGTGTCGTTACCCGCCTGGCCGAGCGTCGAGAGATGGTTGGCGGAGAACCCGATGTTGCCGTTGAAAAACACACGCGGGAAGAGATTCGCGGTTTCGATGCCAATCCCCGCCGTCGCCGCCGCCAAGGACCGTTCAGCCGCCCGGACATCCGCCCGCCGTCGCAGCAAGTCCGCCGGGTTGCCGATCTGCACCGGCATCTGCATGGCTGGGATGGGTGCGGCCGGGGCCAACTCGGGCTCCAGGACCGCCGGCTGGAGACCGAGCAACACGCTCAGCCGATAAATCGAATGTTGGATGGCCGCCTCGACGAGCGGGACCGCCGCCGCTGTCGCGTTCCATTGCGCGCGCGCGCGCGCGATGTCAAGGTCCGTCGCCCGGCCGGCCCTCGAACGCGCCATCGTCAACTCGAGGGTCTCGCGTTGGTTATCAGCGTTCCGGTGAGCGACCGCCAGCGTATTCTGGTGGCCGCGCAGCTCGAAATAGTTACGCGCCACCTCCGCGATCAGCGTCACCAGCACATCCTGCCGTTGCGCCTCCGTCGCCGCCAAAACCGCGTTGCCCGCCTCGATGGACCGGCGCACGCCGCCGAAGATGTCCAGCTCCCAGGTCGCATCGAACCCAACGTTATAAAGCTCGAGCTCGCGCTGCTGGCGCGAGAGCGAGAAAGGCAACGAATCCGCGCTCGATACCGATTTGGAGAAGCCACCCACGCCCTGGACAACCGGAAACGCCCCGGCGATGGCGCCGCTCCGCAACGCCCGCGCCTCGCGCACGCGGGCGGTGGCGATCCGCAGGTCCTGGTTGGTTGCCAGCGCCCGCGACACCAGCGTGTCCAATTCCTGGTCCTTGAAGCCCGACCACCAGGTGACCGCCGCCGGCCCGTCGCTCACGTTCGTCTCGCCAAGCCCGGTGAAGGCCGGGCTGATCTCCGTCTTGGGCGCATGATAATTCGGCCCCACCGCGCAGCCGCCGAGCAAGGCCACCATCAGCCAGAGCACGAGTTGGCTGGAAACGCTGGCCAGCGAAGCCCAGGATCGGGACCCCGAGCCAACTCCGGGACGCGAACTGCAGGAAAGTCGGGCCGCCGGCCCAGGTTCTGGACCTTGGTTACCGGCGGGCGCGAAAGGTTCCTTCTTCATAGTCTGAATCACGTAGCCTGCGGCGCCGGGCTGGTTGCGTGAGCTTCCACCGGCTTGCGGCGTTCGAGCACGCGGCGAATCACCACGTAGAACACCGGCGTCAGCACCACGCCAAAGAAGGTGACGCCCAGCATGCCGAAGAACACCGCGGTGCCGATCGAGACCCGCATTTCCGCACCCGCCCCGCGGGAAAGCATCAGCGGGATAACGCCAAAGGTGAAGGCCAGGGAAGTCATCAGGATGGGGCGCAAGCGCAGGCGGGAGGCTTCGATGGCGGCCTCCACCCGGGTGCGTCCGGCGTCCTGCAACTGTTTGGCGAACTCGACAATCAGAATGGCGTTTTTGCAGGCCAATCCCATCAGCACCACCAGCCCAATCTGCGTAAAGAGGTTGTTGTCCAGCCCGCGCGCCCAAACGCCAAAGATGGCAAACAGCAAACACATCGGCACGATGAGAATGATCGCCAGCGGCAGCGACCAGCTTTCGTACTGCGCCGCCAGGACCAGGAACATCATCAGCGCGCACAGCGGGAAAATGTAGATCGCGGTGTTGCCGGCCAGGATCTGCAGCAGGCTCAGCTCGGTCCACTCGACCCGCATCCCGGGCGGCAATACCTTCTGGGCCAGCTCGTTCATCAGCCGGATCGCCTCCCCGGAACTCACCCCGGCAGGCGTGGTGCCGTTGATCTCCGCGGTGGGGAACAGGTTGAAATGCCCGACCAACACCGGAGCGTTGACGTCCTTGATCCTGACCAGCGTGGACAGCGGCACCATCTCGCCTTTCGCGTTGCGCGTCTTGAGATTTCGCACATCGTCCGGCTTGTTGCGGAACGGCGCGTCCGCTTGCGCGGTAACGTGATAGGGCCGGCCGAAGATGGTAAAATCATTGATGTAGAGCGAACCCAGGTAAACCGAGAGCGTGTCCCAAACCTCGTTAAGCGGCACACCGATGGACTCGGCCTTGGCGCGGTCCACGTCCAGAAACACCTGGGGCACACCGGCGCGGAAGGTGGATTGCGCCATGCCGATGCGGTGCTCCGGGTCGGCATTGGCGGCGCCCGCCAGCTCGTAGGTGGCCCGCTGCAGCGCGGCGTATCCCAGGTTCGCCCTGTCCTCGACTTGCAGCTTGAACCCGCCGAGTGTGCCCAGACCATCCACCGGCGGCGTGCCAAAGACGCCGATGTAGGCATCCTGGATGTTGGCCGCGGCGATTTTCTTCTGCAGGTTGCGGATGATCACGTCCGCCGTCAGCCCTTCCTTGGCGCGTTCGTCAAACGGGCTGAGGCGAATAAACATGCTCGAGGCGTTCGCGCTGTTGCCCAGCGACACCAGCGACAGCCCGGCAAATTCCGACACCTTGTCGATCCCCTTCTCGCTCCTCAGCAGTTCCACCACCCGCTGGCTCACGGATTCCGTGCGCTGCAGCGAGGCGCCGTCCGGCAACTGCATGTAACAGAAAATATTTCCCTTGTCCTGGGAGGGAATGAACCCCGAGGGCACTTTGTTGAAGCCGAACCAGGTCAACACCAGCAAGCCGGCATAGACCACCAGGCTGATGCCGCAATGCCGCAGCACCCGGGCCAGAACGGCAACGTAGCCGCTCCGTCCGCCCTCGAACAGGCGGTTGAATCCGCGAAACAACCAATCCACGGAGCCATGCATGATCCTGGCGAGCAGATCTTTGGGCGCATGATGAGGTTGGAGCAGCAACGCGCTCAAGGCCGGGCTGAGCGTGAGGGAATTGAACGCCGAGATCAGCGTCGAGACCGCGATGGTCAGGGCGAACTGCTGGTAGAACTTGCCCGTGATCCCGCTGATAAACGCCGTGGGAATGAACACCGCGCTGAGCACCAGCGCAATCGCCACCACCGCCCCGCTCACTTCGTCCATCGCTTTGTGCGTCGCCGCCGCCGGCGAAAGCCCCTCGGCGATATGCCGCTCGACGTTCTCCACCACCACAATGGCGTCATCAACCACGATCCCAATCGCCAGCACCAACCCGAACAAGGAAAGATTGTTGAGCGAAAACCCGAAGGCCGACATGGCCGCGAAGGTCCCGATCAGCGATACCGGCACCGAGATCAGGGGGATCAGCGACGCGCGCCAATTCTGCAGAAAGAGCACCACAACGAAGATCACCAGCAGAATCGCCACGGTCAGGGTGTGAATCACCGCCCGGATCGATTCACGGATGAAGGCCGAGGTATCGTACGCAATGCGGTACTCCAAACCGTCGGGGAAGCCCTTTTTCAGGTCTTTCATGGCGGCCTCGATGGCGTTGGCAGTCTCGATGGCGTTGGAGCCCGGTTGCTGGAACAAGGCGATCGCCGCGGATGGCGTCCCGTCCAGCCGGCTGTCGATGCTGTAGTCACTGGCCGCCAACTCGATGCGGGCCACGTCCCGCAACCGCGTGATTTGACCCCCTTCGGCCTTGAGCACGATATCCTCGAAATCCCCTTCCGTCACCAGCCGTCCTTTGGTGCGCACGGCCAGTTGAAACAGGTTGCCGGGCGGCTGCGGCGCCTGGCCGAACAGCCCGGCTGCGACCTCCACGTTCTGCCGCCGAATCGCCGCCACAATGTCGCTGGCGGTGAGCCGCCGCGCGGAGGTCTTGTTCGGGTCGATCCAAATCCGCATGCAGTAATCCCGCGCGCCGAAAATGATCGAATCGCCCACGCCCGGCAGGCGGGCCAGCACATCCCGCACGTGCAGGTAGGCGTAGTTGCTCAGATAGACCGGGTCGTACTTGCCCGAAGGCGAGACCAGGCTCACCAGCATCGCGATGGTCGGCGAGCGCTTGCGGGTAATGACCCCCAGCGTGCGCACTTCCTCCGGCATCCGCGGCAGCGCGCCGTCCACGCGGTTTTGCACCAGCACCTGCGCCGTGTTCGGGTCCGTCCCCACTTTGAACGTGACCGCCAGCCGCATCGTGCCATCGCTGCTGCACTGCGCCGACATGTAGAGCATGTTCTCGACGCCATTGATCTGTTCCTCCAGCGGCGTCGCCACCGTGTCCGCCACCGTCTCCGCGCTCGCGCCGGGATAGGTCGCCATGACGAAAATCGTTGGGGGCGTGATCTCGGGATATTGCGCGATCGGCAGCGTGAACAGCGCGATGAGGCCCAGCAGCACGATGAAGATGGAGAGCACCGACGCGAAAATCGGCCGGCGGATGAAGAAATGGGAGAATTTCACAGGGTCGCGGATTGAGGGTTCAACGGAGACGCAGGACCGTTATTCTGATTGATTCCAGCCGGTTG